>Ga0208901_1000314_pt1 | contig 28150 bp, 27 predicted proteins | sample AntAceMetag02UKF_FD_184764 | JGI IMG/M metagenome (GOLD analysis project Ga0208901, IMG submission 184764) | Saline lake microbial communities from Ace Lake, Antarctica - Antarctic Ace Lake Metagenome 02UKF (SPAdes) (version 2) | ecosystem: Environmental > Aquatic > Non-marine Saline and...
GATTATATGTGATATAAACTTAGGAATCCTATATGGTGATGGTTAGATGTGTTAGAAAAAATAATTAGGAATTGAAGGTTTTTGCAAAATAGATACCAAAGATATTGGCTTAAGCATCAAGAAAATTCATTATTTAGTCCGATTTAGGTGCAGAAGGTTAGAAGAAATACTATTGCTTTTTACTTATTTTTTTTTATATTAACAAGAGTTTAATTAACTTATCGAAAATAATGATCAAAAAAATAATATCTCTTACATTAGTTTTTTTATTTTTCTTTCTTAACCTATCATATGCAGGTTATATTTTTTTCTATGGAGATGGATGTCCTCATTGTTTAGAAGTAGAGGAGTATTTCGAAAAAAATAATAGTATAGAAAAGTATGATATAGAAATGATAGAAACTTGGAAAAATAGAGATGGAGCAGTAAGACTTTCTGAATATATGACTAGTTTAAATCCAAATATTAATGATAGAGGCGTACCATTCTTAGTATTAGATAATGGAGAAAATGTAGGATATATGGTATGAGATAAACCGATAATTGATTTATTTGAAAATCATGCAGATAAAGATATAGATACTATATTCTCAAAATTCAAAAATGTTACAAATTCAGAGAATCCAAATATTGATAAAGAAGTATTAAATTGATTCCAAGCTTCACCTTTAGGTGTTCTTACCATGGGTGCGCTTTCTGACAGTATAAATCCTTGTGCTTTTGCTGTTATTATTATATTACTATCTAGTATCATTTCTAGATATAAAGATAACAGAAAAGGTTTGTATGCAGGATTAGCATTTACAACTGCTATGTTTATAAGTTATTATCTTATGGGTATATGACTTTATAGTGCTATGGCCAGTGCTACCAATACTCTAACATTGAAAATTGTAGTTTGATGTTTAGGTATATTTATAGGTTTACTAAATCTAAAAGATTACTTCTGGTATGGAAAATGATTTGTAATGGAGGTTCCACTTTCTTGGAGACCAACTATGAAAAGAATTATCAATAAAGCTGTATCCCCTACATGAGCTTTCTTTATCGGTATTATAGTTAGTTTATTTTTATTACCTTGTACAGCTGGACCATATGTGACAGTAATAACTTACTTGAAATCTGCTAATATATCTGATAGCTGGTTATATATATATTTGATAATATATAACTTAATATTTGTGGCACCTATGTTATTTATTACTTTTGTAGTAGGTTTAGGATACAAAAAAGCCTCTGAAATAGGAAGAATCAAAGAAGAAAATGCAGAAAATATACATCTTATAGTATGAATACTTATGTTATTATTATGAGTATATGTTCTATATACAGCATTTTAAATAACTCTATTTATAAAAAAATAAATAAGAAAGAACTATTTTATAAATATATATAAAGTGCTTATATTTAGTTAAATTATTTGATTAAAAATCCCAATCCCTAATCACTAACGAGACCTTGATTGAATCAAGTAATCCCCAGTCCCGTATTGAAATAATCGGAATAAACTATTGATTTTAGCATAAAAAAAGGTATAAAACTATAGTATAAATTTAATCTAATTAATTAGAAGAAATGGCAAGAACTAACAAAAAAGGTATAGCATCAAAGAAAGCTCAATTACACAAACAAGCTTCTAGAACGAAAGGAGAAAGGAAAATGACTTATCCTAAAAGAAGGCTTTCTACAGAAGAAGCTAAGGAAATAGGTGTAATAGGTGTAAAAGTTAACCCTAAAGGACATGAATATACACGGTTTTTGAAAGGTAGAAAATTATGTCGGGATACTAGACTATCTGTAGATTCTGATGGATATAGACTTGTAAAACTTCCTAGTGGTGGTTTAGATTTTGTAGAAGTTCCTATATCAGGATGGCTTAGAAAAAAACTAGCAAAAAGCGCAAGATTAAGTTAATTTATGAAAATTCAAAATTAATATTATAGGAAAAGTATATAATAATTCTTATACTAAAAATCTCAGGATTTATTTAAAGAGTTTATTATGAAAGTAGTTGAAAAAAGTTATTCTCAAATAATCGAAGACACAAAACTGATTAAGTTGGCTACTGTTACTATGCTACCTTATTCTTTCCTTTTTTTGTTTTATGTATTATATCAAGCCTATTTTGTTCTGAAAATGATTGGAGATTCCAATATTAACATGGCTTCTCTAAAAGAGTATATTAAGTTATTATCAGATATTATGGGGCCCTCTATGTATTTTTATATTATAGTTCTTATTGTTATAGGACTTTTTTTCTACTATATAGTTCCGCCAATAGCTGAATGAGCCATTATCATATATCTAAATAAACAAAAACCTATATCTCAAAGTATAATGATGTGAGTTACTAAATTCTTTCCTATGTTTGGTTTACATGGTTTATTAAGTCTTTTTTCATATATATTTTTCTTAGTTGTTATAGCAAGAGTACGGGCAGTATGAATGTTAGATAACATATACATAACAACACTTATGTGCTTATGGTTTGCTTTTACAGTTACTATAAGTTTCCTCACTGTCTATGCTAAATATTTTATTATATTAGAGGGAAAATCAGTTCGGGATGCTATATCTTCTAGTATTACTATGACTCTTCTAAACTTCCCTATAACCTTGAAATATACACTATTATCATACTTTTTGTATCTTAGATTTATAGTGAATATTCTATTTCTTATTTGAATTCCTATACTTTTTTTGTATATTGTATTGAAAACAGATTTTTTTGACTATAATATATCAAAGTATATCATATTTGGAATACTCGCTATACTTGTTTTAGTTACTGCTTATATAGAAGGTATCATAACAGCATTCTTTTTGACTCAGTGGAATAATGTTTTTATTCATATAAAAGATGATGAAGTTCAAGAAACGGAAAATCAAGAATCTAATAAGGTCCCACTTGAAAGTAAAGATTAATTACCCAAGATTTTTTCTAAAGTTAGGTATTTGAACTACTTTGATGATTTTGATATTGTTTCGTTACCCAAAACCTGTAGATATAAGTATAGAACCTAGATATGATAGATTATTAGAAGAAAAGAAAGATATTCAAAAAACACATTCAAGAAATGTTTTCACAGGAGATATAGTCAAATATATTGGAGAAGAAATACCAAAAGAAGAAATCATTATAGTAAATAAAATACCTGAAGAACCTCAAGTTACCCAAAAAGAAAAGAATTTCTTTTTGTATCAAATAATGGAAGAAAGTTTTGGAAAAAACATTGAGATGACTCATGCATCAGCTAGAAATTATAGTAAAGATGTCAAAAAACTATGTGCTTATTATCCTTTTACTTGTAATGTTGTAAATCTAGATAGTAGATTTACTACAAAGGATAATTTATATTATTTAGCTATAAGTAGTTATTTATTTGAATATATATGAAAACCATTACCTAAATTATATGATAACTTATATTATGTCAAAATCCAAGAAAATGAAAATGGAAGAAGAGGATATGCAGGACATTATTCTGTGATAATAAATCTTCAAGAAAATATTGATTATAAAGAATTTTTTGAAGTTTTGAATCATGAACTTGGTCATATTGTAGATTTATGATTGATAGAATGAAATTCTGATAGAAAAGATAATGTATATACAGAATTTGGAAAAGCTAATTTCAATGATGATGATCCATCTATAGACTTTTATAAAATATCTTGGGAGTCAGAGAAAATGAGAAAGAAAACACATTCTTCCAAAGATTTTGTTTCTTGATATGCACTCACAGACCCTTTTGAAGACTTTGCCGAAACTTACAATATGTATGTAAATCATAATGAAGTTTTCAAAATGATGGCAAAAGAAAGTATATACTTAGAAATGAAATATAAATTCATAGAAAAATATTTGGAATGAAAATATATCAAAAAATGAAAATATGAGAATTATAAATATGAGTATAGGACTTGGGATACGACTAGGATTCAATAATATCAGCCTTCATTCCTTTACATTTTCATCCTCCGGAGCAGGATTGCCGAAAAATTGGTAACGGTTGACGGTTTTTCTAATTATACCAATTTAATTATTTGAACAATCCTTTGAAAATATAGGGGAAAGAATTCTGATATTATTTCATTGTTAATTGCGTTTATTTTAGGTGGTTGAGATTTCTGTATTCATTCTGTATTCTTTCTGTGTTCATTTCTGTATTCACTTCTGTGTTCTTTTCTTTTTTCTTTCTGTATTCTTTCTAGATTTCTGTCGTGGAAGAATCCCTAACGGGATTATTATATAGCGGTTGAGATTTCTGTATTCATTCTGTATTCTTTCTGTGTTCATTCTGTATTCTTTCTAGATTTCTGTCGTGGAAGAATCCCTAGCGGGATTATTATATAGCGGTTGAGATTTCTGTATTCTTTCTGTATTCTTTCTGTATTCTTTCTGTGTTCATTCTGTATTACTTTCTAAGTTTCTGACTTGGAAGAATCCCTAGCGGGATTATATTATTATATAGCGGTTGAGATTTCTGTATTCATTTCTGTATTCTTTCTGTATTCTTTCTGTATTCTTTCTAGATTTCTGACTTGGAAGAATCCCTAACGGGATTATTATATAGCGGTTGAGATTTCTGTATTCATTTCTGTATTCTTTCTGTGTTCATTCTGTATTCCTTTCTAGATTTCTGACTTGGAAGAATCCCTAGCGGGATTATTATATAGCGGTTGAGATTTCTGTGTTCATTTCTGTATTCTTTCTGTGTTCTTTTTTATCTAGTTTTTTAGTGGGTAAATATTTGACATAAAGGTATATTTTACTATAATATAGTTGTGTTTTTTTAATATTTTTTTCTGTATTTTTATGTCTGTAGAAAAAGCTATAGATAAAATAAAGTCTAAAGATCAAGCAATTGATACAGAGGATAGGATAGATTCAGAGCAACTTACACAGCAAATTGTGAAAGTTGATACTTTTTTGAATAAGAAAATAAATGGAAAATTACAAGAGATGGAATCTAAACTATCTCCAGAAGATTACAGAGAATTTCAGAAAAGAATGATACAATTAGAGATGGAGTTTGATACAGAATTATGAACTTTACAATACAAAATTGATGATATAGCTTTAGATACAGAAGAAGAATATAGAGAGGTTATAGAAAGCTATAGTCATATATTTGATGGTATGGAAGAAGATATCAAAGAATATGAACATATCTTATGAGATGATAAGGAATTATCTGAAGATGAACTTATAGCAAAGGTAAAAGAATTTTCATATGCTGCTTTATTTTTGGATGAAAACACATACGAAAACGGAAATATCAAACAACTTGTAAAATGAGTAATAGACAGTATGGTTATAGAAAATGCAGAACTAGCAAAACAAGTTTTTGATACTAAAGGAGCTATACTAGTAGATATGATGAAAACTATATTTAGTTGGGATGGATTGAAACAAATAGCGAAGGGTTTATGAGAGTCTATATGGGGATTGTTTAGCGGAGATGTTTATAAAACCGGTAGAAGTATCTGAGAATTAGGACTTATAACTACAGGGGCTGGTATTATTGGAGTCGGATTGAAAAAATGAGCTAAAATTGCTATGAAACAAATAGGTAAAAAAGCTAAAAAATGAGGTGGAAAAGATATAGAAACAAAAGGTGTCACATGAAACGTATTACAACCAACGGCACAAGCGATGATAGAAACAGTAAAAAAAGGAAAAGATATAGTAGTAGCTTTAGTAAAAAAATGAGCAGAGAAAATTAAAGACTGATATAGTAAACTAAAAGACGAAGTAAGACAATTGAATGAACCTATAATGGTAACTAATGAATGAATTGCTATGCCTGTAAGCACGAAAAGTCAAATGGATGGTGATTGAATACTAAAAAAATGAGCTGATGTAGTAACCAAAACTGGGCAGAAACTGAAAGGGAAATTGAAAGATTCTGACTATGTAAGAATATTGGCTAATGAAAGATGAAGTGTTTTGAATCCTTTTGGTAAGAAAAACTTAGAATCAGAACTACCTGTATCAAAATGAGCTTGAGTTAATACACAAGAGTTTTTACCAGATTTTGACTCACATAATCATTTATACAATAGAGAAATAATAGCTTTGAAAGGGGAAGCAGAAAAAATGTTAGATAATCCAAATTTACTTACTAGAATGAATAAACTCAATAGTTTGACAAAATTATTTATAGAAACTTTGACGAAGAGAGATATATATACTTGATGACATGCTCTTAGAGTTGCAAAATATTCTGAAATGATAGGAGAAAAATTATTAGATATGTGAAAAATAACTAAAGACCAATTATATGATCTTAAGATATCAATGTTATTACATGATATGGGAAAGTTATCCACAAATAATAAAGTATTGAATAAACTATGAAAACTTAGTGAAAGAGAAAGAATGGTAATGAGTAAACATGCAAAAAGCACCAAGGATATTATAGATGATATTTCTATATTGAAAAATGAAAAATCTATAGTAGATGGATCTAGGCACCATCATGAAAGGTGGGATGGTAAATGATATCCTGAATGATTGCAATGAGAAAATATAGATTTATTTGCAAGAATTTCTTCAGTGGCTGACACCTTTGATGCTGTAACATCTACTAGACCATATAGAGACTGACAGGCTATTAATATAGCCATAGATATTTTAGCTAAAAATGCTTGAACACAGTTTGATGCCGAAATAGCGAATATATTCTTAGATACAATTAATCAAAGAAAATTAAATAAGGTAACTACTGATGTAAATAATATATTAGAAGATATAAAGTCTAGATTAGGTATAGAAGAACTTGAAATAACATAATTTATATTAAACTAATTACAAAAATGACAACTGAACCAATAGTAAGAGAGTTAGTAATGAACTCCAAATGTAAGTGAGGTGAATTCAAACTATGAACTATAGTAGAAGACCAACTTATTTTGACGATGGAGCAAACATCAGAGGAGTTTTTGAAAGAAGAACTATGAGAAGATAGTACAGATTTTCTTATGGCAAAATTGATTATAGAAAGCTCAAAATGAGAACTAGATTGGGATGAATTTTTGAAACTTGTAGATATGGAAAATGGAAAAATAAATGGAATACGACGGTTATGATTCGAAAATGCAGATTTTAGAGGAACAGAAATACAAGGAATTATATCAGATAAAGTAGCAAAGTGAGAATTATATATAGGTTCGAATATGGTATTTGGATGAGATGATGCCAGTATAATGAAAGTATTAGAAAATGAAGAATTGAAAGGAGATTTAGATTTGAGTGATACAAGAATAACTACTATATGAAAATTAAAAAAACTTATGTGACATCTTAATCTAAGATGAGTGAAATGGCTTACATCTATTTGAGATTTATCAAGTGTATGAGGAGATATAAAAGCTCAATGAGCTAATATAGAGTTACAATTGGATATAGCTCGTAAAATTAAAGATGAAAAATTAAAAACATGGGCTATGAATTTTTTATGATGAAGAAATATTGATTTAGATAGACTTTTCGCAGAAAAAGTATTAAAAGTAGGTTTAGATCTTAGCTGAACCACTATAACTAGTTTATGAGAATTAGAGGAATCTATGTTTATTAGACTTAAATGAGTTAAAACATTAAAATCTATTTGAAAAATGAAAAAAATAAATGGATTTACTAATCTTGAATGAACTAGTATTGAATTACAAAAAGATGTTATTACAAAAATGAATGCTTGAAAGTTAAAAATATGATGAGAGGCGGTATTCGGTTGAAATATAGAATGAGTAGAAGAATTATTGGGATTTTCTTATATAGAATGAACTATTATTTTAAAAGGTGTAGAAAAAAGTATCCAAGAAAAATTTAAAATAGCTTTAGATAATTGAGAGTTAAAAATTAGTGAACGTTGTTTTTTTGATGGAGATGTGTATGAATCACCTACAGCCCAACCTTTTGATTAATTTTAGTTCTATTATAAAAATGACAACTGAACCAATAGTAAGAGAGCTAGTAATGAATTCCAGATGTAAGTGAGGGGAATTCAAACTATGAACTATAGTAGAAGACCAACTTATTTTGACGATGGAGCAAACATCAGAGGAGTTCTTAAGAGAAGAGTTATGAACAGAAAGTGAAGACTTTTATATTGTTTTACAGATAGTAAAGCATTTATGATGAGATTGAGAGGCTTGGAAAGAATTTATAAAAAATTGTCGTATTGAAAACTGAAAACTTATAAGTATATGAGTATTGAAACATTTTGAGAATACAGATTTTACAGCTGTTGATTCAAGAGTCCAATCTTATTTTATAGATAAAATAAATAAAAAAGAAATAGATATAGGTTGGAATAAAACATTTGGTTGATTGGTGATAGGTATGAAAGAAGTATTAAAAAATAAAACTATACCTTGAAATTTGATAATTGGAAATACAGATGCAAAATCTATGGAAAATGTAGAAAAAGTAGATTTAGATTTAGATTTACAGTGATTTAATTATCTAAAAAACATAGGTAATCTTAGTTATGTACACGGTGATATTAAGGCTGTAGGTGCAAATATAGATTTACAGATAGATATATTAGAAAAAATAAGAAAGTGAAAATTAAGTTGTGGAAAACAAGTTCAATTATGAGGAAATATAGAATGATTAGACAGACTTTTACAAAATAAATTTATCTGATGAAGTTTAGATTTAAGTAATACTGGACAAACGAGTATTTGAGAAGTAGAGGAAATAGAATGACCGCTTAAATTAAGCTGACTTACAGACTTTGATTTATGAAATCTATCAAGGGTAAGATATACATGTGCAAGGTGATATGATATAGATATACAAGTAGATATTATAAAAAGAATAAATGAAGGTTCTTTACTTACAAATGGAGAAGATGAATTCTGATATCCACCAGATGGAGTAGAAAAATTTTTACAATTTGATAGAATACCTTGAAATTTATATTTAGATGGAACAGATTTAGAGATTCAATCTAAGATTAAAGAAAAATTCTTGTCATGAGAATTGAAAGTTGATTGAATAGTGTTTTTTGACGAAGGTCCTAAGCGATTTAAAGAATTCTTTTTTTAGTAAAACTCTTTTTGAATTAGGAAAAGTAATTATTTCTTTATAAGAATATTATATAAGCATGACTCAAAAGCCAATAGTAAGAGAGTTAGTAATGAATTCCAGATGTAAGTGAGGGGAATTCAAACTATGAACTATAGTAGAAGATAAATTAAGCATACAATAGAAAAAAATATTTATAAAATAATAAAAATAAAACAAAAATGAGACAAATTAAAGAAAAGAAAGCGGATTTTTATAGTTTGGAACGTGAAGTTAGTAGTAATGCTTTTGAAATCAATGAAAATATAATACCTAGTAAGGACTTACAGTTTCTTCTAATGAGTATGAAATGAAAGTTCAATGCTCTAGATGAAGACGATAGGTATATGGGAGAAAATCTTCATAGGTGGATTCAACATAAAGAAGAAAATACTTATGGAACTAAAGATAAAAAAGCTAAAAATGTTTTGGAATCAGATAGGGGAGTTAGAAAAGTAAAACAAAAATGGACTAGGATAGAAAATCAGAAACTTATAGATGACTTGGTGGAGCATGCCATTGGGGATTTATTGGAAGCTATATTGGCTGACCAAGAAGTTACAGTTTTGAAAACTAGTGATTATGATGATATCAAACATGGTATGGATTATATACTTATATCAAAACATGGAGGTATGATAGGGATAGATCTTACATTGGCTACTGACAGAGGAACTATAGATAGAAAAAATTATAGAGGAAAAACAACACCTTTAGAGTTTAATATTACTGTAGGAAAAACTTATTATGAAGTCAATAATAATAGAATAGATCTAATATGAAATAAACATGGTATAGAAAGAATTACTCTACCATTAGAGCCTAATTTAGCACAGAAATTCATGATGGAATATATAGATCAGATAGTTTGATTTGACAATCCCGACGAAATCACTAAAGATATAGCTATGGAAGCTTGGGAAATCACTAAAGAAGAATATGCGGATTGAGAAGTTGATATAACGAATAATGGGATATACTTCTGACAAGACCAAGAAATGGTTATTTCTACTATAGAAAGAACTCAGAGGGAACTTTTATCTGCTTTAAAACAATAATACATGGAGGATAAAGAAAATTTACTACTAGATTCTAATGATAAAGAATTACCAGAAGATGTTAAATTATTGCAAGAACAAGAAATTCAAAATATAAAAGATGCTTTGACATCTAATTTTATAGTTGAAAAAAAATCTAAGAAGAAAAGAAAAAATAGAAAAATTTTTAGAAACAGAAAATAATAAATAATGGATAGATTAGATTTCCTACAGAATGAATTTTTGAAAAAAATAAAAAAGATAGATAATGAATCTTTTAGAAGATATCAAAAAACTTCTAACAATTTACAAATCAAAAAATCTATTTTTTTTGGTAAAATAAATAAAACTGAAGAAAATATTGTAAGTGAAAGTGAGGATAAAGATGCAGATTTGCTACTTAAAAATATATAAGAAAAAAACTATAATTTCCCCTTGAAAAATGAGCTAAAAATTATAATATATGTACTTGCATATTGTATGTTTTTATAATACCAAAAAATGGTTATTTATTACAATAGCTTTTATCATCTAATCTAAATCTATGGAAGAAGCGAAAGTAGGTATAGAAATGGAAAGTAAACAAAATGAACTTGTATGACTTTTGGAAGATCTAAAGAAAAATGTAGATGTTTCTAGTAGTGATTATAACAATATAGACAAAGCTTTGAAAGAAATAGCTATTTCTACTAAAGAATATAGAGAAGTTTTGGATGAATTGAAAGCTGTAGTAGAAAGTAAGGAACTTCGTGAGAAATTAGATGAAATAGAAGAAAAAATAATAGCTGCAAAAATGAAAGAACAATCAGATAGTATAGATGAGGTGATTGAAGAAGTAGCAGAATTGAAAAAGGATGTAACTCCAGAAAACGTAGCTTCTATGAGTAGAGATGAACAACTTCGCTTAGCAAGAATAGGAAGAGAAATTAATGCACAAGAAATAGAACAAGATGTAGAAACATTAGCTAGTAAATGAATTCCTGTAGTATCTTGGCTAGCTGGAATGGCAAATAAGTAAAATGGTGGAATAGAATATTATTTCGACTGGACCACACAGTCCTGCGTGGATAGCGTAGCGAAGTGGAGGAATCCCTTCTCTAAACAATAACGAAGTAACAACTCTACAAGATACGGAAAAAAGATATGTCATTCCGACTGAAGTTAAAGCAAAAACTAACTTCTAGTGGAGGAATCCCTTCTCCAAAGAATAACAAAGTAAGAAACAAGTAAAGAATAGCCTACAAAAGTCAAGGCAATTATTTGAAAAAAACAGGCAAATCACTATTATAAAAACAATAGAAATTTAATTATTATGTAAAGAAATTGATGAAAATAAAGAATAATATGGTAGATTACATATTTTCAGATGAATATGTTAAAATATTTGTATTAGCATCCCAATATAGTTTGATGAGATGAGATAAATATATCTCTGAGGCAGATATATTTTTCGCTTTGATCAAAGTAATAGGGAAAAACAATACTGTAAAGAAAATGCTAGGAAATATAGGGTTTGATCTAGAAAAAGCTAAACAAATGTGTATAGATACTTATAAATACAAAGAGTCTACAACTGGAAAAATAAAAGGTAGTTTTGTTTTATCAAAATCAGTAATAGGAATCATAGAACAAACTAAAGTATATATGGATAGATTCAAAGACAAAAAGCTATTCTTCGTATATATGCTTCAATCTATGTTGGTAAAAAAATGAAGTATACAAGATAATTTATTAAATATGGGTATGAATGTAAAAAACGTCTCTAATGAGTTGGATGATATCATAGAAGATTTGGTAAAAAATAAAGAGAAAGACCTAGTAGTAAATGGTTTGGAAGATTTACAAAATGTTATGGAAGTTATCAATACTACCAACGAAAAAATAGATAAAATTCAAAGTGATATCAAAGAACTAGAAGATATGAAATTATTGCTGGAAGAAGATATATATGGAATGGGTAGCAATGATGTAGACCAAAAAGATAGAGGAAATAACAATCTATGATGAGATGGAGATGAAAATAATGATGACGATGATGATAAAGATGATAAATGAGCAAAAGATTCTGATAATTCCAATGATAATGTAAAAGTAAAAACTCCTAAAAAACCAGGAACTAAAAAACTTACTATCTGACTTTTTGGAAGTAATCTTACCCAAGAAGCTAGAGATGGAAGACTAGAACCTATCATATGAAGGAAAAAAGAAATTCAACAAGTAGTATATACGTTACTTAGAAAAACTAAGAACAATCCTTTACTAATATGAGAAGCTGGTGTAGGTAAAACTGCTATCATCGAAGGATTAGCACAGAAAATAGCAAATGGTGATGTTCCAGAGAAATTGAAAGATCAAAATATTTATATGTTGGATATGTGAACTTTGGTAAGCGGAACTAAGTTTAGAGGTGAATTTGAATCTAGATTGAAAGGAATACTAGAAGAAGCATCTAATCCTGATAATAATATATTATTATTTATAGATGAAATACATACTATCATAGGTGCTGGAAATTCAGAGGGTGGTGCAGATACCGCCAATATGCTAAAACCTATGTTGGCAAGAGGTAAAATATCTCTGATAGGTGCAACTACTTGGGCAGAACATAGAAAACATATCGAAAAAGATGCTGCTTTGAAAAGAAGATTCTATGAAGTAATAGTAAATGAACCAAGCAAAGAAGATGCAAAAATACTATTGAACGGTATATCTCACAAATTTGAAGACTATCATGGTGTAGTAATCGATGAAAGTGCAATAAATACAGCAGTAGATCAGTCTATGAGATATATTTTGGATAGACAATTACCAGATAAAGCTATAGATCTTTTGGATGAAGCTTCTGTAAGAAAATCTGTTACTGAAAATAAAGTGAAAGATTCTAAAGAATATATCAAGAAAAAATCAGAAATCAAAAATTTGGAAATAGCTATGGGTAATATGGTAGAAGAACAAGATTATTTCTCAGCTGCTGATTTGAAAGAAAAAATAGATGCTTTGAAAAGAGATATGCTAGATATCAAAAATAAATCAAACATCCCTAGAGATCAAAGACCAATAATTACTGACGAGGATGTGAATTTTGTATTAGCTGAAAGACTTGGTATACCAGCTAAGAATATTCAAGAATCAGAGATTAAAGTTTTGAAAACATTATCAAGTGATCTGAAGAAAAAAATACTATGACAAGATGATGCTGTAGACAAAATAGTCTCTTCTATTAGGAGAAATAAACTATCTGTAGTGGAGAAAACTAAGCCTATAGGTTCTTTCTTATTCCTAGGGCCTAGTGGTGTAGGGAAGACTTTCTTAGCTCAATTATTGGCAAAGGAATACTACAAAGATGAGAATGCTCTTATCAAGATAGATATGTCAGAATATATGGAAAAATTCAATGCTTCTAAACTTATAGGTTCGGCTCCAGGTTATGTAGGTTATGACCAATGAGGTGTACTTACAGAGGCTGTAAGGAAAAAACCTTATTCTGTAGTATTATTTGATGAAATAGAAAAAGCTTCTCCTGAAGTTTTGAATATATTACTTCAAATATTGGATAGTGGTCAAATAAAAGACAACAAAGGAACTAAAATAGATTTCAAAAATACTATCATAGTATTAACTTCAAATATAGGTTCTGAAACTTTCTGAAAAGATATCAATTCTGTAGGATTTTCTCTTGCAGGAACTGATGTAGAAGATAAGAAATTTGCTGATGCAAAAGAATCTGTATTAGAATCTATGAAGAATCTAATTCCTGTAGAGTTATTGAATAGATTTGATTATACATTAGTATTCAATCCATTATCTAAAGAAGTTCTAGGAGATATATTCAATGTAAAATACAAAGACTTCGCAAAACTTTGGAAAGATAAAAAAGGAATTATTATTCCAAAAATGACTCCTGCTAAATTGAAAAAGAAAATAGATGAATTATACAAACCTGAATCAGGCGCAAGACCGATAGAGAAGTATATATACAATGATTTGGAGGATGAGATAATAGAGAAGATGTTAAAATAAAGGACAAAGAGTTAGAGTTTTGAATGTAAACATAAGAAAAGAGCGATTAGATAAACTAAACTTACAGATGCAAACAACAACGAAACAATCTACACATACAACAATCTAAACCAACTAACAAAAGAAACCTATCCAGACGGAAAAGAAGTTTCATATACTTACGATAGCTTATGAAATTTTATGGTAAGCCATAATAAAAATGCGAAGAATTGAGTATTTTTATGATTGCTTACCTATGCATAATCGGATTAGATTCTAATTTGCATATTATTAGTATATATTATAGCAAATTAGGATAATCTAATGCGGTTAGGTAAAAGACCAAAACAGACCCAAACCAAACGACCATAACCTACACATACGACAATCTAAACAGACTTACCAGAAAAGATATCGCATTATGAACTGGGGTAGTAGGAGTAACCTGGGAAACATACGATTACGATCCATTAGGAAAAATGATATGATGAACAGATAGTGAATGAAACTCACTAACTTTTGATTAGGATTCACTATGAAGACTAACATCAGAAACAAACAGCAACAACATACGACAAAGTAAGTAATATTTATTGTTTTTCTCTATAAATAGAACTCACAATACGCGTATATGTATCTTTTTTATATCTAAACAAATTCCATCCCCTACTTACCACTCTGTTTATAAGTTAAAGACATTTCTATCTAATAGAATGAAGGAAATATCTAAAAAAATATATAGAATAAAATATATTAAAATATTCCTTTAAAATAAACAAAAAATCCTTATAATAAAAACATATTTTTATACAAAATATTTCTTCTAAATGAAGCTAACTAAAGAATTTCAATCTATCTTATGGGAATATAATATAAATAATCTCCAAATAGATGATGATATTGTAATTACAAGAGCTTTGTGGTTATGAGATAAATATCATACAGATTTTCTTATCAAAAATATAGGGAAAGAAAAAATAAAAGAAGTTTTTTTGAAAAACTACCAGGAACTAGATCCCAAATCAGTAAATTATTGGGCAATAATATTTGATATAGATAAAAGTACTTTAAAATTAACTTATAGTATTTATGATAAATTGAACAAACCTGTTTTTACAAGAAACTTTGAGTAAAGATAGATTAGATATACTAGAAAAATTTGAAGAAATAAAGAAATTATGATTTTATTTAGCTTGAGGAACAGCTTTAGCTTTATTTTTTGGACATAGAAAAAGTATAGATTTTGATTTTTTTATAAATTCTGATATTGATACCAATAATTTATTTGAGAAACTTATGATTATATTTAATTGAGAAAGTTTGAAAAAAACAGTGCAGTATGAAGACACTCTATATATAGAAGTAAATTGAATTAAAATTAGTTTTTTTTCATATAAATATAAAAATATATGAGATTTTATAGATTCTCCATATTTTAAATTAGCTTCTATAGATGATATCGCTTGTATGAAATTATGGGCTATACAAAAAAGAGCAACAAATAAAGATTATGTTGATATTTATTATATTTTGAAAGAAAGAAAATTAGAAGATTTAATAGATATATTCTATAAAAAATATGATAGAGTAGTTTCAGAAAATATGATACTAAAATCATTAATTTATTTTGATGATATCAAAGAAGAACAATTAATTTTAAACCAAAAGAATCTAACTTTTGATAAGATAAAAAAGTTCTTAGTAAAAATAGTTAAAGAGATTAAAATATAAGAGAAACAAAAAAAGATACTTCAAAATCGAAGTATCTTTTTTTCTATCTAAACAAATTTCACCCCTACTCAGCACACTGTTTCGTCCTTTTATTATACCTTTTCAGAATCAACTCAAAACGCCCAAGCATAATATTAAATTTATCTACCAATTTATTAGCTCTATTGTTCATAAATCACTCATAAATATATTCCTTCGTAACATCAGCTACAGTTTGTCATATATTCCTAAGCATAATATCAGTTGTGAAATTTATCTCTGCTGTGACTCTCTGTTGTGCCATATTTCTACAAACATCCTGCCCATAAGAGGCCAAAGACAAGCTATAATGTGACTTTACTGCAGGTACGATTATCTCAAAGGTCTCATAACATACCAAATAATATTTTCATGCTATATATGAATCATTTCATTTCATTTTATTTATTTCTGATATACTTACATTTTCCATCTGACGGTCTCATCCAAACCATAAATCTACAAATTTGTCTCTGATTTTGATAGAATGGGTAAAATGTTCTTTTTTCTGATCTTCTATATATGTTCTCCGTTCTGTTCCTACACTATCACTAGTTCCATAATACAATCCTGATATAGCATCTATTCTTCTAAATCATACATCTACCAAATGATTAGCAAAAAATGCTGAGTCCACAAAACCAAGTCCTGAGCTTGTACCAGACGAACGTTTATTAGCACAATAAGTTTTCAAATGATTCCAAGCTATCAATATTTCATCATGTGGTATGATAGTAGTTTCTAATCAATCCAAAGCAGTTTCTGAAGTTTTTTCTACTATTTCACAATCATCAAAAGACATACCTTGATCTTCAGTAGCCGCATAAACAGGGTAGCTAAAGATAGTAAACAACAAAAACAATATTCATATAACTTTAGTTAAGAATTTCATCATAACTTATAAATTTAAGATAAACAATAAAACTAATATGACTAGATTATAATAAACTAATCATTTAAATCAAGTTTTTTTACTACTTAATCAATATTCTATTGATTTAAGTGATAAATAAAGTATAAATACGTGATAAATTTATTAGTGAATGTTACGAAAATATGAAGTTAGGTATTGTATGAGAAGTTAATGCAGGAAAATCAACCCTTTTCAATAGGTTTTTCTGATGATTTAGAGCTATAGTTACTGATATTCCAGGAACTACAAGAGAAAACATAATAGAAGTTATCAAATGGTCTGGATTGTGAGATGTAGAATTATATGATTCTCCAGGTCTTTTGAATTTCAAAGATGAATTTTCTTTTATCAAAGATATCATAGATACTACTGATATTATACTTTTGGTAGTAGATGGAAATAAAGATATATCTCCTAATATAGAAACTATAATAGACTATATTAGAAAATCAAACAAATTAGATAAGACCGTATTAGTTATAAACAAAATAGATACTAATGTAAGAAGTATGAAAGAAAATGCTATGATTCCTTTCTACAAATTTGCTATAGATAAAATGTTTGTTGTTTCTGCTAAACATAATATCAACTTAGTTGAACTAAAAAAAGAAATTGAGAAATTGAGAAAAGAGAAAGATATAGAATTATTTACACAGGAGGAAAAAGATATAACTCCTATAAGCTTTGTAGGGCGTGTAAATGTAGGTAAATCTACCTTATTTAACTCTCTGATATGACAAAATTTTTCAGCAGTATCTAGTATATCTGGAACTACATTAGATTATCTTACTTGGGAGATTAGTAAGAATAGAAGAGATTACAAAATATTTGATACAGCAGGATTTAGAAAAAAAGGTAAAATACATGGTTTAGAAAAGATTGCAAAGGACAAAATATATTCTCTTATCAAAATATACAATCCTATAGTAGTAATGCTATTTGATATGGAGGAGGGGATTACACATAGAGATATGACACTTATCAAAGACTTTACAATACAATGAGCTAATATTATAGTAGCTTTGAACAAAATAGATACTTTCAAAGAAGGACAATTGAAAGAATATGAAAAAATATTCAAAAATGGAATGAGATTTGCTCCTTGGATACCTTTGGTATTTATATCAGGAAAAGAAAAACAAGGATTCAAAGATATGTTCAAAATGATAGACTTACTATATGAAAATAGAAATTTGAAAGTTGCGACTTCACAATTGAATGACTTAATCCAAAAAGCTATTATCAGAAATCCTCCAAAATTTACAAAAAGTAGATATGTAAAATTCAATTATATGACACAAACTGATGATAAAACACCTACCTTTATCTGTTTTGTAAATAATAAAGAATACGTAAATTTTGCATTCAAAAGATGGGTAGAAAATATCATAAGAAAAGAATATTGATTTATATGAATTCCTATAAGATTAAAATTTAGAAACAAGAATGTAGATAGATTCGCATAAATTAAACTAAACATTTAGTTGAAAAAGTATTTTTTTTTTATATACTTCATATATATAATATGTAGTAATATTGTTTTTAGCATTTGACTTATTCATTTTTATCATGCATAATAATATGAAAAAAGCCTTTACATTAGTAGAAATGCTTATTGTATCTGTATTAGCATCTATGATTTTGACAGTTACTATCTCTGTATATTTTCAAATGTCTAGAATCAAAATGGAAGTATGAATGAAACAAACTCTTATCAAATGAACCTACGATATAGTAGAGAAATTGAACATTACGATAAGAGACTATACATTAGATTATGAAGAATATTTCAATAGAGCAGTGGTTTGATGTAATGCTAATTGATGAGATATAACTAACTTCGCTTGGAATGTTGTAGGAAATGGCTGAATCTGTACAGAAGAAACAGGATATGGAAATAAATGAAATACATTAGATGTAGATCATTGGTGATTATATTATTGTTCAAGTTCTGCTAGTACTGATGAAACACCTTCTACATCATGTTCTGGATTATGAACATGAATGAATTATATATTTAAAACTAGTGATGCTGATGATATTAGTACAGGAAAATGATGTTGGGAAGAAGCAGGATCTACTGACCCTCAATCATTCGGACAATACAAATGGCAATTTTGGGATGCAATGAATAATCAAGATGGTAAAGAAGGTTGTTTATTAGATGATGATGATAATGACTACGGTATAGGACCTATGGCAATAGGAGATCCTGATAATGCTCAAGAACTTTATCTTATATCTTCTGATGGTAAAAAAAGAATCTTTATTAGAAGAGCAAGACAAAAACCAACTCAAGCATTTGGAGCAGTTGGAGAAGAAGTAGATTGGGATTTATATTCATTAGAAATATTGAAACTTAGAGGATTTGATGCATGAGAACAACATGACTTCGAAAATGGAAAGTGAATTTATGATGGACTTATAGATACTTGGGCTTGTGATTATGGAGAAGGATTTCTATGTGAGTGAATAGAAATAGATGGATATACTAATTACCATTTACCATCTGATGGAGATGATGGTTGGGCTCCTTTGACTAGTAAAGATATAACTATAACTGACTGGAATCTTCAGTTATATCCTACAACCAATGCAGAATATTATTGGTCTACTGGTTCTATGCAAGTGAATCCTTATGTGAAAATCAAACTACAGACCAAAATATATCCTGAAAATTGGACTAAGTTTATCAATCCAAAAGCATTAAGTTGATATCAACTTGATTTACAAACAACATTCAATTTAGGACTATACTAAAAAGATTTCGCATATAAAACATAATTCTACACTGGTAGTAAGGAAGAAAAGAAAAATGTGAATCTTAGCTTAAAAAAATTATTAATTATTAATTATAACAATATAACATGAGGTTTTTTGATAAAGTAAAAGTAGATGTAAAATCAGGAAAAGGAGGCGATTGATGTGTATCATGAAGAAGAGAAAAATATGTTGCACTATGAGGTCCTGATGGATGAGATGGAGGTAAATGAGCTTCTGTATTTTTTATAGGAGATAAAAATCTAAATTCTTTACATAATCTACACCATCGTAAAAGTATCAAATGAAAAAATGGTGAAAATGGTAAGTGAAAAGATTTGTATGGAAAAAGTGCAGAGGATGTATATATACCTGTAGCTATAGGAACAAGTATCAAAAATGTAGAAACTGATGAAATAATAGATCTTATTACTGAAGATGGACAAGAGGTACAAGTAGTAAATGGTGGATCATGAGGTTGGGGGAATATTCATTTCTCTACGCCTACCAAACAGTTTGCAAATTTTGCTATGTTCGGTGAACCAGGTGAAAAAAAGGCTATAGAACTTGAACTACAACTTATTGGAGATGTGACTCTTATTGGTTTTCCATCAGTTGGGAAAAGTAGTATAATCAATACTATTTCCAATGTAAAAGCACAAGTTGCTGACTACGCATTTACTACTTTAGTACCAAATCTAGGAGTAATAAAGCATAGAAACAAAGACTTTGTAATGGTAGATATGCCATGACTTATAGAAGAAGCTAGTAAAGGGAAATGACTATGAAATGAATTTCTAAGACATATTCTAAAATCTAATATATGGACTTTTATATTAGATATATCAAGATATGAACAATCTTTTGAGGAATTAGAAACTCTAAAAAAGGAAATAGAAAGCTATATCTTGATAAGATGGAAAGAAAAATGATGAAGTATTACTTATGAAATAAAAGAGGATTCTATGAAACTTTTATTTTATGTAGGTGAAAAATTAGCTTTTACTAAAACTATTATATTTTTGATAAATAAAATAGACTTAGTGAATGATGAAGAAATAATAGAGGAGTACAAAAAAGAACTAATCAAAAAAATCAAGAAAATATTCTCTGTAAAAAAAACTATAAAAAACATATTCATTGCACATGCAGGTAATAAAAATAGTTTTGAATCTTTCTTAGACTATGTAATAAAAGTAGAGGAGTTCCAAGAAAATATAGAGTATATAGAAACAATAAGTAATTTATGAGAACATAAGAAAAACTATATCAAGAATGTTACAGAAACTGAAGTTCCTAAATTATTAGAAAATGAATATATAACTGAAGAAAAAGCAGACTATGTACAAGTTTTTGAAGTTTATGATCGTGAAATAGCTTATTATTCATATATTCTTCCTTGGGGAAATGAAGAAGCTGAACATTTTTTCTGGGAACTTATGGAAAAAATGTGAAAGATGAGTTTAATGGAAAGACAATGAATACATATAAAAGATATTATCAAAGTAATGTCTCCATATTCAGGCGTATTAGATAGATATGTAGAGATAGATTATTAAAAATATTTCTGTTATTTAAGTCAAAGAAATTATTCTCCACATGTAAAAATTTAAAAAGAGAAAAAAATATCATTCTGCAGCAAGAAAACTGAAAAGAAACATTATTCTATACCAAGAAAATAGAAAAAATAAATATAGAGATAGAATTCTACCTCGTAGAATTACCAGAACTTATCTTCTAAAACTAGAATCCAGTATCTTCTTAAATTTTAAATTTACAATCTAAAATCTATATAATGAAGGTAATATTAAATAAAAATAAAATACCAGCTATATGATTTTGAACTTGGCATATTGATAGTGAAGACATTATATTTGAAGCTATACAAGCTGGGTATAGACATATTGATACAGCTCAAATGTACAAAAATGAAGAAACAGTTTGAAATGCTATAAATACTGCGATATCCAAAGGGATTTTATCGTCATATGAAGATATATTTGTTACATCTAAACTTTGGGTAAGTAAATTTGATAAATGAACTATGAAATCTAATGATATTTTGAACTCTATATATACAAGTCGTGAAAGAATAAATCAAGATTATATAGATCTTATGTTGATACATTGGCCTACATATCATGATATCAAAATAGTTTTGGATGGTATGATAGATGCCAAAGTAAGAGGGATTATAAAACATATATGAGTTTCCAATTTTAATATACAACAACTTGAAGAAGCAAATTCTTATCTCCAAAAAGAATATAATGAACAGATAAGTTGTAACCAAATAGAGCTTAATCTTTATTATGAAAATAATGATATTATTTCCTATTGTCATAAAAACAATATACTAATTAGTGCCTATAGTCCTTTATGCTCTAGAGCTGAATATCATTTATCAGAAATGCCATATATATGAAAAGATCCTAAAATCATAGAGATATGAAAGAAATATGGAAAAAGTCCACACCAAATTGTATTAAAATACCTTAGCCAAAAATGAAATATAGCTATTTTACCAAGCTCAAAAACTAAAAAGTATATTATAGATAATTTAAATATAAATGATTTTAGTTTAAACAAAGAGGATATAGAGATATTAAATGCTTATCCTAAGAATATGAGTGTAATTTATGAAAAATATAAAGATTTAATATATAAATCATAATTTTTTACCATATAGGATATTGAAACACTAGGAACCGTAGAGAATGTTTTTTTGCAATAAAGAATACGCGGCACAATAATCCCAGTTAATATCTTTGCCCGAAGGGCTTATTTTATAAAAAATTATACATAAAATCCCCTTAACTACTTGTAAAAGTAGTTTTTTTTATTATACTTATTTATACTTTATTTTTTATAAACAATGACTATGATAGAAAAATCAAAACTAGTTATTGACCTTCTTCGCATTTCCTATGATGATATTGAAATGAATATGACCTAAAGAAGCTATAAAAGAATCTGCAAGTCTTTTCAAAAAAACTTGGGGTGAAAGAGCTATTATACATGTATGAGTAGGAGCCTTTTTCTTTTTGATATTTCTAGTAGCAATTGTTTTATGCGTATTTGTAATAATTAATGGTGCTATAAAAACAGGAATTATAATGTTAGTGTTATTTATTATGTTATTTATAGTAATATCTATGTCCACAGATACAGTTATCAAAACGATTCTTTTTCATTATGCTGAAACTGGAGAATTACCAGAGGAGATAGAAAATAAAGACTTATTAACCGGTATCGCTATAGAAAAAAAATAAATAATTTATAACTCTAAAAAGTCTAGTATTTATCTTACTAAGCTTTTTTAATACTAAAATCACCTTTTGTGTTGACATTTAAAGGAAAAAATGTATATATATTTTATGTTTTTATATAATAAATGTCGTTATACATGAAAAAGAAAGGAAACTCTTCTATATTATGAGCGCCAAATGGATATAAATGATATGGAGAAACATCTACACTTTTAGAAACCGTTGCAATTAATTCATCTTCTCCAGTTCTATTGGAAGAGACTAGAACAGAAGAATACAACTCAAATAATATAACTAATTTACAAGGACTTCTTTCTTTTTTGGAAGAAAATAATTCTAATTCAGAACAGCAGAAGCTATTATTAGAAGAAATGTTAGAAAAAGGAAATAATATCTTGGAAGATATAATGATAACTGAACAATTTGGTAAACAAATTATTAGTATACAAACTGGTAAAGGAAAAATAGATTTAATTCCTGCAAATGAAGAATTTGGAGCATCTATAATAAAAGATAGTAAATCTGGTAATATATGAGTTTTCTTATACTATCAAAAATGAACTTTCAATGGAAGTTTAGTTATAGATTTAGATGAATTATCAGTAATGTTTGAAGAATGATCTTACTTTATATCCAAAGAAAATGGAGAAGTTTGTATTAAAGACTTTGGAGTAGAAGGTAAATGTAGATTAAATAGTGAATTTGGAGAATCATTTCAAATAAGTTGAGTAAAACCTGAAGAAATACAATTAGTAGAAAAAGAGATTGATAAGCTTTGAATTGAAAGTGTAGATTTTATATTAACCTCTTGTGACAATGATTTAAAGTTATTTGCTGATACTCTGCTATTAAACAAATATATCACTAAAGAAGTAGCAGATATTATCAGAAGAATGGATGGAAATATAGATATTGTATAAGATAAGTTACTCAGTTATAATATAAGAGAAAAATATTTTTTAATTAATTATTTAGTATAATGAATAATACAGAAAAAGAAGATTATGGTTGGATAATACCTGAATCTAAAAGTAATAATACAGTAGAACTAGGAAAAGCTTCTTCTAGACATATGATTATGATGCTAAGTTTTTTCCATGAGGGTGCTGAACATAGTCAGGAGCATAAACAACTTTGGGAAGAGATGTGTGATGCAGGTAATAATATATTAGATGATATTGTTGTATGGGAAAGAAATAGACAAGAGATTGTAACTATTACTCAATGAGAAAAATCTTTAGATATAATAACAAATTCTAAAGGTTTTAATAAATCTTTAGTAAAAGATACAGTAAGTGGAAATATATGACTACTATTATGTAAAGGGTGACATGAAGTAATGGGCTCTAGAACAATGAATGTAGTAGAACTAGCTCCTCTTAATTCAGTAAGTTCATTTTTATTCAAGGATGGAGACGATATATATGTAATGGATATGGAAAATGGTATAGATAGATATATCTTATCAAAAGAATCTAGTAAAAAGGAATTTATAAAAAAAGAAAAATGACCGCTTACAGCAAAAGATATTACAGAACAAGATATAGCAGATTTATCAAAAGAAATTAAAAGTATAGACGAAGATTATATACATCAAATTGCTTCTAAATATGGAGATGACCCAGACAAAATAGCAGATAAACTATTTGATGATGGTCACATTACAGAAAGAGCCAAAGAAGTTATGAAAGCTGTAGGGTTAGTTATGGATATAATATAATCTATTACTTATATAATTCAAGAAATACAATTTATTATAAGTTTTGGTTATCAATAATACTTTGATTTAGATTGATTATAAGTTTATTTTATATAGAAAGAAGTTAGGTATTCCCTTTATTTGTTAAGTTTTCAACGATGGTCAAAGAATGAATCGCTTGAAAAACAAATAAACAAACAAAAGAATCATCTTTTCATAAGACTCAACTAGAGAATAGTCATTTATTACTTTCGTTATTTTCAAGAAATGCAGAAAATAGTCATAGACATGTAAAACTTTTTTATGCTATGATGGCAAGTGACTCTAATATAATGCATCATATCAATATATGAAAAGAAGCAAGAACATGAAAAGAAGCTATTTTTGTAAAAAGTAAAAATGAGCATATAGTTATTATTCCTAGACATGGTTTGAAATTTAGTACAGCTTTTGTAAAAGATATAGTTTCTGGGAATAGTGGTATGTTATTGATGGAAGAAGGGGAGTCTTTGGAGTGAAATATAGATATAAATGTAGATAGAGTAGGAAGAAGAAATTCTGTAGATTATTTCCTATATAAATCTCGTACTGATAATAAAATAAGAATAGTAGATTATCAAGGAACTAAAAAGATAATAGCTACATTATAATTAGTTAGTAAATTCAAAAAATATTAATACTGTACTTGAAAATATATATTATTTAGATAGTATGACAGTATATTCTTTTATATATTTAGTATAAAGCAATGATAGAACAATTAAATGAAGAAATAAGTGAATTAGGTGACCTTAAAACAGAGTTAGAAACTAGACAAGAAACTCTATTTTGAAATAAAGTTGATAGTGACGGTGAATACCAAAAAGAATTGAGACTATTAGACGGAGATCAAAAAGATGAGGTTGCAGGATTTGTACTAGAATTTGCTGATATATTTTCAGGAATCAAAGAATCAGTATTTATAGAGGCTAATGAAAATAATGAAGAATTAGTAGTAGCAAATATTAGAGAAGAACTAGTATGACTAGAAAAAGAAATAGCTAATAGCTAATTGAAAACTATAGAATACTCGATATTCTAGTTTCTAAAAAGATAAAAACATAAACTCTGAAAAGTATAGTTCAGAGTTTTTTTAAAAGAAAATTACTATACAATTAAAATCTATTGTAGATTAATATGAAATTCATATTATAAAAACAATATTTTATTATCTATATATAACTATGTTTGAAAAAATAACTGAACATATGGAAGAAATAGAAAAAACAACTGTCATTTCGACTGGACCACAGAGTCCTCCGTGGGTAATGGAGAAATCCCTTCTCCAAACAAGAAAGAAGAAAAGAAATAGAAGGCTAACATCACAAACTGCTAAACAAGATAATGAATATCAAAAAGATGAAAATAGATTGGATACATGAGAGCATAATAAAAAAGAAAGCAGTTTAATAGAAGATAAAGTAGCACTTAGTAAACTATCTCTTGAAATAAATTTTAATGAAGTTATTACTGAGGAAGTAAGTAACTGAAACTTTTTGAACTTACCACTTTTGACAGATTTGAATGATAAAGTATTGAATGCATTAGTATTATCAGGACCTAATAACAGAAAACATCAAGAAACTATAGATAATACACTTTCTGCAAAAAATAATTGAAAGCAATGAGAATTAGAAATTTTTGAACAAATGCTTATTACACAAAAAGAACAAGGTTTCTATTTGGAAGATGGAATACTTGATTTACGTTCTGTAAGTAAATTAAATCATAGACAAGCTGACAAACTATCAATGGTACTAAATATAAAAGAAATCCGTTTAGATTGATTAGAAATACTAACTCCTGAATTAGCTGTTAGTTTAACTTATTTTAATGTAGAAAAAATAAATCTGTCAGGTATAGATTTAGATACAGTAGATAATGAAATTGCCCAAAAAATTTTAGAATCTAAAAATTCTGGACTTCAGTTAGTATTTAGTAATTGAAAAGATATTAATTCTAAAAATCTATATACAGTTGCTAGCATAAATTAAAACCAAAGGAGAATCATTTATTGATTATGCTTTTTGAGTTTCTATATAATAAAAAATACTGAGAGGAAACCCCCTCAGTATCGTAATAATAAGTAGTGAAAACTACTTATCTTTTAGCATTGGCATAAGATATGCCACACAGCCATTCAATGACGCTAATTCCGGATAATCTTCCTCAGGAATAGCAATCTGATATCGTTTACGAAGTTCCATAACAATATCAAGGAAATCCATAGAATCTAAATCTATCTGATCTCTCAATAAGCCAGATGGATCCAAATCCTCCACATCTGCATCTTCATCGATATCTAGAATAATTTCTAGAACTACCGCTTGAATGTCTTGTTCTGTCATAATATTTTTCCTCCTCAATAGGATTGTTTTTAGTTAAGATGACACACAATATATACATATATTTAAATAAAAAACAATACTAAACATGTGTTTTTTATAAAATTATCTAAAAATAGATGAGAACTACTTATTCTCTATTGATTTTTTCTATAAAAAGGTTATATAATAGATACATTGCAAGCAATTGATAAGGCCAATTATTATCAATTTAAGAGGTATTAAAATGACTAAATTAGTAAATTTAGAAGTAAGAAGTAAAAAAGAGTTAGAATTATCAGTATCAAAGATTGGCTATTGCAATGTATGTAACACTCATTTCCATATAGATTGGGATGAGATGAATTCTTTAGATACTTATTCATGTCCCTTTTGTTATTCAGAGGAAATTCTGGAGATAAAAGATAGAATGGTAAGAATCAAAGCAAATTCAAAAGCTCAAGCACAAGTAAAGTTCGCTCGTGATACCTATTACGAACCAAAACATTATTTGATGTAAGAGTAGAAGAGTAGTACCATTTTCTTATTAAAATTATTATAAAATCGTATGAATGGTTAATTGTTACTTTCATGGATTGTGTTTATAGTAAAAAGAAAATGTTAGTTATTTAACTGGTTTTCTTATTGAAATTTATTATGAAATTACATGAATGGTTAATTGTTGCATTCATGGATTAAGTTAGGAGTTTATTATGAAAAAGAAACCAAACAACGCCTTATCAATTGTTTGTGCAACGCCCGGAGTGTCCGGGCGTTTTTTTATTAAAAAAAAATAATTAGAACTTAAGTTGTGCAAAGTAAAACATATTTTATAATAAAATAATGCAATAATTTTGAAATTTATATTTATATTTTATATATTTCTAATATAGAGAATATTTTTTCTGAAATTTTATTTTTGATCTAAATTATTTTTTTGAAATTTTTATAGGAAATAATTTCTATAAAATATTTTTTTAAATAAGTTTATAAAAAAATAATTATAAAATATTAAAAAAGTAAAAAAATATCTTTTTTCCAAAAAAATATATAAAAAGTAACAATAAAAAGATAAAAAAAGAATTTAATAACTGAAACCTCAGATTAGAAGCCGAAACACTGAATTTTCAAAAATAAAACGAATTCTAAGAAGACTTTTTTTTATTTAACAACACTTTGCTCATAAAAAACTATAAAATATCTACAATTCACAACACCTTAAAAGACTAGTTCTAAACTAGGAAAACTCTATTTTTTGTTTTTTTAGTTAATTTTTTAGATAAAT
>Ga0208901_1000316_pt1 | contig 28077 bp, 21 predicted proteins | sample AntAceMetag02UKF_FD_184764 | JGI IMG/M metagenome (GOLD analysis project Ga0208901, IMG submission 184764) | Saline lake microbial communities from Ace Lake, Antarctica - Antarctic Ace Lake Metagenome 02UKF (SPAdes) (version 2) | ecosystem: Environmental > Aquatic > Non-marine Saline and...
CCGAACCGGAACGGACGATTCGAAAAAACAGCCATTATTCTTTCTGTGTGAAACGTAAACATTTTCCGAAATGCCCGAAGGGCTGATTGCTTTACCGAACCGTCCGTTCCGATTCGGTAAAAAAACATAATCTTAGCGTTCTTTGCGTCTTGAGCGCAGCGGGCGGTAAAGAATTGTGCGCAAGTTTCTTTCTCGATCAGACTGATCATCTTTCCCGGTCAGAGGCAGCGCTCGTGTGAATTGTCACAAGCAATCTTGACTAATTGAATAAGGAGAGCAAAATGGAGAATACGGCATTATTGATTATCGACATCCAGAACGATTATTTTCCCGGCGGCAAAATGGAATTAGACAAAGCAACGGAAGCAGCTGAAAAAACGGCAAGTATTCTGGCCTATTTCAGGGAAAAAGACCTCCCGGTTTTTCATATTCAGCATGAATCAATCGGCGAGAATGTCACATTTTTCATTCCAGGAACCGAAGGGCAGAGAATCAATACATTGGTGAAACCTCAGGGAAATGAAACCGTCCTGACAAAGAACTTCCCCAATAGTTTTATGCAAACAGATCTCCTTGAAAAACTCAAGGAACAAAAGATAAAAAACCTGGTAATCACAGGAATGATGACATTGATGTGTGTAGATGCAACCGCACGGGCTGCAAAGGACCTGGGGTTTCATTGCACCCTGATCCATGATGCAACAGCAGCCCGTGCTTTGGAGTTTAATGGGAAGAGTGTAACGGCAGATCAAGTGAAAACATCCTTCTTATCAGCTCTGTCCATGATTTGTGACCGTGTGACAACCTGTGAGGATTTTTTAAAGGGAACGCGTTAGCAGAACAAGCCAGAGTCGTTTTCATCCTCTGCCTGTTGCGTCTATAAACGACTCAAAGCCTGAGGTTCCCGTAGCGTGAAATCCGGCATCATCCAACGGCCGGACATCCCCGGCAGCCATGAGCAATTCCATATGGCTCAAGATTTCGTTCTCTGCCATCATGATGCCCACTCCTTTCAGTAGGTCCGGATTAAAATAGGCCACACACAAATCTCGTACGTTCTTAGGGCCGGTTTTTAAAATTTCCAGTATATCCGAACACCTTTCCACATGGTGGGTGATGAGTTCGGCAATCCTTCCGGCAATCTCGATTTCATTCCACCGATCATTATAATAAAGACGATGGGCAGGCAAAATAAGCAGATTATCGTAATTGCTGCAGATCTTTTCAAGCTTTCTGAGGGATCCGATATATGTCGCAAGACCAAAAAGAGCCGGTGACTCCCCACAACGGGGCTGCAGGATTTTCGCGACCTGGGGAAAAAATGTCTCCCGCGTGGGAAACGGGGTGATATCCGGAAGAATCGTATCCCCCACAATCAGGACCTCGTCTCCCAGGAGGATAGCCAGCGCATCGGGGCTGTGCCCGGGAAGATGGAAGGTCTGGACCCCTTCGAAGATATTGCAATGTCCATCCCCGATCTCCTCCACTTTCAATTGGTTCCGTTCCCGGTGATAATCAATGCAGTGCCTTGATGAAAACGATTCAGGCATGAAACAATGCCAGCAGGAAGCGGGAAAGTCCGCCCTGGCATCTATCGGAGTAAGGTCAGGATAAAAACGTATCAGACGATCATAGACCCAGTGAGCCTTCACTTTGGCGCCCGTTGCCTGGACAATCTCAAAAAGCCCCCCATCATGATCTTCGTGACCATGACTCAGGACCACGGATTTCAGATCTTTGCCTGAAACACCACCTGTTTCCATCATTTTGAGGAGAGTTTCACCTGTACCATGTCTTCCGGCATCCACGAGAAACGGTTCGTCGGTTTGGACCAAATAGTTCCATGTGGGTCCGAGATCCCATTCTCCACCGTAAAAATTCTCCGTGGGCAACCCTAGGATTTCAAGCCCGGATGGCAGACGAAACCTGACTACCATCCCGTTGCCGTTGGGTTTCCCATTTTCTACTATCTTGACGCTCTCTTTCAGCATTGGACCCTGTCCTCTCAAACTCCGATGAACAAATTAGCACCTTTCATAAAACCCTATCATGACTGTTTTTATATAATATCATGATCAATTAATCACTTATTTAATAATAACGTCCTCCTGTTTGGAGGAAACAATTCCAAGAATCATAGCATTATGATATGATTTCTCATGTTCGCAGGATAATTCCAGAGGCAGGTCTTACAACCTAAAAGCTGCAATTAGCGGTTAGTGGTTACTTAGCCGCACGATATCGGTTGTTGACAGTTACATTAGGTTCAATACCCGTGAATGAATTCCATTCATCTTTGTTTGTCGGGCATTTGCGCGTTACTCGACTTTGCTCTCTTGTAGACCTTTTTCAGGTGTCAGGTGTCGGGTGTCAGGTGTCAGGAAAAAACTTGTTGTCATTCGATTGATTCAACATAGAATCATAGAGTTATGTTGTCTCAAATCACATTTCCGGAATATTGGACCCGGAGCCCTGACACCCGACACCTGACACCTCGGCGAGGACAGGATCTCGAAATTCTTCACCGGAAAGCGGTATGAATCTCATACATTCACGGGTATTGACATTAGGTTGGCATCAAAAAATGAAAGCTTCAATATGGTAAGAAGGCATTTAAATATTTAAATCCTCTAAGCTAACAGCCAATAGCTAAAAGCTAATTGCAGCTTTTATGTACAATCAAAAGCAGGGGGGGAAAAATGCAAACTTCACGTTGGGTTTCAGGCGTTGGGTTCTATTTGTTCTTGTTGCTCGTGCCGGTCTCTGCGCACACGCAAGAACTGAGCCGCCAAGTAACACTGATCCAAGTCCGGGCCGCAATACCGGAACTGGAAAAGTTCACGCGGGAAACCCTGGAAAAGAAGGGCGTGCCGGGTGCGGCGATCGCCATAGTGTTTCAAGATCGGGTGTTGTATCTGCATGGGTTCGGTGTGCGTGAGGCAGGGAAGAAGGAACCTGTCACGGAGGATACCGTTTTCCAACTTGCGTCCATGTCCAAACCGATTGCCTCGACGATTCTGGCTGCGTTGGTGAGCGATGGTGTCGTGACCTGGGATACGCCCATCCGCGACGTTGACCCCGGCTTTCAATTGTATGAGGCGTATCCGACCCAGCAAGTGACGATTCGCGATCTGTTCGCCCATCGCAGCGGGTTACCGGGGAACGCCGGGAACGACTTGGAACAGCTGGGCTATAGCCGTACCGAAATCCTGTATCGCCTGCGCCATGTGAAACCTGCAAGCAGTTTTCGTTCCGCCTATTCCTACAGCAATTTCGGCATCACCGAAGGCGCCGTTGCGGCGGCGAAACCCACAGGGAAGCCATGGGGAGATATGGCGGCGGAAAATCTCTACAAACCACTGGGGATGCATTCCACCAGTTCGTACCATAAAGATTTCCTGGCTCATACCAATCGCGCAGTGCTGCACAGCCTTGTAAACGGCAAGTGGGCTCCAAAGGCGTTGCGAGACCCCGACGCACAATCTCCCGCAGGCGGTGTGAGTTCCACGGTGAAAGACCTGGCACAGTGGATGCGACTGGAGCTTGCGAACGGAAAGTGGAATGGCAGGCAGTTGATCGGCGAAGAGGCCATCGGCCAAACACACCTGCCGCTCATTATTCGCGGAAATGACCCCATCACCGGCAACCCCGGGTTTTACGGGTTGGGTTGGAACGTCGACTATCGGGATGATGGAACGGTGGTCTGGGGACACGCTGGAGCATTTTCCCAAGGCGCCCGCACCCTGGTGAAGCTGATTCCTACCGAACAGCTCGGCATCGTCGTCCTCTCCAATGCGTTTCCAACCGGGATACCCGAAGGCATTGCCCAAACGTTTTTCGATTATGTGTATTACGGCAAGGCCCGGAATGACTGGGTCGCCATATGGGACAAGATGTTCAACGCCCATTTTGGAGTGGAAGCCTTTGCTCCCCTCATCGCCATGTATGCCAAATCCCCTGTGCATCCCTCCCCCGCGATGCCTTTAGGCGCGTATGTTGGAGCGTACACGAACGACTATATCGGCCCTATTCAAGTCCTTAAACGGGATGGGACGCTCGCACTGCAGATGGGCCCAAAGAGAAGGATATTCCCGCTAAAGCATTTCGACCATGACCTTTTTCTCTATTACCCTGATCCGGAAACACCGGAGGTCCCCAGCAGCGTGACATTTACCATCGGCCCCGAACAGAAGGCGGTGCAGGTCGTGATTGCCGATTTGAATGGTGAAGGACTGGGCACCCTGACACGGGTGAGCAAAGCTGAATAGCCACAGACACACACAGACTTACACAGACATTTTAGAAGGTTTTTTCTCCAGCGGACACCAGTATTCTCACCGTAACCTTGGTGAAACGAAAGCAACAACAGTTTCACGGGCTTCGCAGGAGAAACTGAAAACCGAAACGAAGTTTCACACGAACAAAAAGGAGAACCACATCATGCATTCCCCGAATGAATTACGAACCCGGTACAATTTCAAAGACTTCCTATACTACATCTGCCTTTTGGCCGTTCCGATCTTCACGGCCATCCTTGCGATCTCCAAACACTCCGTCTTCTGGACCGTCGCCTTTGTGGTTCTTGCCGCAGTCTTGACCATCGGCATCCTGAAATATTATTGCACGCGCTGCCCCCACTACACACGGGAAGACAAAACCCTTAACTGCATGTTTTTCTGGGGACTTCCCAAGCTCTTCAACCCAAGACCAGGGGCACTCAATCTCGTCGACAGGTCGGTTGCCATAGGTGCCCCCGCAGTGCTGCTGATTTTTCCTTTATACTGGTTATGCATGGAACCCGGCCTGCTGATCCTGTACATACTGTCACTGGCAGGGTTCGGCGCCACTGTCTATCGCAACGAATGTGGACGGTGTATCTACCTTGAATGTCCCATGAACAAGGTCCCCGAAGAGGCAAAGAACCGATCCGGAGGATCTTCAACGTAGAGACAGGAGAACAGCCGGTCCTGGGACAACGGCCCGGCCGTTGGGTGAGTGAAAAACAGGGGATTGCGGAATTCCCTATTCCTCTATTGACTCACGTAAATAAATCAGAGGACAGAAGAGTTATTCGCTTTTTTACGGATGTCCTCCTATTCTCTATTCTGAAATGGAAATTACTGCGGTAACCAAAGGTGTGTTACCGAAATCGGGCAGGCTTGCCCACGGCTTTCAGGCCATTCAAATTCCCTTTTGTGACTTGAACGGTAGATCGCATATTCATCCACTGTAGAATGGTTAGTCGTCTTCAGGGCGGCGCTCTTTTTACCATCTTCAAGAACAGAAGCGAGATTCTTGAATGAATAAGATTCTTTTGCGTACCCGACCATCAGTGCATCCTGCATGGCCCAGGCATAGTCGCCGTTAACGAACCTTACCAAGCCTTTTTGGCAGTAGCAGGACAAGATCGGGTGCTTACGGTCAACGGGTTTACATTCCACAAAAAGGCCATCCTGATCGCTTAGAATGGGCAGCTTATCCCGTTTCAGATCAAAGAATATATCAGGCATCTTGTCGGGATGTTTCTTATCTACGTTTGTAATCTTTGGCTCACGGGTCACCTTGCCAAACAAAGCACAATGGAAGCCATCAACATCGCCACTTTTTCGCAAACGATTTTCAATGATTTCAGCCAGAATCTGGGTAATGGTATCTTCATCCGCGGAATCCAAAATGAAATTGACAGGCGGTTTTTCTTGAAGTAACTGCCAGGCTCTTTTGATTACCGTGCAAAGAAGCAGGATGGTGCGTTGCGGGATTTGCGGGTGAGGCAGTGTGTACTCTATGCCGTGCGTAAAAAAACCGACCGCCATCATTTTTTCCCCACGGGAAACGCATCAAGATGATGGCGGAGAATATCCAAGGCACACAGACGGGCGCGGCTTAACGTCCAATACCGATATTGGCCTATGATCCCCACGAGCAGCCGCCCCTTTTCGTGAACGACGACCCGGCTGCAACCTGTTTTGTTCGCTGCTTCGGTGATTTGAGAAATCAGCCTTTTCTGAGCCGCTTGCGTCAGAGTAGCGGAAATGGCCGGTGAATAAACGGTAAAAAAATACCAGGGAGAAAGAACATTTTGGTTCGCAATCTCAACCTCATCGATGGATACCGTTTCCTTCGTAATATTGAAAGACGGGGCCAACAACCGTTGAAGTTCTGTATAAAAACGATTACGTTCAATTTTGGTTGGAAACGCATTGGCACGATCCCGTGCTTCCTTAAAGGGTTCTGCCACTTCAAGCGTGTCTTTCACCACCTGGCGGTCATATGCATCCAGGCCGTAAAGGTCAAAAACGAAATCATTGATCTCCTTCCAGGGTTTATCGGGCGCTGTTTCAAGCCGACGAGACAGTTCCAGGATGCGTTTTCGTTGCGCATCGGGCAACAGATTGATTTGCGGGAAAGGAAAATTCTCCAGGTCTGATTTTGTCATAGTACGCCGCTCTGCTCCCATCCTGGAACAGGTCACTATAACATAGTAGGAAAACAGCTCCGAATGCGTAAGCAGATGAAGAAGATAAATAGGCGAGACGTCAGAAAGGCCGTGAGCGGAAAACCCATAATATGATTGGCTGAAGACTACGCTCTCAAAAAGGAGGTACGACTTGGCTGAAGTAAGGGAGGCTCCCGGAGATTGCGGCACAATGAGGAGAGGTGGAGTATACAATTCCATGCACCTTGGCATATGAGCAGTGGAGTGCCCAAAATCGAGAAGCGAGGACACATCAACTGAAAAGCCGCCATCTTCGGGAGACGCGAAATTGGACAATCCGTGCATGAATGACGCATCACTCTGAATTTGTTTTGGTGAAAGATTGTACCCCAACCCCGAATACAGTCCTTGCATCTTCCAATAAGACTTAACAGTAGGCCACTCCAAATCATCAAGCTTGCGAACCAGTTCCACATCAAGAGCAGTTCCTATTGCCAGTGTCTTCAACAATTTTGGTTCATTGACGGCATCACAAGCAGCCACCGGCTGTGCGGATCGATAATCAATACGGATACGTCCTTTGTCATTCAGGAGCCGTTCAAAATGAGGTGTAACAAAATGAAAAAGGTGATTGGCTGCGGGAATACGATTGCGCGCAAACAAAAGCATAAAAGGCTGGCTCATTCCTGGCCAGACCGAGCAGTCAGACAGGTTGGAACCATTCAATATCCCCGTTATCTCAATACCCTGCAATACCACCTTAAACGCACTTGTGCCGGATTTTGTCTGTTTGAGAAAGATGCGCCCGGGCAACACCAGCGCAATGATACCCCCCGGTTTCGCCCACTGAATCGATTTCCACAAAAACGGTAGGTCCGGATTGTTGTCCGGGTTGTGGTACCCCCGCGCAATTTCTTCAAATCCACGATCTTTCAGGATCTGGCGCGTCAATTCGGTGAAGATGGTATTTTGAGCCTTGTCCTCTTTCCGGTCCCCTCTCAGGCGACTCCATGGCGGATTACCGATGATCATATCGAAACCGCCGTTGAAGTCTTCAGGAAGATCCAAGCGCAAACTGCCCAGCACAAAGCCTCTGGTTGCCCGCTCTTCAGGCCGTCTGTGGTTATACAACACCACTCCCTGAAGAGGTTTTGGGAATCTCAGGCTCTTCGGGGGTCTGGTCGTTCCATTAAGTTCAATGGCAGTGATGTAAAGCGACAGTGCCGCCAGGCGCAGGGCGGACTCACTGACATCAAAACCGCAAAGCTGATGGTAAAGAATGGATTGAATCGCCTCGGTGCCAGGACGCTTCCCATCGTGTTCCCACCGAGCCGCAACAAGCTTCCGGAAGGCCAGGACGAGGAAAATCCCGGCACCGCAACTCGGATCGAGAATTCGGGCATCTTCCTTTTCGCTGAGGCCTTCAAATCCGTCGTCCACGAGATAGCGGGCAATGTTCTTGGGTGTATAGTACGCACTCGTCTGTTCTCTTTGTTGAGAATCCCAAATTTTGCTGAAATTCTCATACACCTGACTGAGTACGCCAATGGGGATGTGGGCAAAGTCAAGATCACCCCAATCGATTCGGAGTTGAAACCCCTCGGCTCCCACATGTCTCCAGCCCTCCAAGATGGCTTGGAGATGGAGAAACAGTTTGCCGTCGGTCTTTTCATTTGCCTGGTTGAAGACGGCATTGTAGCCGCTGGAAAGCGGAAGCAAGTCGCCGTTGAAGGTTTTGTCAAGCCACCGACATGTGGCGACGGAATTCTCAACGTTGCGGAAGCAATCCCCAAGCGACTCCGCTTTCGGACAAACGGAATGAAGCTCGTTCAACCGGACTATCTTTCGATCCCACAGAAAGCGGAAAAACAGCGCCCGACCAAGAAATGAAAGAACATCCAAGGGGCGGAGATCGTGTGTCCCTATGAGAATCTCGGAGGATCTGGTCATCAGGTCACGAATTGTCTCGAATATATAGTCCGGGGCGTCAGGCTGGCCTTCCATGGTAAAAACGCCATTCACAACGCTCTGAAAGAAAAGCGGGGCTTCGGAAGAATCCTGTTTGATCGTCCTCTTGTCGCTTTTGGCCAGAACGGAACGGTCTAAGTTGACAGGATACACATTCAATTCACCCGGACTCAAGACGCCGAGATATGCCCTCTCACCCCGGTTAGCCAAAACGCACTGCAAATCCAAAAGTTTGGTATTGTCGGAATTCCTTATCTGATCTACCGACACAATGTAAAGCAGAGGTCTGGCTTGAAATTCAGCAACTGCATTCACTTTCAGGCGCCCCTGCCCGGATATCTTCAGTAGATCCAGGTAATCCAAATGCCTGGGGTTCGGCTCTCCGTCAAGTTGCACAACATCATAACACCCAAAGGTTTTGACTGCGTTTGCAGTATTCATGAGCAACACCGATTATTCCCGGTTCGAACAATTCCCTGGTAGCGTCCCAGGATACGGACAAGCCCTTTCATATCCTCGGAATACTTGAGGTCCTTAAAGGCAGTATTTTCGGATTTAAGGATAAGCCATTCAGATGTCAGATAGACTCGTTTTAATGTAGCCTCTTGCTCAACAAGAACAGCCGCTATTTCCCCGTTTTCAACACGATCCCGTCTCTGTATGATGGCAATATCACCGTTTCTAATTCCTGCTTCCATCATGCTATCGCCAAGCACACGAAGCGCAAAAAGCTCCCCTCCACCAAACAAAGCAGGAGGAATGGGAAGATGCTCTTCAATATTCTGTTCCGCCCATATGGGAACTCCCGCCGCAATACGACCGAGCAAGGGGATGGAGTCTTCCTCCTGCCACATGACCGGCAAGGGCAACGAGGCCAACTGGATTCCACGAGCTCTTCCGCCATTGAGGCGGATATAGCCCTTCTTTTCGATCAGGGCGAGATGGCTTCGCACCGCATTAAGGCTGCCGAACCCGAAGTGGTCACGTATTTCCGCCTGTGTCGGTGGATAACCATTTCGCATCTGCCATGCGACTATGAGATCGTAGATTCTTGATTGTTTGTCTGTCAGCTTTTTCACGGTAGCTACGCATTTGCCTCTTGATACTGTCATTGAAAACACTGTTATAATACACAGTATAAGAGAAAAAGCAACGTATATTTTCATCAAACCATTTCCCCCTGAAAATCCTGGCAAAAGAATTCCACAGGCATAATATCCCCTCGGAAATCAGAATATCGTGGTTCCATCGTTCGCGGTCCGTTCTGATGACTGGAAGAAAATACAGGTCATCGGCTCCAAGGGATTGTTTTCCTGATAACTTGTACCCGGATTATCCGGATCTATCAACAATGAGACCTATTGAACGATGGATGTGTTCATGTTCCGGGCTTGTTCTCCGACCCATCAGGCAGCAACCCCCTCGCCCATTTCCACCGAATCCGCGGACCCAGAGGCCAGAGAAATCAAAGATCAGGGGTAGCCCCGGAAGCAACCACCACACGGAACCCGATGTAGTTGCTCCTGCTGAGCGGGTGGTACGCGACGCGAGAGGGACACCGCACGTGCGACAGGTCAAGGTTGAACGCGCCGCCGCGCACCACAGGAAGGCTATTAGCCTCAAGGTCATTTTCGATCTTGCAGTAAGCATCGTTTTCCCCCCACTTGGTGGCGCACCATTCAAAGACATTCCCGCTCATATCCAGTATTCCATAAGGGCTTGCCCCTTTAGGAAAACAACCAACCGTAGTCGTACCCCCAATTCCAGTATCACGGGAATTTGCCCTGTCCTGATCGGGCTCATCTCCCCACGGAAAGATACGGGCATCTTTGTCGCCTCTGGTCGCCTTCTCCCATTCCGCTTCCGTGGGGAGGCGAACGATCCAGTGTTTCTGTTTGAGCAGTCCAGCCAAAAGATCAGGCAGATCTTTCCGTTCTTTCATTTGATCCGTCAACCAGCGGCAGTAGGCGAGAGCCTCATACCAATTTACTCCAGCCACTGGGTGGTTCGGGAGGTTGAAGGGTTCACCGAAATCAGCGGGATGATCCCAATACTGATCACCCTTCAATCCCTTGACTCGCCCTTTCTTCCATAAATCCTCTGCTTCAGTCTCTATCCAGTATCGGGACTCTCCATAGCCGCCAGCCTTCAAGAATGCACCAAATTGTTCAACCGTCACCGGATACCGAAGGATATAGTAAGGCCTGAGATCTTCTTCATGTTGCGGAATGTCAAAACCATAAACCGCTTTGTCCTCCTCACGGCCCCCCATTTGAAACGACCCTTCCGGGATCTCCACAAATCCAAGGAGGGGTTCGTCGGGCAGAAACCACGTGTCGGCCCGGAACCGGGAATCGCCAAGCTTGGCCAATGTATTCCCGGCCGCGGCTCGTTCCACAGGTGTCATCTCACCTCGGCTGATGAGTTCAGCCAACCTGATCCGCAGCCTCTCTACCAGATCTTTTCCAAGTTCGCTGTCCTTTGCCCGATTCAGCCCCATTTCAACAAGCACATCTCCTGCAAGCCATGCCTTCCGCCACGCTTTATCGTCGGAACTCGACCTGCCGGGACACAGTTCGTTTGCTAAAACAAGCGGCTTGGATACATCTCCGGACACGTGGACCAGCCGGCCCACACCCAGAAGGATAGCTTCCCGCCAGATATCGCCTTTTTCGGCAAGACCTGCCGCACGCGATGGGAAGTCTTCCAGCGTTGATAGATATGCACCGGCCAGGTATTCCTGGAAAGTACGATGCGGAAAGGTATAGATACCCGGTTCTCGTTCAAGCAGAAGGCCGGCTCTCAACTTTATGGTATTGATCATCTGGCTCGCCCAATCCAAACTCCCTTTCGGATGCAATCCGGCCAGAGTCCGTACCAACTGCCATTCCTTTATATCGCTTAGCGCATCCTCTTCACCAGGGGCGCCCGCTCCATGGGCATCATAGGCCAGCCGCCAAAGGGTTCTTTTCAAACCCACGTCCGTACGACCCGCCTCTCTCAACAACTCCTTAAGCCTTGGTAGACCTCCTTCACCCATCGCTTTGAGCCGGTCCCACCGCAACAAGAGCACATCCACGGCCTCTTCGTACAGCAGCGCCCTTGCCTCGGGCAAACGGCCTTTGTGGGTGTTCACAAGGGCCATTACCGTGAGCAGCAAAGGGTTGGGGGCCAGGCGACGGAGATCCGGGCGATGCACGGCCTTCCCCAGGCTTCTGGACAGGCTCTCTGCTTCTTCCAGCCCAAGGACCTTGGCGTCGACCAGGTCCTTGTGCCAGGAACGGATAAAATGCGCTATCTTCTTTTCATCGAACGGGGCCAGCTCAAACGCCTGGAAACCACTTAATTGAAGCGTCCTGTCCTGGTAGGAAAGAACCCGGCAGGTAACAAGGAAGCGGCTCTTGGAATAGCGTTTTGAAAACGAAAGGACGGCATCGCGTACAAACTTGCGGTGTTCCACGCTTTGGATCTCATCCAGCCCGTCCAGAAGCACAAAGGCCTCACCCCTCTCAAGGGCCTTCCTTAGGACCTCCGTTACAAGACCGAGGTTTGAGGCCTCAAGTCGGGCGACAATGAAGTCCCATAGATGCCTGGGATCAGGCCTCCGGACCTTCTTCGAAATCGTCTGGGCATAGTCTTTCAGCATCACCGGAATGGGGACGAGTTCAAATTGTGTTCGAGGCCAACCCGGTAGAAGGCCCGGCCAATCAACTTCCGGATCCAATTGGTTCCCCGCCAGACAAAGGGTCAGGTGCCGCAGGAAGGTGGTCTTTCCGGCGCCCGGATCCCCCAAAAGCACCATACGTTCATTTCCGATCACGGCTTCCAGTGCGCCGAGGGGTCGTGTCTCTTTGCCTTCCCCCACAGTTTTGCCGTCGTGCTTCCTCCTCGTTTCTCCCTTCGCCTCAATCTGAGTCCGGGTGTCCAGACCCACATACACCCCTGCCAAACCCATCCGGTGCTGACGAGCGTTCGGTTCACTTACTCCCACTTCGAGTCCACGCATGGGCAAGTAGCAGGTTTCTTCAACGAGCATCCTGAGATAGGCCCGCACGCTTTCTTTCTGGTTTACAGGTTCCGGTTCCTGGAGAAGCGTTGCGGAAATCCGATTGTGATTCCCGGTTATGACCATACTGCCTTTGACGTCACCTCTAACCAGCACGCCTCTCGGACCCGCTGCCATGGCCGCTTTTCCTTGGGCTATGGCGCCCGAATCCGCAAACGCAAGCCTCAGTACCTGTAAATCATCACGCTGCGCCCTTAAGGCCGTCAGGCTCACATCGATGATCTCTTCATCCAAGCGTCCTCGGAGTTCCTCCTGGGCGGAAACGGCCTTGGTGATACGCTCGATTTCCCTTTCGACGGATTCCTCGTTGAAAGTGATGACCCCCCTGTCCCGCCTTAGAAAAAGATCCGGGGCCCTATTCGCAAACATCGATACATGCGGCTCCGTAAGCCAAAACATGAGGGGCACGCCGAGGGCGATCAGGCGCTCCCTGGAAAGGTTGAGATCAACAAAGATTTCTCCCCGGGATCCGCTTATGAGTTCGTCCAGGTTGTTGACAATGATTCCATCCGGACCTTCAGCGGCGGCCCCGCTGATTCTTTGAAACCAGTCCATCAAATTCTCCGATGTGAGATGGAGTTCCTTCACTCCCAATGCCAGGTTCATTGCCCTTTGGGCGATCCGGATATTGATCTGTTTGATGAGTTGTGCGTTGTTACAGGCGCACAAGAGCAAGCCGCTTTCTGGAGTCCGTTGAAAAAAGCCTTCGATTTTGTTGAGTTTCAGATAGAAACCTTCCGCATCATTTTTTTGTCTCATCTTGGATCAATCCTTTTTCTTTCAAAATGTCCCTGACGATGGGGTGAACATCACTCCACTGATCGCCATTGTAGCCCAAAACAGTCAGGTTGTTCCTCAAGTCAAGCATGGCCTCCGTTGATTCCGGCTTCTTTGTCTTGTCCAAGGCGCATTGCTTAAGCGTCTGATAATACTCCTCGGCCGTGATCCCTTTTTCCTTATTGTCGGCGATAGTGAAATAGTAGTCGGACTTCAAGGAAAGGTAAGCGCTATGGAAGTCCTCTCTGTTGATCTCCGATCTTTCGTGGTTCAGAGCATTGTCAGCCGCATCGCGGATTATCCTGAAGAGGTCCCAGAGGCATCCGCCGCTGTACAGAATCATATCGCGCAACACCGTTTTTTCTTCGAAAAGGGAGATATTCATCCTCTGAGTAACAACAGTCTCCAACGCCTGAATGCCCTCTTCAAAAGGATTGCCGTCCTTCTCCCTTACCTTGATCATGGGCAGGACAAAGGCCTCATCGTAACTGTTCCTGATGGCGGTGAATCGGGTGTTGTAGAGAAGGGCGATGGGAAAAGTAAAAATGCAGTGGCAATCCAATTGCGTCATCTGAGTGGAATGAACGTAGAATAGCTCCTCACCCATTTTCAAATCAGCCTTGTCGAGATCCTCAATAATCAAGAGCAAACCTTTTTTCCCTATTTTGTGGAGATTTTTTCGGACGTCCCCGATCAGAAGGTTGCAGTTCTCGATGAGTTGGGACAACTTGGGGTCCATCTTTGTCTTCAGAATCTCTTTCAAAGAGGAACTGGACTTTGCCGCAGCCCTGAATTTCGCGAAAAAACTGGCAAAAAAGGGAATTTCTCCACCTGCTTTCATGCCGGCTTCGATCTCCATTCCCATGTAAGTTTCGTTGACCTCTTTAACCTCTCGAGTTTTCATCCAGTCATGGATTTTCTGTATGTGTTGCGGGTCTAGAATGATTTTCGGCTCCCGATCGAAGAGTTCGAACAGCTGTTCCATGGTCGCAATGAAGAGCTCGATGTGGTTTATGTTCAAAAGATCGAGTTCTTTCGACACCGAAAAATTTAGGGTCTCATACTCCCGCGCAATATCCCGTTGCAGCCTCACCAGTTCCGTGCTCTTCCCGCATCCCTTGTGTCCCACAAAGAGCATTTTCAAACTGCCCCCGGTATTGGAGAGTAAACGTCTTCTCAGGGTTTCATATCGTTTAATGCCTCTTCCCTTGTCGACGTTAACATACAAATCATTGAAATCTTCTGATGCAATGGGTTTATTTTGAAAGAACTGATAGACATTCTCCAGGTCGTCTGACGGCATATGCGCCTCCTCTTCGCGGTCGAAACATCGTTTCCTTTCTTCTGCCGCATCAAAGCTAATGTGGATAGGATACCACCGGTTTTATCAGGAAAGCATCTTATTTTTCTTCCGAATTGCATTTCAAGCCATATTTACGGGATGATCGGGCCATCAACTGCCCGTTGGTCAAGCCTCGAAGCTTCCATGCCGCTACCCCATTCATTGCCCGGCCCATAAGCCGGGCAGGGCATAGAAAGCCCCCTGCAAGAGAGGCGTCTCACCGCGATGCTCGTGGCTGAATCCGTCAAACCGACGGCGGGTACAAGCCACTCTCAGAGGAAGAGGCACCCGATCAGCTCAATTTTCGGCGCGAGCCCAGAGGCCAGAGAAATCAGCGATCAGAGTCAAACCCGGGAGCAACCACCACACGAAATCCGATGCTGTTGAACCAGTCGTCCGGACTGTCCCTGTTACGGTAGGCGCACCGCACGTTCCACTGGAAGCTGAAGAACGCGCCGCCGCGCACCACGCGAAGATCATCTCCTTCAAGGTCATTGTCGTTCCGGTAGCCTTCGTAGCTGTCCTCCCACTTGGTGGCGCACCATTCGAAGGTATTTCCAACCATATCCTGCATCCGATAATGGCTTTCCCCTTGAGAAAAGCACCCTACCGCACTGGTGGCCCCGATCCCAGTATCACCGTAATTGGCACTGCCCGGGTCGGGACCATCACCCCAAGGGAAGATCCGGGCATCTTTGTGGCCCCTGACCGCTTTCTCCCACTCCGCTTCCGTGGGAAGGCGCACCACCCATCCATCCTGAGACAGACCACGTTTTAAGGTCTCGGGGACACACACCCGCCGTTCACGCATTTCTTTTGTAAGCCATTCGCAGTAGGCTATTGCACCGTACCAGGTGACATGCACTACGGGATGATTAAGAAATCCTTTCAGACATCTTTTATCTTTCGGTTTGTATCCGCTTTGTTCCACGAACGATTTGAATTGCGCAAGGGTGACCGGATAGACGGACATATAAAACATCCCCACGTTGAACTCATGCCGAGGGGTTTCTCTTTGATACCACTCTTCACTGCCGCCGAATTTCTTCATCAGGTCAGGGATATCCTTCTCCTCGGTCCCCATGATGAACGGCCCCCCGGAAATCTCCCTGAAACCGAGCATCTCATCATCGGGCAGGAACCAGGTATCGGCCCGGAATCTTGGATCCCCCAACCTGGACAGGGCATTGCCTGCTTCCACCCTCACTTCGGGCACAACACGGTCCTTGTCCGTCATGGTCATGAGCAGGGCCGATACAATTTCCTCTCTGGCTTTGTCCGTGACGCCGCCGGGCCAGGCGTCAGCCGCCGCCTCTCCCGCCAGAACAACGGCCTCACCGGGGTTGCCTTTCCCGCTTTTGCAGAGGCCCAGGACCACTTCGGACGCGGTCTCGTCCCGTTGCTGGATAAGCCCCATGTAGGCCACGCTTAAGAGAACCACTTCATGCCAGTTGCTGTCCCCCACATGATCCGCCAAAATCCGGATGACCGGCCCCGCATCACTCTGACCCAGCTGGACGATAGCCACCGCAGCCAGGTATTCCTGGAAGGTAAGATGGATGAAACCGTATTCACCGGGACCTCGCGCCAGCAAAAGGCCTGCGTGTTCCCTTACATCCGAAAGTGTTTGACGGGCAGCACTTTCCGGATCCACTGCCCCCCGTTCCCGGTAAATCGCTTCCATTTTTCGGCGGAGGGCCTCCCGTTTTACCAATCCCTTCCCGGGGTTGGTCTCGTGCATCCACAAGGCGAGCGGGGCGAGTATCTTTACGGTCTCGATCACGTCCAACTGTCGATCGGGAGGGCGATCCAAACCACGCGCCAGGTTCCAGTTTCTGAGCATGGTCTCCACGCATTTCTGATAGAGTTCCACCCTGCGATCGGGCAGAGTCACGCCCTGACGCTTCATAAGGGATAGAATAGTCAGCAGCAGAGGATTCGAGGCCAACCGGCGGATCCCGGGATTCCGCGTTACAGCCTCCAGCAATTCGGCTTTCTCGCGGTCGGCCTCGTGAGCGGAAACTAACGAGTCACCCCGGGCCGCTTTTTCCAGCGCGATTGTCCATTTCGTCACAAAACTTGTGATCTCCTCATCCTCAAAGTCCACGAGGGTACATTCCATAATCCCCTTTACCGCAGGCCGGACCTCCCGATACCCTACAATACGGCTGGTAAGGACAAACTTGTTGCCGCACCGCCGATGGAAATTAAAGAAGGCGATCACCCGTTTCACCACGATGTGCCGATCTCTGAGGTCCCGCACCTCGTCCAGTCCGTCCAGGAGAAGCAGGGCACCGCCCTGCTCCAAGGTCCTTTCAAGCATCCCTTCCATGGGAAATTCCGTACCTTGGTCCCGGTAGTACTTTGCGAGGAATCGATCTAATGGAATGTCCTTGTCCGCCAGGGCATTGGCATAGGTGGATAAGGGCACAAGTACGGGCAATCGGGCAGCAAGCCCCAATTCATTCCCTTGAGCCTGAGAAAGTTTCAGGGCAAGGTACTTCAGAAAAGTGGTCTTTCCCGAACCCGGGTCGCCCAGCAAGATCAACCCATCGTGATCCTGGAGGAGTTTGAGGATGGAGGTGGGTTCACTCAGTCCCCGGCTTTTATCTTCGACCTCGTCCTCAAACATATTGCGGCCGCCAACGCGGAGATTTCTGGACCACGTCTCCCCCTCGGGCAATTCAATCCGGGCCTTGAGAGGGACATACATGTCCGTCAGGGATAATTGCAACGGAATCCGGTCGGAAACGCCCATTCCTTTGAATTCCAGGTACCGGTGGTTTTCGAGGAGATTTTTCAAGTAGGTTTCAGTGGCCTGCCGCAGGTCCTTGTCTGAAATCCGTTTCAGAAAATATTGCCGCAAAATGGCTTCCGTTGCCACAATTACGGTATTCCCGTCACCGGAAAGCATCAGCCCCCGGACATCGCGGGCCTTCATGCCCCTTTCACCTACAGCCCAGGCCTTTTCCCCTTGCGCAAGGGCCCCGCTGCCCTTGAGGACAGTCCTTTTGGCATCTCGTCGTTGTATCAACGCAGAAAGGGACGCCTCGATCTGCTCGTCCGGAAGGATGCCCCGAAGTTCCTCTTGCGCTAAGATGGCACTCTCGATCTTCTTCAGTTCTTCTCTAAGTTTCTCCGGCACTTCAGTCATGGATATCACCTCTCCCCATTTCATTGATCCTGGCCACCGCCTCCCACGACGTTCCCGCTGCCGGTTACAATATGTCCTTTCACATCGCCGTCAATAATGACCCCTCCCTTTCCAGTCGCCTGCGCGCCAGATCCTTGGGCAATAGCGCCGTCACCTTGATTTCTGGTTTCGAAATGGGACCCGCTTGCGCCCTGTTCCTTCAACACCTCCATCAGGAAGCGAGCCAACTCCAACACCTTCCCGTCCTGGGCTGCGCCCGCTTCTTCCAACTCCACCCGCAAGGTCTCTTTTCTATCCTCGGCATCCGGCTTCTTTTCGAGAAGCTTAAGCGCGGACCCCACCTCCGTCTTGCTCCCGAACTTCCGTACCACCAGACCCTTCAGCCCTGCGTATGCGTCCTTGACCGCCTGGCTTGCCACGTCCTTGCCGGCGCCGGCTGCCCCTGCCACCAGCGCCCCTACAATAATGGACATCGGTTCCATTGCCACCTCCTTATGATAAGAAATGCGTTTGCTAGGAAAAAAGCATGCCATGAGAACTGTTAAACAATATCACATAAGTAAGATAATCTATAATGAAAAACCGGGCTATATATCAGAGGCTGTCGTCCGCTGGCTCATTTCAACTCGGCGGGTCACGTCTGGCCACAGAAAACCGGAGTCAGGTCTTGATTAGGGGGTAGATCGGATCTTTGAAAAACTGTCTGCGACGGTTCCCGCCGCGGGTTTCCCGCTTTCGTTACATTTCAGACGGGATCTTCGACAGGGTTCAAAGGTTCAGGGTTGCCCGTTTTCGCTTCGCTCCAGACTGGATCTTTGACTGGGTTCCGAGTTGTTGAGGGAAAATCCGGATTGTTTTTTTGTTTCAATTAGATCTGGACTAAACGATCATGACAAAGGTTTTGTCACTCTCCGCACAGGAAAATCGCCCTCAGAAAATATCGGATTCCCCATCCGGTCGAGGCTACACCCACCGAACTGACTGTGGACAAGAGCCTCTCACACACAAAATGAACTTGCATTTTAGCCATTCATATGATTTGTGTGATTCGTGGTTGAAGATGTGTTTTCATGGTGAAGTGTACAGTGAGCATTCTCCGAACGGGTTTTACTTGGACGGATTGGGGAAAATTTAATTTCAGGGTGTGTATGACCATGGGGGAGCGACCAGAACCGCAATGGCCAAATTCATCAACTACCTTCTGACCTACGAACAAGATCAACGGAATAACAAGGAATAGCGCTGTCGAAGATCCCGCCTATAACGAAGAGAGAAAGCGGGGAACGGGGAACGGGGAACGGGGAACGGGGAACCTTTGAACCTTTGAACCTTTGAACCTCTCAATAACAGAAAAAATACTTTGTATTGCGGCATGTAGAGTATTATAATGCAAAATATGGTTTCAGAAAAAACAGATTTGGCCCTCAAGAATCTTGGGGCACGGCTCAAAAGGGTTCGACTGGATCGAAACGAATCTCAGGTCCGGTTTGCCGCCCGGATGGGGATCTCCGTCCCTACACTCAGGAACATGGAAAAAGGAGATCCTGCGGTGAGCATAGGCCTGTGGGTTGAAGCGCTCTGGATTTTGAACCATCTGGCAGACCTTGAAGGCGTGCTGAAAAAACGAGAGTCGCTATTTGATCAGTTCGATAAGGGAAAGCCCGAGAAAGAGCGCCGGCGGGCATCCGGAAGGAGGAAAAAACCATGATTCAGCTGAATGTCTGGGTAACATTTCAAGACGGCTCCCGGACCCGGTGCGGACGCATGGTATGTTCTGATCCCGATGACCGAGGTCTTAGGCGGGGGGCCTTTCGTTATGACGACGGATATCTGGATCATCCCATGGCGTTCCCCATTGACCCGATTGAATTGCCGCTATTATCCCGGGATTTTGAGACGGATCGACATTCAGGTGTTTTCCTGGTTTTTGAAGACTCTCTTCCTGATTCCTGGGGAAGACGGCTTCTGTCCAGAAAGGCCAGGCTGCCAAGGTCCATGCAGAACCTTCCTGGACTTCTGAAGGCACTGGCGGGCACAGGCCTCGGTGCGCTTTCCTTTTTTGATGAAGGATTCGAACCTGAAGAGGATAGTTTCGTTTCGGTTATTGAAATTGACAATCTGCTGCATGAAGCAATGAGGTTTGAAAAAGGTCTCAGCGTTACCGATGAGCAGATCCCTTTGCTGCTTAAAGCCGGTTCTTCTCCGGGCGGCGGCCGTCCCAAAGCCCTGGTTCAGACCGAAGACGGGGGCCAATGGATTGCAAAGTTCCCCAGTGTTCAAGACAGACTGGATATGGTGTCCATAGAGGCAGCCACCATGAGCCTTGCGGAAAAGGCCGGGATAGAGACGGCAAGGACCAGGGTTCTGGAAGTGTCGGACCGCAAGGTATTGCTGGTGAAACGCTTTGATATGACCTCTGAAGGCGGTCGTCGCCATATGATCAGTTTTCAAACCTTGTTAGGGATTGACCCTGGCGAAGGATATTATCACCAGGGTTACCGGGATCTTTTTGATATCGTAAGGAAATATGGTTCACGACCGGAAACGGACATTACGGCATTGTATCGCCAGATGGTTTTCAACGCATTGATAGGCAACACGGATGACCATTTGAAAAACTTCATGATGTTGGTCGGCAGGGATGGAACCATTTTGTCACCGGTTTTTGACCTCTTGCCGGACACGGAAAATCGCTATGAACACGTTCTTCATTTTTCTTACGATTATTCTTTTCCGGGGAAAAGGCATCTGTCTGAATTTGGAAAGCGTATCGGGGTGTCAAAGGCGGCAATGGTTGTTCATGAGATTGCCGAGGTGGTCGCCACATGGCAAGATGAATTCAAGGCTTTTGCCGTTCCTGCGGGCGACGTTGGGATTTTGTCCGACGACATTGTCCGGCGGCTGACGAAATAAGAGGATGGTGGACCCTGGACCTTCCCCGTAAAGGAGGAGGGAGTTCAATATCGAGATCATTGTGTTATCCCCCCTCCCCTCGCGGGAGGGGGTTAGGGGGAGGGGGATTTTCACGCGAATGCGTGAAGACCCAACTTTTCATGGCATAATTCAAGATTCCTTTTGTAAAATTAAGGGTGAAAAGCCATTTGGTAAGCGTTCGGTTTCGACTTGCGGCAGAGAGAACGGCAAAAGGATTAGAATCATAATTTCACTATATGTAAAACACTTTCACTTTATCTCATGTCCTTGAACCGCGGCCCTGCCAAAAGCCTCCACCTGAACCAAGAACTTCTTGCTATTCGGCTTCCATCAATTAATATACATGTGTTTTCAAATAATTATGATATGAACAGATATCTCATTTCGACCTGGATTCTCAAAATAGCCACCAACGTCCCTGCCATCGAAACCATCTCCATCAAAAAAAACGTAGCCTCATAAAAAAACTTCTTGACTTTTTTTTTCACTATTCTTTACACTGTTGTCCATGAAAGATCCATTTGCCATATCCCGTGGGTCAGCCATCCGACGGACACGAAAGGCCCAGAAGATGAACCTGGTTGATCTGGCCGAAAAGGCCGGCCTGAGTTTAGGCTTCATAAGCCAGGTTGAGAGAGGGCTCAGTAATCCATCTATCAATTCGCTCCGCAAGATCGCCCTGGCGCTGGGAATCCCCTTAAGTTCCTTTTTTGAGGAAACGCTCGCCACGGACGGACCCGTCATGCGAAAAAATGAACGGCGAATTCTGGTCAATACCGATTCAAGGCTCACTTATCAGCTCCTCTCCATGAATCACAATCGCCGAATGGAGTTTCTCCTCACCAAGCTGGAAGTGGGCGCCTCAAGCTCTGAAGCTCCCATGGGACACAAAGGAGATGAAGCAGCCCTTATCCTTCAGGGAATGTGTCGTATGGTTCTTGGAGACGAAACATACGAGTTAAACGAGGGAGACTCCATCTATATCCTGGAACACACACCACACCAAATAACGAACATCAGCGATGTACCATTGAGCATTATATCAGCCATATCACCTCCCGGGTTTTAGACATTAAGGGGACAGCCATGCCCGACGCAGAAAGAAACAATCTGGTACAGATCCATATGACCATTTTGGAACCCCACGAGAGAGCCGACAATCTCCCCCCTTCCACAGCCGGAACGCCCTATGAATGCTGGATAAAGGGCTTTCTCATAGATAAAGCGGCCAATCTAGGGGAAACCGTGACGATCAAGACATGGATCGGCAGGGAATTTTCCGGAGCCTTGTACAAGGTGAATCCAATCTACGATCACAATTTCGGCACGCCCCAAAAAGAGCTTCTGCCTATCGGGGACGAAGCCCGGCATCAATTGGAACAAAGGTAGCAAACGCAGAAGGAGAACGACCCATGGGTACCAGCTACTCAGAAATCATGTCCAGAAAGAAAGAGATCCTTTTTAAATCAACGGGCATTGATTATGACAAATTTGAGATTTCGCCTATCGCTTTTGATTATGAAGGACTCATGAATTCCTCGGGGTATTCTCTTGAAGAAGTCCGGAAAATCCTTCAGGAAACAGGGGTTGGACAGACCCCGCTCACAGAGCTCAAAAACCTGACGGATCTGGTTCGCTCCATTTCTCCTTCGGGAAAAGGGGGAAGGATCTTTGTCAAAGACGAAGCAGCCAACCCCAGTGGAAGTTTCAAGGATCGCCGTGCAGCCCTCTCCATTTATCACGCCAAAAAATTAGGCTACAAAGGTGTGGTCGCTGCCAGTTCCGGCAATTACGGCGCGGCCGTAGCCTCTCAGGCTGCAAAAAGAGGTCTGAAGGCCATCATTCTTCAGGAGACCTATGACAGCAGAAAGATAGGGCAACCGGAGATCCTGGAAAAAACCAGGGCCTGTGAGGCCTACGGCGCCGAGGTCTGGCAGTTGACAGTGGGCCCTGAGCTTTTTTACATCATGCTCCAGGTATTGGAAGAATCCGGGTATTTCAGCGCCTCTCTCTATGTTCCCACCAGCATCCTGGGCATTGAAACCTTAGGCTATGAACTGGCGCATCAGTCTCTGGAGCAGGAAGGACGTTTCCCGGACGTGGTCCTGGCAACCCACGCAGGAGGTGGGAATGTGACAGGCACAGCCCGCGGACTCATTAAAGCCGGAAGCGAAAAGACAACCGTCGTGGGTGTATCCGTGGACCTCAAAGGACTTCATATGGCCAGTGACACCGATTTCAACCGGAAGTCTTTTACCACCGGGCATAGCGGGTTCGGAATCCCATTTCTCACCTGGCCCGACAGAACGGACGTCCCCAGGAACTGTGCCAGGGGCTTGCGCTATCTGGATCGCTATGTCCTGGTGAGCCAGGGGGAGGTCTTTTATACCACGGAATTGTTAGCCAGGCTGGAGGGGATGGAAAGGGGCCCCGCAGGAAATACCTCTCTTGCCGGCGCCCTTGCCGTCGCCAAAGAAATGGACCGGGACCAAATCCTGGTGGTACAGGAAACGGAATACACGGCTGCAGGAAAATTACCCTCTTCCCAGTTGACCTTTGCCAGGGAAAACGGCATCCAGGTAACCAGGGGAAACCCGAGGGAAAACATCCCGGGAAAGTCGATTATCATCCCCCAATCCGTAGATCAAATAGAGATCGAGGATTTTCCTATGGACAAAATCCGCATGTCCTATATTGCAAATGGGATCAAGGCGGCAAAAGGCTATCCGCTCACCGAGGAAGATGAGCGGTTTCTCGCAGAAGACTCCCGAAGCCCACTGGATCGTGTCCATGAAGCCGCAGAGAGATTGAGATTAAAAGAGTGAAAAAAGAGCAAGACACAGAGAGAGCAACCAGGGCCATTGTCAAACTGGGAGCCATTGCCCATAACATCTCCGGAATTCGCAAGAAGATCGGGGAAGGAACGGGTTTGATGGCGGTGGTCAAAGCCGACGGATATGGTCATGGCGCCGTGGAGGTAAGCCTTTCGGCCCTTAAGAGTGGTGCAGACTGCCTTGGGGTAGCCTTGCCGGAAGAGGCAACCCCCCTTCGAAAAGCAAGAATCCAGGTTCCCATTCTCGTTTTAGGCCTCATCCAACCCTGTGAGGCCCACAAGGTAACGGCTTCCGCTTTGGAACAGACCGTCTGCTCTCTGGAACTTGCCGAAGCCCTGGACCAGACGGCCCGCGGTGCATCGGTCAAAGTCAGCATACACATGAAAGTGGATACGGGGATGGGACGTATCGGAATTCTTCCCCATGATGCCCTCGCCTTTGCGCGTCGGATGAAACGGTTCAAAAACTTGGAATTGAAAGGGATTTTCAGCCATTTTCCCTGTGCAGATGAAAGAGACACCACGTTTACTCAAAACCAGATCGAGATTTTTGATGACCTGGTCCGTGAGATGGTAGCATCGGGGATCCATATCCCCCAAAAACATCTGGCCAACAGCGCCGGGGTCCTGGCCCACCCGACGTCCTATTATGACCTCGTCAGGCCGGGGATCATGATTTACGGGCTTTATCCGTCCAGTGAAGTATCCCGAAGCGTGCCTTTGATCCCGGCCATGACCTTAAAATCCAAGGTCGCTCATGTCAAACAGGTGCCGGCTGACACACCGTTGAGTTATGGAAGAACGCACTACACCAAAAAAGACACGGTGGTGGCCACACTCCCTCTGGGATACGCCGATGGATACAGCAGACGTTTATCCAATGAAGGTTGTGCCTTCATCCAGGGAAAACGCGCTCCTCTGATCGGGCGGGTCTGCATGGACATGTGCATGTTCGACGTCACCCATTTGAAGGAAGTAAAAGCTGGGGACGAGGCGATCCTGTTCGGGGAAGCACCCACCGTAGATGAAATCGCAAACAAGTTGGGTACCATCAACTATGAGGTAGTCTGTGCCGTGGGAAAAAGAGTCCCCCGGATATATGTGGATCATATGGTGTAAAAAAAGATGTCTTTATGAGCGTAGCTTCTAACCGAGAAAAATGGTCAGTCTGATCGAGAAAGAAACTTTTACAGGATTATTTACCGGCCGCTTGTCCCGCCAGCGGGGCTTCGCTCAAGACGCAAAGAACGCTAAGATTTTGTTTTTTTACCGAATCGGAACGGACGATTCGATAAAGCAATCAGCCCTTCGGGCATATCAAAGAATGGAACCGTTATTGGAACTATCCTGTGGGATAGAACAGGAAAAAGCGATGGCTGTTTTTTTGAATCGTCCGTTCCGATTCGAAAAAGGCTTTGCGGCCTTTGCGACTTTGCGGTTCAAAAACCAATAACCACCTGAAGTTTCACACGAGCATATGAAGCACCGGACTTATTCCGGAAAAAGCCAACTGTTTTTAAACAACGAAAGGAGGGTGTGGCCAAATGAAAACGCGTGAGTGGCTGATGACGGAGGAAAGCCTGCTGGACAAAGATGCGGATGCCTTTGAAGACCTCTCAGCAGAAGAAAGAGAAAACCTGAAACTGGTGATGACCGAATTGAAGGGTTGGGCAACCCAGAGCGTGGACATGGTTCTCTCGGTAATGGCTGAGGACGGGGTGTATTACGACATTACCGGCGAGCCCGCAGTAGGTCACGATGGTATCCGGGAATTCGGTGACGGCTGGGTAGACGCAGTCCCTGATTTCAAACCTTTCATTGAATCCTTTATCGTACAGGGGAACAAAGTGGTCAATATGGGCAGGATCAGGGGATCCATACAGAAAGAATTTTTCGGTCTGCCTGCAACAGGAAAAAAATTCGACTGTCAATTCTGCCAGGTAGCCTTTATCGAAAAGGGTAAGATCAAATATGTCCGGGATCACTGGAATCTAGTGGATATGTTTTACCAGGTTGGTTGGGACGTTGCCGCCCTGAAGAAATAGTGGAAACAACCAGGTCGGGGACTATTTAAACTACAGTTTTTATAAACATTCATTTCATGAAGGAGGGCGAAAGATGAAAAAATTGGCTGTTCTATTTCTCGCTGTTGGATTTTTGGTTTCCCCGGTTCTTTTCGGAAGCGGCATAACCGCCCAGGCGGCTGAACCCATCAAGATCGGGAGTATTCTGAATCTGACCGGACCCATTGCCTTTATTGGACCACTTTTCAAGAACGGCATCATAATGGCCCTGGAAGAGGTAAATTACACGGTCGCGGGCAGAAAGATCGAGCTGATCCCGGAAGACGCCGCAGCGGACATGAATGTCTGTCTGGAAAAATCAAAAAAGCTGGTTGAAAGGGACAAAGTAAATATCATTATCGGCCCCCTCATGGGCGATGCACATATGGCCATTGCACCCTACCTGGCGAACAAAAAAGTCGTGTGCGCCACCTTTTACTGCGGTGACATCGAACTGACAAAATACAAAAACTGGTTTATCTATCCCACCACCCTGGTGGGACTGACCGCTCCCGTAGGCTATTACGCTGCGGACTCAGGCCACAAAACCATGATTACGGCGGGAAGTGACTACGCAGGAGGACAAGGATTCATCAAGGGGATCAAACTGGCTTTTGAAGAAAAAGGCGGAAAAGTGGTCCAGGACATTTGGTGGCCGGTGGGCAACAAGGATTTCGGTCCTTACCTGTCTTCCCTGAAAAAGGCCGACTGTATCGGGTATTTTGTGGAAGGCCCTTCCGCGGCCCAACTTTTCCTTTCCCAATACCAGGATTTCGGCGTAAAGACACCGCTTCTAGGCACCACCCTGGCTGCCGATATGCCGGAACAGATCACCTCTCAACTGGGTGATGGGGTTCTGGGCCTCAAGGGACAGGCCCTCTATATGACCGGCATGGATACCCCCATCAACAAGGCATGGGTTGCGGCCATGACGAAACGTTTTGGTCAAACGCCGGGCGGACTTGAAGCCAATTCCTATGCCATTACCAAAACCATCCTGGCCGCCTTGAAGGCTACAGGCGGCGATGACTCCTATGCAAAACTCTGGCCCGCCCTGTTGAAGGTGAAGTTGGATACACCACAGGGACCACTGGCCGTGAGTCCGGAAGGGGTTGCCCTTGTGGACAACTACATTGTTGAACTCAAGAAAAAAGATGGGAAGTTTTTCTGGGATCCCATTAAGACCTATAAAGCGGTTGCAGATCCCAGGCTTAAGAAGTAGTAGGCAACCCTTTCAAGGTAACTCTTAAACGATTTATGATTTAGCTCTAAAACTAAACATATTAGGCTCTTACCGTTTATTGGGTTTCAGGTGTCAGTGTTCAGGTTTCAGGAATAAAGCCATTTTGCCGATTGAAGTCTGGTAGGATACTGACACCTGACACCCGAAACCTTAAACTTATGGGCCTTGGCACCTGATTTTTATCCATAAACCCCTAATTGTTGTCTGATTTAAATAAGCACCTTAGAAAAGAATGGAAGTAGCAGGTCATAACCAACATTGAGTCCCTCCCCCCATGGGGGAGGGAACAAAACCAAACAAAAACAATCAGGAACCAAAGACCATGGATTGGTTTGTAATCAATTTGCTCAACGGCATATCCTACGGCATGGTGCTGTTTCTCATAGCCGCCGGAATGTCTATTGTCCTCGGCGCCATGGGAGTCACCAATCTGGCCCACGGGGCCCTCTATATGGTGGGGGCCTATGTTGGCTGGACCGTGGCCGTAAAATGGGGCGCCGGCTTCGGGCTGGGCCTGCTGGCGGGAGGCCTCTCTGCAGGCCTCGTAGGACTGGCCATAGAAAGAGGACTGCTTCGCCATCTGTATAAAAAACCCAATGAACAGGTCTTGCTGACATTCGGGTTTGTGTACATATTGGCCAATCTCTGTCTCTGGATCTGGGGTGGATGGCCCAGGATGCCTTTCACGGCCAAATTCCTTACCGGTTCCATGGAAATCCTGGGCAGGAGCTATCCAAAGGCCAGGATTGCCGTCATCTTAGTGGGGCTCATCCTGGCTGTCGTTCTCTGGTGGCTCCAGGAAAAAACCAGAATGGGCGCCATTGTCCGAGCGGGAATGGACGACAAAGAAACCACCATGGGGCTTGGAATCAACCTGGAACGGGCGTTTGCACTCATTTTCTTTGTCTCTTCCTTTATTGCCGGATCGGCAGGTGTTATCGGCGCCCAACTTCTGGGCGTACACAATGCACTGGGGATGGACGTTCTCCTCCTGGCACTCATCGTCATTATTGTGGGAGGTGTGGGCTCTATTCAAGGGGCCTTGCTGGGGGGGATTCTCATCGGGGTAATCGACGCCTTTGGAAAGGCTATTTTCCCCCAACTGGCCATGTTTACCATGTATGTCACTATGATCGTGGTCATCATCGTTCGACCCTCAGGACTTTTAGGGAGAAAAATCTGACCCATGGAAACTATCAAACACGATAATGGGCAGGGAGGGTGGATAAGCCATGGGTTGCCCTATCTTCTGGGGATCCTG
>Ga0208901_1000317_pt1 | contig 28045 bp, 22 predicted proteins | sample AntAceMetag02UKF_FD_184764 | JGI IMG/M metagenome (GOLD analysis project Ga0208901, IMG submission 184764) | Saline lake microbial communities from Ace Lake, Antarctica - Antarctic Ace Lake Metagenome 02UKF (SPAdes) (version 2) | ecosystem: Environmental > Aquatic > Non-marine Saline and...
CACCGGGGACATTACATTATTTCGAAAGGTGGGCAGCGTGACGGGGAAGACCTCTGGGATTCTAAAGACTCGGAAGGACGTCTTTATGTCCAGGATATTGTAAACAAAGCCGTTGTACTTAAGAGAAATGAAGTGGCCTATGAGCGGTATCCATGGAAGAATCCGGGGGAGGAAAACCCTCGTACGAAGTTGGTGGCCCTGACCTATTTCGAACCATGGGACTGGGTTATCGGCGCGAGTGTTTACATGGATGATTACTATGAAGCAAAACAGAAAGTTGAAAATTCCATGTCGCAACTCCTTCGTGTGATGATGGTGAGCGGTCTTGCAGTGCTTATTCCGGTGATCGGCATCGCCATATTTTTAGGGAACAGGGTGACGAGGCCCATTACGGGGATTACGGGCGTAGTAAAGGAGATAGCAACGGGGGATCTGTCTTCAGCTGGGGTTTCAGCCAGATCGTTGATGAGTTTGGAAGGGAAAGGTGATTCGGTTCGGAAGAAAGACGAGACGGAAAACTTGATATCTTCCGTGAGGACCATGACGGGAAATCTGAATTCACTGGTGGGTCAGGTGCAGAAGTCGGGGATACTGATCTCCTCTTCCTCAACCGAATTGGCCGCAACTGCGAGAGAGCAGGAAACAACCATGGCGAATCAAGTTGAATCCACAGAGAGGATGGTGAAGGCGGTGGGGGAAATCTCAACGGTTGCCGAAGGATTGGAAGAAACCATGCGAGAGGTGGCTGCCAGATCCCAGGAAACAGCTGTATTTGCAAGCAGTGGCCAGAATGATCTGGGCCGGATGGAAGAAGCCATGACGAACATGGAGACTGCTTCGGGTTCGATTTCGGGAAGGCTTCAGGCCATCAACGAGAAGGCTGAAAATATCACCAATGTGGTGGTGACCATTACCAAAGTGGCGGAACAGACCAACCTGCTTTCTTTAAATGCTGCCATTGAAGCTGAAAAGGCCGGCGAGTATGGAAGGGGCTTTAATGTGGTGGCGCGGGAAATCAGGCGGCTGGCTGACCAGACGGCCGTTGCGACTCTTGATATTGAACAGATGGTGAAGGATATGCACGGTGCAGTTTCCGCCGGTGTCATGGAGATGGATAAGTTTATCAGTGAGGTGAAACGAAGCTCAGAAGATGTGGGGAAAATAAGTTCGCAGCTTGCGCGCATTATTGAGCAGGTACAGATCCTCTCTCCCAGTTTCGAGAATGTGAATGTGGCCATGGTCCAACAATCAGGAAACGCCCAGAAAATAAACAGATCCATGGCTGAATTGAGTGAAGAGATGAAGGAGACCATGAGTTCTGTACACGAAACTTATTCGGCGATAGGGCAGCTGAATGATGCTGCGAGAGGGTTGCATGATGAGGTGTCGCGTTTCAAGGTCAGTTAGGGGGGAGGACGTAGCCATGCAGTCGCGTATTGTGAAGTTTCTCATTCTGATGAACATGGTTCTTGCTGTTGGCTTCCGGGCTTCCGACGCTTTCGCTGAAAAAAAAGAGCTGACCATGGCCGTTGGATTGGCCATTGCTCCCTATAATATTCCCAAAACGAATTCGGGAATAGAGCTGGATGTGGTGAGAGAGGCCCTCGGCATAAAAGGCTATACAATCGTCCCGAAATATGTGCCCTTTGCAAGGCGGACCATGGAACTTCTTGAGAGGCGGGTTGATGGCGTTTTGACGGTTAATACAAATTCAGGAATTGAAGCATTTTATTCCGATGAGCACCTCGTCTGTGAGAACGTGGTTGTGAGTTTGAAAAAAAACGCCTTTACCATTGAAACCGTGAAGGACTTGAAAGGAAAAAGCGTTGTTGCCTTTCAGGAGGCGACCGTTTATCTTGGGGAGGACTTTGCTGCCATGGCAAAGAAAAACCCCAAGTACAGGGAATTGGCCAAGCAGCAGCTTCAGCTCAATCTGTTGTTTGGGGATCGTGTTGATGCTATTGTACTGGACAGGTATATCTTTCTTTATCTCAAGGAAAAGAACCGAAAAGTGGACACGACCCAACCGGTAGATGTGGCCCATATTTTTAAACCCACGCCTTTCAGGGTTGCGTTTTCAAACGAAAAGATCAGAGACGATTTTAATGAGGGTTTGAAAAAGTTGAAGGAATCTGGACGGTATGATGAAATCATAAAAGGATATTTGAGGGCTCGTTAGCTTTCGAATGGGATGAGAGTATGCGAAACTGGAGCATAGTTACAAAAATAGTCGTATCGGCCTGCGGTATTGTATCTGTATTGATGATCTTGGGAGGATTTGTTCTGTTGAATTTCCAGGTGAAGATGGTCAATTCCTTTACCACGGAAATCTCACGGGGGCTCAATCAGTTCATTGATAAAAGAGCTGAAGAGGAAAAGTCGGCTCTGAAAAAGAAGATTGCGCTCAACGCCGAAATCCTCAGCGGAATCGGCAGCACGTATCTGTACAATCTGGATCAGGATGGCATGAAGCAGTCGTTACGCCCCTATATGAATTATGGCGAGATTGTTGCCATTAAGATTCTCGACGAAAGGGGAGAACCATTTGCAGCCGCGTGGCGAGATCCCGATGTGAATACGGGCGATTCTTTGCCGGTTGATCTGGCGGTCGGCAGTGACCCGTCGATTTTCGTGGAGTGTGTGCGGGAAGGGAAGCAGATAGGAAGCTTTACCGTTTATTATACGGATTCCATCATAAAAAAGAAGATAAATGATTTAAAAAAACGGTCTGCTAAAGAAACGGGAAGTTTCCAGGACGTCTCCCGTTCCCAGTTAGACAAGGCCATCTGGAGCCAGGGAGTCGGGGCTTTTTTCATCCTTCTGGTGCTGGTTATATGCCTTATCATTTCCTTACGGGCGTTGGTTCTTAAACCGATAAAGGCGGTTTCATCTGTGGCCAATCAGCTGGCCAATTTTGATTTGGGTGTTACCATAAATGCTACAAATAATGATGAAATAGGGCGGCTTTTGAGAGCTGTAGACGACATGGCCTGTTCTTTCAGGAATGTTGTTGGACAGGTGCAGAGATCTGGAATACAGGTCTCTTCTTCTTCCACCGAACTTGCTGCAACTGTAAGGGAACAGGAAGCAACCATGGCGAATCAGGTTGAATCCACGGACAGGATGGTGAAAGCGGTTCAGGACATTTCTACTGTGTCGGGAGGACTCATGGAGACCATGCAACAGGTTGCCATCAAGTCACAGGAGACAGCTGGATTTGCGAGCAGTGGGCAAGGTAATCTTGCCCGAATGGAGGAGGCTATGGATAATATGGAGAAAGCCTCCGGGTCCATTTCGGGAAGGCTGCAGACAATCAATGAAAAAGCGGAGAACATCACCAATGTGGTGGTAACCATAACAAAAGTGGCTGAGCAGACCAACCTGCTTTCGTTAAATGCCGCTATTGAAGCCGAGAAGGCCGGGGAATACGGCAGGGGATTTAATGTGGTTGCCAGGGAGATCAGGCGGTTGGCCGACCAGACTGCGGTGGCTACTCTTGATATTGAACAGATGGTACAGGAAATGCACGGGGCTGTTTCAGCCGGCGTTATGGAGATGGATAAATTCATTGGGGAAGTAAAACGAAGCTCTGAAGACGTGGGCAAGATCAGCGGCCAGCTGGCCAGGATCATAGAACAGGTTCAAGCCCTTTCTCCCAGCTTTGAAAATGTGAATGTCGGTATGGTTCAGCAGTCCGGAAATGCTCAAACGATAAATAGCTCTATGGTCACGCTCAGCGAAGAAATGAGGGAAACCCTGGATTCCCTAAGCGAGACCTATTCCGCCATAGAGCAGTTGAATGAAGCAGCGAAGGGATTGCATGATGAAGTGTCTCGTTTCAAGGTGGGTTGAGTGGTTATGTTGATACTGCTTTTTTATTTGGGCGATGCGATGTATGGGATCAATTGTGAAAAGATTCGTGAGATCTGTCCGTTGGTCAAACTTGAAAAAATACCCCATGCACCGGAGTATTTTGCCGGTCTTTTCAAGTACCGGGGGGACATTGTCCCCGTGATTGATTTGCGTCGTTTCATTCAAGACAAACCATGCGACATGCGGTTGAGTACCAGGATAATTCTGGTGGATTTTGAAAATGAAGATGGTAGGGCGTATGTTGTTGGTTTTATGGCTGAACGTGTTACCGAGACGATAAGACAGGCCAAGGAAGATTTTGTATCGTCCGGGGTCAACCTGGGCGGTGCGCCGTTTCTTGGCGGGATTTTTATGGAAAACGAGCACATGGTCCAAATTATTGATCTGGATCGTCTTCCTGAAAGTTTTAAGCTCCTGCCAATGCCGGATAGCGGGAGTAGTAAAGGAAAAGCTCCTTGATAGATGGGAAATTGAATCGGGATGCATGCAAATGGCATTTACTGCGATAGAAAAATATTTGGAAAAAAGAATAGGCCTCTCTGCGGACTCTATCGGTTCGGATATCATTTCCAAAGCGGTCCGGCTTCGTATGAAGGATTGTGGATTGCAGGATGCAGGAGAGTATCTGATTCGTCTCAGGAATTCCAGGAAAGAGTGGGAAATATTTATTGAAGAAATTGTCATCCCTGAGACCTGGTTTTTTCGAAATTCAGAATCCTATGTGTATCTTCAGCAGTATCTGAAAAATGAGTGGGGTAAGAAAAACAAAGGAAAAACACTGCGTGTTCTCAGTGTGCCGTGTTCCACTGGAGAAGAGCCGTATTCCATTGCCATGGCCCTCACGAATTTGGGGATCGACAGGTCTAAAATACATATTGACGCGGTGGATATCAGCACGGAATCTGTCTTAAAAGCAAGATCGGCCAGTTATGGGGCAAGATCTTTTCGCGGAAGCGAAATATCCTTCAGGGACAGATTCTTTGATTCTCAAGGGGATGTTTACGTCCTTAAGAATTCCGTAAAACACATGGTGAATTTCCACAGGGGGAACCTTTTTCGACAGGCTTTTGTGGAGGAACGTGAACCCTACGACATTCTATTTTGCCGGAATTTGTTGATCTATCTAAGTCGGGAAGCCAAAAAAAAAGCTTTGCGAGTCATTGAAAAGCTCTTAACGGAGGAGGGTATCCTTTTTTTAGGGCATGCAGAGCGTCAAGCGGCCTTGGAAGAGGGTTTTGTCGGAATTAATCGGCCAGGTGTGTTTGCCTGCAGAAAAGAAAGAAGGAAAGAACTGGAGGAAAAGAAGAAAAATGCCGAGGCGGCTTCTTTTCCAAGGCAGAGAATGTTTGAAAAGGCTGCCAAAACAGATTTTGTTGGAAATGTTGTCCCCTCCTGCTTTTCAACTGAGCCCACAAAAGGCGTTTTGGAAACAAAGACCGTAGAGCATGAAAATCCTGAAGAACAAATAGATCTTTTTGATGGAGCACAGCGACTGGCTGATCAGGGGGCTCTTCAATCGGCTCTCAAACTCTGTTCTGATTTTCTGAAACAGAATCCGGCGCATGTTAGGGCTCATTTCCTCATGGGGCTTCTTTTCGAAGCGCTCGACGATGTGGATAAGTCCGAAAACTGCTTCAACAAAGCCCTTTATCTCGATCCGAAGCATTCTGATGCTCTTAGCCATCTGGCCTTTATTATGGAACAGAAGGGAGAAAAGAGCAGGGCTTTAAGCCTGAGAAAGAGAGCTCTGAAAATCCACGGGGAAGCTTGAACGTAAACATAGGACATGACAATGGAAAGCAGATGCTGGAAAACGATTGGCGTATGGGGTTCTGAAAAACCCCGCTGTCCGAAATTGGAAGAGGTAATCCACTGCCGGAACTGCGATCAGTTTACACAGGCGGGACGGAATCTGCTTGAGCGCGAACTTCCGGAAGAATACCAAAGTGAGTGGGGAGAGATATTTGCCGTTAAGAAAATTGACGCGCCTGTTGGCACCATTGCGCTCGTTATTTTCAGAATCGAGGATGAATGGCTTTCGCTGCCGGCAAAACTGTTTGCGGAGATTGTTGATTTGAGGCCTGTTCACACCCTTCCCCATAAAAGAAATCCCGTGCTTCTTGGTCTTATTAATATCCATGGAGAAATTCAGATATGTGTTTCCCTGAAAGACCTGATTGGGCTGGAATCGAAAGAGGAAAACGAACCAACGAAAAAAAAAGAACAGGCTTTTATGATGATGGTAATCAAGAATGACGAGCGTTGGGTATTCCCTGTGAACGAAATCAGTGAAATATATCATATCCATCCGGATATCCTGCAGAATGTTCCGGTATCCGTTTCCAAATCCAAATCGGCATTTTCAAAAGGTATTTTCAAGTGGAAAAACAGGAATGTCGCTTTTCTCGATGATGAGCTTTTGTTTTATACGCTGAGGAGAAATATCCAGTGACGGAATCCGCTGAACCAGGAAAATCTTTTTCCAGCATTATGGAGCTTTTCAGGGCTGAAGTAGACGCCCACGCAGCCTCCCTCATGGATGGATTTATGTCGCTGACATCCCTTCCGGATTTTTCCGGCAGAATACAACCTATGCTCAAAGAGCTTCATGCCATCAAGGGGGGTGCCAAGGTTGTTGACCTGGAAGAGGCAGTCACGGTGGTTCAAGCCATTGAAGGATTCCTTAAGGCTGTTCATGATGGTAAGATTAAGCCGGTTGAGGAGCAGGTCGGGGCTCTCGTAGAAGGAGTACAGCTGCTAGACAGAATTGCCGAGGCCGCCTGCCAGGGAGAAACCGGCTGGAAAAGTGACATTGCAGAAGACATGGACAATCTGGTCCATGCTCTGGGAAAAGACCCGGCTGGCCGGGATAGATTGGAAACGGTGCCGGATGAGATCCCTCGGGAGGGCAGTAATCCATTATCCTCATCGGAGGGTGAAAACGAAGAAATCTTTCTGAAAGCGGAAGGCGAAGGGGATTCGGCTGTTATTTCAGATCCCGCTCTTCTGGATCTTTTTCAGACGGAAACACAAACCCATGTGGCCATGTTGAATGACGGTCTTCTTGTCCTTGAGGAGAATCCCGGTGCAACCGATCAACTGGAGGCGCTGATGCGTGCCGCCCACTCTATAAAGGGGGGGGCGAGAATTGTTGGGATGGATGCGGTCGTCCGGGTGGCCCACGTAATGGAAGATTGCTTTGTTGCGGCCCAGAAAAATGAGATCACTCTGAGATCCGAGCAGATAGACATCTTATTGAGAGGGGTGGATATCATCAATCACCTATCTGAGGTGATGGACGGGGCAAAGCCACCTTCTGCCGAATACGATGGGGAGATCGAAACGTTTGTTGCTGCAGTCAAAGAACTCTTAGCCCATCCTGATGTAGCACCGGGGGGGGAAGGCGTAATAAAAAACCGCAGTGCTGAACAGATCGAAGACCCATTTTCCAGTTCGGAGATTTCAGAGCCGTCCGGACAGGGTGATTTGGGAAATGCAGATTCCAATGTTATTTCTGATCCAGCCTTGCTTGATCTTTTTCAGGCAGAGGTGGAAACACACGTAGCCGTTTTGAGTGATGGCCTTCTTGCCCTCGAGAACAATCCCGGTGCAACCGATCAATTGGAGGCGCTGATGCGTGCTGCCCACTCCATAAAGGGAGGGGCTAGGATTGTTGGCCTTGACGCGGCCGTCCGGGTGGCCCACGTAATGGAAGATTGCTTTGTTGCGGCCCAGAAAGGCGAAGTGCTTTTAGGATCCGAACAGATCGATATCCTTCTGCAGATCGTAGACATACTTATTCAGCTCTCCCGTTCCCTCGTGGAAGGTGAAACAGACTGGCTCATGCGCCACCGGGTGGAAATTGACCGTCTGGTGGATGCGATCGCGAAAATTGTTGGAAGGGAGTCCGCAATCAATGTTTCGCCGGTAGAAAAAGTTGTACCGGACGAGGGGCTTTCTAAAGAGAGTCCCATGGTTTCTTCAGAGGAAACCTCAGCAGTTGCCACCATAGATGTGAAAAATCCGGTTGTAATCCATGAGAAACAGGGAGCGGATGTCCCTCAGATAAAAGCTTTTGACAAGGACCGTACCATACGCGTTACGGCCGGGAAAATTGAACGTCTGATCGGACAGGCTGGAGAAGTTGTTGTCAACGCAGGGTGGCTCCCCTCTTTTTCGGAAGGCCTGCTGAAGCTTAAACGGAGACATATGGAGCTTTTTGCCGCATTAGATGAACTGAAGGAAGTGCTCTTACAGTCCGGCGCCGATTCTCTTCTTGCTGATCTTGCAAACCAGGCTCGACAGAAAACCAAAGATTGCAGCCTGATCCTGGCGGAAAGACTGAATCAGATCGATCTATTTAACAGCAGTTCAGCCAGTCTTTCCGACAGGTTATACCATGAAGTCATTTCCGTCAGGATGCGTCCATTTTCTGATGGCGTAAAAGGCTTTCCCCGGATGGTTCGGGATCTTGCCAGGGATCTGAGTAAAAAAGTCAGACTGGAAATAAGAGGAAAAACCACGGAAGTGGACAGGGATATCCTGGAAATGCTGGATGCGCCCCTGAGTCATCTTCTTCGTAACGCCATAGATCATGGCATGGAATCTCCGGAAGATAGGCTGAAAGCTGGAAAATCGGAGACCGGGATGCTGCTTCTTGAGGCCACCCATCGATCAGGAATGCTGATGGTTACCGTTTCTGATGACGGATGCGGCGTAGATTTCGACAAACTCAAAGAAAAGATCGTCCGAAAAGGACTTTCCGGGCCGGAAATGGTTCAGAAGATGACGGAACAGGAATTGCTGGACTTCCTTTTTCTTCCCGGGTTTTCCACTGCGATAGGAGTAACGGAAATTTCGGGGCGCGGGGTTGGTCTGGATGTGGTGCGCAACATGACCCATGAAGTGGGTGGTGTGGTTCGTGCTTTTTCCAAGCCCGGACAGGGTCTGACCGTCCATATGGAATTGCCCATAACGTTGTCTGTCGTAAGGACTTTTCTAGTTGAAATTGCAGGAGAATCTTACGCTTTCCCCTTGGCTAGGATTGAGCGATGCCTGAAGCTCTCCAGAGATGAGCTGGATACGGTTGAAGATCGTCAGTACTTCCGATTTGACGAAAACAATATCGCATTGGTTGACGTGTGGAGTGTTCTGGAACTGGATGGGCGGGCATTGGAGGGAGAAGCCCTGTTCGTTGTGGTAATCAGCGACAGACTGAATTTCTATGGTCTCGCAGTGGATAGATTCCTGGGAGAATGCGATCTTGTAGTAAGGCCCCTCGATCCACGCCTTGGAAAAGTTCCAGACGTCAGCTCCGTTGCGGTAACTCTTGAAGGGGCTCCTGTGCTGATCTTTGACGTGGAGGATCTGGTCCGTTCCATTGACAATCTGCTTTCCGGGCGCAGGCTCAAAAAAGTGGCTGGTCCCACAAAAATTGAAGATGTGAAAAAGAAAAAACGTATCCTCGTTGTGGATGACTCATTTACAGTAAGAGAAATGGAAAGGAAGTTGCTTGAAAGCAAGGGGTACCAGGTAGAAACTGCCGTTGATGGTGTCGACGGCTGGAACGCGGTCCGATCCAGTTCGTACGACATGATCGTGTCCGATGTGGATATGCCCCGAATGAATGGCATAGAACTGGTTACTAACATAAAAAAACATCCTGTATTAAAGTCGTTGCCTGTGATTATTGTATCGTATAAAGACAAAGAAGAAGACCGTCTCAAGGGGCTTGAAGCAGGGGCCAATTATTACTTGACAAAAGGGAGTTTCCAGGACGATTCACTGATCAATGCAGCAGAGGAACTTATTGGAGAACCTTAATCCCGCTTTAGCCATGCGTATTGCCATTGCCAACAACAAGAATCAAACGGTTGAAATTCTCCGACGGATTGTTCTCAGCGTTCCGGACAACGAGATAGCCTGGATTGCTAGTACCGGATCCGAAGCCGTGGATATGGCCTCCAGGGACAAACCTGATCTTATCCTGATGGAACTGGTTTTGCCCGGTTTAGACGGGATAGAGGCCACTCGAAGAATCATGGAGAAAACTCCCTGCCCGATTCTCGTGGTTACGTCCTCTGTAGATAGCAATACGGCCGGAATCTTCCGGGCTATGGGGTATGGAGCGCTGGATGTGATCCATACGCCTGCTGCGGGAAATGGCCCTATGGCACAGGAAAATTCTGTTGCGATTTTAAAGAAAATTTCGAATATCGGGAGACTGAAACGCAGGCCGGCCCTTAAAAGGAAAAGACAAGGAGTTCTGCCTGTTCCCTTTAATATTCCCCCCCTTATTGTCATCGGTTCTTCCACTGGAGGTCCCAAGGCGTTAGCTGATTTGCTTGCTGGTCTTCCAGGCACCCTATCTGCAGGGGTTGTGATCGTACAACATGTTGATGGCGAATTTTCTTTAAATCTGGCAAACTGGCTTGATACGCAGACACCGCTGAAGGTGGCTCTCGCATCCCCTGGACGCAAACCTTTACCGGCTACGGTGTTTCTGGCCGGCAGCAACGATCATCTGACTGTAACCAAGGAATTAACCCTCGTTTATACTGAGGAGCCCAAGGATATCCCTTTCCGGCCTTCTATAGACCTTTTCTTTGAAAGTGTGGCCCGTCACTGGCCTGAAAAAGGGGTTGCGGTCCTGTTGACGGGAATGGGCAGAGATGGCGCCAAGGGCCTGGCAGCACTGCGACGTGCGGGGTGGCACACCATAGCCCAGGATGAGGCCACCAGCGTAGTGTACGGCATGCCCAAGGCCGCGAAAGAACTGGGGGCGGCTGTGGATATCCTGCCCATAGGCGGTATTGCGCCTGCCATCCTCGACTTTTTTCGGAAAAAATCTAATGCGGTAATTCCGTCTTTCAGCAGATCCACTAAACCCCGTTGACAGGAACAGAAATGACAGATACTTTCTCTTTAAAAAGCCATCATATTACCGTACTGCTTGTGGACGATCAGAACATGGTCGGAGAAACTGTGCGTCGCATGCTGGCGCCCGAGAGGGACATCGATTTTCACTATTGTCAGGATCCGACCAAAGCCATAAAAACGGCTAACCGCATCCATCCTACTGTTATTCTTCAGGACCTGGTTATGCCTGAGATAGATGGCTTGACCCTGGTTCGTTATTATCGCGCCAATCCGGAAACCCGCCATGTGCCACTCATTGTTCTATCGAGTAAAGAGGAAGCTCTTACGAAAGCCGAGGCCTTTGCCCTGGGAGCCAACGACTACCTTGTCAAATTGCCCGACCGGCTGGAAATTATTGCTCGCATACGCTATCACTCAAGTGCGTTCATCAATTATCTCCAGAGAAAAGAGGCTCAGGTCCAGCTTGAAAAAGCGAATCTCGTGATTCGGAAGACGTTTGGCCAGTATCTTTCCGACGATATTGTTCATTCTATTCTGGAATCGCCTGAAGGGGCTGCGCTGGGAGGAGAAAAACGCTTCGTTACGATTATGATGACGGACCTTCGGGGATTTACAGCCATTGGCGAGAGGCTTCCTGCCGAGGATGTGGTCAGTATTATCAATATCTATCTGGAAACTATGACAGAGATCATTATGAAGTACCAGGGGACCATTGATGAGTTTATCGGTGATGCTATTTTTGTGCTTTTCGGCGCCCCCGTGTTGCGTGAAGATGATGCCAAGCGGGCTGTAGCATGTGCTGTTGAGATGCAGAATGCCATGGAGGAAGTGAACCGTCGTTGTAGAGAGAAAGGCTATCCTGAAGTCCATCAGGGGATCGGCATCAATTCAGGACAGCTGGTAGTGGGAAATATCGGATCCAAAAAACGAATGAAATACGGTGTTGTGGGTAGAAATGTCAACCTTACCGCACGTATTGAATCGTACACCGTTGGAGGTCAGATCTTTATTTCGGAGAATACCCTGGAAGAATGCGGTGAGCATCTCCTCAGGATCGACGATCAGATAGAAGTCATGCCAAAAGGAGTAAAAAACCCCATTACTATTTATGAGGTAGGTGGAATAAAGGGGGCTTTTGATGTGTTTCTGCCTGAAAAGAAAGACACTGTTCTTCAGGAGTTGAAACAGCCCGTATCGGTATTGTTTACTATTTTGGAAGGAAAACATTCAGGGGCGGATCTCCATGGAGGCGTTCTGGTAAAGCTGAAAGGGAAAGAGGCTGAGATTCGTGGAAATGTGTCCGTTGATAAGCTGTCAAACCTGAAATTGTCGTTGTTGGGTCCCGATGGCGAAGAGGCCGCGTCGGACCTTTATGCTAAAGTCACCAGGAACCTGCAGGAGAACCCTCCAACATTCAGAGTCAATTTCACTTCCATTCCCCCTGAAGCCTCTGCTTTTCTGGATGAAATCCTGGCTTAGGATCGTGGACGTAATAACTTTCGTAAGTAGGCGCATAGATTTGGGGCAGGTTTGTTCGATACGGGATCACAAAAGCTGAAGTAATAGCGAGCTATTTCAATGTTTTTGTGATTTCATATCGGGCGAAAATGGCCTGAAGTTATGATGCATAGTTGAGGAAGTTATTACGTCCACGATCCTTAGAACCGGGATTGGTAAATGTCCCAACCATGCGCTGTAAAGGAGTGTTTAAATATGATTTCTTTGGATCATGGATCGGTGAAATCTGAGGATTTCCGAGCCTATCCAGTCAAAGTGCTTCTCATAGACGATCAGGCAATTGTTGCAGAGGCTGTTCGCAGGATGCTTGTAGAAGAAACAGATATCCAGTTTGCGTATTGTCAAGACCCTTCACAGGCCATGCAAATGGCCATGGAAACCCGACCCACAGTCATTTTGCAGGACCTCATCATGCCGGAAATTGACGGACTGACTCTTGTGAAATACTTCCGTGCTAACGAGAAACTCCGCGAAATTCCTTTAATCGTCCTTTCTTCGAAAGAAGAAGCTGTTACGAAAGCAGAGGCCTTCTCGTTAGGGGCAAATGATTACCTCGTGAAGTTGCCGGACAAGGTTGAGTTGATTGCGAGGATACGTTACCATTCAAATGCCTATATTATGATGCTTCAACGTAACGAAGCATATGAAGCCCTGTTCGAAAGCCGGCAGTCGCTTGTCAATGAACTGGACCAGGCTGCAAGGTACGTTCAGTCTCTCCTTCCTGAAAGGCTTCATGGCCCCATTGAAACCGACTATGTATTTATCCCTTCCACTTCCCTGGGGGGAGACGCTTTTGGGTATCATTGGGTCGACGGAGATCATTTTGCCATGTATCTCCTGGACGTTTGCGGGCATGGAGTGGGAGCCGCGCTTCTCTCTGTTTCCGTGCTGAACACCCTGAGGTCCGAATCTCTCGATGGTGTGGATTTTCAGAATCCCGGGCTTGTTTTGAGAGGCCTGAATGATGTGTATCAGATGGAGCAGCACAATGAAATGTTTTCGACTGTCTGGTATGGCATTTACAATAAAAGAAATAATGTTTTGAAATATGCCAGTGGGGGACATCCTCCTCCAGTAGCCTTGATGGGGACATCCCGGGGGTCCGCAGAAATCGTTAAACTTAATTCCGGAGGTGTTATCATAGGAGGCATGCCCGACCAGACGTATCAGAATGGGGAATTGGAATTGATGCCATTCACAAAGCTTTACATATACAGCGACGGGGCCTATGAGATAAATAAGTCTGACGGAGAAATGTGGACAATGGATGGTTTCATCAAGACAGTGGGGGAGGTGGCACTTGAAGAGAATGCTGTGGTCGGCGATGTAATGAAGAGGATTGAGAGAATACAGGGGAAGGATACTTTTGAAGACGATGTGTCTCTCCTGGAGATAAGTTTTTCAGGGGCCCTCCTGTAGAAAATCCTTGATTTGTTTCACAGCGTTCTCTTTGTTTTTTGAAGGAGAAAGGAAGTGATCCCCATCGAGAGAGGCAAACAGGGTTCGGGGACACACTTTCCTGACGTCGTTTCTGTAATTTGTTTTTATTCCTTTATCGTAAATCTTCAGAATCTTGTCGTTACTGGCATAAAGGCATAAGACTGAAGTCTTTCGGAGTGTGACGTATTGCAGAGGATCCAGGGTAATAATATCTGCAAGGGTCTTCAATAAGTCGATTCTCCTTCGCTCCAGGATCCCGAAATAGGTCTTTCCTTTTCTGATATCCGGAAAGAGAAAATCCAAATAACTTTTTGCGGCTGCTGCAAATGATTTTTTCATTCTGGATTCCGGATGAAGGATCCGTCTGTAATAGTGTAGCATTCTTCTTGTATCACGGAGTGTGGCTCCAAGGGAGAATTTGTCCTCCGAGTTGCCGTGCCCCGAGTAGTTAAACGAGAGAAGATTATATCCTTTTCGGAATAACCACCGGAACATGCCAATCTGCTGGGAAACATTTCCACCAATGAGGGGGGGCAGAAGAATTAGACCGCGGGAAAACCGATTTTGTACGTGTACCCATTCTATGGAATTGCCCCTTCCCGTAGGACAGTTTCCTCTTTCGAAAATGGTTTTTTTTAACAACAATGCCCCCTTCTGTAAAACAGATGTTTTTCACAACCCATGTTCAGTGGCAAGCCACAAACCCTGGCGGGACCTGCTCACTTCAGATAAAGATAACACAAATTCCATCTGTTAGAAATATTTTCCGATGCTCTATTGGCATCTTTTTTTCAAAAGAATTTTTGTTGTTTTCGTTAAAATATTGGAGTACTTCAAAATCAATGGTTGACTATTTTATTGCAATGGACGTAAACAGTCACACCTAAAAACGGCATCTTAGAAGGAGGAATTTGATGAATTCGGAGGAAATGCGTGAAAGGGCTGCTGAATTGTTTTTGAAGGGGCTTCATTGAGGCCAGGCGATCCTGACCGTGGGTCAGGAGAAAAAAGGTTCGGTGAATGAAGCAATGGTAAAGGCCATGGGAGCCTTCGGGGGTGGAATCGCAAGCTCGGGGCGGATTTGCGGCAGCCTCTTGGGGGGTGTGGCTTTCATCTCCAGTATGTACGGTAAAGGAAATTCTGAGGAAAAGGACGATCCGAATATGTGGCGTCTAAGCCATAAGTTGACCAGAATTTTTGAGGAAATGACCCAGCCATTTGGGAGCATGAACTGCAGAGACATCGCAAAGGTAAACTGGAAGGACCGGGAGGCCGTCCGGGAATTTTATGCAAATCCTGATGGTCGGAGGAAGGTGTGCATCAAACTGGTAGGTGATCTGGCCTATGCTCTCGGAGAATTGGTGGACCAGTCGGAGGAAAAAAGGTAGCTAAAGAATTGGCGCCCGCAGTTTCAATCCCTCTGCTTTTGCCTTTTCATACGCGTCAACCCCTTTGAAAAGAGTATTCGGCCCGACAGCTGGAGCTCTGGAGTTCACCTCTATGACCTTTACGCCCTTGTTCCTGACCATTTCCAATTCCCTCTGGTAGGCTTCTCTGCGGGCTATGTTTACGGCGAGATGCTGGATGTGCCAAGGGGTGAAATTTTTTTGCAGAAAAGAATCAGAAGCGTTTTTCAGATTTCCAGAGGATACATAATGCACAATGATCAGGTCAAGTTCCGACAGATCTGCCAGCGCTCTTACAGGGGCCTTTCCGATTACTCCGCCATCGGAATACAGGGATCCATTTATGGAAACGGGTTTGAAAAGCATCGGGACAGATCCTGATGCCTGAACGGCTTTTGCAAGATTTCCGCTGGTAAAAACGACCCCCTTTTTCCTGGTAAGATTCGTTGCTGCAATTCCGAGAGGGACGGTGCAGTCCTCTATGCGTTTGATCGGCAGTTTGTTTAGAAGAGACCCAAAACTATTGCCTCTCAGATATCCGGTATATCCCCTGAATAAACGTATCACGCAGGAGAAAACCGTGTGCCATGGATCGGGATCCCAGAAATCCTCCTTTTTGACCCCAAAAACCATTTTTTTTACTTCCCCATCGTCCATTCCCGAGGCGGCCATTGCTGCCACGATTGCTCCTGAACTTGCTCCCGTATAGGCTGAAGGGATGATGCCGTTCTCCCTGATTCCGGCTAGAAAGCCCGCGTGGGCAAAAAACCCGAAAAAACCGGATGAGAAAGCAATGCCAAATCTTGGTGAGGATTTTTCCCCTGTTCCGGGTTTTTTATTCTGTTTTATTTTCATATCCTCTGTTGGTAGTCTTTTGTTCTGGATTCTGTGATCAGTGAACACGATTATTTTTTGTTCAGGGCATTTCGTCTTTCAAACCAGTTTTAAAATTGATCATAGAAATAGTAGTAAGGGCTTGTCAATGTCAAATGTCTTGCGACCGGTGCTTGATTAATATAGCATATTGCGCTAGGTTACGGGGGAGCGTCCTGTAAATTGTTCCGGACGCGAAGTTTTCAGGTGTGAGAAGTTTTCTGTTGAATGCACATAAAAGCTGCAATTAGCTTTTAGCTATTGGCCGTTAGCTTAAAGGATTCAAAAATTTGAATGCTTTCTTGTTATATTGAAGCTTTCATTTTTGATGCCAACCTAATGTTGTAATGGTAAATAACGGATATCGTGGGGCTAATAGCTAATAGCTAACGGCTAACCGCTAATTGTAGCTTTTAGGTTGAATGCAAGAGGATACGGTCATCAAATTTTGAAGGGGTGATCAGATCTCAAGGATGTTTTTTCCGGAGTCGTTTGGTTTTTTTCTATTGGAGGATAATTGTATGGATATATCGTTGGATGCCCATGTTGACTGCACAGACGGGAGAGTAGGCCGGGTGGAAAATGTCATTTTTAATCCGGTTACGGGAAGGATGACGCACCTTGTGGTCAGAGGCAATGATCTGGCTAATACCACGAGGATTGTTCCGGAACGCCAGGTGAAGGATGCTTCTCCCGAAGTGATTCTACTCGCTTTTGATAAGAAAAAATTTGGTAAGATGAAGAATTTTATACAAGAAGAGTATATCCCTTCGAATGTGACCCTTTATATGGCAGAGAGGGCCGGCTGGGATATCGGGACGCCTGCCGCCGTTTTTGTAGAGCATGAAGCTGTTCCCGGAGGTTCCGTTGCGTTGCACAGAGGGGCAGTGGTGGATGCCTCTGACGGGCGTGTAGGCAAGGTTGATGAGCTTCTCGTAGAGAAAAAGAGCGGTCGGGTTACCCATCTTATCCTGAAGGAAGGGCACCTCTGGGGAAAAAAGGATGTTCTGATTCCTGTTGCGTTGATTGATCACTACGAAGCGAAAAAAATCTGTCTGAAAATTGACAAGGATGCGGTTGAACAGCTTCCGGTTATTGATCTCAAGGAAAAGAAAGGATAGACGTCCCAAGTTGGATAAAATATCCCCATGGGAAGATATCCTGTCTAAAAGCATCACTTCGGCAGAAGATCTTCCTGCCCAATTTGATATGAACAGGGGAGGGCTGGAACCGGTTATTCAAAGATATCCCATGCGTATTAACCCTTACTATATGGGATTGATAAAACAGAAAAATGACCCCATGTATCTGCAATGTGTTCCAACGCTTGAAGAGATCAGTATGGAACAGGGCCATGAAGACCCTCTGAATGAAGAAGAAAGTTCGCCGGTTCCCGGATTGACACATCGCTATCCCGATCGTGTACTTTTCCTCATATCCTCCAGATGCGCCATGTACTGCAGGTTCTGCAACAGGAAAAGAAAAGTCGGTCGGACTTCCATGGTTACGGCGAAATCCATAAAAGAAGGGGTTTCCTATATAAAGGGGCATCCGGAAATTCGTGATGTTCTTCTGTCAGGAGGGGACCCCCTTCTTTTGAGTGATGAGGACCTTCATTTTATTTTAGCCGAGATACGCGCGATCGAACACGTCCAAATTATTCGGATCGGTACCAGAGCCCCCTGTACACTTCCCCAGAGAGTTACTCCTGAGTTGGTTGCTTTGCTGGGGAAATTTCATCCATTGTACATAAACACGCACTTCAATCATCCAGATGAAATTACCCCTGAAGCATCGTTTGCCTGCAATCTGCTTGCCAACGGGGGTGTCCCTCTGAATTGCCAGACGGTGCTTCTTAAAGGAGTGAACGACAATCCCGGCATCATGAAGGAGTTAATGCAGAAACTCCTGATGATCAGGGTTCGTCCTTATTACCTGTTTCAGGCGGATCCGGCAAGGGGAACCGCCCATTTCTGGACCCCTCTGGAAAAAGGGATCGAAATCATGCGCGCCCTGCAGGGGCATACATCAGGCTTGTGTGTGCCTCATTTTGTCGTGGACCTGCTGGGCGGCGGCGGGAAAATCCCCATTTTTCCGGAATATGTGACGCAGGTGGATGGAGATACCATTCGCGCAAGAAATTATCTTGGCAGGGAATACCTGCATCCCGTTTGTGAACGGTAGAAAGGGTTTCCCTTTTTCTAACCCATGGATTTAAATTTGCCTTTTACCGCGCCGCATACGGGACAATTCTCAGGCGCTTCATTTTCAGCAACATACCCGCAGATTTGGCAGACAAAATACTCTGTTTCCCGTTCCTCCATCAAATCGTTCAGGGCTTTCTTGTAAAGATCCGCATGCATGTTTTCAACATCTCTGGATTGGGAAAATGCCTTTTCTGCGCTGGTCATCCCTTCTTCTGTGGCGTCTCCAATGAGTTTGGGGTATTCATCTGCGTTCGCCTTGATTTCATTCTGAAACGCGGTTTCGAGGTTCTCTTCCGTTGTCCCGATTTTTCCGGTCATAAGACGTAGAAACCGCCGTGCATGAACTGATTCCGCTTCTGCTACCGCCCTGAAAAGGCGGCCAATTTGGGAATAGCCATCGGTGTCTGCTTTTTGGGCAAATGTGCTGTTTCGTGCAGCGGCTTTTGATTCCGCAGCAAATGCGTACGCGAGATTCTTTTCCGTTTTTTCAGACATGTGGGAGCCTCCTCATTTGGTTTGATAATACTGTAGTTTTTTTGAAGGACTATAGGGAAAATTCTTCTGAGCGTCAAGGAAAAGGCAACTGTAGCCATGGCACATTGGCAGGTTGAACCTCGAGTGGTTTTGGGAACGTACCGCAAAAGCCCGCCCGCCATAGGAGCGGCGATCACCGGGGCGAAAGAACCGGCGGCTGTTAGGATAGAGCCAGTCCTGGTTGCCGCTAAAGAACTCGAAAAACCACACGCCACCATGGGGATCTTCAGTTTTGTCTGACCAAACAAAATGTTCACTGGTCTTCAACAGATGCACCTTACGGTCGCCTGCCCCTTTTCTGTAAATACCTTCCAGTTCAGCCAGTGTCGGCAACCGCCACCTTCCACCATCAAGATCCAGGCTTTGCACCCAGGATTTGGCTTCATTCCAGTTCGTATCCTTATCGGGGCCTGCCTTCCACTCAAGACCGCTCTTCGTATCTTTTACGATCCCATTAGCGTAAATCTCAAAAAGTCCGGAACGTTCCGTCATGCTTGATGTGGATGAAGGTAGGGAGTACGAAGGGTTTTTGGGGGAGCCGGCTACTTCAGCTTTCTGGTTTTGTGATTTCTGTTGGGAACGCACGGCAAAAGCCCGTCCACCGTAGGAACGGCGGTCGCTGTGGCAAAAGAACCGGCTGCTGTCAGGGTAGAGCCAATCCCGGTTGCCGCTAAAAAACTCGAAAAACCACGCACCTCCATGAGAATCTTCAGTTTTGTCTGACCAAACAAAATGTCCACTGGCCTTCAACAGATGCACCTTACGGTCGCCTGCCCCATTTTTGTAAAGACCTTCCAGTTCACCCAGTGTAGGCAACCGCCACCCTCCACCATCAAGGTCCAGACTTTGCACCCAGGACCTGGCTTCATTCCAGTTCGTATCCTTGTCGGGGCCTGCCTTCCACTCAAGACCGCTCTTCGTATCTTTTACGATCCCATTGGCGTAGGCTACATAAACGCCATTACGTTCAATTGCGTCTGATGGTGATGAAAGGGGAAAATTTGGCAATGAAAACGCAATGAATACCAGTAAAAATACGATCCAAAGATTCCTATGCCTCGACATAATCGCTCCTTATTTGAATATGCAGACACCTTCGCATAGTTTAGCAGTTAGGTGGTTGAGTTGGGATAAGATGGTCAAAGTTTTTCCTTCAGTGATTCCCTGTTGACCGGGGAACGAAAATCTCTTATAATCCCAATTCTGAAATCTCCTGCATTTTCTCTAGCATTCTGAAATGGCCGGTAGATTCTGAAAGGAAAATATGTTCTGGTCCCAAGCCGTTGTGAAATCCACATTGGCAGAAACCATAACCTGATTGGAAAGAAGGAGCAAGCATGGAAACCAAAAAGATTGTATTGCCCGATTCGGAATTGCCACGTCAATGGTACAACATTATGGCGGATATGCCCACGCCCATGGAGCCGCCGCTTCACCCGGGGACAGGTCAACCTGTTGGGCCTGAGGATCTGGCTCCTATCTTTCCCATGCCTCTCATAGAGCAGGAAGTAAGCCAGGAGAGGTGGATTGACATCCCTGAGCCAGTTCTCGAAAAATACCTCATATGGCGTCCTACGCCTCTGTATAGGGCCTATGAACTGGAAAAGTATCTTCAGACACCGGCTAAGATTTACTATAAAAATGAAGGAGTGAGTCCGGCAGGAAGCCATAAACCGAATACAGCTATTGCACAGGCCTATTATAACAAGATTTCCGGAACGAAAAGGATCTGTACGGAGACTGGTGCAGGGCAATGGGGAAGCGCGCTTGCCATGGCGTGTTCCTTTTTCGGATTGGAATGCAGGGTTTATATGGTCAGGATCAGCTTCAATCAGAAACCCTATCGGCGTCTCATGATGCAGACCTGGGGAGCCGACTGCGTGGCCAGTCCGAGCAATGAAACCGAGGCCGGTCGTAAGATCCTTGCCGAAAATCCTGATTCCCCGGGAAGCCTCGGGATTGCCATTAGTGAAGCGGTGGAAGCGGCCGTCATGGATGAAGATGCAAAATACTCCCTTGGGAGTGTCTTGAACCATGTGATGCTGCACCAGACGGTGAATGGGCTGGAAACACAAAAACAGCTGGCCATTGCCGGGGATTACCCGGACGTGGTGATTGGATGTGCGGGAGGAGGCAGTAATTTTGCAGGAAACTGTATTCCTTTTGTAAGGGACAAAATTCACGGGAAAGAAGTGGAGATCATTGGGGTTGAACCGAGTTCGTGTCCCACTATGACAAAAGGACCTTTTGCCTATGACTTTGGCGACACGGTCGGGATGACGCCGCTCCTGCCTATGCATACCCTCGGTCACGGATTTGTCCCGGCGCCCATCCATGCGGGAGGTTTAAGATACCATGGGATGGCCCCTATTATCAGCCAGCTTATTATGGACGACTTGATAAGGCCGGAAGCCGTTCATCAAATGGAGACCTTTAAGGCTGGGGTTATCTTTGCCAGAACGGAAGGTTTCATCAGTGCTCCCGAATGTAATCATGCCATAGCCATGGCCATTCGTGAAGCCCTCAAGGCAAAGGAAGAAGGAAAAGAAAAGGTTATCATGTTTAACTGGAGCGGGCATGGGTTGGTTGATATGGCCGCGTACAAGGCATACTTTGATGGTGATCTTGCAGACTATCCTCTGCCTGCGGAAGAAATACATAGGGCTCTGGGCGAGATAGAACCTCTTCCAAAACCGAAGCAGTATCGAGTTGGGACTGTCTGATTAATTTCGAAATGGTTCGAATTTCTCCTGCAGGGGTGGATAGTCTGCTCCTGCAGGAAATTATTCTTAAAGGTGTATCATCTAAAAACTGCAATTAGCGGTTAGCCGTTAGCTATTAGCCAAGCAATGTCAGCTATTTACGATGCAATAGATAAACATCAAAAAGTGAATTCCCAAATAGAGGGAAAAGTCATGCAAACGATTGGGATCTTTAAGCTAACGGCTAATAGCTAAAAGCTAATTGCAGCTTTTAGGTATCATCCTTTAAAAGCAGGAAGAAATGAACAAAGACAATAGTCCGCCGGACGAGGATTTTCAGATTCGATGTCCCAGATTAGGTCACCAGATAGTCTTTTCCTATTGTCGGGTCGAGAATGAAGGGTTGCCCTGCTTCAAGGCGCTTGATTGCTGGCACCAGCATTTTTCGGTAGAAGAGTATTTTCAAAAAGAGATAACACAGGACCAGTGGAAAAAGGCGTTCAGCAGACCTACTAAAAACAAGATGTTCTCCCTCCTTGAGATGATAGAACAGACCAAAAAAAGAATGAAAGAAGAAGAACAGTGAGAGAAGATGCTCTTTCCGGAAGAATCGGTGTATCTTTGAACAATCCGAAGTCGGTTTTCGAGTCGTTCAATCCTGCCTTGGAATACTTCTTCTGGAGATCCTGCCAAAGACTATACGTCCGATGAAAACTAATTCAGAGTATAAAGCCCCCCATAAAGGGCATTTGGTGGAAAGTGTGGCAGGAATTGTACTGGCTGCGGGAAAATCATCCCGTATGGGCAGTACGAAACAGCTCCTTCCTTTCAGAGGAAGAACACTTCTTGTTCACTCGCTCTCACAGGCATGTCATTCCAACCTGGCGGAAGTGATTCTGGTTCTGGGACACCAGTATGAGGTGATAGAAAAAAACGTAAATTCTTCTTTATGCCATGATAAACTTCGTATCGTAGAAAACAAGAACTATTCGAAGGGACTGAGTACCTCGATTGTCGCCGGGCTTGATGTTGTTGAAAACCGCTATAACCATGTCATGTTTCTTTTGGCGGATATGCCGGGCGTTGGAACGGAAATGATCAATTTGTTGATGGTTCGCTACCTGGATTCAGGATTGCCTGTAGGAGCCGTTTCGTCAGGAGGTAAGCCGGTTCACCCTGTAATTTTCAATGCCTGTCTTTTTCCTGAGATCAAGCAAATGACAGGAGATGTGGGGGCAAGATCGATTCTCAAGGCCAATTGCACTCGTACCTGCATGGTGGAACCTTTAGAAGAGTATGATTCTCGAGATACGGATACTCCTGAGGATTACCGTAAATTATTGACTTTGTAAAAAGTGTGGGCAGATTCTTATGGAATCCATAGAAAAGAATGAAAAAGAACGATCATTGAAAACGCGTATCCTGATCGTAGATGACGAGGTTATGCTCCGGAATTTCCTTCAAGAAGGCCTGGAAAATTTCGGATTTGAGTGCTCTGTGGCCTCCGATGGATTGGAGGCGCTGGGAATCATGGAACAGAATCCCGTTGAAATTGTTATTACAGATATTTCCATGCCCCATATGGATGGTATTGAACTGACCGAAAGAATAAAGGCCCGGTATGACTCTGATGTGATTGTCATGACCGGTTTGATGGAAGAATATACCTACGACAAGATCATGAGAATTGGGGCAAGCGACTTCCTAGAAAAACCGGTCAGCATTCAGGAAATTGTCCTCAGACTAAGACGTGTGTTCAGGGAGCGCACAAATATAAAAAATCGGAACCGTGCCGAGAGGAAATTGCGTGAAAGTGTTGGAAGGCTGAGAGCGGTCATTGAAAGTATCGTGGAAGCGATGGCGCTTGCCATTGAAAAAAGAGACCCTTACACCTCAGGCCATCAGAGAAGGGTCGCTTCCCTTGCTGATGCCGTTGCCACGGAGATGGAACTGCCTCAAGACCAGATTGACGGCCTTCGCATCGCGGCCATGCTGCACGATATTGGAAAGATCTCGATCCCGGGAGAAATTCTCAGCAAGCCGGGGATATTGACCGGGCCGGAAATGGCTATGATTCGAGAACATCCCCAGACGGGGTATGATATCTTAAAGGGGATAGAATTCCCCTGGCCTGTTTCGAAAATGGTGCTCCAGCATCACGAGAAAATTGATGGATCGGGTTATCCCCAGGGACTTTCGGGAAAAGAAATCTATCTCGGGGCCAAGATACTGACGGTGTCTGATACTTTTGAGGCCATGGTTTCTCACCGTCCATACAGGGCTTCTCTTGGCTCAGAAAGGGCAGTACAGGAACTCTCTGAAATGCGGGGCATTCTCTATGAGCCCGCGGTAGTGGATGGCTGTCTGGCAGTGGTGAATAGCAAGGATTTCAAGTTCTGAAAATAATGAAATTATCAGAAAAATTGCATTGGTTAAGAACCAGGAGAAACACATGACAAACTCAGTTGTGGTAGGGACCCAGTGGGGTGATGAGGGAAAAGGAAAGGTTGTGGATATGCTGACAGCCAAGTCTGATTTGGTGGTCAGGTTTCAGGGTGGCGCCAATGCGGGACACACCCTTGTTGTGGATGGTAAGCAGTTTATCTTTCACATTGTCCCTTCAGGAATACTTTACGAAGACAAAAAATGCCTCATAGGCAATGGCCTTGTGGTTGACCCCCACGTCTTTTTTGAAGAAATCGACAAGCTCGACAAGGCAGGAATTACCATAGATCCTGAAAGGCTTTCAATAAGCTCAAAGGTTCAAATCATTATGCCTTATCACAAAGCTATTGACGCTGCCCGGGAGAATGCCAAGGGAAAAGCCAAAATCGGGACGACCGGCCGTGGAATTGGCCCGTGCTATGAAGACAAAATTGCCAGGACGGGGATAAGAGCTGTTGATCTTACAGAACCGGATATTCTGGAAGAAAAAGTTCGCACTGCCCTGAAAGAGAAGAACTTCTATTTAAAGGAGTTCCTCAAAGCTGATACGCTGGAGCCCGGGCCAATTGTGGAAGAATTCATTGCTTTGGGAAAAAAGCTGGAACCTTTTATTACAGATGTATCCGTGGAACTGGACCGGGCAGTAAAAGAAGGCAAAAGTATCCTTTTTGAAGGAGCGCAAGGCACCCATCTGGATATTGATCATGGCACCTATCCGTTCGTAACATCGTCAAATCCGGTGGCTGGCAATGCGTGTGCCGGAACCGGTATAGGGCCGAAACATCTGCACCATATTGTAGGCATTGTGAAGGCGTATACCACGAGAGTGGGGGCCGGTCCTTTCATCACTGAACTTGAAGATGCCACAGGGGATTTTATACAGGAGAAAGGGAAAGAATTTGGTGCCACTACAGGGCGTAGAAGGCGCTGCGGCTGGCTCGACCTTGTGCTTGTAGGAGATTCTGTTCGGTTGAACGGCCTGGACAGTCTTGCTATTACGAAACTGGATGTGCTGACCGGTCTTGAAAAACTCAAAATATGTGTGGGATATGAAATCAATGGTGAGAAGATTTCAGAGAGACCTGTGAGCCTGAAAAAGATGGCTGCTTGCAGACCTGTTTACAAGGAAATGCCTGGTTGGAAGGACGACATTTCAGGAGCAAGGAGCCTGGACCAGCTTCCTCCCGAAGCGCAGGCTTATATCAAGGCCATTGAGACACTCACGGGTGTTCCCGCTTCCATCATTTCAGTAGGTCCGGGTCGCGATGAGACGATTGTCGTAAATTATCCTTCGTGATGAAATTGTGATTGCGGGATTCGAAACGGAGTGTTTCCATGACCACGTGTGACAAAACATATGACGTGATTGTCATTGGCGCCGGGCACGGGGGCTGTGAAGCGGCTCTCGCGGTGGCCAGAATGGGGCACTCGGCTCTCCTTTTGACCATCAACATGGACCATATAGCGGCCATGAGCTGCAATCCTGCCATCGGCGGGTTGGCCAAAGGGCATCTAGTGAAAGAGATCGACGCCCTTGGTGGTGAAATGGCCAGAAATGCGGATGAGACAGGAATCCAGTTCAGGCGTCTCAATACTCGTAAAGGGCTGGCCGTGCAGGGGTCGCGTTCCCAGAATGATCGGGACCTCTACCGTCAGCGCATGAAATCCGTTGTTGAATCGCAGCCCCATCTCCATGTTCGCCAGGCCATGGCTGACAGGTTACTTATCAAGGATGGGAAGGTATATGGTGTTGAGACAAGCATCCGGGAAAGATTCCTGGGAAAAGCGGTCATTTTAACTACCGGTACCTTCCTGCGAGGATTGATCCATATCGGCCTCGATAATTTTCCTGCCGGGCGCATGGGGGATCCCCCTTCTACAAGCCTGCCAAAACAGCTAGAAGAGCTCGGCTTTGAGGTGGGGAGGTTAAAAACAGGAACTACACCCCGGCTAAATGGAAATAGCATCGATTATGAAGGCCTCGAGGTGCAGGCTGGAGATGAAAACCCAAGGCCTTTTTCTTTTACAACTGAAAAAGTTCCGCTGCCCCAGGTTCCCTGTCATGTTACCTATACGAATCAGAATACCCACGAGATTATAAAAGAAGGTCTGGACCGCTCTCCCCTGTACAGTGGAATCATCAAAGGCGTTGGCGCCAGATACTGTCCTTCCATTGAAGACAAGATCGTCCGGTTTGCGGAAAGGCCGCGCCATCAGATATTCCTTGAACCCGAGGGTCTCTATACGGCGGAAGTCTATCCCAATGGTCTGGCTACCAGTCTCCCCATCGACATACAGACCAGGATGATTCATTCCATTCCGGGCCTGGAAAAGGCTGAAATCGCAAGACCCGGATATGCCATTGAATACGATTACGTCAATCCGATTCAGCTCAAACCCACCCAGGAAACCAAATTGGTTGCGGGTCTTTACCATGCAGGACAGATAAACGGGACGTCCGGGTATGAAGAAGCGGCCGCGCAGGGCCTCATGGCCGGGATCAATGCGGTCTTGAAGATCAGAGGGGAGAAGCCCTTTATCCTTGCCAGATCAGAGGGGTATATTGGCGTATTGATTGACGACATTGTTACAAAAGGGGTTGGAGAGCCGTACCGCATGTTTACATCAAGAGCCGAATACAGGCTGCTTTTGAGGGAAGACAATGCGGATTTCAGGCTGAGAGACAAAGGGCATGATCTTGGTCTGGTTTCGGATGATGTTTATAAGAAATTCTGTCGAAAAAGGGAATATGTAGAAAATCTGATGGTTAGATTAAAGGACATCAGGCTGAAGCCAACGGCGGATATCCTGGAAAAGTTGAAAGGATTAGGGACTGCGCCCATCAAGAATGCCGTTCCGCTGGAGCAGATCCTCAAACGAAGCGAAATCTTTTTTGAACATCTATCTGTCTTTGATCCGCAGCTCTCCGATATTCCAATGAAGGTCGCTGCTGAAGTGGAAACTCGGATTAAATATGAAGGGTATATTCATCGGCAACGACTTCAGGTGGAAAAATCGAGACGGATGGAAGAAACGGCGATTCCTTCTGGAATCGATTACTACGGTATTCACGGACTGACTACGGAAGTCAGGGAAAAACTAACGAGAACCAAGCCGATCTCCCTGGGACAGGCTTCCAGGATTTCCGGAATTACGCCTGCCGCCATTATGGCGATCCAGATCCATTTGAAGACCAGAGGAAAGGGCGGATAACATCCTTTACGAGTATCCTTACCTACTCAACCACCTAACGAGGTCTGCCTTTAGGCTTCCTGGAATAGAAACCGTATGCAGAAACAAACGAGAAAAGGCTTTCCTTCAGGTTTTTCAGGGGTTCTTACCTGTTTTCTCCTTGCGGCTTTTGTCTTGGCGCTTTTTGGTTGCGGGAATGACCCTGCAGCGAAGACCGAGGAGGATAATGCCGCCGAGCGGCGCATTAAAGATGTCCAGCTCCGGTCGGTGGGAACGCTGATCCCGAAAGGTACAATCCCCTATGTGGGGGTCCTGACTGCTTTTCGTAAGGTCAATGTTTCAAGCGAAATTGGGGGAGTGATCGAGAAACTTCTGTTTGAAAAAGGAGACATGGTCGAGGAGGGAAAACTTCTTGCCGAGGTGGGGAGCAGCAGCGCGGGCCTTCAGGTACGCGAAACAGAAGCCGCTGTAGCTGTGGTCAGAAGCCGCCTGAAAACTATGGAAAAAGGCAGCCGACCCCAGGAGATCCAGATTGCGGAGGCCAATGTAGAAGAGGCGGAAGCCGCCCTGTTCGAGGCGGAAAAAATGTTCGGGAGAGTGAAACAGCTCCATGGCATCAAAGCCATTTCCGGAAGTGAATACGATGCTACGGAAAGACAGGTTGCCACTGCCAAGGCCAGGATGGAATCGGCAAAGCAAAGGCTGACACTTGCTCTTCAGGGACCTCGCATTGAGGATATCAAGACGGCGCGGGCCAATCTTCGACAAGCGGAAGCGGGCCTTGCTCTGCAAAAGGACCTCTTCAGAAAGTCGATGATTCATGCCCCATGCCGTGGCATCATTGCCTTTCGTAATGTGGAGAAAGGAGAGATTGTTCGGGCAGGGACTCCCATTACCCGCATAATCGATCTGCAGCAAATAAAGATAAATGTATCTCTTGGCGAAAAAGATATTCATGTTTTGAGGGAAAAAGAGC
>Ga0208901_1000323_pt1 | contig 27578 bp, 22 predicted proteins | sample AntAceMetag02UKF_FD_184764 | JGI IMG/M metagenome (GOLD analysis project Ga0208901, IMG submission 184764) | Saline lake microbial communities from Ace Lake, Antarctica - Antarctic Ace Lake Metagenome 02UKF (SPAdes) (version 2) | ecosystem: Environmental > Aquatic > Non-marine Saline and...
CATGAAAGGCAGGAAGGGAACCCGCTGAAACCGAATACCCCTTCGATGCCATAAGGCCATATTTGGACTTCTCTTCCACAACGCTGGAACTATCGTCCAAAAAATCAAAGATATAGTATTGGAAATTGCGCTGGTATTCTGAGAAATCAAATCGGCTTCCGGTTCGGCTCGTTGCACATACAAGCGTATTGCAGGTTTCCGGATCAGCGGTATAGGTGTTGAAGGTGATGCCATGGGCCATATTGACCGGAAATGCCATCTGAAGGCCGCCTATCCAATAGGGAATGCTTTTCCACGAGTCGCAGAAAATCAGAGGCCGATGAGATGTTTCAAACGCCAAAGTGGCGGCGACAATCTTTTCGACGAACTCACCCCGATGATCATTCTGCACAAACTCTCTGACGATATTTTGATCAAGGTTCCCGTCAAGCGCCAGGTCATCTATCCCAAGTGAAGGGAGGGGATCGGGTGCCTGGGGTACATCCATTTCCTGTTCCGTGAGACCGTCTCTGAAAATCGAAGATCCGAACAGTCTGATAGGGTGGAATGGAAACAGGCCGTCATTCAATATCAATGCGTGGACAAAATAGTTGCCGAACCGCCCGGAATAATCTTTTCCAACATACTTGGACCGGACAACTCCGAATCGACCGGTTCTGAGACGGAAAAAGGAAAAAGACGTCGGAAACATCGTTGCCACTTCTTCCATTGATGGCTGGCTCGGCATATCGAGGGGTGCGACATAAAGCCCATAATGCTCAATCTCCAGGCGCTCTTCATTGGAAATGCCTTCGGACATGGAAAAGGTCTGGAAACCTGAACCGGATGATAGCCCTTTTTTGCAAGACGTATAGTAAAGCTGAAGCGCCTTTTTCATAGAAATTCTCCCGTATGCTTGATCCACCCTAAGGCTTTTTCCCGGCGCGAATCAATCCCCTTTTCCACAATAACCACAAGAACGCATCGGCCACACGGTAGGGTCTGAGCTTGGAGATCCTGTTGCTGCCGTGGGGGTTTGAGCCAAGGGCCGTCAAAGCGAAAAAACCGTAGTCCTTAAAATTCAGTTCCAGTTGCTGAATGAGGTACTCTCCCTTCCACTCCATAATGTGGCTACGCACTTCCGCGTCAATAGATTCAAAGTCGCGTACGTTATATTCCCCCTCGTGCTTCGAAGGGTATTTCAACGGGCTGGAGGGATCGAGAAGGGGATCAAGGGCATCAATCTTCGAAAAGGCAACGGCCACAGGAATATCGATCAGCTGGTCTTGTTTCATATTTCGGGCCGTGCGGATCAGCCTTGCGGTGCGCGAAATGATCTCTTCGAGTTCAGTGTTTTCCACGGGGAGTTTAACCTCCTCCGGAAGCTGTGCTCGAACCACCGGGAGTTGGAGCGGGTCTAACAGAAAGATAATGCCTGAAGAGTGAAATATGTATTTGTTCTCGGTTAAAATGGTATCCTCGGAATTCAGATCCTCACCCGCTGTGTCAAAAAAAGAGATGGTGACAACCTGTGCAATCTTCTTTTTACCGAACATCCCTCTCCCCATAAACGAGAGCGTGTAAACCAGAGGTTGGCGAACCGAAAAGTCGGCACGGGCTGATCGGGTTCCTTGAATGGTCTCGCGTCTCCGAAAGATAGGGTTATAGAAATCCTCCCGGTATCTTTTTGAAGTATTGTCATTTGCGGGTTGAAGGTTACAGTTGAAGGCTCCCCCCATGGAATTCATGATCTCATTGAGGAGCACTGCGATATAGTGGCTTTTTCCGCTTTCCTTCGCCCCAACGATGCTGAATATCATATCTTGAAAATCCCCGATGGTGTGGGGGAGTTCCGAATGGCATGAAGGGCAAATACGTTTGGTGGAAATTTCGCCACAATGGCTGCATGTTGCCGACCGAGGAATATGGAGCGATTTTATTTTGCCCAGTAGTCCTGTCGGCGCCGGATTTCCAAAAGTCTTTGCCATCATTCGCGGCGTACCAAGGCCAAGGAACTCGGAATATTTGTCGTCCGGCTCCGGCTCGCATCTTTTTGCATCATTGACGCAGCGAAATTTGACTTCTTCGAAACAACTCCTCTCAAAGCAATGAGGGCAGATGAAGGTTTTACTCAATAGCTCCACCTTTATTTCTCCTTCCGTTATTGGCAGGCGTTGATCCGTAAAAAAAAAGCCTCAACCTAAATGAGCTCCAACTTATCATACGATTGAGGGACGAGGTGGAATCTTTGGGCGTATAGTGGATCTCCAAGGAAGAGCTTCGCGTAGCTTTTTTTGCCGAGTTCTCCAGTAGTTATGTCAAACGCAATATGATCCGGCCCAACCTTGGTCCCTGCGGGAATTTTACCGATTATAGTGCCGTTTTCTCTTTTTGTGGGAGGGTATCCCCTATTCTTGATAACAAGAAGTTCCGGTAATTCAGTAGGGCGTTTCGTCCAAAGGAGTATTTGGAGCTTTTTGTCTTTCGCAAAAAAGCCCCTGGGTACCTTGAGCTCGTAATAGACATCAATACAGCCCGACCCACTGACCATGATCTGAGCGCCGGATGAATAGAGGACCTTCTTTCTTTCGACTGCCTGAACATAAATGACGAAATAGTAGTCCTTCTCCTCCGGTTTTTGGATAATAAACCCGGATTTAATAGCATATTCGGCTTTCGTGTAGTCCATTCGGGTGGCGGCGGAGTCATTTGGGGAAAACGGAAAACGGTCGTACCTGTAAGCAATCAAGACCTTGTTTACGCCGGATGGCCACTTCCATTCGACAATAATCTTACCCGAATATAGTTGGGCACTGAGCTTGCTGATTTCGTCAATGGCAATAATCAAGGCCGGTTTCCCCACAACCGCTATTCCCTGGTCCAAGGTTACGGGCAGGAAATAAAGAGGGATTTGCGCATCGATGGCGTGCTGATAGTGTCCTTTCGTATGCGGAACGATCCTCCTTCCAAGTTCCGATAGTTTTTCAGGCGCAATGGCCTCTCCCGGTGAAAAATCAAAAGACTGTTCCGAAACGTATAAGATCACCGTTCCCTTTGTGGGAGGGGTCCATCTCAAGTCAACTTTCCCGTCGTTCTTATTGGCCTTCAAATCCTTTATCACAGGCGGGGGAGTCTGAGGAACGGACATCCTGGAGACGCCTTTTGAATAAATCTCTTCCCCATTCTTCAGCCCCATGTAAACCGCTATGACTCTGTACCCGTAACATCTGCTATTCACGAGCCCCGAATCCAACACACCGTCTTTGGATACCCCTGACAGTTCTATGCCTTCCCCTCTTTTGAGCGGGCATATTTTTTCCATTCGCCACACTTCCGCCTTGACCGCCATCGAAGGCTGTTTCCAGCTCAGGTGGTTGACTTTGTCCCCCGGCACGATGTTGAGTTCCAACACATCTTCAACCCGCATCACGGGGGGTGAATGAAGAGCGTCAGCCGATGGGGTTTCTCCTCTCATCGCGTAAACGGAGTAATAGTAGATTCGTCCCGGCCCGATCTGATCATCTGAAAAAAGCGTATGGGTGACGTCGGGAAAAACCTTCCCGTCCATAGGCCCGGATGGCACGCTGTTTTCTTTCCGAACCACTCGATATTTTAGAGCCCCTGCGGAGGAGCTCTTTTTCCACTTCATGGATACCGCGCGTGTCTCCACTGTTATTTGAAGATCACGGGGAGGTTGTGGCGGAGGCAAATCGCTCAACCTTCTTTTTGCCTGTTCGCAGTCTGCGGCTTTTCCAAGTGCTTTCTGGTAAAAATCAACTTTTTCAGCTTCATTTCGAGTACGGCCCGCCTTCTCCACCCACTTCTCAGCGTCGGCGATCTTCTTAGAAACGTCTTCTTCCTTTGCCAAAGCAGCGTTTGTTGGATCATTGGCTTTCAGGATATGTAGCAGCCTTCGGGTCTCGTAGTATCGGCCATCGCCAGATGCTTTATCTATTGCTTGGACTTGATTCCGGATTTCATTGACTCTGCTCTGGATCTTTTCGAGGCTTTTTTTTATGTCCGGATGCCCGGGCCAGTATATTTCGGCCTTCTTCAAAAGAAACAGGGCCTTCTCATGCGAGTTTATCAGGGCCACCTTCGCTTCTTTGATGAGGGGCAAAGCAATCGACATATCGCCGATGGGAAAACCGCATCCGCTGGAACAGACCACAGCCCGGTTCGTGTTCCTGGTTTCGCATTTCGGGCAGACCACCTCCAAATCCATACCACAATTGCCGCAGATTTTAGTCGCTGATGGGTGAAGGCTTCTGCATACGCCGCACTGTTTCATGTTCTCGACGGGGTCTTTATCCGGGACCTCAATAGAATAGCCCCTATCCCTTGCACATTTCTTTATGAAATCAGACGCTTCTATTAAACTGGCCCCCAATTCGACGCCCTTTACCACAAGACGTTTGAAATTTTGAACTTCGATCAACTTGCGGAATCCGCCCGACACGTAAACAAGGTTTTTCAACTCTTCCAGGCGGGACACCTTTATCGCCTGGTCGTAGCCCCTCCGGTGGGGTTCAGTTTTGAAAACCTGGCTGCAGAGTCCCACAAGCTGCACGTGGTATTCGCGATCAGGCGATGGAGGCTTGTCTTTCCATTCCACATACGTGGCTTTCCCTCGTTCTTCCAGCGTCTTGAGGCTTGAAGTAGGGGAGATACCGAAAAAATCGTATAGGTCATTCTTTCCTAAAGCCTTCAGGTTCATTTCAATTTTCTTGCGCGTCACTTCTCCGATTTCCTCGATGTCTGGACCATCGGAGCCTGATTCCATCTTTTTTTTGCTGTCAACCACCTCCCATTTACCCTTTATACGATTATGGACAAACGCCTCATCGACACCCAGCATTTTTGCCGTTTTCTTCAAATCCTCTTTGAGAATGGTCTTGTCTTTTCGCACCATCATGAGGATGTATTCATCCGTTTTCCTGTTTATCTCTTTTTCCCGCTCCGCTTTTAACCGTTGGGCAGCCTGGCTCTCCTTACTCCATTCTACAGGGTCTTTCGCCTTTCTCCTTATCTCTGGGATCAAGCTGATGTACTTCTTCGCCTCCTGGGCCATCTCCCCCATGCCCGTTGACATCTTCCCCCATTCAGGCCTCTTTCTCTTAATGGCATCCTCGATTTTTCCCTCATCACAGACCGGAAATTCCGGAGGATCCAGGGGTAATTCCAGGATGAGATACAAGTTCGTTTCCATATCAATTTTGCCCAAGGATTATCATCAAGCCGTATTCTTGTCCGCCCTTTTCCTTCTCAGGGACCACCAACCGTCCACCGCGCATTTGTCCCGTCCAAACAGATTCCTGTTTGCTTTATCCCGGCTACGCCTCTTTCAGGATTCTGCTTACAAGCACCTTGGCATACCGCCTGCCCTCTTCACTCATGGAGATTCCATACTTGTTCAGATATCCTTCAACCGATTTCTTGCCCCCCATTTCATCCGCCATGGTCAAAACCACCATATCCAAGAGGTCATTCGCACTGGTAAGCGGGGCTGATACGCCCCCCGTAATATCGGAGATTCTCTTGAATGTCTCCGTCGCCTCCGTCGAATATCCAACCACAAAGCTGAAGACCGGTTTTCTTTGCTTTGCAAGTTTCTTCGCTTGTTCGACATAGTCCCCTTCAGAATGAGGTGGTGCGTCGCCGATAAGCACGACTCGAGTAGCCCTTTTATCGTTTACAGCATATTCGAGTGCCTTTTCGACGGCCTCTGGGAAATCTCCGCCACCATAGCAGGAAATGGAGTCAATGAATCTAAGGAGCTTCTCTGAACTCTGATGCCAATCGGATGATTCCAATATTCCAGCTCCATCACAATAATCCCTGTAGGCCACCCATTTGAGTTCAAAACTCCCGAACTCATTAACCCTGGATATCATTTCCTTGATGTGTTGTTTTGTGGTATTCCAAAGCCTATCCATCGATGATGTAGCATCGGAAAGTCCCAGAAGGCAACTTTTCTTTTTTTTCCGAGCCGGCCAAGAAAGTCGCGGCTCCGGATTACCTGAAACCTGATCCTCCAGAACGATCTCCTCGAGTTCAGGCGGCCTATCCAGCCATGAAAGGTCATCCGGCACGGGGTCAACAGTACATGCAAGCACCCTACCTGTGCTATTCTCCCTCGCTTCAACGTTAACGACACCATTCGTATCGTATGAATACGCCACGTTGATCCCTGCAGCCTTGCCGGACACGTGAGTGATTCCCGAAAAGACGTAGTTGCCCAGCACTGTGCAGTCCAAAGGAAACTTGCTTTCGCCCTGAAGCATAAACACCTTGAATTTATTTTCGATCCTCTCATGCGTCTTCAGTTCATAATTGCGCGTTGCGCTGAAAGGAATAGGCTTATTTTTGGGAATAATGATGCTGTTTACGTATCGTGATCCGTCTTTAGCCTCTGCAGCCATGCCAAGACTGTGACTCATCACATCAATTCTCTCTTTGATGCCGGGCAGGGTGAAGCCTGAGCGCTTCGCCATTGCCAGGCCAGCCTCGATGGCGGCACCCAGCGCAACCGCTTCATCCACATTCACACCGACGATGGTTTTTTTACCCGACATCCCCTCCACCCACTCCCGAACCATGGGCATTCGTGTTGATCCTCCCACCAGGATCACACCGTCAATACTGTCCCAACTCATTCCTTGTTCTGCCAAGACCTGCTCCGTCAACTGCCGGGTTCGCTCCATCAGATCCTGCGTCATCTCCTCAAACTCGGCACGTGTCAGATCGTAGGTCTCCTTCACGCCCTCATGGGTAATCGAAATCCTCGCACTGTCCATAGAGGACAACCGCTTCTTGGCTTCTTCGCAGCGCACCATGAGATCGTTGAACGCCACTGCATCATCCAGCGGATTCAGTCCGTGATCCTCCTTGAACCGCTGCCCCAGGTACATGGCCACTCGCTCATCCCAGTCTTTGCCGCCGAGTTCATGTTCCCCATCCGTGCCAATTACAGCGATACACTTGTCTGTTATCCGGGCCAGCGATACATCAAACGTCCCCCCGCCGAGGTCATAGACCAGCACCGTCTGTTCACCCGTTTTCCTGTGCATCCCGTATGCCAGTGCCGCAGCTGTGGGCTCATGGATGATACGCAGCACCTCCAGGCCCGCCATCTTTCCAGCCTCAATGGTCGCATTTCGCTGAAAGTCATCGAAATAGGCAGGCGCCGTAATAACCGCCTCCGTCACCTCCGCGCCCAGTTCTGCCTCCGCATCCGCCTTCAACGATTTCAGCAGAATGGCCGAAAGATCCGTGGCGGTGTAACTTCGGCCCCCAAAGGCCACCTCGTAATTCGGGTTCCCCACACTCCGCTTGAAAAAGGAAGCAACATCCTCTTCCCCCGCGCCCTGCATGGCCTTGGCTTCCTCCCCCACCAAGGGCTCTCCACCGCCAAAGTAAATCACCGAAGGGGTCAGAGGTTCTCCCATACGGTTGTTTACAATCCGAGGCCGCCCCGTCTCGTCTACCACCCCAACAGTACAGAATGTCGTCCCCAAATCAATGCCGATTGCCTGTGATCTGTCCATTCGGTTGTTTCTCCTTTTCTTGGTTAGCAAATTCGAACGGGCAGCGTGTCCCGGATGATACACACCCGTACAAACCATAAATTCGGGATTCCCATCCTCATCCATGTCCCTGTGTATCCGCTTTCACGCGGGGAGTTATACAATAACGATCGACTGGGTTTTTTCTTTCATCTCCTCGTTATGCTCTTCCTTTATGACACCGTCCGTGTGTAATCGAACCGTCACCTTCCGATTATCGGTAACCTCTAAGGCCGATACTTCGAGGAGCCCTTCTTCGTTCATATTGAACGTGACATCAATTGGCGAATGGGCAGGCAGACCCGATGGCAGCTCAAGTTCAGCCCTTTTCTTTTCCTCCGTGTCTTCGGGGGCAACCTCTCGCTCTGAAAAGTTGTTTTCCATAATTCGGATCAGGATCGCTGGCTGGTTCTCCTCATCAGTACCGAAGCGCTGTGTTGTGTCCACCGGGAGTTTGGTATTGGTAAGCACCAGATTGTATACAAGCTCTCTCCTCTCTGAGTTCAAAGCAACGATTCCAAAGCTCTTGCTTGCCACCACAGAAGTATCCTTAATGTCTGCTTTTTCAGGAGCAGATATGAGGTGGGTAGGATTCACCTTTTCAGTGAGTTCTTTATATGTTTTTTCATCCAGCTTGGTGATGTCAACCCATTGCAGATCCTCCACATCCTTTCCCGTAGCTTCAGCCAGTTGCTGCAACACGGCCTTTTTGAAGCCGAAATGATGGCCGAAAATCGCAGCTCCTTTGGCCACGGCTTCGTCGGGATCAAAGGAAACTGGCGTGATCGAAAACTCTTTTTCCAGACGTTTTGCCACATTGGGCATACGGGTGGAACCGCCGACGAGGAGCAGTTCGTCAAAATGCTTCTTTCCCTTCTTGCCGGCTTCATCAAGCATGGCACGGGTCAGCATGATGGTCCTTTCGAGGAGGTCCTCCGTCAGTTCTTCGAATTTCTCTCTTTCCAGAATAATCTTTACTCGTTCGCCGCCGTGGGTGATAACAACCGGAACTTTCTCCATTTTGCTCAGTTGTTTCTTGGCTTCCTCGGCCCTTGTGACAAGTTCCTGCGCCGTGTCTTTATCCGCCAGCAGGTCTTCCGTGGTATCAACCTCCTGTTGGAATGCCTCGACCAGGTAGGCAATAATTTTTTCATCCCAGTCCTTTCCTCCCAAGGGAAACTCTCCTCCAGTGCAAATTACATCAATGGAACTCTGCTGGATTTCAATCATGGTTACGTCGAATGTTCCGCCGCCGAGGTCATATACCAGGACCGTTTTCGGTAATTCCAGATCCTTTTTCGACAGCGCATAGTAATAAGCCGCTGCGGTAGGCTCGTTGAGGATGTAGTGGACCTCCAGCCCCGCAAGTTCACCCGCCTTCTTTGTGGCTTTACGCTCGTTCATGCCGAAATACGCCGGACAGGTGATCACCACATCCTTTATTTCTTCGCCAAGCACCTGTTCGGCATCCTTGACCAGTTTACGCAGAATCTGAGCGGATATCTCCTCTGCCCGGTACTCATTGGATTCGTGAGGGAAAACAAACTCTTCGTTTCCCATTTGTCGTTTTACGCACTCGATCACGTTGTCCGGTTCCATCATCGCATAGGCCTTGGCGTCTTTCCCCACAATGATCTTGTTCTCTCCCATAAAGTAGACGACAGATGGCGTAATTGGCTCGTTGTCTGTGTTACGAATCAGCTCGGGCTTCCCTGTTTCGTTGACGTGGGCGATTGCCGAATACGTCGTTCCCAGATCAATTCCAAAAATCTTTTTCATCTCACTCATTTCCATCTCCCCTTTTTTTGTCTGACTGCGGCTTTTTGCAGACGTTTACCGAAACCATTTCATACCGAATCACCCGATCACCCCACCGATACCCTGGGCGAAGGCTCTCAACCAGGGCCTTGTCCTTTGTCTCGTCCTTTGTCTCGACCGTTTCAAGTGCCCGATGGCGCTTCGGGTCAAAATACCCTTCCGCGGTTCTGTAGGGTTCCAGCCCTTGATTTAAGAGGAGGTACTCCAGGTCGGCGCCTATCCCTTCGATGGATTTTCGCAGCTTTTGTCCATCTTCCGGAGTCAACTCCTTTCCATGGTAATGTTTGGACAGCTTCCCGTAATCGTCGATGAGACGTATGACATTTAAGAAAACCGGTTCCATCACCTTCCGCAACAGGTCCCGCTTGTAGTCCTGGTTCTCTTCGTGGAGCTTATCGATAATCGCCTCTTTATGCCGATCGTTCTTCACTTTTTCCTCGAAATCAAGGCGAAGCTGTTCCATCAGTTCCTTGAAGGTTTTTCCCATTTTTTCTTCTGCCTTCAAATTGGCTTCCACATCCAGACGGAGCTGGCCCACCTTCAGATTAAGCGCTCTGATCTCATTTTCCACCGCCTTGCAGTCCGGCATATCGGCCGCTTTTGCCTCGCCATCCGCCACTTCGTTCGGCTCGCTTCTTGACTCAGGAAAGACCGCTTTATCATCTTTACTCATTTCGTTACGACACCTCCCTTCCGATCCCTTCACCACAAAAACCTCCATATACGGCGCTCTGTCTTTTATTCTGATCGTTTTCGCAGGTTGGGAAAAAGAGGATAATGAACATCACACAACCTTCCTTAATCCCCCTGAAAACCCTTGTCCGACCTTTCAATACTCCCATCCTAAGCGGTTAATGGAAGTTTTTCAATATTTTATACGTATTGTCAACGATTAATCAAAGGAGGTTTTTTTATGATATTGCCATGAAGGAGACGTTCCGATTTCTACAGGAAAAAATATTCTGGATAGGAATGGGGCCTTTCTCTCGGTAAGACGTTACTGCTGCACGAGGCTCCATGGGAGGCAGGGAGTAAAACAACATGGGGAAAAATTCATTCTTTTTCCTCAAAGACCATAAACCGGGAAAGACAATTCGCGCCCTGTTTCATCATAGCCCCGGAGGATGATTGCAACTCGGGATTCGGAGCCCAGGAGGATCCGCTTGAGGCCGGTTTCGGGTGAAAAGGTTCGAATGAAAACTGTTTCTGAACTTCCTCTGATAGAAATTTTTCGATCAAGAACTCCTTTGAAATTTCTGTGGGAACATTTAGGGACCTTCCATGCGAAAAGGGTGATGAGGCCTGCATGCCGATTTTGGGTTGTCACTTCCATTTGATAATCCGTCAACGTCACGCTCACACGGTTGTTTTCTCGAACCTCGATCAACATGCCTTCTTTGGATACTTTTACAAGCCTGGCCCCTACCTTCGGCCCGATGGTCAATTGCCGCAATTTTTCAAGGCTGGCAGTGGGGAAATCTATCAAGACGAAATAGAGATATCCCTCCGGGATCTGCTGAATGTGTGATTTCTTGATGTTCTGTTGAACGGATTGGAGAAACCATTTTGCAGTGTAGGTCAGCCTCTCATTCAATTCATGATGGGAATATTTTTTGTTTCCGGTAAGGGCGGATGTGTGATTTAGACTGTATTCCGCCCCCATGGCCTGAAGGATTTGAGTCACCGCTGAATTCAAGGCCTCCTGCCGGGCCCCTTCAATGGTTTGACAAGGCCTTGAAATCCCCACAAAACACTCCTCCGGAATACGGGTAACCCAGAGCGGGATACCCGTAGGTTCAGAGGCCGTCACGGTCAGCATTTTGTTTTCCTTTGGTGACGGGGTCGTCTGATCACACGTAACAGGCCCGGTCAAGGACAGGCCAATCAACATGTGAAACATCAAACCACTTATGAAATCCATCGATTAGGCCTCTTGGCGTAGTTTTTCAAGGAGTTCCATGGCCTTTTGCTTGGCCTCTTCATCCTTTTCGTGAATCGCTTTATCAAGTAGTTTTTCTGCTGCATCTGTTTTGGCTTTGGCGTAATCCGACCTTGAAATACCCACTTGAACCCAGGCATTGTACTTAAATGACTGGTTAACTGGGTCGAAGATCTGCTCGTAATATATCTCGTTCTGCCTGATCCCGCTGATCCTGACATTATCGACTGTCCATGCAACGGCATCGGTAACATAGCGACCCAAATCGTTATCAGTCCTGTTTTGGCCATGGATTGCGCTACTGAATTCCCCCCGGGCTTTTATTTGAATAGATTCCAGCAAATTTTTCGTCGCTTCGCTTTTGGCAAGTCTCAATGTGAGCGCATAATCAGCGCCGCCCATGATCCCTCCGGTATAGACAAGTTTCCCTTCCTGTTCAATAAAGGTTTCCTTAGTGGTCCATTGAGGCCGGTTATCCTGGCCTGTCTTTTTCACAACCACCGGCTTGTAGATTTCGATAAGGTTTGCCTTTTCTTTTGCCACCTTGCCGGCCGCACATCCAAATGGCAAAAAAGCTATGCAAAGCACCAGCGCCCAAGGTCGAAAGCGGTATCCCTTTTTCATCACATGCACCCCCATATATAGTTTTTAGAGCTTTCATAGTTGTTTTGACGATTCTATATATCTAAAACAAGTATGTCAAGAGAAATATTCTTTTGTGGAACTTTAATCTCTAATTTGCTATATAATAGTCGTATGAAGACTCAAAAGCTCTCAACAGACCACCTGAAAGCGTTGGGGCACCGGTTAAAGGTGATAAGGACCATCCTTAACCTGGACCAGCGGCAGATGTCGGAATTCATGTGTACTGCCCAGTCCCAGATATCCAAAATCGAGATAGGCCGATCGGCCCCCACCTTGTATCAACTGATCAAAGTCAAGGAAATTGCGGATAAAAATGATTCGTTACGGGAAAATCTAACCTGGGAATGGCTCCTGGAGGGGAAAGGGAAAGGAATCATTGGGTAAGGGACGGCTTTCTGAAGCCGTTCCCAAGAAAATCACGAACGCTGTCTTTACCGGGGGGGCTTGTGTAACCCAACATGTTTCTTTTTGCAGATAACAATGATGGCGGGAATTGGCTAAAACCGCTGCTTCTAATCGCCGTAGTCGCCGCCATCTTTTTTGCAATCAAAATCCTGACGCTATTCCTGGTTGTGGGCTATTTCATCCTGGTATTGGGGGCTCCCCTGGTTGCCCTGATTTTATCGGCAGCCTCACTTTACAGGAAGATAAAGATAAAGATCCAAATAAGAGGGCTAAAAGCAGAATTGCAACAAATAAGCCTGGAACTTGGCGAGCTCAATTCTCTTGCAATCTCGTATGAAAACCAGTTGGAACCAGGGAAACAAAATTAAGTGAAAACGAATAAAGAGCAGGAAACGACCAAAACCAGCTTTATTCATAGCGCAAAGGAAACACTCGCCTCCTTGGAATTATTGCCCAAAAAGCTGGAGGGCCTGGCCGAAACAACCCGCAAGAGTGCACAAGACAGCCATAAAGAACGGCTTCAGGACATCCAAAATAGCCATAACGATGATGTTCGGAATGCCAAGAATCAATATGAAGGAGTCATTTCTTCAGTCCGAAAGCGGATCGATGAAATCGCCGACAATTTTGACTATCCCCAGAGGCCTTGGTCAGATAAGGCTTGGGATTCTTTCAGGCCACCGGCGAAATTCTCTCATCATCAGCTTATCCGTATTGGCACAGTTAAGAAAACCGACACGTATCAGCAGGTTGAAATGCCTTGGATGTTACCCGTACTGGGCCACAATAACGTGCTCATAAAGGCATCCGGCCAGAGTAAAGGCCGTGCATTGGGACTCTTGCAGACAATCATTTTAAGATTGTTGGTTTCTCTTCCTGCCGGCGGGCTAAGAATCACATTCATTGATCCGGTTAGCTACGGCAAGGTTTTTGGCGGATTTATGAATCTATCAGAGATCATCAAAGGCGAAGGGGTATGGAGGGAAAAAAATCATATTCACGAACAGCTATTAGACTTGTCCGAGCTTATTGCCCTTGTGAATCAAAATTTCCTCAAGAATGACTTTGAATCATTTGAAGGATACAACAGGCATGTGCAAGAAATGGAGGAACCCTACAGACTTCTGGTTATCTCCAGTTTTCCCGGAGGGTTTGACCGCGAGTTATCCGACAGGCTAGTCGGCATCACTCAAAATGGGAATCGAACAGGTGTATATACCTTGGTCATGGTGGATACAGATAAGAAATGCCCCTATGATTTTGACATTAAAGATCTGGAGAAAACGTGTCTCAACATCGCTTATGATCCTTCAGGTCAACCTGTATGGGAGAATAGTCCGCTTCCAGCGTGCCGATACACCCAGGACCCCTTACCGGACCACAAAATCTTCGAGGGTATTATTAGTACAATTTCAAAAGCATCTGAACATGTAAACAAAGTAAAAGTCCCTTTCGAAGCAACAACGAAAGACATTATCGCGCAATTATGGGAAGGTAAGGCATCGGAAAGGATCAGAATCCCTATTGGTAAGGCAGGCACAGATAGACAATTCTTTGTACTTGGCGAATCCGACCATCATGCCTTGATCGGTGGTAGGACTAGCATGGGAAAAAGCGTTTTTCTTCATAACCTGATCCTGACAATGTGCCTATATTATCCCCCTGATGAATTGGAATTATATCTTATCGACTTCAAAGAGGGCGTCGAGTTCATGAAATATGCGACACATCAACTTCCCCATGCCAGTGTCGTTGCGGTTGAAACAGATAGGGAGTTCGGATATAGCATTCTACGAAAGCTTGAAAATGAATTGCAAAAGCGGGCTCGACTATTTAAGGAGGCCAGCAGTAATATTACCAATCTCTCTGATTTTAATAAAAAAAGTCCCAATAGAATTCCACGTATCCTATTGATCCTGGAAGAATTTCAAGAGTTTTTTACTGAGGAGGATAGCCTGGCCCGGCAGACGACTTTAATTATTGACAGGCTGGCAAGACAGGGCCGTACTTATGGCATTAACCTCATTTTTTCGTCTCAGACGTTGACAGGACAATCCAACCTGCCAAGAAGCACAAAAGGTCAGGTACCGATACGCATCGCTTTTAGATGCAATGATTCCGACTCCAGGGCGATTCTCGGAGACGAGAACCCTGAAGCAAAATTCCTCACAAGACCAGGCGAGGCTATCTATAATGACAAAGAGGGCCAGATTAAGGGGAACAAAAAATTTCAGGTGCCCTGGCTGTCCAATGAAAAAATTGAAAAATACCTTCTTCAGTTTCAAAAACTGGCAAAGGAAAGAGGCTATAAACCGCCTCATCCTCAAATTTCCTTTAATGGCAAAGTTCCGGGAAAAATCTCAGACAATGCGTCTTTTTATGACCGCGTAAACGAAAAAACATGGGAAAAGAATCCAAAGAAATGTATCGTTTGGCTGGGGGAATCGATCGCCATAAAACCCCATACTCACGCAATGTTCAGCCGCCAAAGCGGGGCCAATCTCATGTTCATCGGTAAGGGCATACGTAAGGACCAAGGTAAGGATGAAAGTACCGACGTAAATACCATTGCATCTATGCAACTAATGTGTATTCTCAGCATCGCAGCCCAGCAGAGCCCGGAGGATGCTTCTTTTTACATCGTCAATTTCCTTGGCGAAGAGCAGAAATATGTTGAATTATTTTCTGAATTGAATTTTATGCTGGATAGGCATGAGGTAAAGCTGATTAACCGGCAGAACGAACTCCCTGAAATGATTTCTGATCTGCATTCTATTCTATCAGATAGATTAGCGATGGATGAGGGAACTCAGCGTCCGTCAATTTATCTGTTTTTTATGGGACTCCAACGGGCAAGAATATTGCGGAAACAAGGGTATGATCTTTCGGAAGTTTCAAAGAAATTGGTCCAAATTTTTCAGGACGGCCCGGATGTGGGCATCCATTCAATTATCTGGTCCGATGTTTACAGGAATTTCGTCAGGGCTTTTGACAGGGCGCTGAACCACTTTGACATGCGTGTCCTCCTTCATGTGAACCCAGATGACTCCAATGTTTTGATTGACTCTTCCGTGGCCGCTAAGCTGAAAGATCTTCAAGCATTCTATTTTGATGGGGATAGGCCCAACAGCCTGGAAAAATTCAAACCATATGGGTTAATGGACAAACCCACTCTGGATGGAATTCTCCGCCACATCAGGGAGAAGGAGATTCAACTGTGATAGATGATACTTTTTTGTCAGAACAGCGGGATTTTCTTGTGAAGCTCTCTGAAGCTCAAGAAACAAGAAAAGAGTGGGAAACCCGTTTCAAATCCGAAAAGGAAAGACAAATTGTGCTTGAAAAAGAGGCATTAGAAAAGGGAATGGCGTTATCCGCCTGTATAATGGAATCAAAAGAGAATTTGTCTGAATTGGTCTTTAAACTGGAAAGATCGACTGTCGCCAAGATCGCCGTGTTTGCCCCGGATAAGGGCAAACCCTTACTTCAACAACTGATTGATATCAAGACGCACCTTAGCGAGAGAAAAACGCTTAACGAATCTGATGTTTCAGAGTTGGAAGTTAAAATTTCTGACGCATTTACCCTCTTTGACGATTCCGCCCATACATCCACAAACAAAATGCGGCAATATCAAGACAAGATTGACATCCTTAACAAGCAGATTGCAGGCCTCAAGAGTACAGCGAAAGGCTCCCACCTGTTCTTAGATAATTTGCCGACATTTATCATCGCCAGTTCTCTATCGATCATCGTTTTTAAAGCGGTGAAGATAAGCCATTTCAAAATACTTGATATATTGAATCTTAAGGGGTGGTTGGACACTATTTATTATCCTGACAGCGGTTTCTTTATCGTTTACCTTGTGGGTAGTGTTGCGGCCTTCGCTTTGGCTACCTACAATCTGATAAGAAGAAAACGTCGGAGAAGCCCCATCATATCGCATCTAAACTAAAGGAGACGTTCATGGAAATACAAGGGGCAAAAATTATCACCGAAGAGCTGCAGAACTTCGTGACAAATTTGCAGCGATTCAATAAGGAAGTCGAAGAAGAAACAGACAGTGTTTACGGAAGGGCAAAGATGTTAGGTGAAACCTGGCGAGATCCTTCATACGAAAAATTCATTCAAGAATTTGACAGAGCTGTACAGGGCATGAGAGACTTCGTTGAGGCCTCAAATGAGCATATCCCCTATTTGCAAAGAAAAATCCAAGAGGCCGAAGAGGCCGCAATTTATTAGGGCCATGGTCCCTTATACATGGGACGTGGATCAATCTCATTAACAAAGGGGAGGGACTTTTCATGGCAAAATTGGAAGCGACCCCAGAGGAAATCAGGAACTTTAGAGGTTCTTTATTAGGTTATAATGAGAGGTTGAAAGATCAGACAATTTCTCTGAAAGCTAATTTTGATGAACTGTCTCAGACATGGCAGGATAATCAACAACAGAAGTTCGCCAACGAATTTGAGACTCTGGAAAAGCTTATCCAGAGCTTTCTGGCGAATTCTGATGATTTTGTTTTATATCTTGAGAAAAAAAGCATAAAGATTGACACCTATTTGGAGAGGTAAACTGCCATGATTCAGGCCCGTGCGGATGAGGCAGTATTATTAGAAATAAAGAAGGTCCTGGCTACCTTTTCGGTTTCCACGCGTGAAACAGTTGACCAGATCGAAGTGGAAATCACCCGTATTCTTGAGATGATTAATGAGGTCGTAAATTCACTTCAAATCGATGTCGATCATTGCTTATATACGCTCCAAACGGCGCAGAGGGAATATCGGAGCTGCCTCTATAATTTGAAAGGCGGAATATTTCCCCAAATGATCACGCCATTTCAATTCCCACGGAGCGAACCCTCTCAATTTGACAGATTTAATGACCCCCTATCCCATAACAGTGAAAACCGGCCTCAGCCGGATTGCAGCGGATATCACCTTTCAGTACAGAATTCCGAAGATGGGGTTTCCATAGCAAAAGACAACTTAGACAGGGTTTTGAAAATAAAGGCTGATGTGGAAAGCTATATTGAAGACTATAACCGCCACAAAGAAAAGTTGAAAGTCTTAGTCACTGAAACAGCAAGTAGCGCCAATACGTTTCTTACTCGAAAAATAAGAGATATCGTAGAGTACGACAGGATTGATCCGCCGGACATGTCGCCGGAAACCACTTCCCATGATGGCCAATTTGATGATGATATTCCATCGGATAAGGATGCCGAAGCGACGCACTCACGGACCATGAACATGGAGGGTTTATCGGATTCCGAAAAGGAAGATATGATTCTCAAAAAAGATGCACACCGAAAACTTCAAAAAATGCTCCCGGCAATTCAAAGCGGAGAAGGCGCTAATCCCGAATATTGGGGCTCAAAGGACGATAAATTGGGTTTGACGTATCCCAAAGGTTACCAGAGGGTCTATGATTCAATTTATGGTCCGGAAGGTTTTGACCGGGAAGAGACAGAATGAGACTAAATCTAAAGCCATATCGCGAGAAGATGGAAAATGACTGGCGTCAGCTTAAAGACAAAATGACACCCTTGCTTGATGAATGGGATGATGTTGTCGGGCGCGATTTTCAAGAAAAATTTTGGCAGGAATACGAAGAAACAGTGCCGAAACATATAAAAGCGCTTCAACAGCTGGAAAAGCTGACAAATTCAGCGATTAAAAATCTGAACGTGGAGTGATCCTGCGTTCATATTTTCCTCATCCATCAATTATATTGTCTAAGGAAACGGGAGGGTAGATGGAGCTACATCGTATTTACGGGTTGTATTCATCCTGGATCGATTTTGTGATCTATTTTTCTATTTTCGGAAGCGCAATCAGGATCGCACTGTGGAACGTTTTTGATGACAAGCGTGCAGTAAAGCTGCTCATTGTTGGTGGGGGAGCTTTTTTTGCCTTGTCTTTGACGCTTTGGACCCAGAAATACGGTTTCAGGTTATTGGACTTTGGTCCATTTGGTCTGGTCTTTCTACTCATATTCATTTTCTTTGTCATGTTTAAATTTGTAAGAAAACGAGGGTGAGTCGCCTTTTTCTCCGGACAGGCGTTTTGTTCCCTATATTTTCGTGTCCCTATATTCCCTCCATTTTGGATCTAAAATGCACAGTGAAAAACAGCTGGTTTCCAAATTGAAAAAGAAGAACGCTGAAACATTAAAAGCATCCCTGACTGCTCTTAGGAAAGAATCTACCGTTCAATTAGTCCGGCGGATAGTTGAAAGCTCAGACAAACCGGCCCTCAGGGTCTTGATGGAAGAACGAAAATTATTTCAGCTAAAGGGAGAACGTCCTCTTTTGCTTCCGGAGTTTCTCTTGAAAATGAGAGAAAGGTTAGCTCCGCCGGAACAATGTGATATCTATGACTGTGATTTGGCCGACTGTGCGTATGATCTAACCCTTTTAAAATACATAAATTTCCCTGACGAGACAGAGGTTAATGGAAATCGGAGGAACTCTTCTTTGAAAGGCTCAAGGGTTGATTGCAGAAATTATTACCGACCTTTTCTGTGCCTAATGGAAGGAAAAATAAAAAAGGGTGCCTTCGTCAGCCAGGCCGAGGAAGAATTTACTGCAGGGCAGCTTCTTAACAAGCTGGTTTGGAAGGCTTTTTTGTTTTCAAAGTTAGAGTGCCGACGTAGTTCTCTGTTTTCTGTCCGCTACAACTGGGAAGTGAACGGAGTCAAATTTACCCTGTGGTACCCCTCTTACATGACGCCAAAAGAATTCAGGGAGTGGCTTAAAGACCATTTCAGAGATATTCATCCGGATGCACCGAATGAGCAAAAACGTCTGCAAGCCATTATTGATGCAAACCTCAAGCGAGGCTATAATATCAGCTTGGACGTGCCTGGTGGGGCCGTTAGCAAATTGCACATAGAGGATGAGCCTTGTTCACTGGAGGTTTACGATGGATATGGCATTGTGAAACGTTTAGCCGATATTGTTGCTCAGGAAAAGGTTGAAAATATGCATGAATTACGTCCTTCGATTAAGGCGCTGGGAGGTAGAACCTTAAAGCGCCTCATTCTTCAGATATTCTCCGACCTTTCCAGTGGTGATTACGAGACCTCCCGCTTAGCCGACCAATATAGTATCAGCAGGTCCACTTATAGCCGCTTTGCAGGAAGCAAGTGGCTTGAGAAGAAAGGAGATGATGAAGTTACAGCCATCCCTGACTTATGGAGAAATACCGCTCAAGTACTGAGGGGAAACCCGGTGTTTATGGAAACAGTTCTCATTTGTGGTGTTGCAGGCGGTTTGGAAGAGGTACTGGATCTTATTGAACGTGAAAGGGGCTCAGGGAATGACAAATAACAAGGATTTGTACTTTATTCCGATAATTGCTCGTGCCCTTAACAACGTAAATACAAGAGACGCAATGGATGATGCCTTCCAGAAGATCAGAAAACTCGGCAGACAGCCTGAATATTTTGAGGGTTTTCGCCAGTTCACGGAATTTGTCAGAGCCGCTCTCAAGCCATCCGGTGTAAGAGCCGACCAGGGGATCCAACTCATCAGGGACGTAATCTATCGTTTACTCTATGATCTGGCCACCGACACGTTCATGGGCACTGAAGAACAGGGGCAAACCCTGATAAGCACATTCAGGAGCATTCCCCACTGGAATGCGGAATATGAGCGCATTAAAAAGGAGGCCGAGGCCTTTCCCGCCCATGAAATGCCACTTGGTATTGAAATATTGAAAGCTGATCATACCCTCGGCTCATTCCCTGTTTCGGGTCTTCCAGACTCCGTATTTTCCGTTAGTCCAGGTAGATATGTGAGCAGGTTCTCTAATGGGAGAGTCCTCTGGGAAGGGGTTCTCACAAAGGAAGAACTCATTTGGGCATTTGCATACCCGGCCATGGACCTGCCCATGGCAGCGAAAACCGAGGCAGGTCAGCAAGAACCGACAAGAGCGATTACCCTTCTCGAGGGCGAGTTCAACCTGTACGTCTTCGCCGGGCCTGAAGCGGGAGAGATAAAGATCGATGCAGGAGAACGGATTTCAAAGAAATAACCCGACTGCAATAGGGCGAGCCAAAACCGTCATTGTTTTTGAAGGAGGGGTTAGTCCTGTTGCATTGATCTCTGAAATCGTGGTGCGGATACCTGCCGACAATAAAACGGATCGTCTCGTCTTCCGAGGGCCGGTCCACTTCGAGGCCCGTTGCCTTAAGCATCTGCACTCGGTTATCCTGCCGCTTGTTGACAGGATAACGGAACAGCTGGGCGTTCCCGGGAGAGACTATGAGGTGTCGGTTGTCAACATAGGGGCCGCCGCGTCTTTGGACAGGGGGATTGAAATCTCCGGCTTCTCCTCTGACCTGCCCATGTTCATCGCCCTGCTCTCCGCCTCCCTTCAGGTGGGACTCCGGCAGGACCTGGTCAGCACCGGTCATGTTGCTTCTTTGGGCGGAGACCTGGCGCCTGTCCGGGGTATCCCTCTGAAACTCGATGCCGCCCTTGCTTCGCCCCGGATCAATGGTTTTGCCTTTCCGGAACTTGAAATGGACCGATCCTTACAGGTCCTGACGCCAATTGAATATCAATCCGCAAAAGAGAGTCTGCTCCGTCACAAAGGAGATTTGAAGATCTACCCCCTGGGTGATGTGTCCGATGCCTTGAGGATTTTCTTGACAGATCCATCCATTGTTCTCGGCAGCTTAAAGACCGGTTTTTTTAGTTTGAAGGCCCCTCCAGGAGAGGCCCAAGACCCCATAGGCAGAACAGTTGAGCTGTTTGTTGAAGGAAACGAAAAGAGGTTCTGGGATGCCCTGGGGCATAGCTTCATGAATCGTATGGTGAAAAATAGCCGGCTCCTGCTCCAAACCTACGTTGATTTTCACCTCAAGAATCAGTGCTACCCTGAGCGTTTCGGTGAACAGCTATTTCGCATGGAGGTTTCCCTGCCTCCCTCCACACGAACTTTAGATGACCTGTTTCCCCTAATTTCTCCTGAGTTTTGTATCCAGCTGACACAACATGCCAAAAAAAATGATATGGAGGATGTCCGAAAGCTCTACAAGGCCTTGTTTGGTGACGGTTTTGGCGAGCGGCCTATTTCAATCAGTGCAGCCAGCGCCGCCGAATCTCATGAACATGACACGGAAAATGCGCTTTTTGAAAGGCTCCTGGTAGAACTAAGCAAAGAAAACCTGGCCAAAAAGATCGGGCACCCTTTCGACAATGCCCGGGGCAGTTATGCCACTGATTCCGTTACGGTCAAAGACGGCTTCGAATTCAACGATGCAATTACATCCTTTTATGGCCATATTTTCCGGCACATGGACTCGCCTGAAGGGAGCCTCAAGAGGAGCGCTCTTACTTCTGAGGCAATTGAACTGGTAAGAGCCGCTTTCGCACGCAAAGGAGGGTACAACGCCGCACTGGCAGAGGGAAAGCACGGCATTAACGGGGGAATGCGCCTGGTATTTGACTCCATGACGGAACACCTGAAGCAAGAGAAAATGAAAAAATACGCTAATATGCTGTTCAAAGTTTCAATAGACCCCCTTGATCAAAATGCAAAGATCAGGTTAATGAAGGTCTTTATGGAACGGATAGGGCCGCAACTGCCGGCCGACCTGAGAGGGAAATCTCCAGAACAGCTTGCGTTCCATTGGGAAGAGGTTATTCATAGCTATTCTGAATCTTTAGACAGGGTTTCGGAGCTGCTGAAAATACTCTAAGGACATAAAAAAAGGAGGGGACATGGGATCATTGGAAAGCCTTGTGGCAGTACTGGACGAGCTGGCGATTGCCAAAAATGTCACGAATCCTCACGACGAAGCACGCATGCAATACTCTCTTAGCAAGAACACGGTCGGAGGTTTTGACGAGTTTACCGAGGCAATTACAGACTATTTCAACTACCACTTCAGCAGGTGTCTGGCTCACGGGGGAGTCATGTCCCGTGCCGAAGCCGCTGGACGGGCAAAAGAAATCTTAGTGCAAGAATATAGACGGCAGGGTGGAAACATCATTACGGGATATAATGACGCCCACGACGGGACCAACGGTGGATTGAGGGTGATCCTGGACAAGATAGCGGAGCATCTCAAGGCCGAAAGCGTTGAGCGATATATCCGGGATGCCTTTGACAGATTCGTAACGCCGAATTCCTGGGAACAGAAACTTGACATCATACGCCAATTTATTGCCCGCTATGGTCATGAGCTCTCTTCCTCCATCCGTGCTGACCAGCCCGAAAGGTATGCCCAGAATTATGAAGAACTCATAAGGGCCGTCATAGATTCCCTGAAAAAAACATCCTCACTCGCCAGAAGATTTTAATCATGGAGGAATTTCGATGACAAGCCAGCTGGATAGGCTCATAGAAAGCATCGACTCTTCCCGCAACCTGGACGAGGTTTCGGCCAGGGTAGATGAGGCGATCAACTCCTTCTCCGTTAAGCGAGCAGTTATTGAAGACTGGGATGAGTACGTGAAGTTTTTCGCGGATTTTTACCGACACGTTGAAATAACCGTACTCAGATTAGGCCAGGGTGCTCCCGATGACAAAATGTTTTACTTCAACCGGTGCTCCGACCTTCTCAAAAAACCTTTTGGCCCTAACGGACACAAGGCAGCCTTCGAAATGGTGCGGACCGGGAAAGAGGGCGGTCTTTATCGCGTTCTCAAGACCGTTGCGGACCTTATGGCAGAAGGATATGCAGAGCGGGAAATCTCGGCCCGCATCTTTCAGTACTGGGGAAGCCTGTCAGATGACCAAAAGCTGGCCGCGATGGATGAGTATTTAGCCAAGTACGGGCACCTGTTGCCTTCGGAACTGACCGAGGGAAGCGCAGCCAGGCTCAAGTTCAACTTCCCAAAAGTCTTAGAAGAACACCCCAAGATGATTCGCCGCTTGAGGCGGATCGGGAGGTAGGTTGCACTCTTTTTCGAACCATTGATGAAAACAAGGGCTCATTTCTGCCGCTTATGGTTTATCCCGACATTTTTCGGTAGAAAGGAGGAGCCCTATGTCCATAGAAAAAGCCATTATTGCCCGGGCAAAGCCCCACATATTAGCCGCCAAAGCCCAGGAGATGTTTCAACAGGAGATAAGTAAAGGTTGCAGCCCGGAGATCATCTCAACCCCCGTGGCCCTCGAACCCTCTTACCACCCCATCTCCCGGGCGCAGGACTTGCTTACGGCCAGGACTGAGACCGATTTTATCTCCGAGCCTTTTCCATCCATTGATGAGCTGATACGACTTCAAGTATGGCTGTCACCTGAAGAACAATTCAACTGGCTCAGCTCAGAACTCTTTCTGAAACAGCTCCGCAGGGTATCCCACCGGATTGCCTTTGAGATTGTCGGTAATAAGGATAAAATCCAGCTCCAATTTCTTGTACATCGGGGGGACCTGCCGATTATCCAGACGGCCTTCCGAAGCCAATTTGAGCGATGCGAGCTTTCTCCCCTACCCGATGGTTTTTTTAAAGGGTTAGATCTTGATTCCTGGGAAGACATTATTTTCTTGGATTTCTTTCCACCGCCTCCCTATTCCCACCTTCTTACACAACCGGATGAAATTCAAGTCTCCTCTTATAAGCCGCTGATCGCCGCCCTCATGGAAATTAGGCCTCCGGGGGTTGGATTTTATCAAGCACTCCTGCAACCCGTCAGACCTGAGAACTGCTGGCACCAGAATGTGGAAAGTCTTCTGGATCTGGAGTATTCAATCAAGTTGTTAAACGGCCTTCAGACCCCTCAAAAACACCTTCAGCAGGTGCCATCCGGGGATTTGCGGGAAATGGCCAAGGATGTTGAATGTAAAGCCCACAACGATAAACCCTTCTATTCTGCTGCGATCCGAGTGGGAATGATATCAGGGAAGGAATTTGGGGATTTCGATCTCAAGGCAATCTCTACATTTTTGAGCGTATTCCAGCACGGCGGTCGTCCCCTTGAATCCATCACCGATACACAATACCGCAGGGTTATCTCCAGTGACGGAATCATGGATATGTTTCTCTTGGGCGTAACGTATCGTCCCGGCTTCCTTGTCAACTCTGCAGAGCTTGCCGGACTTGTACACATTCCTCCGGTTGGAATCCTGGAATATCGGGAAGCGCCGATGGACATCCTTGAAACGCTCCCTGTACGAAATATCGCTCTCCATAAGGGCACGCTTATCGGAACATGCGAGTATGCGGGGGTTGAATCCCCGGTCTGCATGCCCCTTATGTCTCGTTCCCGTTCCACCCACATCATTGGCAGGCCCGGAACCGCCAAATCCACCACCATGGCTCGAATGATATTAGACGACATTGACAAGGGGATGGGTGTGGCCGTGCTGGATCCCCATGGAGACCTTATTGAAGATCTTCTTTGCCTGATAAAGGAAGAGCATGTTGAAAAAACGATCTACTTTGATCCCGGAAACCATGATCATGTTCCTTTGTGGAACTGTCTCAGGAGAAATCGCGGGCAGGATGTAACCCGTACCGCAGATGACATTGTGGCTGCGTTCAAGAGCGTGGTTACGGGATGGGGGGATCGATTAGAGCACCTGCTCAGGCACGGCCTCTATGCCCTTCTTCAGCTACCCGGCAGCACTCTTTTGGATCTGTCTGACCTTCTTCGCCGCGGGAGCGAAGAGAGCGAGCGGCTCCGCAAAGAGATCATCAAGGTGGTTGATAACCAGACCGCCCTCCGATTCTGGCAACAGGATTTCCTGAATTATTCCAACGAGGCCCTTGGCCCTCCAAAGCATAAACTGAGCAAACTTCTCGTCTCCGGCACGGTCGCCCTGATGCTGTCCCAGCCGGAGAACGTCATCGATTTTCGTCGGATCATGGACGAAGGAATGATTTTTCTGGTAGACCTTTCCACCATAGGCTCAGAAGTCCGGGAGATACTGGGGTGTTTTATTTTATCGCTTTTCCATCTTGCCGCCTTGGGCCGGAGTGACACCACGAAAGAAGAACGTAAACAGTTCTTTCTTCATGTAGATGAGGCCCATCGCTTCCTGACCCCCGCAATGGAAGACCTCATTTCCGAGACGAGAAAATTCAATGCCAGCCTTACCTTGGCCCATCATTACCTCAGCCAGTTTGGCACCAAGAAGATTGACGCCTTATCCAGCGTGGGTACGACCATCATCATGAATGTGGACGGTAAAGATGCCCGCTATTTGACCAAGGACCTTAACGGCCTTGTTCGAAGCGATGACCTCGTAAATCTAAAACTTGGCCAGGCAGTCGCCCGTATCGGAATAGACATCGTAAAGGTGAAGTTGTCCGGCCCTTTGAAAATTCCCGAGCGGCATTTTAAGGATGCCATTATAGAGCGCTCCTACAGGCAATATTACAAACCGGTGCATGTGGTCCGTGATCTCATCCGGCAAAGGAACCGGCGTTGGGATCTCCATCATAGCCCCTTGACCCCTGTCCAAAGCGAACCTCCCGAGGAGTTCACCTATGAGGAGTTCTGATAACGATCATTCGGCAGACAAGGCCATCGATGCCATCATGATGCTCCTCGATGAAAATCGGGTGGCCGGTGAAATAGATGAACCCATCGATCAGGCGGCACGGGCATTTCGATTTGAGGCCAAAGAGGGTTGTTCCCATTGCGACTTCAATAGAATAATCGGCAGGTTTGTTTCTCATCTCTACAAGACCGGGCTTCGCCTTCCCCGACACCTTTCCACCGAAGAGGCCTTTGCCGAGGCCGTTTTTCTCCTCAAAAAAAACTATCCTGGCGCTCACGAGGACGGCTATGATGTGGCACTCATGGATGCCTCTGACACGAAACTGGAAGGAATTGAGCTGATATTGTCCGGGCTGGCAGAAACCATAAAAGAGGCTGAGAGGGAAAAGTATATGGAGTGGGTTTTTCTCGACAATGTTGACCAACTGGACTGGAATGCCAAACTGCGCATGGCAACTGTTTATCAGAAACGAAACACGCAATTCTTCCCCCCCGATTTGCTCGCTTTGAATCCATCCCGACTGGCACATCAATTATGGTTTTTTATTAAAAACTCCCTTTAGGGTGAAACGCATCCTTTTTTTCATCCGCTTATGTGGTGAAACCCCTGAACCTTCCTGTTGAGGAGGTTCAGTCAGGCCTATTCCCCGAGTGGAGGAAAAAATGGACGCATCCAACAAAAACAAATGGACGAATGGTGAAAAGGTGGCGCTCTTTAAATCGTGTTTTTCAGGCCTCTTTGAAGTTTACGGGACGTACGATTCTGTTTCGGGACGCGCCTGCCAGGTGAAGGCCCCGGTTACAGACAGGGTGCTCTTTGACCATCTTACGGGCAAAAAACCTTATGGTGTGTATCTCTTGGTCGAAGACCGGACCCGCGCCATCGCGGTTGATTTTGATACAAAAGACCGGACGGCGCCATCGGATTTTGTGGCGAGGGCCATCCATTATGGGCTTTTTGCCTACATCGAACGAAGCAAATCGAAGGGATATCACGTATGGATTTTCTTTGACGAACAGGGAGTCCTTGCACAAAAAGCGCGGCTGGTGGTGCAACATATTCTCAAAGAAATCGAACAACCCCAAATAGAAATATTTCCCAAGCAAGATCAGCTGGGCGGAGATATGCGCTATGGAAACTTTATTAACGCTCCCCTGTTCGGTCCTCTCGTCCTCGAAGGGAAGACCGCTTTTGTCACACCCGCAGACTTTCGCCCCTATCCAAACCAGTGGGATTTTCTTGAAGCGATAGAGCGAACCTGCGAACGCACCCTGGACGAAGTAATTGAGATCAATGACCTATCTCCCAAACTGGAGATCCATTCTTCGGAGCATTTCTCAAGAAAAGCTGTTGATAGCGCATTCGCTCTCCCGCCTTGTGCGGTCAGGATCCTCCAGGAGGGCGTCGCCCAATACCAGAGGGTTGGGTGTTTTAGGCTTGCAGTACATCTCAAGAGGCTGGGTCTGCCCTACGATGTGGCAGTAGCGGCACTTAAGACATGGGCGTTGAAGAACAGACCGGTTAACGGAAAAGCGGTCATCCAGGAGTCTGAAGTATTGACCCAGACATCTTACGCCTATGACCACGCCTATTCCGGGTATGGCTGCGGCAGCCCCGCCATACAGCCTTTTTGTGATACAACCTGCTCGGTTAGACAATGGAAGGAGAGCAAAAAGCACATTTCTTCTGGCGAAAACTCGAAATCACACCAATGAATTGCCGCTGATAAAGGGGACAATTTGTTGAAAGGGGGTCGGAATGGA
>Ga0208901_1000326_pt1 | contig 27338 bp, 22 predicted proteins | sample AntAceMetag02UKF_FD_184764 | JGI IMG/M metagenome (GOLD analysis project Ga0208901, IMG submission 184764) | Saline lake microbial communities from Ace Lake, Antarctica - Antarctic Ace Lake Metagenome 02UKF (SPAdes) (version 2) | ecosystem: Environmental > Aquatic > Non-marine Saline and...
ACGCTGTTTTTTTCCCACCACATTTCCAAACAGTCAACGATGAAATCGCTTGTCTCAAAAGATGTGCCGAAAAAAATAGAGAACATTCCGCTTAGAACGTCAAGAATGCCGTACGGTACCAATTTCATTTCGGGATTCATATCATGGTCTTCTGCTTTCTTCGCTTCCCGATCTCGTGACTTTCCGTTTCGTGAGAACCCGCCTATGTTCACTTTTGCCTTGGCATCAATTGAAATCCGAACAGATTCGGGATTCGCATCGGAATCACGGTTTTCCTTCCATACATTTTCAAATATTTCATTAGCCTCTTTTATCTTCTTCGCAGGTTTGGATTTCAGAACTCGTTTCAGGTTGTATCCCATGCGGTTCATTATGTTGCTCAGAGTGTTTTCCGAGGGAAGATCCTCACCCTTGTATCCTTTCTCATCAATCAGGGCCTTTTTGAGAGCTTTTCCTGTAATTCTTGTATATGTGAGAGAGCTTTTCATGGCAGGATCAGCTTGAGTCTGAGGTTCTGCAATGGATATTATGTCTTCTTTGATACCGAGAATAGTGTCTTCTTTTTTTTTCTGCCCCGTCCCTGGAAATTATCCACGCATCTGATCCCGCTCTGGGTTTCTCCAAGACCTTTTCTCACACACTCTCTTCCCCATCCCATCTCCCGTTCGGCTTTGTATGCACTCCCGTCGAAATATTCCATGGTAATGTCGGCCTGATATGCCCTTCTTTTGTAACCAGTCAGTCGTTTGCACGCATCCTTTATCAGATTTTTTGTTTCTCCGTTCATTCTTTTCACCCCTCATTTTTTCCAATGTATGAATTTCATGCCTTCCATACATTGTGCTCATATCACCTCCTTCCCTTTTTGTTCCGCTTTTTTTTAATTGCGTTTCAATGTGATAAAGATTCTGATGAATTTATTTTTTCAGGGTAACATTACGCTTGAAAAAATGAGTAGAGTATTTCTTGGGAATTCCCTCAAGCATCTGCGCGCGAGTGGAAACAATTCCTTTGATTTCCCTTGGAACTCTCTCAGGCAAATCGATAGTCTTGGCTGTGTAGTCATTTTTCCTGAATCGTTCGTTGGCTGAGGCAATGGTTTCCAGCGGAGTGATGATTTCTTTTCTGAGAAAGCGCTGAAGGGTAACCATCATAAAAAGGATTATAATGGCGACCAATCCCAAAATTCGGAGAGCATACCAGAAAAGATGGGAAGCGCCTGCATCTCTGGTAATGGCCTCATAGAGAAGAGTTCCTATGAGCAGTATGACCTCGATGATCAGGATGCGCCAGAAAACGCCCATCAGCAGTGTTTTCCGCACGCCCCTGTCTTTTGTGCCGGAGCGTTCAGAGAGTTCAGTTTTATGATTGCTCATTCGGGTTATCCTCAAAGTACAAATTCTATCAACGGCTCCCTGCTTGTGGGATGGTCTTTTTTTTTGGTGATGGACCTTGCTTAAGTCCCTATATGCTGAAAAAAACACATCAAAAAAGGTATCAGCCACCAAAATCATGATTTTTGGGCAGGGCAATATTCCTATCTTCATGATACAGCATGGGATTGTCTGAAATTACCTTTGCATGATAAGCAAGTCTGATGACGCTCCATTTAGGGGGGATACAGCTAAAACGCGCCTCAAAGCGAGATGCGCGGTGTTTGCGAGCTCCGGCAGTTTTTGGAAGAATTTTCGGTGTGTATGAAACATTCGCTGCTTCAATCACCAGTCCGCTCGGGGAGACTACTGCTATATCCACATGACCGATTCCGGAAAAAGAAGGATTGCTCCGGATGACCTTGCCGGAAATCACCAGTTCATCTCCTTCCTGCATGGCGATGATATCCGAAAGATATGCGCGAGAAGAGGGAATCGTTTCGATGAACAGATCATCTACTTTGACAAGATGAGAGCTATGAGATGAACATCCCGAGACAAATGTGATAGCGACCGCCCATGTCAGCAACTGAAAAAAAATGCATTTTACTTTCATCGTTGCTTCCTTGTTTGTTCTCGTGTGAAACTTCATCTGGTTATTGGTTTGTGAACCGCAAAGTCGCGAAGGCCGCAAAGCCTTTTTCGAATCGGAACGGACGATTCGAAAAAACAGCCATTATTCTTCTGTGTGTGAAGCATAACCATTCTCCCGAAATGCCCGAAGGGCTGATTGCTTTATCGAATCGTCCGTCCCGATTCGGTAAAAAAACAAAATCTTAGCGTTCTTTGCGTCTTGAGCGAAGTCCCGCTAGCGGGACAAGTCCCGGCGACGGGACAAGCGGGCGGTAAAGTCGTGCGAAAGTTTCTTTCTCGATCAGACTGACCATTTTTTCCGGTCAGAGGCGGCGCTCATTTGAAAACTCGGAATGATATTGTAATCCGGCCGGGATTACAGGGTGAATTCCTGCAATCCGCAAAAGTGATTCGACAGGGCTTTCCAATTGCTTCCTGATCAAAAAGGCAGTGTGGAAGCAATTTGGTCAATAAGGTTTTTTCGATGTATATTTAACCTAAATTATACGGTATTGCCGTATGAAATGCAAGGTCTTCAATCTTTTTTGAAATGTTCAAGTCTTGAATAGGGGAAATTTCAGGGGGATGGATCTGTTTCAGATGGCAGGACGGCAAAGGTCAATGATTGTTTCACTCATGACATGAGCCATAAAAACCCGTGTTGCATCATACCTGAAAGCAGCAATTAGCTTTTGAGCTATTAGCCGTTAGCTTAATGATGTAAACAGTTTAGGTCAGTTTTTTTCTGTATTTCAATTTTCACTTTTTGATGCTGCGCTGTTTTCCCGTAAACAACTTGTTTTACAGGGCTATGTAACCGCTAAGCGCTAATTGCAGTTTTTAGGTCATATGCTTTTGGTGCGACTTTCTACTTTCAATTTCAAGGAGAACATGTTACCCACAAAATGCGAGTCATATCTCCAAGGTGCACCATATATGGGACTTCAGGAGGAACGGAATGGTAAAAGGACGACTTCATTATGGTTGGATTGTTATTTCCATGGGGTTGCTCACGACCATAGCTGCCCATGGATTCGGACGTATGGCGTACACCATTATCCTTCCGGCCATGAAGGATGGCCTCCAGTTCGATTACACCCAACTTGGCCTCCTGGGAACGGGTAACTTCATCGGATACCTGACCATGGCGATTATCGGGGGTTTTTTAGCCGCCCGCTTTGGAACCCGGATCGTCATTACCCTGGCTCTGATCCTCATGGGGATTACCATGATCCTGACAGGCCTGGCGGAGACATTCGGTTTTGCCTTTGCCATGCGTCTCATGACAGGGTTGGGCAACGGCGCGTCCTACGTTCCGGCCATGGCTCTGGGTTCCGTCTGGTTTTCCATGGAAAGAAGGGGATTCGCCACGGGGATCGTGTCTGCAGGGATAGGGGCGGGTACGCTGATTTCCGGCCTTGTCGTTCCGCCCATCCTTGAGGCCTTCGGACCCGAAGGATGGCGCATTTCCTGGTATATCCTTGGAGGAGCCGTGATCCTGATTGCCGGTATTGTGTTTCTTTTTGTCCGTAGCCGTCCTGAAGAAAAAGGACTACAGCCTGTGGGCATGAAAAAAAACGATAGCGCTGCAAGGGCGACTTCCGCTGACAAAAAGGCGTCATCTCTTGACTGGACCAGTGTCTACAGGATGCCTTCTGTCTGGTATTTAGGATTGGTGTACTTCTTTTATGGTCTGTCCTATATTATTTACATGATCTTTTTCGCGGCCTATCTCGTCAAAGAGATGGGTCTCTCCCAGGCTTGGGCAGGGACCTTGTGGGCAACTGTTGGAGGTCTGAGTATTTTTTGCGGCGTCATCTGGGGAGGAATATCGGACCGGTTGGGTCGCGGCCGAGGGGCGGCTCTGGCTTACCTTGTTCTGGGTGTCTCCTATATCATTTATGCCCTGGTAAAAGTGAAATTCGGGTTCTATCTTTCCGCATTTCTTTTCGGGCTTACGGCCTGGAGCATTCCCACCATTATGGCGGCGGCGGCCGGAGATTTCGTAGGGCCTCGACTGGCTCCTGCAGGTCTCGGTTTCATTACGCTGTTTTTCGGAATCGGCCAGGCGATCGGTCCTGCTCTGGGAGGGTATATTGCCGACGTGAGCCAGTCATTTACCATCCCTTTTCTGGTGGCGGGAGGGATTTCCTTTCTGGGGATGCTGGCTTCGCTCTTTTTGAAAAAACCGGAGAACAGGCAAAGGGAGTGAAGGAGCTTGAAAGAAGGGTAGTATCTGACAACCAAAAAGATATGGTATATGGCAAGAACTGAACCGCTTCGCGGAATATAACTGAAGATCACCTCACCCCTACCCATCTTCCAAAGCCATTATAATTCCCCGATTTAACCGGTAATCAATTACAATACCTCCCAAGGGAAGCATGTGTTTCTCATTTCTTATTAACTCTTTATCGAGGAGATATCATTATGAGCACCGATCTAAGGACCCAGTTTCTGAACTACATGACGTTACAACGATTCGCAAAGGAAACGAAAAGGCATTACGTAACTGCTGTTAGGGGGTTGGCAAAATTCTACAATCAATCTCCGGACACCCTCACAAACGATCAGATTCAAGAATATTTTCGTCACCTTCTTGAAGACCGAGAGCTTTCCTGGGGGACATACAATTATTTTTCGGGTATTCTCTGCTTCTACAGGAACATCTGCAAATGGGACGAAACTCAGTTCAATCTTCCCCCCCGGCCCAGCATTAAAAAACTGCCCACGGTCTTCAGCATGGAAGAAGTCAAACGGCTATTCGCTGCCACTACCAACTTGAAACATCTGGCCTTGCTGGAAACGGTATATAGCACAGGGCTCAGGCGCAGTGAGGTAGTTCACCTGAAACCCCATCACATAGAAAGCAATCCTTCCAGGATGACGATCCGGGTGAAGCAAGGCAAGGGCAACAAGGACCGTTACACGATTCTTTCCAATTGCCACATGATCTTAACCCGATCATATTATGCAACAAGAAAACCACCCTGCAAATACTCTTTACCGCTGTCAGTGAAATCTTGCAGGCATTTGCAAAAGATCCCCAATGGCGACTTGAAGGCCAACTCGGATTCATTTGTGTTTTGCATACATGGTCTCAGACCCTTATAGATCATTTTCATCTTCACTGCCTGATCCCGGCAGGTGCTTTTTCACTGGCCAAAGATAGATGGACACCGGCGAGGGATTCTTTTCTTTTCCGGATTGATTCTTTGGCAAAGGAGTTTAGGAAACAAAATGAAAGGGCTTGGTCCTAACGTCGGCCATTAGAGTTGTTTTCTTACTCATAATCTTAATCGTAATCATAATCGAAGAGCCCTGGAATAGGTTAAAAGGAGTATGATTATGATTATGATTATGATTAGGAACTGTCGAACGTACTCTTGGATGATTTTATCAAATGGGCGAAGTTAGAACCAAGCCCAAATAAAACAAGGGAAATGACTGTTGACGCAGATGAATTCATCCGACGTTTCCTGCTGCATGTCCTTCCCAAGGGCTTTATGAAAATCCGCTATTTTGGATTTCTGGCTAACAAGAATAAAAAGAAAGCCATTCCTATCTCCAACTACATTGGATCTTCGTGAACCTGTACTAACTGCTATCTTTCCCAGGCTTATGAATGATTAAAAGAACTGTAATATCCAATGCATATATCAGTTTTAAGATCTCCCGGACTTGAATATATTAACAGGTTTTTTACCCCCTGATATTCTTTGTTTTTGTCAAGCTATCTCAGATTGGCTGAGCCACAAAATCTCTTTTTGTTCCTCCTTTATCCTGTGCCGGGGTGGCCTTCTTTCCAATTTAAGTTTTGTTGAAGATCATTTTGATTTACTGGTGCGAATCTGGGAAATTGGATCATAAGATAAGAAGTAGTGGCTTCAAGTCTGAGGGATGTATTCTGCGTTTGGACATTTTATATTTGTGGTTTACAAGTGATTGAAAATCTGTTCAAGGATTCAAGAAATAATGGTTTCTTAAGCAGTTTTGTTGGATTTTCATCTTTGCCGGCAAACAAATCGCTTTATGGTTGACAGAAAGCCGATTTGCTGAAAAAATACTCGTTTAAGTTTCACTATTTCTCGTCAAACAAAGTTTTGCCGGAGAACAGCCATGTTCGATACACTGATGGCACAAACCTTGCTCTCTCTCTCTCTCTCTCTCTCTCTCTCTTACCTTTCAGCTTTAGGTGGAGATCGTTCAAAACAGCCCATAATGCTCGGGCGCCGGTGAGGGCGTCCGGGCTTTCTTTTTTGCCGGCTCCCCGTTCGTTTTACGGCAAAGGTCTCCCTTTTCCCCAATTGCCAATCTCCAGTTGTCAATTATCACTCAGAAGGGGGCGCATGACAATGAACCGGTTAAAAAGAACCGATGAAAAAACCGATTAACCAGGAGGATGCAAATGGCAAGAATTCTCATTGTGGATGACTCGGCACTTTCCCGAAGAATGCTCTGCGCCATTCTGGAAGCAGGCGGTCACGAGGTGACGGAGGCTGAAAATGGGCTCATGGGCCTGGAACGGTTTTCCCTGGAACGGCCGGAACTGATCATGCTGGATATGACCATGGCGGATATGCAGGGGCTGGATGTGCTGGATAAAATTCTTGAAGTGGACCCCAATGCCAGGGTCCTGGCCGCTTCAGCGGATATCCAGGTGGCGACCCGGAAGATTTTCCATGAGAAGGGGGGCAGGGGTTTTATCGAAAAACCTTTTGTGGCGGAGCGGGTGCTTTCCGTCGTTGAAGCGACCCTGAAAGGAGAGAAACCATGATGGCGCTAGCGGAAAACCAGGCGGATGCCCTCACCGAGGTCATCAACATCGCCTTTTCCCGATCCGCCGCGGCCCTGTCGGAAATCACCGGGCACCGGGTCCTGCTGGAAGTCCCCGAGGTGAGCGTCCATCCCATCCATGAGCTGAAAGATTGCCTGGGAGAGTTTGTAAATGAAGAAATCGCCACGGTCCACCAGATCTTCAGCGGCGCCGTGTCAGGAGACGCCATGCTCATGCTTAACTATCAGGGCGCCGTGCACCTGTCACGGCTTCTGACTGAAACCGGTAATACCGATGAACGGCTCTATGAATCGGACCGGGAGGTGTTGACCGAAGTCGGTAATATTTTGCTCAACGCCTGCCTGGGCACCTTCGGCAACATGCTGCACGTGCAGATCACCTTTGCGGTGCCCCGCCTTCAGTTGGAAGATCTGGACGGATTGCTGGGCTCCGTGATGATCGGTAAGGACGAGATTCAGTACGCCCTGGTGGTGTATACAACTTTTCGCATTAAGATAAGCGAGATTACCGGTTTTCTGGTGATTGTCCTGGGGGTGAATTCCCTGGAGCTGTTGCTGAAGGCTCTCGATACACTGGAATGAGGATGCCATCATGATCGAGTGGAAAGATATTGCCGCCGACTGGCTGAACGAGTATGCACATATGGGTGTGTTTGTGGTGGATCCGGATTTCAAGGTTCGGTTCTGGAACCGGTGGATGGCGGATCACACGGGGAAAAGCGCGAAATTTGTCATGGGAAAGCCCCTGTTTTCCATTTGTCCGGAGATCGAGACCCGGAAAAAGAGCCGTTACTACCGGGAGGCTCTTTCGGGAAAAACCGCCCTCCTCGCCCAGAAGTTTCACCACTATTTGATCCCCATGCCCGCGGGTTGCACAACCCATTCATTTGAATGTATGCAGCAGACCATTAGCATTGTGCCGCTCAAACTGGCAGACCAGGTGGTCAATATTGTCACCATCATCGAGGATGTCACCGAGCGCCTGGAACAGGAGCAGGATCTGACGGTCAGCCGGAACCGCTACCGGATGCTGCTGGAAAGCGCCAGGGATGCCATTGTTGTTCTACAGGGGTCACGGATTCTGGAGCCCAATCTCGCTGCCCGGTCCCTGTTCGGCCTCTCTGGAGACCCGAAAGAGCAGGAGAAAGATTTTTGCCGATTCCGGGAAGCCATTGATCCCGACATCTTTTCCCGCCTCACCCAATGGCATGGGGAAGGGCTGGGTGAAGAATCCCCGCCGAAACTGATCTCTTTTCAAATTTCGGATCCCAACGGGAAAAAACGATGGATGGAGAGCAACAGTGTGGCCATGACCTGGGAAGGGAAACCGGCCATTTTGGTCACGCTTCGCGACATCACCCGGCGTAAAGAGGCCGAGATGGCATTGGAGGCCGAACGCAAGCGCCTGGCGGTGACCCTCAGGACCATCGGGGACGGGGTCATTGCCACGGATACGGAAGGACGGGTGATCCTCATCAACCGGGCGGCGGAAGAAATGACCGGTTGGTCCTTTGAAGAGGCCCTGGGAGAACCGTTGCCACGGGTGTTTCCTATCATCAACCAGAAAACCCGGGAAACTTGTGAAAACCCGGTGGAAAAGGTGCTTGAGACCGGACTGGTGGTGGGACTGGCCAACCACACGGTTTTAATCGCCAAAGACGGCACGGAGCGTATGATCGCCGACAGCGGCAGCCCCATAGAGGACAAAGAAGGGAACCTTTACGGCGTGGTGCTGGTGTTTCAGGACGTGACGGAAAAGCACCAAATGGAAGCGGAAGTGGCCCGCACCCGCAACCTGGAGTCTCTGGGGCTCCTGGCCGGTGGTATTGCCCACGATTTCAATAACATCCTGGCCGTGATCCTGGGCAATGTCCAACTGATGAAGCAGGACCTGGAAACTCCGAGCGAAGGGTACGAGTGCGCCAGCGAAGCCGAGCAGGCCGTTCAGCAGGCCAAGGCCCTGGCCCGCCAACTCCTGACCTTTGCCAAGGGGGGGGCGCCCATCAAGAAAATCGCGGTTTTGTCTGACGCCATTCGGGAATCCGGCGGGTTTGCCGTGCGAGGCTCCAACCTTCGGTGCGAGTATGCCATTGACGAGGCGTTGTGGTCCGTGGACGCGGATGTGGAACAGATGGGCCAGGTCCTGGGAAATCTCTTTATCAACGCCAAACAGGCCATGCCCCAGGGCGGCTGCATCCGGGTGGGCGCTCGAAATGAAACCCTGGATCAATCCTCGGGAATCCCCCTTGAGCCCGGGCCTTTTGTTTCCATCATCATTCAGGATGAAGGGACGGGCATCCCGGAAGAACACCTTCAGCGGATCTTCGATCCGTACTTTACCACCAAGCAGACCGGCAGCGGCCTGGGACTGGCCACTTCCCGTTCCATCATCCAAAGACACGGGGGGCATATTTCGGCGGCCTCGGAGCCGGGCAAAGGGACCACCTTTACCATTCATCTTCCGGCATCCGACCGCACCCCGGTCCACCATGAAACGACCCGGGAGAATCTGGAACCGGCAATGGGTACCGGAACCATTCTAGTCATGGACGATGATCCCGGTATCCGCAAAATGGCCTCCCGTCAACTGGAGAGATTGGGATACCGAGTGGCCGTTGCCGAAGACGGAAAAGAGGCCATTTCCATATATGGGAAAGCCATGGAAGAAAACCAAAGGTTTTCCGCCGTGATCATGGATCTGACCATTCCCGGCGGCATGGGGGGGAAAGAGGCGGTGCGGGAACTCCTGAAGCTGGATCCAAAGGCGGTGGTCCTGGTCTCCAGCGGTTACGCCAATGACCCGATGGTAGCCAATTGCACGGCGTTCGGATTCAAAGGGGCTGTTCCCAAGCCCTTCACCCTGAAAGAACTGGGGCAGGCCCTTGAAAATGCTCTGAAAGGGAAAGGCCTTTAACCATTTGAATATGGTAAGCGCACCTGGAGGATTTTCTGATGATCAGAAAACCAACCTATGAAGAATTTCCCTCGTTCCCATGCTCCGCGTGGGAGCAAGGGAAACCCCTAACCTGAGGTTGTCGTCAAACAATTATTGCAGGATTCAAGACCCAAAACAACCAAGATTTGATTTGGGGAGGATGGCACTGTGGCAGCGACTAGAAAAGATCAGATATTCGAAGATATCATAAAGACAATACGTGAACCCCTATTGGTTCTGGATCAAGATCTCAGGGTGGTCACCGTCAGCCGTTCATTCTATGACTTCTTCAAGGTAAAGCCTGAAGAGACCGTGGGGCAGCTTATCTATGACCTGGGCAATAAACAGTGGGATATCCCCAAGCTGCGGGAGCTGCTGGAAACCATCCTTCCCAAAAAGACCGCCTTTGACAACTATGAGGTTGAACACGATTTTGCCACCATCGGCAGGCGTATCATGCTGTTGAATGCCCGCCAGATTGAACGGGCGATGGGCAAGGAACGAATCATCCTCCTGGCCATCGAAGACATCACCGAGCGTAAGCAGGCAGAGGAAGAAAGGAAACAACTCCAGGACAAACTCCAACAGTCCCAGAAAATGGAAACCATCGGCACCCTGGCAGGGGGGATTGCCCATGATTACAACAACCTCCTCGCAGCTATCATGGGGAACCTCTCCATGGCCCAGGAGGAATCGGCGCCCCATTCGGTCATGGCAGAACTCCTCCATGAGGCTGAACAAGCATCGCTCAAAGCAAGGGATTTGACCCATCAGTTTCTTACCCTCTCCCAGGGAGGGCATCCTGTGAAAAACTTAGGTTCCATCGGAAATTTGCTAAAGGAGATCCCGGAGCAGGTCCAAGTGCATGACGGCATCGAATATGCCTTTTCCATCCAGAATGATCTCTGGCCGGTTGAATATGATCCAAGACAGATAGAACACACCATAACCAGTCTGCTTATGAATGCTGTTGAGGCTATGCCCCAGGGCGGGTGCATTAACATTCGGGCGGAAAACCAGGTCATTGATAACAAAGACAAAGAATTCCCATTGGTTCTCAACGAAGGAAAGTATGTGACGATTTCCATCAAGGACGAGGGGAGTGGCATTTCAGAAGATCATATGGATAAAATCTTTGATCCCTATTTTTCCACCAAAGACAGGGGGACTCAAAAAGGCATGGGAATGGGCCTTGCCGTTGCTCAGGCTGTTGTTCAAAAACATGATGGCCATATCATGATAAATTCCACAACCGGCGTGGGAACAACCGTGACCGTCTATCTGCCGGCGGAATGCGCAGAGCGCAGAGCGCAGAGCGCAGAGCGTTGTGGAATGGATTCCCAATCAACAATCGCCAATCAGCAATCATCAATCCAAAGGGTTCTGGTCATGGACGATGAGGAAAGCCTGAGAAACCTGGCTCAAAGGATGTTGGAGCGGCTGGGGTATAGAGTAGAGACTGTCAAAGACGGGTTGGAAGCCATTGAAGCATACAAGAAGCAAAAAGATTCTGTAGAACCATTCGATGCAGTCATTCTGGATCTCACCATCAAGGGAGGGATGGGCGGTGAACAAACCATTCGGGAACTGATCAAGATCGATCCGGGTGTAAAGCCCAAGCCTTATCAAATAGCCGATCTTGAAATTGTTTTAAAAAAGGTTCTGAGGTAGTCCGGTAAGTTAAAGATTGTTTATATTTGCGGGCTACCGCTATTTTAAGATTTCATTTGACGGTCTTGTATAAATCGACTGTCCCGGAATTGAAGGTTACGATACTGTATTCCAAACGGGGGAAAAGTGTGATATCATCATTTGCGCAGACGTTCAGAGGGTTGTGATATCTTCTGCCTCTTTAAAAATCAGATGCCGACGGGTGGGAATATGGGCTCAATACCTCATCCGAGCAAGATTGGATTTGCCATTTCGCTCATTGTCCAATGCCACTACATCTTGTGGTCGCACTCTTTTTGGACTGTTAGTTCAAAAATTTGCGCCATCAACTGAATATCCATCATTATGTACCTCAAAAGAACTGTTTTTCATGCCAAAGAGGATAGTCGATGAGCGGAAAGCACACAGAATGGTTGAAACAAGCGAATTACGATATGGACACTGCTGATGCGATGTTCAGCAGCGGTCGCTATTTCTATTCTGTTTTCATGTGTCATTTGTCCATAGAAAAATCTTTGAAAGGTTTGTACTCAAAAGAACTGGCTGAAGTTCCGCCCAAAACCCATAATCTCCTTTATCTTCTGAACAAAATTGGAAAGAAACCTGATCAAGAACTGTTGAAGTTCATCACCAAGCTGAACACTGCAAGCATCGCCACGCGTTACCCCGATGATTTGTCGAAGATACAAGCGGCCTACACTGAAAAGATCACGAAAGAAATGATCGAAAAAAGCAAGGATGTATTGAAATGGGTCAAGACACAGTTTTAGCTACCGTCAAGAGATTCAAGAACGTATTGGAATCCATCAATATTCGAGTTGACCAACTGATCCTGTTTGGTTCCCATGCTGAGGGTACTGCCCGCGAGGATAGTGATATTGACCTGGTTGTCATCTCCTCAAGTTTTTCAGACGTTGTCATCTCCTCAAGTTTTTCAGACAAGGGTTACTGGGAACGTATAAACATCTTGACCGATGCCATCTATCAAGTTCTTGCGCCTATCGAAGCATCGGCGTTTACTCCTGATGAATGGAAATCTGAAAAATCGCTGATTTTTGATTACGCGAAAAACGGCGTTTCAGTTTAGCATACTGGAGGCGGCTAACCCTGAACGTATTTGAACGGGGTCACATCTTGATTAGTGTATTAATTGACATTTTTTCGTGCCGCTGACAGGGGGCCACATTCTTGTTGATGGAGATGCATATCTTCTGGAGCTTGTCAGATATATACACAGGAACCCGCTGAATCATGAAGAAAGGTCAATCAAAGATTTGACCCCTTATACTCATTCAGGCATGTGATTAGAGAGAGGATTGATGTGGCGGTATTTGCTATCAATTAAAAGATGCAATTAACTGTTAGTGGTTATTTAGCCGCACAATATCAGTGACTTACGGAGCAATAGGTTAGCATCAAAAAGTGAGAATCCCAACATGGAAAAAATTATTCAAATGCTTGAGACTTTTAAGCTAACGGCTAACAGCTAAAACCAGCTCGGCTAACAGCTAAAACCAGCTTTTAGGTATCAATTAGAACCTGAGAAAATACTTTTGATAAGCCCCAAGCTGGAGAATTTCAGGAAAGGGTTTTGTCCCGCGCCTTTTTCATGACGCTTTGAACAATTTCGACCGCATGATGCATATCCTCCTTCGTGAGAGGATAATGGGTGACTGCACGCAGCCGTTTCGGGCCGGTGGGCAGGACCAGCACTCCCTGTTCTTCTAGCCTGTCCAATAAATCGATAGCGGTTATGCCGTCCGGGTCAACGTCTATGTATACCATATTGGTGGTGACACGATCAGGGTAGGTGCGGATACCTTCAATTGCGGCCAAACCCTCCGCGAGAACAAATGCGTTCGCATGGTCCTCTTTCAGCCGGTCAACCATTTCCTCTAATGCTACAATTCCCGCGGCTGCCAGAATGCCGGCCTGCCGCATGCCGCCTCCTAACAGTTTCCGTGCGCGCCGGGCTTTCTGTATGAATTCCGTTTCCCCGCAGAGGACAGATCCGACGGGGGCCGAGAGCCCTTTGCTCAGGCAGATAGACACGGAGTCTGCAGGGGCCGCGATCTGTTCTGCACCAATTCCCAAAGCTGTTGCTGCATTGAAAAGACGCGCCCCGTCAACATGGAGTGCGAGACCGTAGCGATCTGCCAGAGCTCTCACTTTTTTCAGATAGTTCGTGTCCAAGGCAGTCCCGTGGCAGCGGTTGTGGGTGTTTTCAAGGACAATGAGGCGGGTTCGTGGAAAGTGAATGTTTTCCGGGCGGATGGCCGCCTCGATTTCCCCGAGATCCAGGGTTCCATCTTCCTGGTTTCGAATAATGTGCGGATGGACACCTGCCACAGCAGATGCACCTCCCTGTTCGTAGAAAAACGTGTGACTCTGATCCCCCAAAATCATTTCGTCGCCACGGCCACAGTGGACAAGTACGGCGATCAAGTTGGCCATGGTTCCACTGGGAACAAATAAGCCGGCGGCTTTCCCCAGTTTTTTTGCCGCCATTTCCTCCAGACGGTTCATAGTGGGGTCTTCTCCGAATACATCATCACCCACTACCGCTTCGGCCATAGCTTTCCGCATTTCGGGGGTCGGTTTGGTCAGGGTATCGGAACGTAGATCAACAATATGCATGGCAGTCCTCATGTGAAAAGTTCATTTGGTTATTGGTTTTTGAACCGCAAAGGCGCGAAGGCCGCAAAGCCTTTTTCGAATCGGAACGGACGATTCGAAAAAACAGCCACTATTGTTTCTGTGTGAAACGTAAACATTCTCCGAAATGCCCGAAGGGCTGATTGCTTTATCGAATCGTCCGTTCCGATTCGGTAAAAAAAACAAAATCTTAGCGTTCTTTGCGTCTTGAGCGAAGCCCCGCCAGCGGGACAAGCGGGCGGTAAGTAATAGCGTGAGAAGTTTCTTTTTCGATCAGACTGGCTTTTTTTCCAGCCGGAGGCGGCGCTCATGTGAAACTTCGTTTCGGTTCAGGGTTCAAAGGTTCCCCGCTTTCGCTTCGCTTCAGACGGGATCTTCGACAGGTTTGGATTGCTAATTCCCACCCCTGTGTGAGTGGCATCCTGCCACGACCGGATCTGCATGAACCAGGAGTCGATAGTTCGATAGACACGGATTACGCAGTAGTTTTTTGTTGTTGCACAAAGAATTCAGGCACCTGAATTCTTTGCGTGAACAATCCTTCGGAAGCAAAGAAGCCTGAATGTTCTCATGTACATTTTATCTCTGCGTCTTGGCGTCTCTGCGCGAGATAACGTGCATCAGCATATTTCGTGGGATCAGCTACGGCCGCCTCGGCAAATCCTTTCTTCCTGAGAAGGCAGCTATCGCACTGTCCACACGCTTTCCCACTTAAATCAGGATCGTAGCAACTGTGCGTCATGCTGTAATCGACACCGAGCGCAATGCCTTTCCTGATGATCTCCGCCTTGGTTAGATCCATGAGCGGAGTTCGAATTTTCAGCCTTGTTTTTCCTTCGACTCCTGCCTTGGTGGCGAGATTTGCCATTCGCTCAAAAGACTCGATGAATTCCGGGCGACAGTCCGGGTAGCCGCTGTAATCAATGGAATTTACCCCGATAAAGATATCGGATGCTTCCAGAACTTCGGCCCAGGCCATGGCATAGGAGAGAAAGATGGTGTTTCGTGCAGGGACGTAGGTGATGGGGATTTCCTGAACCATAAGGTTTTCGCTTCTCCCTTTGGGTACGTCGATCTGGTCTGTGAGAGCTGAACCTCCTATTCTATTGAGACCCAGAGCCATTACCAGGTGTTTCTCCACATGGAATGCCTTTGCGACACTTTCCGCAGCGGCCAGTTCCACGGCATGGCGTTGTCCGTAATCAAAACTGAGGCTGTAGATTTGATACCCTTCGGACCGGGCGATGGCCATGACCGTTGTGGAGTCCAGGCCACCGCTTGACAGGACTACAGCTTTTTGTTTGTCGTTCATCTCTGTACACTCCAATTTTAGATACCTGTTCTTATCAAAACCCAGATCTCTTTTCAATGGGTCTCTTCACGGATGAGAATAATAAATTCCAATCTGAAAACAAACCTATGAATACAGCATAATTTACATCATAAAATAAATAGCGATTGATAGAGGGCTATCTTATATTTTATAATCGAAGGTCGCTTATGAAAACATTCAATATTTGATGTTGATTCCATGCAAATATTACGCGTAGTTTTTTTTGGCTCATCGGATTAACGTGATATTCTTATCAGTTGTTGAATAGAACATGCTCAGATCCCAGGTGTCAGGTGTCAGGAAAAAACCCGGTCACATTCATCCTATTCGATGTAATAACAAATAGTTATACTAATTAGAATTACGAAATTTAGGGATAGTTGGTACTGAAACCTGACACCCGAAACCTGACACCTCGGTTCCGGAAAAAGGGATTCTTCACGCTAATCTGCGTTGAACCTTTTTTTTAACCAGCAACCAGCAACCCGATTTCCACGTATAGATCTGGATTGATGATGAAACAAAAAGAAAAATTTATCCCTGACTGGAGTGAAAAGGCTCCTGAAAAAGGCTCCTACCGTTCCATTTTTAAGATGGGCGCCCCTGACAGATTTAAACATCCCAGTGAACCCTGGTTTGACATGCTGAAAGAAGCTTTCGGCATGCACAATTCAGACTTCGAAAAAAAAGTGCACGAGGGCCGCGATCCCGTATCCATTACCCTGGAGACCGGGCTTTCACAAACCCAGTTGGAATGGTTCTTCGAATTGCTAGGCCCCAAGAATGTAGCGATTGATCCGTTCAATAGGGTAAAATACAGCCACGGTCAAACCATGTTAGAAGCTATGGAACTTCGAAGAGGGACTGTTTCCCATGTGGCCTGGGCAGTGGTTCATCCAAGAAACAAGGGGGACGTTCGTGAAATTGTGTCCTATTGTCACGACAACAAAATACCAATTTATGCCTATGGCGGCGGTTCGTCAGTGACCCTTGGGGTGAGACCGGTCTGCGGAGGCATTATGCTCGCCATGGGAACCCATATGAACAGGGTGCTGGAGGTGAATGAGCAAAATCAGACTGCAAGGGTTCAACCGGGATGCATGGGGCCGGTTTATGAGGAAACCCTGAACTATTCCATGCGTCGATTTGGGACACGACGGAATTATACCGGGGGACATTTCCCCCAGTCTTTTGAAATGTCTACGGTGGGGGGGTGGATAGCGGCCCTCGGATCCGGACAGGCTTCAACTTATTACGGCGATGCCTGCGACCTGGTGTTGAGCCAGGAATATGTGACGCCAACGGGGTCTTTCAGGACACTGGATTACCCTTCTGCGGCTACGGGTCCCAAAGTGAATGATATGATGAAGGGAAGTGAGGGTACATTCGGGATCCTGGTGGGGGTTACTATGAAAATATTCCGGTATATGCCCGGGAATCGCCGCCGGTTTTCTTTCATGTTTCCAAGCTGGGATGCCGCTGTAAATGCCAGTCGGGAGATTTCTCAGGGAGAATTTGGGATGCCTGCCGTTTTTCGTGTTTCTGATGCGGAAGAAACCGAGGTGGGGCTGAAACTGTACAACTTCAGCGGTACCATTCTGGACAGAGCCGCAAACCTGTTAAAATACAAACCGATGAAAAGATGTCTGTGCATGGGAACCATTGAAGGGGAAAGGGGCTTCGTAAAAAACGCGAACAGGAAAATATTCAGGATCTGTCTGAAAAACGGTGCCTTGCCCCTTGGCAGTCTGCCCGTTAAGCGTTGGGAAAAAACCCGTTATTCCGAACCGTACATGCGAGATGACCTGCAGGATTACGGCATCGTGATCGATACCCTGGAAACCTCTATCGGCTGGGACAAATTCCAAACACTCCATAATGCTGTTGTGACATTCATCAAGAGCCGTCCTCAAACGATTTGTATGTCTCATGCTTCTCACATCTATCCTCAGGGCGCCAACCTCTATTTTATCTTTATTTTGAAAACTGACGATGTGGAAGAATATCGGCGGTTTCAGTCGGGCGTCTTGGATGCAATCCTGGAAAATGGGGGCTCTATGACCCACCATCACGGAGTGGGGAAGATGATTGCGCCCTGGCTTGAGAGCCATCTTGGTGGAGTTCAGATGGAGGTGTTGCGGGCGCTGAAACGGCATTTTGACCCCAATAATATCATGAATCCCGGAGGGCAGCTCGGGCTGGATTAACTGCAAACCCGGAAATAGACAGGTCTCGCGCAGAGACGCAGAGGCGCTGAGAACTAAAAAAACAGGCTACTTGGATCAGGGACTTTGTGGACACCAGGACATAAGACTTCTCATATGAAACTACACGAAAAACGAATATCCAATGTCGAACAAGGAATGTCCAATGTCGAAGGAAAGTGCTCTGTCGATCCTATTATTCCTGGAAATGAATGAGCGAAGCGATTCCACACTTCGATATTCTGCGGTTCCTTGTTCGATATTGGATATTCGCTTTTTCCGGCTCCCATGCTCCGGTGTGGGAATGCAGAAGTTTCTTCTTCGATCAGACTGACCATATTTCCCGGTCAGAGGCGGCGCTCGTGAGAAACTACCCTGGTTGCTCGTTACCTCGTTCCCATGCTCCAGCTTGGGAATCCCTATGGTATGCATTCCCACGCAGGAGCATGGGAACGAGAAACCTCAGACTTTGGACTTATGACATCGGACTACTCGCATGAAACGCTTTATCGAAAAAGCTGGAGAAAAAACATTTGATCTCATCGTTGTCGGCGGCGGGATCACAGGGGCCGCTGTAGCCTATGATGCGGCGTCGAGAGGGCTTTCCGTGGCGCTGGTGGAAAAAGGAGATTTTGGCGGCGCCACATCGGCGGCCACCTCAAAAATGATTCACGGTGGTCTCCGGTATTTGGCTAACAAGGAGTTCAGGTTGGTGAGGGAATCCCTCAGAGAGCGGAGGATTCTTGAGAATATTGCTCCAAATTTCGTCTATCCCACTCCGGCCCTGATCAGCAACGGTAGCCGGGACATCAGAATTGGCATGTTTATCTATGATCTCCTCTCTTTTGACAAAGGGTGGACATGGGATGAAGGCAAGAAAATGCCGTGCCACAAAGCGCTTTCGTTCTCGCGTGTGACTGCACTGGAACCGGCGATCAGGAAAGAGGCGATCAGGGATAGCGTTGTGTACCATGACGGTATCAGCATTGCACCCGAGCGCCTCACGCTGGCATTCCTTAAATCAGCGGTAAGATGTGGTGCATTGGTTGCGAACTATGCACGGGTGGATGGGTTTCTTTTTTCCGGGGGTAAGAATATATCGGGCGTGAGAGTCACGGATCTGGCTGAAAATCGACCCATTGACCTGACTGGAAGGCTTGTTGTTAATTGTTGCGGACCATGGGCGGATATTCTTCTTGGGCAGCTCAAAAATGAAAAAACGGATAAACGGGCGAGACGTTCAGAGGGGATTCACGTGATTACCCGAAAGCTGGTGAATCACCATATCGTCTCGTATATTACTCCCGCAGGGAAGCATGTTTTTCTTATCCCCTGGCGAAATCATACCCTCATCGGAACAACGGATCGTGAATATATTGGGGATCCGGATGATTTCAGAGTTTCCGGAGATGCAATTTCTACACTGCTTGGCGATGCAAACCTGTTGCTGAATGACAAAAACGCCATCCGGCACAAAGACGTCCTCTTTGCCTATGGCGGACTCAGACCTTTGCTGGAAGACCAAGTTGCCGATGTTTATCATTCATCCAGGAAATACGAGGTTTATGACCATGGGGCAAATGGGCTTGAAGGCCTGATTACGGTGGAGGGAGGAAAATATACTACCAGTCGTAAACTTGCCGAAAATGTAATGAAAACCGTCGAAACAAAGTTGAAATGTGAGTTGGGAAAATGCAGGACAGGGTCTTCTTACCTTGCGGGGTGCGAAATCAGGGATATGGAACGATTTGTTCAGAGGATCATCATGGAAAACGATGATTTTGAACCGAAGACTGTGGAATTCCTAGGTCGAAACTATGGTACGGAATATGGCCGGGTTCTTGACATAGCGCGGAGGGACAGGAGTTTGGCCAACCCCCTCGACGATGACGGAGAAATCGCGGCACAGGCGCTTTTTGCCATTCGAAATGAGATGGCCCTGACCCTTGGAGACATCCTTTTTCGAAGGACAGGGATCGGAACCATCGGTCACCCGGGAAAAGAGGTTGTGGAAGCCATCGCGGATGTGGCAGCCACGTCTCTCAAATGGGACCGTGCCAGAAAGAAAAGGGAGATTGAAACGGTAGAGGAGCGTTTCACCATCCCCGGTTAAGTGGGGGGCGGGGCCTGTAAAGAACTGTCGAGTGTGTGAAACCTCGGGTTTTTTCTCGCGCAGAGACGCTGAGGAAAATATTTTCCGGGGCCATTCAATCCTGCGATGCCAGTTTTGCGTCATTCCCTGCGTCTCCGCGTCTCTGCGCGAGATCAATTATCCATTTCATCAGCGGAGATCTGCGTCCCAACGCTGACGTCGTTAATCCGTACCGGTCGTGGGACGTACGGAGAGGACAGGGCAGGGCGCCTGCCTGATTACCCGATCCGTAGTGGATCCCACAAGCAGGCTTTCCACCAGGCTGCGTCCCCTGACTCCTAAAATGATCAGGTCCATCTTATGGACCACTGCATACTTGATCAACTCATCGTGGGCCTGGCCGGCAAGGAGAACGGCTTTCGGTGTACACCAGTGGTGAACTTCCTCCGGAACCATCCCTGTTAGTTCATCTGTCAGTTTCCCGCGCAAATCCTCTTCATATGCCTCATTTTCTTGTGCATTCTGCTTCAACATGTCTTTGTATACGGCGGGCTCAATTACGTGGGCCAGGTGCAATTCCGATTGAAATTCCTGCGCAAGACTGAGCCCATACTGGATAGCCAGGCTGGAATCCGACGAGAAATCAGATCCCACCAGGATCCTTTTCATCTTGATTTCCGTTTGAACAGGGCTGGAAAGTCCCTTTTCCCGGCTGCGAACTACAAACAGAGGGCATGGGAGCGTACGCATGAGACGTTCTGTTACGGACCCAAGAACAATCCGTTTCAGTCCGGCACGGCCATGGGTGGCTGATACAACAAGGTCCGCATTTTTTTCCTCTGCTACCCTTGCGATATCATCTGCCGTATTTCCTACCGAGATGATCGGTTCCCAGTCTATGGCCATATCTCCGATTAACTGGTTTAAATGATCTTGGGCATAATCGCTGATCCTTTTCTGTTGCTCATAAGGATCTGCAAAGCCCTCCCCATACATGGCGGTTGAAGATATGTCGATGACATGACATAAATAGAGTTTGGCTCCGAATTCCCTTGCAAGAGAAATTCCGAAAGGGATGGCGTGGTTTGAAAAATCCGAAAAATCGGTGGTGCAAATAATGGTCTTAATGTCTATTTTCATGGTCCTATCCTCCTCTTTCAGGTTTGAAAAGTCGGAAATGCTATAGCTCCTTGGTCAAATCCAGCACAGTGGCGAATTGAATTTTGGCTGCCTGGTGAAAATGGACCCAGTCGGTTTCCTCAAATCCTTCATGCATGACAAGACTTTCCTCCTTTCTGTCGAGGGCGGCATCTATCCAGTCATGTTTTGAATACCTTGGTATTTCCCCCAAGCCCATTTCGGCTAGGAGGGCTTCGGCGCCCTTTATCCTGGCATCATAGTCCGCCGCGTGGATGACTTTCCGGAAATCTCTTTTGATTTCCGTCCAGAATGGCCCTTTGCCGGATTTTCTTCTCATGGCCTTGTATATTTCAGCAACGGTATCTGCCCCGATTGTGCGAAGACTCCGAACCTGACCCAAATCTATGCGCCTTCTTGCGAAAGTTGTTGCGTCCACGATCCTAAGATTTCTCAGGAAACGTAAGCTTCATATCAGGATACAACGTCTTCGCGCAATCGGGGCAGATACCGTGGCTGAATGTGGCGTCAGAACGGTCCTGGATATATTTTTCGATCTGCTGCCAATATCCATCATCATCTCGGATTTTCTTGCAACTGGCACAGATGGGAAGAAAACCTTGCAGGGTTCTGATCTCCGAGAGGGCCTTTTGAAGTTCCTGGATCAGTTTTTCCCTTTCAGCTTCCAGTTTCTCCCTTCGTTGAATCTCTTTCTGAGCCAGACTGAGTTCCTTTTTTATTTCGGTCACCTGTTTTAAAATGGCGAGTACGGGGCGGTTTTCGATCTCGATGCCCTTTTTTATGCTCTGCCATTTGAAATAAACGTACAGAAAAGGACAGGCAAAAATGGAGATGATCAGCCGGCTCAAGAGGGTCCCCTTGATAATGCTGATATATTCTGGTCCCGGGGCAAAAGCTCCTGTGGCGAAAAGGATCACATCCAGCCACATGACGCCCAACAAGGTAACGAACGCGCGAAACCAGAGATTCAATCTCAGGCCTTGCTTTCCCAGGAATTCCCAGGCTATAGCAAGAAAAATAAGATCCAGCAGGGTTGCAAATACCGAAGCGGCGTTGATCCTGAAACTCGGTACAGGCACGTAGCCCATGGGTGGGAGATGAGAGATTTTCATTTGCAGATGCAGTGCCAGGGCAATAATCGGTACGACAATGGAGACACCCACGATGGTCGATATGGCTACTCTTGCTGCTCGCGGTCCATCAAAGACGTAGACCACAAAAACACCGAGCAGAAGCGAAGTATAGAAAACGGTAGAGCCGACCATGAAGGTGATTCCCATAACTTCTACCTTTATGCCGGCATCGGTAACCCACGACATGATTGCCGTGATGCCTCCCATTAATGCATAAAAATGGGCCAGGCCAAATCGATGGCGAAGGGAATGGGACCAGAGGACCAGGAAATAAATCCCCATGGCTTCCAAAATCAATATGAGTGCGTCGTTTTCCATATGTCCTTATTGTACGGAACGGGACCTGAGGAATTCCTGAAGTTCGCGTCCCTGTCGGTCACTGGGTGAAATGGCAACAATCCTTCGTGTTAAGGTTTTCGCCTTTTCAAACTGTTTCCGTTTTAGATAATAGTGTGCTGCAGCCGCCAGGAAGTCGAGATTATCCGGGTCAATCTCCAGCGCCTTCAACAATGCCCTCTCCGCTTCCGAATCGTTCTGCAGATAGTCCAGCAGCTGTCCCAGGTTATAATGGACCCGTGCGTGGTCGGGCATTCCTCGAGCAGCCACGGCCAGATAACGGGCCGCTTCCCTGTATTTCTTCTTTTCTGCTAACAGGAGGCCCAGGGAATAGAAAATCTGGTATTCCTGCGGATGGGAGGCAACCACTTCTCTGAGAAGGGTTTCGGCCTTTTCCTTTTCACCCATTGTGTTGTACAGCATGGCCAGGTTCACTTTGGCTGGAAAGAATAGATCGTCAATGGCAATGGCCGCCTGGAAATTCTCGATGGCGTTCTCCCGTTGACCGAGAGCCACATAAAGATTCCCCAGGTTGTACCGGCCAGAGGCAAAGTCTCCGGAATACTCCATCGATTCTTTGTACTCATCAAGGGCTTTCAAGAAAACAGATTGTTCCTCTTTGCTGAGTTTTTTAGCCGGTATTTCCGCAAGTCTGCGGGCTGCCTCCATACGCACGGATTTCACGGGGTCATAAAGGAGCGGAGCAAGCATCCCGGCGATCCCGTTCTGGTCAGCCATGTTCAGGCGCCTTGCTGCAGTTTCACGGATCAATGCTTCATCATCCGTGATGGCTAACTGGAAGGCTCTATCCGTTTCTTCTCCAGGATAACCTGATAAAAGAGTAAGGGTGGTGGCCCTCACGATTACAGGATACAGCGGGTCTCCGGAAATTTCAAGTAAAGGCTGATGGGCCTCTCTGATTCCTTTTCGGCCGGCTTCGATGGTGGTTCCGTAATGAGATCTGCGGCCCGGGCCATACCATTTGGTGATGGTTTCGTCAGACCAGGCGTTGGATTTGTCAAAATGGCATCGATTACAGGCGTTGGGGACATCCATCCTTGCACTGAGATCGGGGCGGGGAATCCGCAGGCTGTGATCGGGCCGGTAATCTATACCCATATAGGTTCTTCCCGGCATGTGGCACTGAACGCATTGGGCCCCTGTGCCTACCTCGAAAGCTACCTCTCCGTCCTCGGACAGAATTGGATCTCCAGTTTCCCCCGCCTTTTTATGGAAATGATGCTCTTTCGTATCGTACTCCCCTGCGCGATGACATTGAAGACATAGATCGTTTCCATTTTTCAAAAGTTTCAGGCTGTGTACGTCGTGGCAGTCGCTGCAACGAACATCCCGATGGTACATCTTGCTCTGGGTGAATGATCCGTACACATAAACCTCGTCGAGAATCTGCCCGTCCGGATAATAAAGGCCCGTATCTAGAACGCTGGGCAAAAGACTGTCAAGCAGATCAGTCTCCGAGTGGGTGTAATCTCCCAGGGCAGCTCGTCTGGAATGACACGGGGCGCAGAGTTCCACCAGTTCTCTGGAATCTAATTCCGAGGTCTTGACCGCCAAATCGCAATTGTCGACCCGGGGTCGTGCCATGTCCGGCATCTCCGCCCAGGCTACGTGATGAGATCCGGGGCCATGACATGCTTCGCATCCCACATTGATGTCCGACCAGGTGGTATCATACGTGTCTGTACCCAGGATGTAATTCTTTTTTAAATTGGTAGAGTGGCATTCAGCGCACATCCCGTTCCAGTTTTGTCCTGCATTGGTCCAGTGGAGCCAGTCTTCCGTGTCCGGAGGGTTTTCAGGATAGAGATGATACCATTTTTTCCCCGGATTATCCCACGCGATGGGAAGGCATTGAAGCCGCCCTCCTGGAAAGGGAACCAGGTATTGCTGCAAAGGAAACCAGCCAAAGGTATGGGTAATTTCGAAATCCCTCATTTCGCCCTTCGGCCCCTCAGTATGGACAAAAAATTTCCCGTCTTTCCGGTAGAACCGGGAAAGGACCCCGTTGCTTTCAAATTCTGCATCATTGAAGTTGCCAAGGACCGTCTCATCGTTCGCTACATGCATGGCGTGGTCGTGGTGGGATCCCAGCCATTTCTCATATTCGTGTTTGTGACAATCCATGCATTTGACGCTGCCCACGAATTCGACGGAGGGAACACTCGCCGTGTCATCTCCCGCCGAATTGGCCGTGTTGCTTTTAAGAAGATAAAGCGGCAGCGATAAAATGATCACGATGGTGGCAATGATGCCTGTTATTTTCCAGTGTATCATGGTGTCATGGTGTAGACGTTCGAACTTTAAGGTTTATGCTTGTTTTATGGGCTCAACGCGGATTAGCGTGAAGAAACCCTTTTTCCGGAACAGGGGTGTCAGGTTTCGGGTGTCAGGTGTCAGTACCTGCTATTCCTACCTTCTGGTTATAATGAGAATAACTATTTGTTATTACGTTGAGTATTATGAATGCGGCCCGGTTTTTTCCTGACACCTGACACCTGAAACCCGGAATCTGAGCATGGTCTATTCGACAACTGAAAAAAATATCACGTTAATCCGATGAGTCGTTTTATGATTTATGTCTCCCGCCTGTTATCTTTTGGATAAACGACCTGAGAAACATCAAAACGTCCCCTTTTTATCAACCTGGCTGTATCGACCTTGACTACGTTGTTCTCGATAGACAGAGGATGCATGTCGAGGGCTCTGGGGGCGGGTGGTCGAACCACTTCCCCCCGGATGTCGAAGACCGAGGAATGGCAGGGACATTCGAACAGATTCTTGCTGGAGATCCAGGGAACTGTACATCCGAGGTGTGTGCATTTTCGGGAAAGGGCCAGAAAACCCCCATCGGCCAGTCGGATCAGATAAAATTTCCCTCTTACAAAGGCAGTGACCGATTCGGGTGGAAATTTGTCCACCGCTCCTGCTTCGATGGATCTCTCTTTTTCCATTTCTTTCAAAGAGGCTTTTCCGGGCCGAAAGAATGCAACTACCATAGCGATGACTTCTACAAATGCCAGGATGCCTAATCCAACCCATAATTTGTTCAGGAAGGATCGTCTTGATGTCGGGAATCCATGTCCCTCTTTATTTTCATTTTCCAATTTGTTTTTTTTTGGCTCATCGGATTAACGTGATATTTTTGTTAGTTGTCGAATAGACCATACTCAGATTCCAGGTGTCAGGTGTCAGGTGTCAGGTGTCAGGTTTCGGGTGTCAGGAAAAAACCGGTCTGCATTCGTAAAATTGTAGGTAATAACAAGTATTTGTGCTTATCATAGCATGAAAATGGGAATAGTAGGTACTGAAACCTGACACCCGAAACCTGACACCTCTGTTCCGGAAAGAGGGATTCTTCACGCTGACCCGCATTGAGCCTTTTTTTTCATAAAAAGACCTGCCGGGGATTACACCTTTCTATCATTTTCAATTCCATGGCCATACCAATTTCATCCCTGGTCCTCTGAACCATATGCCGATGGCGGTCAAGGTGACAAAGGATGTCAGCAGCAGGATCGCTGCCGTTTGAACCGTTTCGTTGAGGTTCGCGGTATAGATGCGTTTCATGGAAATCGTGAATCCCACGGTAAACACCAGGGTTATTGAAAACGGGATCAAGCCGTTGGCAATGGAAGGCGGCATGCCCTGGAACCAGGTGGAAAGCCAGATGACATCGTCAAGCAGGATGGCGCCTATTGTGACTGTTAAAGCGAAAAGGGCCGCCACCATGGCCATCTTGCGTCCCTTGAAAGAGACCAGCCAGATTCCTCCCGAATCGATTCGATAGTGCCTGTAAGGGATGCTTAAAAGCCATAACCCCATGCATAGAGGAATAACGAACAGGGAAAAAAGCGGGTGAAAATGCAGGAGCAATTCCTGGAACCCCATAAAATACCATGGCGCTTTCGTGGGGTTTGGGCTTAAACCTGGATTGGCCTTGCTCTCCAGCGGGGCTTGGACAAAAATGGAAAACACCAGGATGCAGGCGATGACCACCAGGGCCACGGTGCATTCACGAAGCAGAAGGTTGGGAATGGAAGGAACCAATTCACCGCGCTCCATTATTTTTTCATCAGGTCTTCGCGGCACTACGACGCCTCTCGCTTTGCGCACGCGCCAGAAATGAAATCCCATAAGCAGAACGAGGGATATGGGAAGCACTGCAGTGTGTATGGCATAGAAATTGGACAGGGTAGCCGGTCCCATTTCTCCCCCCCCCTGAATCCATTCCTTCAGCCATTCTCCTGCAAAAGGGATGTAGTCTAACATGCCGACACTGATGGTGACCGCCCAGAAAGAAAGCTGGTCCCACGGTAGCAGGTATCCGGTGAAATTAGACAATAAAATAGTCAGAAAAAGGCAAAGGCCGATTACCCAGTTGAACTGGCGAGGGCAGTGAAAGGCCCCCGTTAAAAAAACGCGGAGAAAGTGCAGGAAGACCACAACCAGGAGCAGATTACCGCTCCAGTGGTGAATATTCCGAATGAGGGGACCAAAAAGAACACCGTTCCGGATCGTCAGGATCGATTCATAGGCCCTGTCGGGGAAAGGAAGATAAAAGAACTTCAGCATCAGCCCTGTGCCCATTAGGAGCATCACAAGAACGAGGGCTATGCCCCCAAGCCCCCAGGTCAAGGTAAACCGGAGCGTTTTTTCCGGTACACTGCGGGGGCGGATATGCAGGATAAATGCGTTGAAAAAGCGGCTGGATTTTTTCGAGTTCTTTCCGCCCCTATTCATGCCGGGGAAAAAGGAGGCATAGAGGCGCCCGGAAAACGTGGCTTGTTTCGAAATGGGTTCCTGCTGTTTTCCCATGGCTTTCACTGCATTCTAGTTCCAATACCCGTGAATGAATGAGATTCATACCGCTTTCCGGTGAAGAATTTCGAGATCCTGTCCTCGCCGAGGTGTCAGGTGTCGGGTGTCAGGGCTCCAGGTCCAATATTCCGGAAATGTGATTTGAGACAACATAACTCTATGATTCTATGTTGAATCAA
>Ga0208901_1000329_pt1 | contig 27218 bp, 21 predicted proteins | sample AntAceMetag02UKF_FD_184764 | JGI IMG/M metagenome (GOLD analysis project Ga0208901, IMG submission 184764) | Saline lake microbial communities from Ace Lake, Antarctica - Antarctic Ace Lake Metagenome 02UKF (SPAdes) (version 2) | ecosystem: Environmental > Aquatic > Non-marine Saline and...
CAAAAGTGGATGCAGATTTGAGAAAAAAATAAGTGGTATTTCTAAACACTTAAGGAAGGGGGGACTCTTCGTAACCGCCATAGGGGGGTCCTGTGGCGACCGGCGGTGACAATTTATGACCGCTCTCCACTGTGAGGAACCCGACCGGGTCCCCTTAGGAGACTGGCATGTAGACCAAATGCCCAAAGAAAGCTACATGGGCAAAAAGATCGTTTCATTGCAGGACCAGGTGGATTTTTGGCATACAGCTGGATTTGACTATCTCACTTCATCCTCAGGGATCCTGGAGCCGGTGCGCGCTCCGGAAGGAATGACCACAAAGGGGGAGGCCGTTCATACCGAATATGGAGACAGGGTCTCCAGAGAATGGGCACAGGAACATGAAGGGGTCATAACCGACTGGGAGCAGTTCGAGCAATATCCCTGGCCTTCCGTGGATGACTTTGACCTGTCCCAGTGGGATTTTTTTGATAAGGGTCTTCCCAAAGGGATGAAGGCCGTTCTTCTTCTCGGAAAAATCTATACAACGGCATGGATGTTTATGGGTGCAGACGTGTTTTTCAACGCCCTTGAGACGGAAGAAGAGCTTATCTCAGCCATCTTCGAGAAAATCGGAAAAATCCAGTACAACACCTTTCTCAGGGTCGTTGAGCATCCCAGTGTGGGCGCGGTTCTCCATCCCGATGATATCGCCCATAATACCGGTCTTCTGGTAAATCCCACGCATCTAAAAAAATATCTATTTCCCTGGTACAAAAAAATGGGAGCCATATGTCGAGACAAAGGGTTAGGGTTTATATTCCATAGCGATGGGGATTGTACGGAAGCGTTGGATGACCTGATCGACTGCGGATTCCATGGCTTTAATCCCATACAGCCCAATGCCATGGATATTGAGGAGGTAAAGAAAAAATGGGGCAAAAAGCTATGCCTCATAGGTAATCTGAACCTTGATTCGACCCTCACCCTGGGAACACCTCAAGACGTTAGGGCGGAGGTCTACGAAAGGATCAGGACCATCGGACCGGGAGGTGGGTATATGGTGGCTTCATCCAATTCCATCACGGATTACGTTCCCCTTGAAAATATGAAGGCCTTAATCGATGCCACCTTTGAGTTCGGCCGTTACCCCATTGAACTTGAGGAAGGGGCAGTCACAGGAAAGGTATGGCAATATAAAGGAAAAGCCCAAAAAAAGGAAGTCCCTTCTGAAAGCGAACTCGATATTGATGCATATTTGGCAGGGTTGTTGAGCAATGACGTTAATCGCGTTGTTGAACTCAGTAAAAAGGACATTGATTCCGGTGGAGATATTGAAAATGTCATAAAAAGAGGCCTGATCCCCGCAATGACGGGGATTGGCAAGAAATTCCAGACTGGAGAGATCTATATTCCTGAAATGATGATTGCCGCAAAGACCATGGCGGGAACCATTGACAGGTTTAAGGATCAACTCGACAAGAACCGGGAGAAGTTGGGCAATGTGGTCATCGGCACCGTTCAGGGGGATCTTCATGACATCGGCAAGCGCCTCGTCATTATGATGCTTGAAGGCCAGGGGTTTTTCGTCGAAGACATGGGGATTTCGGTCAAATCCGAAAACTTCGTAGCGTTTGTCAGAGAAAAAAAGCCCCATATTTTGGCCATGAGTGCTCTTCTAACCACAACCATGATTGAGATGAAGAAGACCATCATTGCCCTTCAAGAGGCTGGATTGAGGGAGAACATCAAGATCATCGTCGGCGGAGCGCCCGTAACGCAGAGTTTTGCAGACCAAATCGGAGCAGACGGATACGCTTATGACGCTCCCGGGGCCGCGCAGCTCTGCAAAGAAATCCTCTTCAGCTGAGCCCGAAATGGTTTCTCCCCCAGTCACGCATCATCAATCACTGAGGATACGAAAAAGCGAGCCATCTGTCTACGCCTGTGGGGTAGAAAAAACAATTTCCTGCCCCATGATTTCTTCTTCCAGTCGTCGCTTTCAGGCACACATAACAGTCAAAGATACTTGACAATATGCCCAAGAACCGACGTCTAAAAACACTGTGATACCACTTTTCTATTACCTCGCTTGATAACTACCATGAAATCCTGATCAACTTTTTGAATTGCCTCAAAAAGTTGTCAGTCCCACCTCCATCCCAAACCAACAATTTTTAAATATTCTCGACAAAACATCGAGACTATTATAGCATCCTTTCCTCAATACACAGCAAGTCCCTGAATCAATTCCAAGGAGTACACCCACATGACTATCACAAAAGCCGACATAATTGAACTAATCTACAAAAATTCAGATCTTAAAAAGCAAGAGTCGGCCTTCGCCGTTGAATCTCTCCTTGAAATCATCAAACGAACCCTGGAATCAGGAGAAGACTTATTGATCTCCGGATTTGGGAAATTCTGTGTGAAAGGCAAAAATAAGCGAAGAGGACGAAACCCCCAAACTGGCGAAGACATGATGCTGGATACGAGAAGGGTTGTAACCTTTAAATGTTCAGGAGTGTTGAAGGAGAAAATGAATGGGGAATGATTTGTCTCAAAAATAACTTACATCATCCACAATATCCCTGCCCACCGCCCCCTTTTAAGAAAAATAGTAATACCTAAAAGCTGCAATTAGCTGTTGGCTATTAGCAGTTAGCTTAAAGATATCAAGTATCTACATTGCCTCTGTCTATATTCGAGGCATCACTTTTTGATGCTGACTTATTTCACTGTAACTGGTTGAAATTATATTCCTAATAGCTAACGACTAAGCGCTAATTGCAGCTTTTAAGTAATATAGTCAGAACATGCCTCCTCATGGTCTGGAAATATCCTGGAGACGACACAGACCCAAAAAAAACCTTGTTTTCCCAAACGGCGGAGTCTATGAAAAGCACGTTAGAAATGGTGAAGAAAGCGGAGAAGGCACCGGGGGTTTTTCTGGCAACAAAAACCAGAACCATTTAGCGACCCTTTACAGAAAAATCAATAATGGCACAGACGGGAATAATTCAAGAAACCATCAAGGGAATCGTAGACCGGGTCACTTATCACAACCCAGACAACGGTTGGTCGGTCCTGCGAGTTACCCCTTTTGATAACCCCCACCAGCAAGACACCGTCATTGTTCACCAAACAAAAGTTTTTGCTGGAGCGACAATGGAATTCCAGGGGGCCTGGATTGTCCATTCCAAATTCGGTCGCCAATTTAAAGCCACAAAAGCTTTTGAGAAAAAACCCGCAACAACAGCCGCTATTGAAAAATATCTGGGGTCAGGCCTCATCAGAGGCGTGGGTCCAAAAACCGCAAAAAAAATCGTCAAACATTTTGCAGAACAAACCCTTGAGATCTTCGAAACCGAGATCGAGAAACTAACTGAAGTCCCAGGCATCGCTCAAAAAAAATTGGAAACGATCAGTTGTGCATGGACTGAGCACCGAGCCATAAGAGAAGTCATGATGTTTCTCCAAACCCACGGAATAAGCACCCTCTTCGCTGTAAGAATCTACAAGGAATATGGGGACAACGCCATTTCCTATGTCAACGAAGACCCTTATCGGTTAGCCAGCGATTTCTACGGGATAGGATTTTTTTCGGCAGACAAGGTTGCCTTGAGTATAGGCCTTGAGCGGAATAGTCCCCAAAGAATCATGGCTGGAATAAAGCATGTCCTGGCTGCCAGCAGGGAGTTTGGTCACTGTTATTTGACGTTATCACAAATAAGCATCCAGGTCGAAGAACTGCTGGAGCTCGATCTTGGTGATCATTTGCCCAGATTTCTCAAAGAAATGGAGGAGAGAGGGCTCGTCATGGTTCGCCAAATCCTTCTTCCTGAAGGAAGAATCGAGCCATATTATTATTCCAAATCCCTCTATTTCGATGAGCTGTATGTTGCCAACAGAGTTCCCTTGTCAGCAAATCCCCCAAAGGTTGATCAGAAGCGGGTGGATACCTGGATTGATCTATACTGTAAAGCCAAAAACATTTCCTTGAGCGACGAACAGGCAGACGCCGTAAAAGGTATCGTCTCCAAAAAACTCTCAGTGCTGACCGGTGGCCCCGGTGTCGGCAAAACGACGACAACTTTGGTCCTCGTCAAATTGCTGGAGGCCATGAAACTCAACGTCTTGCTCGCCGCCCCAACAGGTCGGGCTGCCCAAAGGATGATGGATGTGGTTGGCAAGGAATCCAAAACGATCCACCGACTCCTGGGATGGCAAGTCGGAAGATTTCAAAAAGACGAAGAAAACCCCCTCGATGTTGATTTCCTCATCGTTGATGAGTGTTCCATGCTGGATATCACGTTGACCGCTTCATTGTTGAAGGCGGTACCTCTTGAAAGCCAAATTCTCTTCATTGGAGATGCAGACCAACTGCCCTCAGTAGGCGCCGGAAACGTCCTCAGAGATATCATTGCCTCGGGAAGCGTTCCATGTTTCAAACTCACCAGAGTCTTCAGGCAGGCGCAGAAATCTTTGATCATCAAATGCGCCCATCAAATCAACCGTGGCAACATGCCACACATCGATTCCCCCTTCAAGAAACCCGAAATCTGGACAGAGGAATCTGACTGCCTCTTCATGGATTCAGACGAAGCAACCCAGGAACAGCTCCGTTTCATTGCCAAAATCAAAAGGATGCATTCAAAAACGCTTGAGACGCCAAAAGAAGAAGATACGGGTGTGGCCCCATACGAATTCAGAATAAATGAGCCCGTGGTCCCATACGAAACCGAATTAATCATCCCCAGGAAATTTCAACACGTCAATATAGAGAAGGTGTACAATGCAGAAAACAACATCGACGAGTTATTGTCGGTCATGAAGAAGGTCCACCCGTGGTCATCCCTGCATTACGGCCTCATAGCCTCTGAAGTAGTCAAAAAACTCTATGTGGAATGGATACCCAAGTACTACGGGAAACAAACCGAAATCCAGATCTTGTCCCCAATGACGAGAGGAAGTATAGGCACATTGAGTCTCAACAAGATGATCCAGGAAGCTGTCAACCCGCCAAAAAAAGGGCGGGGCCAACTCATTGTCGGGGAGAGAATATTCAGAGTGGGGGACCGGGTCATCCACAGAAAAAACAACTATGAACTGGAGGTCTTCAACGGAGACATCGGTGTCATCAAGGAAATCGACAATGAAGAATTGACGTGCGAAGTCTCCTTTTTTCCGGACGGAAGACAAGTTTTCTATCAGCGGGAAGATATCCCCCAACTGGATTTGTCCTACGCAATAACCATACACAAATCCCAGGGAAGCGAGTTCCAGACAGTTATCATACCGGTACTCACACAACACTACAAAATGCTGTTTCGCAACCTTATTTACACCGGCTTAACAAGGGCCAGGGACCTGGCTGTGTTCGTCGGCACCCGCAAAGCACTTGCGATGGCTGTGAAAAACCAGGACACCAGTCGGAGGCAGACCCATCTGAAAGAACTCTTAGAAACCATCCCATCATGAAAAGGATTGGTCAGCGATTGCTCAGCAAGGAAGGCGGCAAGCCGTAGGGCGAAATCTCAAAATCAGCAGTTATGAATTTTTGTCGGATGTCTCTTGAAAGGAAAAATGTATGAACAGAATATGGTCTTACCAGGATTATATAAAACACCTCTCTCACTCAAGCAGCCTGGTTCGCACATGGGCCTTAACATATGGGGGTCGGTCAATTTGCAAACCATCCGTTTGTAAATAAACTGCACTCGCATGAAAGTCGAGGCGAGTGATTCCAGCCAACTGATTCTGGATCGCCGCCGCCATGTCCTTCTTTGATAAAGCAAACAAGCGCCAGCGTTTCTTCTGGCGTTAGTTCAATCATTTCTTTACGCTAATCCACGATCAATCATACTTCGTCTTCTTATCAAATCTCCCTTTTTATTCCTGTCAAAGCGCCTACCGGGCAGGCCTCGGCACAACCCATACATTTTTCGCAGTCGTACCCAGCTTTGTCGTCTTCTCCGTAAAAACTGATCTCCGTATGAAAACCCCGTTTCGCAAAGGCCATGAGAGGCTTCCCATTTCTCATGCTGCAGACATAGATGCATCTTCCGCATAAGACACACCGGTTCGGGAAATACAGGAGTGCAGGATGTACCTCCACAGGGCCAATCTTTCCGACCAGATGCTCCAGGCGTTTGGGCTTCAAACCGACCTTCAAGAATTTTGCAATCCTCTGCAGTTCGCACCGTTTATTTGCAGCACAGTGGCCGCAATCCACGTCATGTACAGATAGAAGCAGTTCAAAAGCGGTTTGCTGCAGGTCCCTGACTTCCGGGGTATCGGTTTGGATCACCATTCCTTCTTGAATCGTCCTGTTGCAGGATGTCTCGGGGGTTTTTCCGCCCTGGATTTCCACAAAACAAAGTCTGCAGGACGCTGTGGGGTGCTCCATGCCTTCAAAGAAACAAAGATGCGGGATATAAATATCGTTCCGCAGGCAGGCTTCAAGAATCGAAAGTCCTTCTTCCGCCTCAATCTTTCTGTTGTCCACCGTTATTTCAATCATGTTTCGCTACTCAGCTCTTTCAATAATCGGAGCAAGTTCGGGAGGAGACACGCGCACCACCGCATTGTATTCGGGGGGACAGGCCTGCACGCACTCTCCGCATTTGACACAGAGGGTCTGGTCGACCCCCTTCTTGCGGTTCTTTGTCGTAAAAATAGCCTCCACGGGACAACAGCCCACACAAGCGTCGCAGCCCCGGGCGCATTTCTCCAGATCAATATAGAATGCCGTCAGGCTCCTGCACATGCCTGCCGGACATCTCTTCTCATGAATATGGGCTTCGTATTCGTCGCGGAAATATTTCAGAGAGGTCAATACCGGATTGGGAGCGGTTTTCCCTAAACCGCAGAGGGAGCCCGCCTTGATGTCCCTGCTCAGGGACTCCAACTGTTCAAGATCGCCTTCACGTCCTTCTCCTTTGGTAATCCTCTCCAGGATGTTCAGCAAATGCTGGGTTCCTATTCTGCAGAAGGTGCATTTCCCACACGATTCGTTCTGGGTAAATTCAAGGAAATATCGGGCCACATCCACCATACAGGCGTCTTCATCCATGACCACCATTCCCCCTGAACCCATCATGGCCCCTGCGCTTATGAGGGAATCAAAATCAATAGGCGTATCCAGAAAATCCGCAGGGAGACACCCTCCCGAAGGCCCCCCGATCTGAACGGCCTTAAAGGCTTTCTTGTTGGGAACTCCCCCGCAGATGTCAAAGATAAGAGACCTCAGAGGAACTCCCATGGGTATTTCCACAAGGCCCGCGTGCAACACGTCCCCCACCACGGAAAAGATAGCAGTTCCCGGGCTTTTTTCCGTGCCGATTTTTCTGTACCAGTCCGGCCCGTGTTCCACAATGGGCGGAATAGAAGCCAGGGTTTTAACATTGTTGATAACCGTGGGTTTCCCACCCAGCCCTTTTTCCACGGGAAAAGGCGGCCGGTGTTCCGGCATGCCGCGGTGCCCTTCGATAGATCTGATGAGAGCCGTTTCTTCCCCACATACAAAGGCCCCGGATCCTTGGAAAATATCGATTTCCAGATCCAATGAACTGCCAAGGATCTCTTTCCCTAAAAAGCCCCTTTTTTTCGCCTGGACAATGGCTTCCGTCACCATTTTTACGGCAAGGGGGTATTCCGCCCTTACATAAACGATGGCTTCCGCGGCGCCCACGGCATACGCGCAAATGGCGATGCCTTCAATTACCTGGTGAGGATTGCTCTCCAAAATGGTCCTGTCCATATAAGCGCCGGGATCTCCCTCGTCTGCATTGCAGATAATAGTTTTTGAACTACCGCTCGCTTTTTTTGCCAGATCCCACTTTAGACCAGTGGGGAAACCTGCCCCTCCCCTGCCCCGAAGTCCGGCACTTGTGATCCACTCAACAATGGCATCCCGATCCATATCGAGGGCTTTGGCCAGGGCCTGGTACCCTCCGCCGGCAATATAATCGTCAACATTTTCGGGATCCACAATCCCGCATTTTTCCATGACGATCCTTTTTTCCTGGCTGAATCGGGGAAAATCCCATACCTGCGGGATCATCTCATTTTCTTCCGTAGCCCCTAACAGATGCTCAAAAAGAGGGTCTCCTTTTTCCAGGAACGAACGGACAAGCATCTTTGCCTTTCCCGGAGTAACGTTCTGGTAAAAGATGGGAGGAAAACCTGGATTGGATATAATTACCACAGGTTCTGCATAACAATGGCCGATGCACCCCATGGTATGGATACGGGCTTCAACCCCACGTTGAAAGAGAGTTTCTTCAAATGCCTGTTTCGTTTCCAGAGCACCCGAAGCAATGCCGCAGGTGGCCAACCCCACGTGGATCCTCGGAACAACCTCTTTCAGGAGTTCAGCCCGGGACTTTTTCGCTTGTTCCCGAATGGCTGCGTAGGCCGATGCCACTCTGGAAACCTGGCTGTTCTCATCCATCTTTTTGTCCTTCTTCTCTTGCCCTTTTTTCTTTTTCAATCTGGAAACCGAGGATCAGGCCTTCCACCTTGCTTGGGGCAACTTTCCCGTGTACATCTTCACCCACTACCGCAACGGGAGCCAGGGCACAGCACCCCACACAGGCAACCCGTTCAATGCTGAATTCCCTGTCAGGGGTCGTTTCTCCATCTTTGATCTCAAGCTTTCTTTCAAAATTTTCTAGAATAATACTTCCGCCCCGGACGTGACAGGCAGTACCCAGACAAACTTTGATATGATGTTTTCCAGGAGGGTGAAAGCGGAACTGGTTGTAGAAGGTAGCCACTCCATACACTTCGCAGACAGCAAGATCCAGATAATCCGCAACCATTTCGACAACCTTTGCGTCCAGGTAAGCGTGTCTTCCCTGTACCATCTGGAGTATGGGAATTAAATTTTTTCTTTCACAACCGAAACGAGTGATCTCTTCACTGATCTCTTTCAACATCGCTTCTTCTTGTTCGAGTAGGTTGTCTTTCTCAAAACCATTCATTATCAACAGCATCCGTCGTTTTTTTATAAGGCTTCACATACGGTGCCTCGCGCAGAGACGCAGAGTCGCAGAGAAAAAATGCTGACACCTACTTTCACACGACCTTACCGCCCGCTTGTCCCGGCGCTCGGGGCTTGTCCCGGCGCTCGGGGCTTGTCCCGCTGGCGGGGCTTCGCTCAAGACGCGAAGAACGCTAAGATCTTGTTTTTTTACCGAATCGGAACGGACGATTCGATAAAGCAATCGGCCCTGCGGGCATTACGGAGAATGGAACCGCTATTGGAACTATCTAGTGGGAACACACAAAAAAATAATGGCTGTTTTTTCGAATCGTCTGTTCCGATTCGAAAAAGGCTTTGCGGCCTTTGCGTCTTGGCGGTTCAAAAACAAATAACCAGTTGAATTTCATACAAAGATGCTAAAGTCTCTCCATCGCTCCATAGGCTCCCTGTATCCTGTCCCGCAACAAAAAACAGAGCCTTTCCAGCAGGCAGAAGCCCAGATCCGGGTTCTCGACCATCATCACTCTCAGATCCGATCCCCGTAAACGCAATACTGTGGTAGGTTTCCGGCAAACGGCCGAGGACATCAGGTTGTGAGGTTCGTCCAGCAGTGTAGACCAACATCCTAAAACCCTTCCTTTTCCCAATACTCCGATGACGGCGTTTCCACTGCGAGGCCCGAGGTCCATCGATCTTTCAAGCAACAGGTGCCCTTCTGCTACGATATACAGGTGCTCACCAAAATCGCCCTGGCTGAAGATAATATCTTCCGGCTGGTATTCCCTTATCTCGCAAATATCAGCGATCTGTTCAAACAAACCGCAATCCAGACCCTTGAAAAATTCACAACTTTCTATGATTTCTAGAATTTTTACACGGTCCATGGATACCCTCCAGAATCAATAAGCCACAGAAGGAAACAACTTCCGGTCTGTATGAGGCAGAAAAAGCGCCGCAATATATTCATTGGTGAACGGTTGATAGGTGGAAAGCTCGATATTTGTCATTGATCTGGAAATATTCACGCAGTTTTCGTAAGCTTTTTCCGAAAGCAGACACTTGCGGGCACCAGTAAGAGAGCTGTTCCCGATAAATTTGATTCTTTCATGGGGGATATCCGGAAGCAATCCAATGGCTATGGATTTGGGAATATTCAGAAAACTACCAAAACCACCTGCCACATAAAACGTATCGATCGAATCTAATTGCAGACCAATATAATCGGTAAGGGACTTGATAGCCGCAAAGACAGCCCCTTTCGATTTTATAAGATTGTCGATATCCGGTTCGGCGATAAAGACCGCTGTTCCCGATTCCGTTTCATCCGGAAAGGCAATGATGTATTGGGGAATATTGTCCTCCACTTCCAGCCTGCGATCCTGCCTGTTTCTGTGAAATTTTCCGTCCGGACCGATAATACCGTTTTTCACCAGTTCGTAGATGCAGTCGATCAGACCCGACCCACAGATCCCCCTGGCAGGTGCATTGCCAATGGTTTCATATTTCAGGTCACCCTGAACTATCTCAATTCTTTCAATGGCCCCCTTTACAGCCCTCATCCCGCAACGGGTACCTCCGCCTTCAAAAGCGGGGCCTGCCGAAGCGCTGCAGCAGACCAGCCAGTCTTTGTTTCCGATGGCTATTTCTCCGTTGGTTCCGATATCGATAAGCCCTTTGACCTCTTCTGTTTCCGCCATGCCACAGGCCATCACCCCGGCCACGATATCTCCGCCCACATAGGATGCAACGCAGGGAATGGTTTCGAGAATACCCCGCGGATTGATATGAATGCCAATTTCTTCAGCCCGAATCTGGGGAAACTCATCTGCGGTAGGCACGTAAGGATCCAGCCTTATGGAACAGGGTGTGAGCCCCAACAGGAAATGGCACATGGTGGTATTGCCGGCTGCGGTAATGGCGTAGATATCTTCCCTTGAAATACCACTGCTTGCAACAATCTTATCGATAAGCTGATTGATATTCTTTATCACGGCCCGCTGCACAGGATGGAGTCCCCCCTTGCCGCAGGCAAAGATCATCCTGGATATGACATCTTCTCCAAAACTGGCCTGCTGGTTGTGGGTCCCTTCAACAGCCAGCACCTTTCCGGAATTCAGGTCCACGAGTTGGGTCACCACGGTGGTTGTTCCCACATCAATGGCAACCCCGTAGTTGGATTCGGTCGTATCGAGCGGTTCTATCTTCAGTATCCGGTAGCCTGAGCCATGTTTGGAAACGGTCACCGTGACTTTCCAGTCGTTGCTTCGAAGCTTTTCTGAAAGATTCTGAAGGCAGTCCAGGGGTATATCAAAACTATGAAAGCCAAGTGTTTTTCTAAGCGCCCTTGAGACGCGTTCTATATCGGGAGCGTTGTCTTCAACGGAGGGAGGTGTCAGTTCAAGGTAGATTTTCCTGACCAGTGGTTCGATCTCTACATTCCCGGTCTCTTCCGGTTCTCCCCCTGTCATTATCTTGGATTCTTCCATCCTCGATTCAGGGGGAATAACAATTTCAAGGTCATCATGGACAGGGGTCTGGCAGGCCAGCACATAGCCTTTCATAAGCTCATCGGGAGAAAAAAACCCTTTTGCATGCTCTTCCGCCTTCGCTTTCCCCTTGGAAACCTGTACGCGGCATTTGCCGCAGACACCCTCACCTCCACAGAGATTATTGACGAATATATCAGCATTCTGTGCAGCTTCGGCAATCATTGTGCCATCTTCCACCTCAACCGTTTTTTCGGCGGGCAGAAATTTAATGGTGTATTTATTCATGTCTTTCACTCCCGAATTTTTTGACTTTTATACCATCTAAAAGCGGCAATTAGCAATTAGCTTTTAGCCGTTAGCTAAAATATTTCATACATTTGGAAGACTTATTCCAATATTGGGACTTTCATTTTCTTCGTCCTTCTATTACACCGTAAATTACTGGTATTGTAAGGCTAACAGCTAACGGCTGACCACTAATTGCTTATTTTAGATACCTAGAAACTGCAATTAGCTTTTAGCTATTAGCCGTTAGCTTAAAGATATCAATAATTTGCATGGCTTTTCACTTTATTTGGGGTTCCACTTTTTGATGCTTACCTATTGCATCGTAAGCAGCTGATATTGTGTGGCTAATAGCTAACGGCTAACCGCTAATTGCAGCCTTTACGGTGATACCATTTGAAAAACAGATCTGAAAAGAACTTTTTGAAAAGGCAGCGATTCAGCGCTTGTCACTTGTGAATTGTGACTCAGATAGGGTACACTTCACTTCATGAATAATCAAGGTTTGAAAAAAATACGGCAATCCATTCGGAGGTACCGCCCCCACGAAATTCTTGCCAGTTGGATATTCACGAAAAGGCCTACATCTGTGGCTATTGACGTAACACACCGGTGCAATCTCAAGTGCGCCCACTGCTACTGGTGGAAACAGGAGCACCCCAGTGAGCTGAGTGACCTGGAAATGGTGACTTTCATGAAGGGTCTGAAGGCCACGGGGCTCGGCGCAGCTATCCTGTACGGAGGAGAACCTACCCTGCGCCCGGAGGTCTGCCTCGCAGCCAGCGAGATATTTCACACAACACTGGCCTTTACCAACGGCGTGAACGGCTTTCCCCCGTTGAAGAACGGCCAATGGATACTTTCCCTTGACGGCACGGAAGAAATAAATGATGGAATTCGGGGAAAGGGAGTTTACAGACAGGCCCTGGAAAATGTAAGAAAGGCGGAACGGCCACCCATTGTTCACATGACGCTTTCAAAGCTCAACCAGGAAAATCTGGACGATTTTGTGTGCGAGATGATGGCACTCCCAATCAAGGGATTAGGGTTTTCTTTCTATACACCCAACAGGGGAGACAAAGCCTCGGACATGTTCATTCCCCTTCAGGACCGGGATCGCCTCTGCACCGGAATTCTATCCCTGAGAAAACGGTATGGGGAAAAAATCGGATTTACCCCGGCCATGGCTCGGCAACTCATGTCTTCGGGCAGTTTCACCAAATGGAACAGGTATTCGGACTGCCCGGTCAGCAGGAGGGTACGGTGTTTTAAATCCGACGGAAAACCAAAGGCATGCACCTATGGGGATGATGCAGACTGTTCCCGTTGCGGTTGTGCAGCGGTCGTTGCATACCGTGGAGCTCTGAGGCCACTCGATTACCGCACTCTGCAATTGCTTGTCGGGTTGATAATTCCTGATGTGAGAGCACGTGGCGAGGCGCGAAAATGCATTCCCTTACAGAAAGTGGGAACGAGAAAAACTTCAATTAAAAAAATTGAACCGCCAAGGCGCTAAGGACGCAAAGCCTTTTTCGAATCGGAACGGACGATTCGAAAAAACAGCCATTATTGTTTCTGTCTGAAACGTAAACATTCTCCGAAATGCCCGAAGGGCTGATTGCTTTATCGAATCGTCCGTTCCGATTCGGTAAAAAACAAAATCTTAGCGTTCTTGGCGTCTTGAGCGAAGCCCCGCTAGCGGGACAAGCGGGCGGTAAAGTGGTGTAAAAGTTTCTTTCTAGATCTGATCCCGCTTTATAGCGGGACGGCGGCGCTCGTATGTAACACGCCGTTGGCGGTAAAATATCTAATGCTCACCTGACGGCTATAAGTTCAACCGACAAAAATTCATAAGCACATTTTTTAACGATTGGAACCAAAATGAAAAACGACAAAATTCAAAACGGAAGGCAGATTTCCAGTGATCAGGTTCAATGCGGAAAATGCGTCCATTTCAGATATTTTGAGAATAAATTCGGACACAACAGCCCAAATGCATTGGGAAAATGCGAAGAAAAATCGTGGGATGGAAACCGTGGCCAATGGGCCATGTTCCGACATCGGTGCAAATATTTCGAAGCAAAGCCGGACGAGTCTCAGGAAAATCCGTTATCTCGGTAATACTAATCAAGGAGGCTTTGGGTTTTTGATGGCAGAGCACACACACAATTTTGTGGAAGAATACGATGGTCTGGTAGGTTTTGGTTTTGATCGTGAAGGGGATGAAAATACGGTCGCCTATTACCTGCAGAAATTTTCCGATGATGCACACATGGCCCTGATCAAAAAACGAATGACTCAGGAAGAGTTGGAAGAAGTTTTCAATCTACTCACACGTCTATTGAAAACCCATCTTTCAGAGGAAGAATACCATGGGTATTTCCTCAAGGATAGGGAGTAAGGGATTGTAGATTGCGGATTAGGGTTATCAGATGTTCTTAGAAGCCCTGAAAGTCAACAGATCCTAAATATCCAAACCTCGTCAAGTGGTTGACTAGGTTAGTAGTTAAGTTGTTTTTTATCATACAAGTTCATGCCCTATATTCCAAAATTGGACATCGGCCAACCTTGAGTTCGCAATGCATTTGATATTACATGCTTTTTTCCAAATCAACGACTCGACCATTTAACTATTTAACGAGGTCTGAATATCCAACATCGATAAAACATTGAGGGACGCTTACTCTCCCGAAAAAACCGGTTTGCGCTTCTCCAGGAACGCCTTAAACCCTTCGAGACAGTCCTTGCTTTCGCGGACGCGGACGGTCCCCTCCGTTTCCACGAGGAGCCCTTTTTCAAACCCCTCGTACTCTCCGGCCGACATGGCCTTGAGAACGCAACCCACCGCGATGGGAGGCCTTTCGGCCAGTTTTTCCGCAAAGGCAAAGGCGTCATCCATCAGGTTTTCCGGAGATGAGACCTGGTTGACCAGGCCGATTTCCAATGCCTCTCCAGCGCTGACGGTTTTGCTGAAAAGAATCATGTCCAGGGCCTTTGCCCGGCCCACCAGGCGGGGCAGCCGCTGACTTCCTCCCCATCCTGGAATAATACCCAGATTCAATTCCGTGAGCCCCACCTTTGCCTTGGGCGTATCCACCATGATCCTGAAATGGCATGCCATGGCCAGTTCCAATCCCCCTCCCAGAGCGAACCCATTCATGGCGGCGATGACCGGCTTGTCAAATCGGTCAATCCGCTCCCAGAGGTTCCTGCCCATGGGACTGGTTTTGGCGCTGTTTGCCGCGTCGCTCACGTCAAAGCCCGCAGAAAAACATTTTTCCCCGGCCCCGGTCAGAATGACCACCCTGACTTCCGGATCCTTTTCCACGGCGTCAATGGTCTGTTCAAATTCCTCCATAGTCGCGAGGTTCCAGGCATTGACGGGAGGATGGTTGAATGTAATCAGAGCGATATGTTCTTTTTTTTCCAGTATGATGTTTTTAGATGTCATTTGCATATTCCTTTTCAATTATACGGTTATACCTGAGAGCCCTGCAGATTCTCCCAGATCACGGAATATCCCTGCCCCCTGCCCACACACATGGTGGTGAGACCATATTTAGTCTGGGGGTTCTCCTTGAAGAGCCCGGACAGAAAAACCACCAGGCGGGGACCCGATGCAGCCAGGGGATGGCCATAAGCTATGGAGCCCCCCCATCGGTTAACCCTTGCGTCATCCCAGGCCATTCCCATACGGTCCATAAAATAGAGCGCCTGGACGGCAAAAGCCTCATTGAGCTCCACCAGGTCCATATCGTCCATGGTTAACCCGGCCTTCTGAAGGGCTTTCTCTGTGGCAGGGACCGGTGCAATTCCCATGATGGTGGGGTCCACTGCCGCAACCGCCGAGGACACCCATCGCATCTTGGGACGGATCCCCAGTTCCCGGGCTTTCTCTTCATTCATAATCAAGACGGCGCAGGCCCCGTCGTTCAGGCCGGAAGCGTTTCCCGCAGTCACATGGCCTCCTTCCTTAAAGGGCGTCTTGAGATTTCCCAGGCCCTCCATGGTCGTATTGGCCCTGGGGGGCTGGTCCCGGTCAGCGACCGCATGGGTACCATCTGCCATCTCTACCTCGAGGGGGATGATCATCTCCTTCATTTTCCCCGCCTTGATGGCCTTGTCGGCATTTTGTTGGCACCTTTCAGCGTATTGGTCCGCCATCTCTTTTGTAAATTCGGGGAAACGTTCATGGAGATTCTCAGCGGTCAACCCCATATTCAGGGCCGAAGGACCGCCCATGACTTCCTCACTTCTGGGATGGGGATCCCGCATGAATCCCATGGGGAGATGGCCCATATGTTCCACCCCTCCGGCAATAAGGCAGTCAGCCATCCCCGATGCCACATAGGCCGTGGCAAAACCTATAGCGGAAAGCCCCCCGGCGCACATGCGATCAACGGAACAACCTGGGATCCCGTACCCCCAGTCCGCAAGCATACTCACCACCCGGCCGATGGTTCCACCTTGTTCCTTCATCTGGTTGGTAACCCCCCAGATATTGTCTTCAATCATATCCGGGCTGATCTCCGGATTTCGCTGAATCAAGGCCTTCAGCAAGGGAACAATCAGGTCATCGGCCCTGGTGTTCCAGAAAATCCCTTTTTCTCCGGCCCTGCCAAAGGCCGTTCTCACGGCGTCAACAACCACCACCCGGTTCAATGTTCTGTCCATCAAATATGCTCCTCTTAAATCAAAAGGCCCCTTCGGGCATCTCCACAATCTCCCGCCCATTACGCAGACAGGTATCCAGACGGGCCAAGGTGATGGGCAGGGTCACCCCGGCAAAATAGGTGGCCTGCATGATCTTGCCCCGACAATAGTCGTTCTCCCCCTTTTCATCTATGATTTTCCCGGAAATGACAGCCATGTCCAGGAGACGCCAGGTCACGGTGACATCCCCGAAGCACAAGAGGGCCGGATAGGTGTAAGAAGCCCACTGGAGGGTATCCGTTTTTGAACGTTTAGACATCTCCTCGGCTACCCGGACCAGCTTCTCCGCCGCGTTTGATAAGGCCTCCACCTCGCCGCCAAGGGTATCATGGTCCCGGTTTTCCGTGCAAAAAGATTCGATCTTCCCCATGAACGCCTTAAAATAAGCGCCGTCGTGGATACGCATCTTGCGCCCCAGAAGATCCATGGACTGGATGCCGTTGGTCCCCTCATACAGGGACATGATCTTGGCATCCCTCAGATATTGCTCCAGGGGATATTCCTTGCTGAAGCCATACCCCCCGAGACACTGGATGGCCGTCTCACAGACCCGGAAGCCCATATCCGAGCAATAGGCCTTAATGATGGGCGTCATGAACTCCACCAGGGCCTGGTAATTGGCCTTTTCTTCCCCCTCTTCCATTTCAAGGGCCAGATCGGACCAGAATGCCCCCGTATAGATCATGGAACGCATGCCGTCCACCATGGCCTTCATCCACAGGAGCATCCTGCGTACGTCCGGGTGTCCGATAATGGGAATGGAACCGGGTTTTCTGCGGGTCACTTCCGCACCCTGAATCCGTTCCATGGTATAGGCGAGGGCATTGTGATAAGCGTTACTGGCAAGGGTCATCCCACTCACCCCCGTATTGATCCTTGCGGCATTCATCATCTGGAACATGTGGGCTAGCCCACGGTTTTCCTCCCCGCAGAGATACCCCTCGCAACCGTCGTTGTCCCCAAAATTGAGGGCACAGGTGGGCGAAGCATGCAGGCCCAGTTTCTTTTCCACACCGCTGCAGATCACATCGTTGGGCTCTCCAACAGAACCGTCCGGGAGGACCCTGAACTTGGGGACGATGAACAGGGAAATCCCCTTGATCCCCTCAGGAGCTCCTTCCACACGGGCAAGGACGAGGTGGATGATATTCTCGGCCAGGTCATGGTCTCCCCAGGAAATGAAGATTTTGTTTCCCTTGATTTTGAACCGATCCCCATCCCTGACAGCCGTAGCACGAATGGCAGCCAGATTGGAACCCGCATCAGGTTCGGTGAGAGCCATGGTTCCGGCCCAGTCTCCCGAAAACATGCGGGGTATGAACTGTTCCTTGAGTTCCGGGGTAGCGAAACTTTCAATGAGGTGGGCCGCCCCGTGTGTCAGGCTCGGCGCCATATTGAAGGATTGCGAAGCCCCGTACATGAGATCGTTGATGACGATCCTCATCATGTGGGGGAAACCCTGGCCACCATACTCCGGGTCCCGGGCCGCTGCTGTCCAGCCGGTCTCACCGTACAATTTGAATGCTTCTTTAAATTCCGGGGCGCAGCGGACCTGCCCGTCTTCAAAGACAACGCCCCACTGCTCCCCCACCTCTTGCAGGGGCTCCACGACCCCCCTTGTAAACTTGATGGCCTCCTGGACCAGCATGTCCAGGGTGTCCTCATCCAGTTCACGGTACCGCTGGAGACCGCAGAGGGAGCCATAGTTCAGTTGATCCTTGAGGATAAAAAAAAGATCTTTTTCGTTTAACTTGAAATGGCCCATGGTTCTAAAATCTCCTTATTATATTTGATGGCTTGATACTGAAACAGAGATCTCGTACCGCTCTCTCAGCTTCCTTTTCAATACTTTGCCCGTATGGCTTTTGGACAGATCATCCACAATCCGGACCACACGGGGATATTTGTAGGGAGCCACCCTCTCCTTCACAAAGAGTCGTATCCCGTCAGCGGTGACGTTGGAGCCCGGCTTCAACACCACATCCGCGGCCACCTCTTCCCCCAGGCCCTGGTGATAGATACCATAAACCCCCGCCTCCACCACGGACGGATGCTGGAACAACAACTCCTCTATTTCGCGGGGATAGATATTGTACCCGCCACGGATAACCATATCCTTTTTTCGGTCCACGATATAGATATACCCTTCGCTGTCCATGCGGGCCAGATCACCGGTATGGAGCCAGCCGTCCACAATGGCCTCGGCCGTCTCCACCGGGCGGTTGAGATATCCCTTCATGACGCCGGGCCCCTTTACGATGAGTTCCCCAACCTGGTCCGTGGCAACCTCGCTGCCGGACTCATCCACAATGCGCGCCTCAAAGCCCGGAATGGGGACACCGATAGAACCCGCCTTGGTTTTCTGCCCGAAGGGGTTCTCGATGCAGACGGGTGAACACTCGCTCAGACCGTACCCCTCGTAGATCTTTGTATGAAATTGTTTTTCAAATTTGCGGAGCACCTCCAGCGGCAGGGACGATCCCCCCGAAACACAGAAGCGGAGAGAGGAGCGAACCGGACCGGTGTTTGTGGCATGGATGAGACGGTTCAACATCGTCGGCACCGCAAACAGGATGGTACTTTCTTCGGACTCAATGAGTTCCATGACCGGGCCAGGATCAAACTGGCGGAAAAGATGCAGGGTCTGGCCAAGATAGATGGAGGCATTCAGGGAGCTGGTCTGACCAAATATGTGGTAAAGGGGCAGGACTCCGATGACCACGTCATCCGGAGAGGTGGTCCGCATGTCTGCCACGGTCATGGCATTGCCGGCCAGGTTATTGTGGGTCAACATGGCTCCTTTGGCCAGGCCAGTTGTGCCCGAAGTATAAATAATGGCGGCGATATCACGATCTTCAACAGAACAGGCGGGAAATTCGTCGGGACCACTTACCGTTTCAAACGGAACAAAGCCGGAACCCGGTTCGACCCCCAAAGCCACACGGGTCTTGAGGTCGGGAAGATCGGAAAGGATCTTTCGAGGTTCCTCCAGAAAAGGATCCATACCGATAAATCCCCTGGCCCCCGAGTCCTCAAAGATGTGCGACAATTCGTGACTCTTGTAGAGGAAATTCACGGGAACAATGATCACCCCCATCCTGGCGAGGGCATAATAGGCCGTAACAAATTCTAGATTCGATTGCATCATCAGGATGCATGCGTCTCCGGACTCGAGTCCTAAGGCCGCAAGACCCCCGGCCAGAGAGTTGACCTTTCGGTCCAATTCCTGATAGGCAATCTCTTCCCCCTCAAACCGAAGGGCGATACGCCTGGGAAATTTTTCCGCCGAATTTTCAAGAAGGCTGGCAAGATTCATAGGGTGTCCTCGCTTCGATGTCATTGGGCTTCGCCGTCATTTGGTGCTCATTGAACATCAGACTTCGGACATTGGACATCAGACTTCGGACCTCTGCCCTCCGACTTCTGACTTCTGACCTCCGACTTCTGCCCTCCGACTTCCGACCTCCGACTTCCGACCTCCGACTTCTGACCTCCGACTTCTGACCTCCGACTTCTGACCTCTGTCCTCCGACTTCCGACTTCTGACTTCTGACCTCTAACCTCCGATCTCTATCCTTTTTTCCTTGTCCCGTCTTCATTGTATTCATACCACCCTTTGCCGGTCTTGCGACCCAGCTGGCCCGCCGTCACCTTTTTCCGCAAAAGCATTGGGGGGTACCATCGGGGATCACCTGTTTCACGGTACATGGCCATCATGGCCCCGTAGGTAATATCCAGTCCCACCATGTCTCCTGTCTCGAAGATCCCCATCTTACGGCCCGATGCCAGTCTCAGCCCTTTGTCAATATCCTCCACCGTGGCAACCCCCTGTTCCACAAGGCGCATGGCCTCCATGGTGGACGGAAAATTGATGCGGTTAATGACAAAACCGGCCACATCCATGTTTACCATTATCGGCTCTTTGCCGATCTGGAGGGCAAACTCCCTACCTTGCCGGGCGGTCTCATCCGCAGTTGCCAGGCCCTTGATAACCTCAACAGCCTTCATCATGGGCACCGGACTGAAAAAATGCAGCCCCAGTACCTTATCGGGCCTGCTGGTTACCGCCGCCAGTTCCGTAATGGAAATGGCAGAGGTATTGCTGGCCATGAGGGCCTGTGGGTTCGCTGCCTTATCCAGTTTTTGAAAAACTTCCCGTTTGAGTTCCAGATTCTCGAATACGGCCTCGATCAGCAAATCCGCCTCTCCGGCCTGGGAAAAATCCGTTACGGTCCGGACCCGTTTCATAACGGTGGCCCCGTCTTTTGTAATTTTTCCCTTTTCAAAGAACTTGTTCAGGGACCATTCCATACTCTTCACAGCTTTTTGGAGGGCCTCAGGATTGATGTCATAAAGCAGGACCTCAACCCCCGCCTGGGCGCAAATCTGGGAAATCCCGCTCCCCATCAGGCCGGATCCCACCACAAATATTTTATTTACGGTCATGTTTTTTCTCCCTAAAAAAATTCACATCATCATTCCTTGGTCAACTCCCGGGCAATCACCATCCTCTGGATCTCGCTGGTGCCCTCGTAGATTCGATAGAGTCTGAGGTCCCGGTAGAAACGTTCCACCGGGAAGCGACCACAAGATGTGAGACTCTTTTCTCACGGCTTAGACGATGCTTTCAACCTTGGAAAGTGGTAAGATTGAGCACATACATCAACCCTCGCGCACCTGATGTATCTCAGGATATTAACCGGTTTCTACCCATTCAAAAAATCGCGAAAATCACGATATTCATAACCCTCGGTGATCCGCTGAAATGATGATATCACAGATCTTTATCGGTGGGAATACATAGCAGATATCAAATGGGCCGTTCGGAAACCGGTCACCTCAATATGTTTTGACCGGGGCAGAATAGAGACGTTCATTTTTCGATAATTCCCCGGTTTCGCATTTGGAAAATGGAACTGATTCAGTCGTGTTCTTTTTGAATGGCGAAATCAAGGGCGGCTTGGTCTGCGCCAGTCTGGGTCTAGCCACCTGATATGATCTTGCTGATCATAGGACTTGCTCGATTCTAAAATGGCTATGTTTGTTAAAGGGAAAAAAGCCTGCTAACCGATCATATGCTAGCTTCCTTTTTCGCCAAATCGAATATTTCATATAGATGTTTGTAAGGAAAAAGATGTCCTTCGTCTTCTATGGCATGCAAGGTGCAGTCCGGTACATTTTCGGCAATGTGTTTACCATATTCAAAGGGTACCATTGTATCATTTGTTCCATGGAATACATTCAGCCTGGCTGGTATATCCTTTAACCTGAACCCCCAGTCTACATAATGGACGGCGGCATCTTTTGTTACACCCTTACTTCCCTGTTTGAATGCCTCGGTCTGATCCGCCATAAACATTTTATGGAATACCTCATCTTCAGCAATTTCCCGATCCGTTTCTGACACCTCTTTCATGAGCGCTTTGAAATAGGATTTGGGCATGTGTTTTTCGCTGAACCCCATCAGGTCAAAGAACAATTTGAACAATTTGGGATGGGTTTTAGAAAGACCGACCGATACCTGATCCATCTTGGTTTTCAAATATTTCTCCGCTCCAGGAAGCTCCGCAAAATTGGTGTAGCCTGCGAAGGAGAAGTTGAAGAGTAGCCGCTCCGGTATGGCATAGCCGCAGACCGTTGTGTGAGCACCACCGCCACTCCAGCCCATAACACCAAACTTGTCGATGTCCAAAGTATCGGCAAGTTCGCTAATATCAGATGGATAATCCAACAACGTGCGGTTCTCCAGATACGTAGAATTCCCTATCCCGGGGCGATCTGTGGCGATAAACCGAAAACCGTGTTTTGCTGCCGCTTCATGGAAGAATTGTCCCTCCAGGTGTGATCCGGGGCCTCCATGTGCATAAAACAGCGGTATTCCGTTAACATCTCCATATTCCGCATAAGCAAGGTCACGCCCATCTTTCAGCTTCTGTATTTTTGTTTCCATTTTTTGGCCTTTCTTTATTTTGATAAATGAAAAATTACAGAGATTCGTTTTTGTAACCACGAAGATAGAGGCCCATCAATCGACCCACAAAGGCCGCTATATAAAGCACACCCAGACAAGCCTCAATACTGGTCAGTCTTCGAGCGAAATGAGATATGGGGACAACATCGCCGTATCCCACAGTGGTAATCGTCATATAACTGAAATAAAGGAAATCATCCATTTGGAAGAGGATCTGCCGGGCTGTCCCTGATGCACCAAAAGAAGATCCTACAGAAACGAGCGCTTTTTGAAAGTGCACTGTCCCAGGCTGCAACTGTTGGAGGATAAAATACATATCACCAAAACACCCACCGATCAGCAGGAAACCGATAACGCCCGCAACCACAACATGTGGTAGTAGGCCAATTTACTGCTTATCCAATCACGGAAGAAGGATCCGTGCATAAACCCAGCATACCAGATCCACCAAATCCCTGCAACACTGCCAGATGTAAGTTAGCATTTTTGCTTGGAAAATCCAACGCGCACTTTATATAGGTAAGTCAGCATCAGAGTAAACGCCACGGGAACCTCTATTTTTCCAATTCTTCTTTAACAGCAACTCCTATCTTTTCAAGCATGTAAGGCTTTTTTATGTATTTGCCTGCTCCTAATTCTTGAGCAAGATCCACCTCTTTTGTTTTGGCATACCCGCTTGAGATGACCGCCTTCTGGCCGGGACGAATCTTTATGATCTGCTGGTAAGTTTCCCGACCATTGATCCCTTTGGGCATGACCATGTCAAGGACAATCATGTCTACGGAGTTTTCCTTCATATATTCAATAGCCTCTTCGCCGCTTGAAACGGCTTCAGCATGATAGCCAAGTTTGGCCAACATCCCGCATGCGATTTCCCGCTGTCTCTCTTCATCATCAACCACCAAGATCTTCTCTCCATGGCCGAGATAATCTTCGAGAGGCACATCTTCTTTTTCGTCAGCCACCTGCTCCCTGGTCGTCGGGAAATAGAGCTCAAATACTGTTCCTTTCTCACTGCTTTTGACATTTATGTACCCATCATGATCCTGCATACTATTCCACACAACAGCCAGACCTAAACCCGTACCGCTCCTGCCCATTACTTTTTTGGTATAGAACGGCTCAAAAATCCTATGGAGGTCTTGAGGAGATATTCCAGAACCATCATCTGATATGGCAAGTAAAACATATTCACCTCTGTGCACATCTTCATACCCCTTCAAGGGTTCATCCAGATACCGGTTTATAGTCGATACAGCGACCGTACCCTTGCCCTCAATGGCCTCCGATGCATTTACAATCAGATTCATCAGAATCTTTTTAACGTGAGAAGCTGAACCAGTGACATTTAACAATTCGGCATCAAGTTCAGTTTTGAATTTAGTCAAGGGATGGATTTTTTTGAGCTTCTGGTGCTCGGCGGATTCCAAGTATTCTGTGATCAGGGTATTGAGGTTCAGGACTTCTTTACCGGTTGCCACTCCCCTGGCTATGGTCAAGAGGTCTTCCACAACATCGGCAGCCCTCATACCGGACTCCTGGATTGTTTTTATGGGTTTTCTGAGAGGGCTGTCTTCAGGTAAATCCATCAGGAGTAGTTCAGGGTAGCTTACAAGTCCCGAAAGGATGTTGTTCAAATCATGGGCCACACCGCCCGCCATAAGACCCATCGCTTCCATTTTTTTTGACCTGGCGAGTTTCTCTTCATTCTCCCGCAGTTCCTCTTCGCCCCGCTTGCGCTCGGAGATGTCCACATGAACACCAACCGCTCTATGTGGAATGCCATCTGAATCTTTTTCATAAGATTTTCCTCTGCCTGATATCCATTTCCAATCTCCGTCCTTTGTTTTTAACCTGAATTCAACCTGATAAGGTCGCGCATTTTTTACGTAATTTTCAACTTCTGGAACAATGGTTTTTTGATCATCCGGATGCATAAGATCAACCCAGGTTTTCATTTTCATTGGCAGTTCATCCGGTTCATAGCCCAGCATGGTATAATAACGCGGGCTGAAATAGATATCATCCGTATCAAGATTCCAGTCCCAGAAGCCATGTTCTCCGGCGTCCATAGCAAGTTCTAAGCGCTCACGGGTTTTTTCCAGGTCCTCGTTTTTGATCACTATTTCCTGGGTTCTATCTCTCACCTTTTGCTCAAGCACTTGGGTGTATTCTTTTTCTCGTTCCTTGGCTTCCCGCAAAGTATCAACCATATTGTTAAATGTTTGGGCAACTGCGCCTATTTCATCCTTTGTATCTATATCAACGTGCGTTGTTAGATCTCCTTTTTTAACACGCAGAGCCCCTTTAGAAAGCTTGCCTAAAGGCCTGATAAAGCTTTTTATAGTGAGTATTGCCATAACAATAATCGAAACTATCAGAAATAGAATAGTCAGCAGGGTGAATCTGGTAGCCATTGACTTAACAGTTGAATCCAGCGCATTGCGGGTTTCTTGAACAGAGGCAAGAATGACCGACTCCGGTACTACAGTACCTAAACGCCATTCGGTTGAAGGCATGAAATGAGATGAGATAATATAAGCTTGTCCATTCAAAATCAACCGGGAAACCTGGTATTTTTTCTCAAGCATACTTTTGCCAATCTTTTTGATTTCCGCATTGGAAGAGTCCAGTAGACTATGTTTTAGAATAACCGTGGCATCCACCAGTTTGTCCTGGTCTATTTTGATGCCAAACATTTCCAAATATTCTTGCGGGAAAGCAATGATCTTACCCTGATTATCAACAAGAAAAGAAAACATACCTTCCATCTTGTGACAGGATGGTATACGTTCAAGGATGTCTTTCACAATGGTATCCAGGGTGATATCAATCCCGGCTGCGCCAACATATTGTCCGCTTTTGCTGTAAAGAGGGGTGCTCGCAGTGGTCAATAATCCCTGGCCGACACTGTCTAAATAGATATTCGACCATACCGTCTTACGTTCGGGGTTGTTTTCCGGTTTTGCAATCACATACCAGGTCGCATTTCTTATATCAAATTTTGTTGTTGGAGGAAGTTTCTCCACACCATGAATGTTCGGATAGTAACGGGAAATTCCAGACTCGGTGACAGCATAACAGGCCACACTTTCAGGATTTCCCTCTTTAACGGTTTCGAGAAGAGGATCAAGGTGGGAAAGCGTATTAATTTGTTCATTGATTCCCGGTGACATGGCAGGAGAACCCCAATATAATACCATTGTTCTTTCGGAACGATCATTTGAAAAGATTCCATTGTGCGGGTAGATGACCAGCTTTTCGTTTGGTTTGAGAGGCATTTTTCCGTATAAGGTCATATTTTCCAGGAAAAAAGTAGCCCGTTTCGCTATCAAGGCTGAAGAAAGAGCCAGCTTTTCAAAAGTGCTTTCATATCGCATGGCCTGTTCATGCGTAATACGAGCCATAAAAGCGTTTGCATTATCCCTGATGTTTGCCTCATTTCTGGAAGCGGAGAATTCGCCAAATTCTCCAACCATTTGTGTCGCGACATAAATCAGAGAAACCATTGATAACACCAGCACAGCTGAAAACGTTATCAATAATTTAGCCCCTATTTTCGAAGGTATCCATTTAATCATAACAATCCCCTAAACGCTGCGAGAAATACTTGAGCGAGTTGATGACCCATGTAGGAGTACCAGGGGTCAGATTCTTCCTGATTACTCGGGAATCTGCCTCATCACACGCTCAAAATCGGCCATTTGATAGGGTTTGGGCATGGCTGCCTGAAAGCCGTATTCTTAGCAGTGGGTCAGGACCGGATCATTGAAATAGCTGCTGGATACGATGGCCTTGACATTTGGATCGATCTTTATCAGCTCCTTGATGACGAGATGCCCGCCCATTCCCCCTTTGATGGTCAGGTCAAGAACAACCGCGTCAAAACGCTCTCCTGAATCCATACGATTTTTGTATCTCTCAATGGCCTCCACTTTGGGTCCCCTGCTCCTTGGTGGAGGAGTAGGGGTCAAAGATTCTGTCCATCATCTCTTCCGGGATGCCTGTGCTATTATCCTGAATAGAGATCCTGACATATTTTCCCTTTTTCTCATTACTCATAGTGGCATTGGACTTCACGGATGATACAATCTTCATGATTCTTTGCCATCTTTCAAAAATGCCGCAGCAACATAACGTATCGTATTTTTGAATTCCGGGACAGCTGATTTCTGCAAGGCTGGCAGACGTAACCTTGAAAAGCCGGCAACTTAACAATAATATAGGTAGCCCAGCATCGGGGGTCTTGCCAGCTTTCGTATCTTACTCTTCAATTCTGAAACAGTCGATTCATACAAGACCATCGAATGAAACCTTAAAATAGCGGTAACCTGGAAATATAGTCAATCTCAACTTACCCGACTATCCCAGGACCTTTTTCAAAACAATTTCAAGATCGGCCATTTGATAAGGTTTGGACATGGCGCCTTGAAAACCGTATTCCTCGAAATTGGTAATGACCGGGTCATTGAAATAACCGCTGCATACAATGGCCTTTACACCCGGATCGATCTTGATCAGTTCCCGAATGGTTTGTTCACCGCCCATCCCTCCCTTGATGGTTAGATCCAGAATGACGGCATCGAATGGTTCTACCGAATCTTTTTGTTTTTTGTATGCTTCAATGGCTTCATCCCCATCCTTTACGGTCGCCACTTCATACCCCCCCAGCCGCTGCAACATCTTCTGAGCCAGATTCCTCAACATCTCTTCGTCGTCCATGACCAGGATTCTTTTGATGGTTGTTTGATCACTGCTGGTTGAAGGCGTGATATCTTCACGCTCCTGCTTT
>Ga0208901_1000330_pt1 | contig 27122 bp, 24 predicted proteins | sample AntAceMetag02UKF_FD_184764 | JGI IMG/M metagenome (GOLD analysis project Ga0208901, IMG submission 184764) | Saline lake microbial communities from Ace Lake, Antarctica - Antarctic Ace Lake Metagenome 02UKF (SPAdes) (version 2) | ecosystem: Environmental > Aquatic > Non-marine Saline and...
TATGTCACATCAAAAGTGGATGCAGATTTGAGAAAAAAATAAGTGGTATTTCTAAACACTTAAGGAAGGGGGGACTCTTCGTAACCGCCATAGGGGGGTCCTGTGGCGACCGGCGGTGACAAGCCGGTCTGGGAAAACAGACTCTCATCGCATTTACGGAAGCGAAGGACAATTTCCAGGAACTTCCACAACTGTTGCAGGTCATGGATGACCTGGAAATCGGGCGTATCGCAAGTGGAACCCTGGTGAGGGCGGATCGGGCCTCTGAAAACCACAATCTCACCCTTCCTACACCTTTGCAGGTGGAGGAAATGTTGGAACGCTTCCAGGGGGACAAAGCGTTCAGAGAGAGATACGAAAGGATCGGGAATATTGCCTGCCTTGAATGGCTGAAAGGGAGATCAACCCCATCCACGGAAAACTGTAGATGCATCGAAAATCCCTATATCAAGGCAAACGGAACCATGTGCCCTTGCACGATGCTACCTGTGGAAAAATTTGCGATCCCGGATGTATACAACCATCCCGTAGAAGAAATCTTTTACAAGGCCTTGTCCCTGTGGGCCGAACTGCCGGAGTTGAATCGACGCCGGGTTAAATCTCTCAAGCAATGTACAAACTGTTCGGGCATTGCCCATTGCGCTGGAGGCTGCATGGGAAGGGCCTATGCCGCCAGCGGTGATCCCATGACAGTGGAAGACCGGTGTGCTCTAAGAAAAGTAGTTTACAGGTGGAAAGCCCTGAATGATGAATTGTAATGCGCTCGTAAGGAAGATCCCATGACCGATTCCCTGCTCAAATTGGCCTCCAGACTTTTCCTCAACGGTCTGGATTTTCAGTACCGGAAAAGGAGCGGAAACCCCGGTCGGATCCAGGCCATCAGCCTTGAGATTACCCACCACTGCGTCGCAAAATGCATCATGTGCAACATCTGGAAGATTCCCTTGAAGTGAAGGACCTGCCTGTATCGGATTGGCTCCGTTTTCTCTCATCGGATCTTTTGAGTGATCTCGGGGAGTTGGATATCACTGGAGGAGAGCCTTTCCTGCGAAAAGATCTACCTGAGCTTTTTTCTGGTATCTACGCTCTCAAAAACAGAAACCTGAAAGCATTAAACTCCATTGCCATCACCACCAACGGCCTGCTGACTAAACAGGTTCTGGGTTCCTGTGAAAAAATTCTTCAAAAGTTGCAGCACGAAAAACTGGATTTGGTCGTAGTTTGCGCCATGGATGCCATCGGCATTCTCCATGATCAAATAAGAAACTACAAAAATGCGTGGTCAAATTTGAATAAAACCATCATGGGACTTAAAGACCTCAGAGAAAAATATCCAAATCTTATTATCGGCTTGAAAACAACCGTACTCCCCATCAATATCAGCGAGCTAAAAAAAATTGCTCTTTATGCTGATTCCCATGGGCTGTTCACCATAATCTCCCCGTGCATTATAACTGAAGGTCGTTACCTGAATCCCGATCGAGCGAGTTCCCTTGCATTCAGTCCGGCCGACAAGGAAGAAATGGCGCGGTTCTATCAAAGTGATCTCTTCCCTTGGAGTTGCCATGCCGAGGCCCTGGCACGGTTTTTCAAAATCGGCGTCATGAAAAAACCCTGCTCCTGCGGGTTTAACTATTTTTTTGTGCGCAGTACCGGGGAATTATATCTGTGCCCACTTATCGACAGGTCTGTGGAAAATATCAAATACCATTCCATCAGGGAACTCTTTTCTTCCAAAACGGCACGATCTTTTCGACGAAACATCGGAAATCATCCTGAATGCAGGGCCTGCACAGAGCCGGGACTGGAACGTTATGCGCGACCCTACCAAAAATTCACTTACCTTTCTTATCTCCTGAGACAGGAGAAATCACAATTCTTCCAATTACTTCATCATATGGGGCTCAACAAATTCTTTTAGTAGCTCTGAACCGGTTTGGACCAATCGACGTAATTCCTCGGTCATACATCGTTCAGTCTCATCGGCTTTGTTGATATCTCCCTCGGCATATTCTACAATGAAGAGCAACAGATTAGCTTTAACCCAAAAATGTGCGTGAATGAAATGTGAATGTTTGCTCAGATTTCAATTGAAAGGCCTAAAATATTTAAAATTTCGACATTAACAGCCTTCTAATACTTTTGATTACCCCTGGAAAGTATTGACGCAACGAGAACCTGTCACCCTGAAACAACAAGGGAAAAAACTGGCCCTTCCCGATCCTGCGTGCTATACGTCTGTTCACTTTGTCATAAGTCCGCACTGAACAGATCCTGTGCGAAATGCCTTCCAGATCCTCGACCGTGAACGTTGAACCTGTTGAGGGCCCCCGCTGGGCGGGAACCTGTGAAGACTCACTGAAACACAAACTGGGAAAAGGAGAATATTGCACATGCCGAGGGTATCATCCAGAACATCCAGCCTGGGAACAGAAACTGCTTTTGTTGTATTAAACGAAGTCAACGAACTCATTGCAAAAGGGGAAAATGTTCTCAGTTTCTGCATCGGCCAACCCGATTTCAACACCCCCGCTAATGTCTGTGAAGCCGCCATCAAGGCCATCAAAGATGGCAAACATGGATACACCCCCAGCGCGGGCATTCCTGAACTCAGGGAAGCCGTCGCCCATTATATTTCAAAAACACGCGGCGTCACGGTCGAGCCCGATTGGGTGGTGATTGCCAACGGCGCCAAACCGTTCATCGCCTTTTCCATCCTGGGCGTAACTGACTACGGAAAAGGACACGAGGTGCTGTATCCGAACCCGGGTTTCCCCATGTATTCAACGCAGACGTTAGCCCATGGAGCAATCCCGGTCCCCCTCCATCTTTTGGAGAGCAAGGAATTCAGTTTTGATGTGGACAAATTAGAATCGTTGATAACCCGAAAAACAAAGCTATTGATCCTGTGTTCACCGCACAATCCAACCGGGGGCGTCCTCTCTCGAGAAGCTCTCGAACAAATAGCTGAAATCGCCATCAAAAACGATCTGTGGGTCTACTCGGACGAAGTATATTCGAGGATGGTCCACGACGGAAAATTTGAAAGCATTGCCAGCATCCCTGGAATGTTGGAAAGAACCATCCTGTGCGACGGCGCTTCAAAAACCTATGCCATGACAGGCTGGAGGCTGGGTTATGCAATCAATAAAAAATTAGCCCCCTATTTTGCCACATGGATGACAAATACCACCTCGTGCCCCAACCATATGGCACAATGGGCCCTCGTTGAAGCCCTGACCGGTTCCCAGGAAGAGTCGGATCGGATGATGAACATCTTCAAAGAGAGAAGAGACCTTATCGTAAAAGGTCTTAATGAAGTGGATGGAATCCGTTGTCTCACGCCCGGGGGCGCTTTTTACGCATGGCCGAACGTAACTGAACTTTGCCGTATCGTAGGCACACAGGATTCTGAGGAACTCAGGAAGAAACTCCTCTATGATGCAAAAATTGCGGTCCTGGCCGACATTCACTTTGGTTCCAAGCCGCCTGGAGAAGGCGAGCACATACGATTTGCCTACGCAACATCCAATGAGAACATCATGGAGGGGATAGAAAGGCTGAAAGATTTCGTGAGGAAATACAGGAAATAGCCACCACCTGGGGAATCCAATTTGTTGGAGCTGCAAAAAGGCGCAAAAGTAACGATTTAAATTACCCACTTGATGCTGGTTACTGGCTGCTGGTAAGGTAAGCGAAGACTCCGATGTCATTAAGTCAACAGCAATACTCGAGGTAAGCGAAGACTCCGATAACGAACATTCGATTGACGAACATTCGAACGAAACGGCAAAAAAACAGGGAACTTCCTTGAATTTCTCTCGTTCCCACGCTCCTGCCCCCTCGTTCCCACGCTCCTGCGTGGGAACGAGAAGAATCACTCCAGCACCCAAAACTCCGAGCTCTCTTCCCACCAGGCGGACAGGGGCAGCAGGGCCAGTCTGTGAATGAGCGACTTCAAGTCCTTCTGACGGAGCCGGTAATACCCCATGGATCCGTCCAGCCCTTCCACCAAATCTCCGTGGGCGGCATCGGCATCCACTCCGATCACCTTGAAAACCATATGCCCAAGAGGCGGCTCTACGAGGTAGGAGACAGCCCCGAGATCCACCGATGCAGGAAAAAAACAGCGCAACATGCGGCGACAGCACCAAACTCCTCCACTACGGCTGGTTCTTTCTCCGCAAGCCAGAGAGAAAGCTTTGCCTGCATGTAGCGCCAGCTTTCAGGAGATGTTTTTGCCGCTTTGCCTATCCTGACATAGATTGGGGATCAAGTCTGCTGTTGACTCTTCTGTTCTGAAATGACGATTCAGACTTATGAGAAACCCATTGAGAATAGTACCCCGGCGCATGGCTTAAGGGAATGAACAGAAAAGGAGGGGGATTAAACCTGCCTTTGACCCTTGCTCTGTTTTTTGTTATGCTGGACGAATATCCAGACTCTTAAGAATTCAATAGAGGATGACTTGGGCATTTGATCTCAAGAAGCCAAGAAATGAAAAAGAATCGAACTATCATGGTCAGAAGAATATTGCTTGCTGCTGTCATCTTTTCCGGATTATGTGCGTCATATTCCAATGTATATCCTGCAGAAACCATTAGGGTTTTAACATGGGAAGGCTATGTTTTACCGGAAGATATAAAAGCAGTTAACAAGATTTTCAAAAAAGAAGGCTATCTTTACAAGGTTGAAGTGATTTCCCCATATGCAGCAGGGGCCGAGCAGATGTTCAGGTTAATCAGGGAAGAGAAATGCGATATCATGTTTCTGACGATCTTTTTTATAAAGATGCAAGGAGAAAAAACTTCAAAACTTCTCCAGCCGATTAACCCAAATTCACCGAGGTTAACAAACTATAGATACCTGCTACCGGGCCTAAGAGATATCCCGATGGGGCTTGACAGGAACCATAGGCCGCTGTACATCCCCTGGGGCGGTGGGACATACGGCTTTTACGCCGATACGAAGAGAGTGAGACCATCCGAAATCCCCAGATCGGTGAATGGCCTTTGGGATCGGAAATGGAAAGGCAAGATCTCCCTGAATATTACCCAACCTTGGTACAACATCGGTTTGGTGTTGATGTCTCTGGGCAAGAGCCCTTTCTATATAAATCAATTGCTCCTCTCAGGAAAGAGAAGGGAAGCTATCAGTCTATGTGATTCCGAAGGTGAAATTCAAAGCAAGACCAACGAACTCTATAGGCAAGCAGGACATTTCTGGAAAAATGCCCCCGAATTCAGGGAAGAACTGATGATAGTCTCCAGTTGGGGACCGGAAATCATGGGAGAAAATTCTAGAGGGGGTGGATGGAAGTTTATGGAATTCAGGGAAGGGAACATGCTCTGGTTGGATACCATTAATTTCCGGAAAGGCTTGCCGGAGAAAAAAATCGAAGCCGCCGAAATATTTGCCAATTACCTTATCGGTAGGAAAGTCCAGACCAGGGTAGCCAGGGGTTTGGCCATGGTAGCAGTTTCCTCGCTTGCGGAGTCAAACCCTATGATTGAGGCAAATCCTAAGTTTTTTCTCCAAAACATGTTTGTCCCACCTTACACCAAGATTGCCGATAATATGATGCAAAGGCTCTCAGATAGGGCTTTGAAAGCTGCCGAGGACTTGGGGACATCCTATAATACCCCTGTCAAGAAAATAGTTGCTAATGATAAATAGTAAATTCAAAGGGACGGCAGGTCCCTGACTCGATCGTTTGTGAAGAGGCATTTGATCAAGTCTGCTCTTGACTCACCTTATGAAAAAGACTCATGTGGTGATATGGCCAGACCACTAAGAATCCAGTTCCCGAATGCCTGGTATCATGTTATGAACCGTGGCAAAAGGGGAGAAAATATATTCATAGACAAAGGAAATTACGATGCCTTTATTGCCCTACTCAAAGATTGCGCTGAAAGGAACCGGTATGCCGGAAATATGATATCAATGAGGAAGATTTGCCCGACGCCACGGATATGCTGCCTGAGATTAAAACCTGATTCCGTCTTCAGAATGCAATTGACACTGACTCTATTGCGTATTACCTAAAAGCTGCAATGAGCGGTTAGCCGTTAGCTATTAGCCGTATGAAATCGGTCATTTACGTTTGCAATGGGTTAGCATCAAAAAGTGAAACCCAAGTAAAGGGAAAAATCATGCAAATGATTGGGATCTTTGAGCTAACGGCTAATAGCTAAAAGCTAATTGCAGCTTTTAGGTATTACAAATATGTAATACGGAGGTGGTAAAATGGTCACATTGAGACTTGACCCAAATCTGGAACAGATTGTCAATAATACAGCAAAAAATCTTGGTCTCACGAAATCGGAACTGATTCGAAAGAGTATACTTGAGTATGTTGGTAAACTTGACAGACCAAGTGCATGGGAAGCCGGCCGAGATCTATTCGGAAAATATTCAAGTGGGCGTGGCAACATTTCTGTTAAAAGAAAAGAAATGCTAAAAGAAAAAATCAGGGCCAAAAGGAAATGAAAAAAATAGTGATTGATTCTGGCCCGTTAATAGCACTCTTTGACTCTTCAGACAAATATCATCAAGATGCTGTTGATTTTATAAAAGCAAATAAATACAGCTTGATAACCACTATTGCATCCATCACCGAAGTATTACATTTACTGGATTTTAACCGAAATGCTCAGATTGATTTTTTGGAATGGGTACATAGAGGAGCAGTTGAAGTCCACAACATCGAAAATAATGATTTCAAAAGATTAAAACAACTGACTGAGAAATACCGTGATTTACCAATGGATTTTGCTGATGCCTGTCTTGTGTATTTGGCAGAAAAACTGAATCTGAATACTATTGCAACCATAGATAGAGACTTCTCAATATACCGAATTCAAGGGAGAAGAAAATTCAAAACTATTCTGTCATGACTCAAATAGCATTCAAAAACGAAATAGGAGGACGTTATGTTATGTTGCGTGAGCCCTCGTGTTCAGCAGCCAAACATTTTAAGCCGATTCAGCAAGCAACGCCCCAAAGAGGCTGCCCATGGCACCAGCGCCCACGATGGCGATTTTCAGGATGAAATGACCTTAAAAAAAATCCATCGCACACATTTCTAACAACTCGCCTCAAATGCTATTTGATGGCCACCGGCGCACTGATCCCCTGGGTGATTCCGGTGATTTTTGGGCACGCGTTAATGAACATGAATTCGTAGACTTTATCCGCCTGACAATCTTTGACCAAAGCTTCCATGATAAAATCCTGCCCCCAGGTGAAACCGTATTCGGCAATGGCTTTGGTGTGCACCGGCCACTTCTCGTCCTTGTTCACCATGGGCACCACCTCGGTGGACCACTGGTCAACGGCGATGAAGGACAACCGCTTCTTATAGGCCCATTCCACCACATCCACGGTGATGCCGGGCTCTCCACTCATAAATTTTTTCGGGTCTTCCGTAAACCAGCGCATCCAGCCGGTACGGATCAACAGAGCATCACCGGGACCCACATCCACTCCCTGCTTTTTGAGACAACCTTTAACATCTTCCACGGTAATGGGATCTCCCGCATTCAATTCCCGGCCCTTGTAGGCCACCATATCCAACAGAACGCCACGGGTCACGATGGGTGGCCAGTCCTGGAATTTGACAGCCACAGCCATACCGCTCAGCACTTCAGAGAGTTTAAACCCGTTATAGAACCGAATGTCGCCCGGCCCATATTCAATGCCCACGTGGGCCGGATTGTCCGTCTGTGTGCCCACACCGGGGCAGCCGCTGAACTGCTCTTCCAGCCAAACGAACTTGTTGCTTCCCAGCGGCTCCATGAGCCTGTGTGCCAGAGTGGTGTTATGCCAGTAACGGGGCGGAAACCCCGGATTTTCCTGGGCATACCGCGTTCCCATATCAAATACCTTGCCGTGCTTCACCAGTTTTGCAGCGGCTGCAACCCGTTCTGAAGTCAGCTCATTTAGGGTCCCAAGTTCATCTTTCTTGCCGTATCGGGAAGGCCACCATTCTTTTCCTTTGGGTTCCGGTCCGAGGGTAGGTGCACCCTTTGGATTGGGGCCATTGCCGATGGCCAGAGGATTACCAATGCCTTGGGTACTCCCCGCAATCCTGGGATGGGTAAAAACGAACATGAACTCATAGACTTTATCTTTTGCCAACGTCTCCAGATTCAAATCCTGGGACCAGGTGAAACCGTACTCGGCGATGGCCTTGGTGTGCACCGGCCACTTCTCGTCCTTGTTCACCATGGGCACCACCTCGGTGGACCACTGGTCGATTCCGATGGTGGCCAGTCGCTTTTCGTACGCCCAGTCAATGACATCCACAGTAATCCCCGGCTCTCCGCTCATGAATTTCTTGGGATCCTCTTTGAACCATCGCATCCAGCCGGTACGAATCAGTAGGGCGTCGCCGGAACCCACATCCACCCCCTGTTTCTTGAGGCAGCCTTTCACATCTTCTACGGTGATCGCTTCTCCGGCTTCCAGCTCACGGCCCTTGTAGGCCATCATATCCACTAAGACGCCGCGGGTTACAATCTGCGGAACCTCATCCATGCCCCATCTCTTGAGCAACGCTTGCCCGTCCAGAACCTCCGACAGTTTCCGTCCGTTGTAGAACCTTAAGTCGCCGGGGGCATATTCGATGGCCACATGGGCCAGACCGTCTAACTGGGTACCAATTCCCGGACAACCGGTGAATTCTTCTTCCAACCACACGAACTTGTTAGATCCAAAAGGAACCAGGGTACGATGGGCGAGGCAGGTGGTCTCCCAAAACCGCGGTGGAAATCCGGGTGCCGAACGATTGTACTCGGTACCCAGGCTGTAGACCTGTCCATTGCCTACCAGATGGGCGGCCTCAACCACTTTTGCAGGAGTAATTTCATTCAGGGTGCCCAGTGCATCCTCGGCCCCGTATCGTGACGGCCACCATTTCTTCATATCTGCCCACGACGACATGGGCCAAATTAGGCCAAAGGCCACAAATACAGCCATGGCACAAAGGATCTTTTTTGTTTTAAAAGTAGCATGGTGTTTCTTCATGATCATAATTTCCTTCCGATGCTATTTGTCAAAGGTTCCCGGCAGGTATCGACCCATAGGGTAAAGGGTCTTGCCGGCATTTCAAGTTCCCAGCAGGATTAATTATCTTCCCGTTGGAAAAGACATTGTTTCTCCCTCACTTCCTCTGGCAGCAATCTATGGCAACAGGGCATACCCTTCAAAGGCCTTATCCAAAAAAAGCTGCAACTATACATTTAAAGATCAAAGAAATCCAGCCAATGCGTTTACCTTATAGGGATAAAAGGGGGTGGGGTCAAGGCTGCTTTTGACTCAGGTTATGAAAAAGACCAATGTGATGACATGGTCAGACCACTGAGAATCCAGTTTCCGGATGCCTGGTATCATGTCATGAACCGTGGCAGGCGAGGTGAAGATATCTTTTCCGGGAAAAAAAATATGAGTCGTTTATTGATTTATCCATAAAACATCTTCGTGGTGACACTCTAAAGGATGCCGGGAACTTTTTCGGAATAGTAAAAAGCAGTACAGTTAGCAGTATTGACAGAGGATTGAAACGTGAAATGCTGAAGGATAGTGCAAATTCTTTCAAGAATACCCGTCCCCCATGTCCCAGGTTGACATCCTCTCCTGTCAAAACAAGCGTCTTTAAATCTGCGATTTGACTCTCTCCATTTCAAGAAAACTCAAAATGGACGTCTATTATGCACGATATTGCGGAAAAGCCTCGACTAATTTGCAATTTTATGCATAATAGTCGAATCTTTTTGTGTGGGGTGGAATATGCGGCGTCAGCAAACACAGAATATTGTCAGTGATCTCAAAAAGAAGATGGTTTTTCTCACGGGTCCCCGGCAGGTCGGAAAAACTTGGTTGGCCCAGGAGATCGCCAAATCATTTTCCGAAAGCCTCTATTTGAATTATGACAGCTATGGGGACCGTGAAATCATCAAGAAAGAGGCATGGCTGAACAAAACAGAGTTATTAATTCTCGATGAACTCCACAAAATGAAGGACTGGAAGAATTATCTGAAGGGGGTATATGATACCAAACCCGCCCAAATGATGATTCTGGTGACTGGAAGCGCTAGATTGGAGGCTTTTCGGCAGACTGGCGATTCCTTGGCTGGAAGATTTTTCAGGCAAAGGCTGCTCCCTTTTTCACCGGCTGAACTGATTCATGTGGGCGAGGCTTTCAGTTTTGACAGGTTTCTGGAGCGTGGCGGGTTTCCTGAGCCTTTTATGGCGGAAGGTCATGAAGATGCCGACCGTTGGCGGATGCAATATGTGGATGGATTGATACGGACCGACATCCTCGATTTTGAAAGAATACATGATTTCAAAGCTATGCAGATGGTTCTGGATGTTTTACGAAACCGGATCGGTTCTCCGCTTTCCTACACATCCATCGCCGAAGACATTCAGGTTGCTCCGAACACCGTCAAAAAATACATTCAGATTCTTGAATCTCTCTATATCATTTTCAGAGTACCGCCGTTTTCCAAAAACATTGCGCGATCCATTCTCAAGGAACCCAAAATCTATTTCTTTGATACCGGCCTGGTACGGGGTAACGAGGGGGTGCGGTTTGAGAATATGGTTGCCCTTTGTCTTTTGAAACACGTTTACGCACAAGTGGATCTTAAGGGGCAACCATTGGCGTTGCATTATATGCGGACCAAGGATGGAGCCGAAGTTGATTTTTGTTTGGCCAAAGACAATAAACCGGAACTGATGATTGAAGCGAAACGGTCGAATCCCAATCCCGGTAGAAGCCTTTTGAATTTCCACAAACGTTATGGAATTCCCGGCATACAGGTTGTGATGCATCTCAAAAGGGAAAAAGAAGATCGCGGAATTGAGATTCGAAGGGCTGAGAATTATCTTTGCTCGTTGACGCTTTAAAAAAAATTGAGTCTGAGCAAATCAGTGAGTTTCCGGCTTAGAGGGAGGACAAAAAAAAAGGTTAGCAACACGCGCTAACCCCTTGAATTTACTTGGTGGGCCGTGCGAGAATCGAACTCGCGACCAACGGATTAAAAGTCCGCTGCTCTACCAAGCTGAGCTAACGGCCCACAACGAAAAAAGAATATATACAACCTATCTTTTCATTTGTCAAAATGTTTTTTCAATAGGCAGACAATTAAAAGGAATCAGCATTCCACAAAGATCTGTTGCAATATAAGATTTTTTTCTTCGTCGTTGGGTTCGTATGGATAGTTCCACTGTTTCACGTCGGGAAGGCAGTTGCCGAAAGGACGGTTGCACGCCACCTTGCCGTCATCCCCTAAACATCCGGTGGTCATAAATGGAATGCCCATGCGTATGATTTCAGATATCCGCTCATCAGACAGACCGAACCTGACAATTCTTCCGTCCGAATCAAATTTCATGTCGTCAAATCCGGCCAGGCCTTCTTCCATAATATAACGGGCCAGCTGCACTCTCAAATAGGTCGGCCAAGGAGGTTGCGCTCTCCCCGTAAGGGCCGATTCTTCTTCCGCAAAAAATGAGAACAGGTGCGACATGACCCCCATTTTCCGAAGCTTTGCCATGAGGGCCGTCATCTGTTGTTCCGTTTCGCCCATTCCCACCATAATGTGGGCGCCTACATTGCCGCGTCCAAACAGATCCACGCTGGATTCCATTATTTCCCAGTATTTTTCCCATTTGTGCGGGCCTGAGACCCCTTTCCCCCTGTAGGTGGAAAACAGTTCTTCCGTCGCCAGATCAATGGCAACTCCGATCTTGTCCGCCCCCACACGTTTGAGTTCGGCCAGGTCGCCTCGCTCCATAATAGTGGGGCTTATAAGGACAGATATGGGAACCTTTGTATCGGCGCTGAGTCTCTTGGTCATATGGATGGTATCGTTCGTACATTTACCGTTGGTGATCATAGAAATACAGGTTCTCTTCACATAGGAGGGCGCCCCGTTAATGGCATCGCAAATCCCGTCCATGGAAAAAACAGGCCACTCCACATGAATAAAGCTTTTCTCCTGGTAGGTTCCCGGACGTTTCTTGGCCAACCCGCAGTATGCGCAGTTGGCGGAGCAGCCCTCGGGATAATGAACCAGGAGATTTACACAGCGGTTCACGGCCCCACGATACATCCTCCCTCGCGCGAGCCCCAGACATATGGCCGTCGCATGACTCATCTTCGCGTAATTAGGACTTTGTTGTTTTGTCATGGTTTAGGACATTCCTTGTTTTTTGTTAGGGGTACGCACTTGTTTAAAACTTTATTTAGATTGAACCGCAAAGTCGCGAAGGCCGCAAAGTCTTTTTCGAATCGGAACGGACGATTCGAAAAAACAGCCACATTTTTTCTGTGCGATTCTCCAACTTATATGGCTAATACAGACATTATCCAAAATGCCCGCAGGGCCGATTGCTTTATCGAATCGTCCGTTCCGATTCGGTAAAAAAACGAAATCTTAGCCTGCCCCGTTCAATTCACGTCAGTGACAGCGTAGCGTATTTAACTGGGGCGTTCTTTGCGTCTTGAGCGAAGCCCCGCCAGCGGGACAAGCCCCGGCGACGGGACAAGCGGGCGGTAAATAGTTGTGCAAGTTTCTGTCTCGATCTGCCTGGCCTTTTTTCTGTTACAGCCGTACCTGGTTTTTCTTGGCCAGCAAGATGGCCTCGGTCAGGGTGGAAATATCCACCCCGTAAATCATATTCTCCCGCCAGACTTCGGACAGGTTTCGTTCAATGTTTTCCTTGTGAGACGAGGTCCATTTGAGGGCATTTTCAATTTTGTGGACATCCTCCGTAGTGGAGAAAAAATCGCCGGTTATCAGAATGCTTTCGATAGAGGCGCCGGAGAGCGACAGGTAGATTTCTAGTAATCCTCCACGTGTCTTCAAGCGCCCTACCCCCATTCTCGCCCTGGGATGCCTGTTGGAAAAGATCCATTCCTCTTTTGTGTAGCGTTCCTCGATAAGCCGGTCAATGGTCTGCTGCTCCCATTCATCCGGCTCCTCTTCCTTGAATTGGATCTTAAATTCCTCTTCAAAGGCCTTCTGAATAGCCCCCACCATCTCCCCCACGGAAACATGACGACCCAACTCTTCCCTCACGGTTGTCATGCGTTGGCTGAAACAGTTATACCCCTTGTCCTGCAGCTTGATGATAGGTGTATTCATGATATCGGTCATCAGAGGAACATCAAAATCAACCAAAAGGCTCGTATGGAAAAGAAGGCTGTTTCCAGCTTCGGAAGCGGCGGACAAGCCCGCAATTTTCCGGCCGTGTACTTCCAGGTCGTTTTTCGGCTGAAACCCTGCCTGCACACCAAGGTTCCCAAGAGCGCGAATCAAAACCTCGCTCAGGCTTTCAAAGATACCCCCAACGCCTGCTTTCAGACCGGGATAATTGACGTTAATGCCTAAGCCCAGGGCCACAATTTCAGGCCCCATAATCACCGTTCCTCCCCCCGTGCTTCTCCTATTGTATTCGATTCCTCTTTCCTCGCATCGGTCGATTTTCAGGGCGGACCGGATATCCTGGTATCTCCCTACAATTACCGAGGGGATAAAAGTGTAGAGGTGGAGAATCGGCGGAGAATGATGCTGTTCCACAGACAGGGGAAGGGAGTCATCCACCGCGAGTCCTTCCGCGGTGGAAACAGATCGTGTGAGATTCTTGAACAGACGCCAGGCCTCAGGCATACCGTTACCTCTTTCCTTTAGGCCTTCGCCTTTTCCGCCTCGGTCTTTTCTATCTCTTTTTCCACGAAACCCACCACGGCGTCTCCCTGGATCAGCTTCTCAAGCTCCCCTGCAAGGTCATCTTCGTCTTCCACTTCAATTTTCAGGATCCACCCTTCCCCATATGGATCAGTATTGATAAGGCTGGTATCCTCTTCCAGCTCTTCATTGATCTCAAGAATCTCACCGGAAACAGGCGCCACCAGCTTCCCGATCCATTTTCTTGACTGTATTTTTCCGCATACTTCTCCCTGACTTACATCATCTTCCTCATCCGGAAGATCAACAAAAACCACGTCCCCCGCTTCCTTTTGAAACATATCGGTCATACCTACGGTAACCTTCGATCCATCCACACGTGCCCAGCTGTGCTCTTCATGATAATAAAGATCGTCAGGCATATTGTACCCTTTGATATCCGCCATTTTCTACCCCTCCTTTAGGTTTGTTTTTTGAACCCTGTTTATTTAAACCTTGCCTTTATAGCCCTGGCGTGAATGGGAAGGCCTTCTGCTTCCGCCAGGGTTATTACCGTATCTTTGAGGCTTTCGAGCCCTTCTTTGCTGAGATACTGAAATGTGGGTTTTTTAATAAAGTCGTCCACGGATAATCCTGAAAACATTCTTGCGCACTGGCCCGTGGGCAAAACGTGGTTGGTACCCGACGCATAATCCCCTACCGGGACAGGGGCGTACGGTCCCATGAAAATGGAACCTGCATGTTTGATCCTGTTCAGGGTGATGAACGGATCATGGGTCATGATCTGAAGATGCTCCGTTGCGTATTCATTTGTAAAATCAATAGCCTGGTCCATATCATTCGCAATAAGGATGCAGGAATGCTTCGAAAGGGAAGACTCGAAAATCTCTTTTCGAGGAAGGTCTTCGTATTCTCTTGCTATGATTTCAGAAACGGCCGAAGCAAGGGATTCCGATGTCGTCACCAGAACCGCCGCGGAGTCGGGATCGTGTTCTACCTGAGAAAGAAAATCCACCGCAATCAGTTCAGGGTCGCCTGAATCATCCGCCAGAATGAGCGCCTCGCTCGGTCCGGCGGGGGAGTCGATGTCTACCTGGCCGTAAACCAACATTTTAGCGGCTGTGACATATTTGTTTCCAGGGCCCACGATCTTGTCCACCCTTGGCATGGTCTCCGTCCCATAAGCCAGACCGGCCACTCCCCATGGCCCCCCAACCTTGAAAATTCTGTCGCACCCGGCAATGTCGGCCGCTACCAGTGTTGCATCATTGGCGGTCATTCCCTTACCAGGAGGTGTAACGGCAACAATTTCTTCAACGCCGGCCACCTTGGCAGGGAGAACCGTCATGAGGATTGAACTGGGATAAATAGCCGTTCCTCCCGGGATATAGCACCCTACAATATCAATTGGCCTCGTAATACGCCCTGCAAGAATGCCTTTTGAAATTTCAATGGACCACATGTCCCTTTCAAGCTGTGCCGTGTGAAATTTCTTGATGTTTCCTGCCGCTATTTTAAGGCATTTCACCACTTCGGGATCAATCCGGCTGTACGCATCTTTGATCTCTTCTTTCGAAACCTCAAAATCCACCTCGGTAATATCTTCCTTATGCTTCCGATAATGCTCCAGAGCCACAGCGTTTCCACGAGCCTTGATATCATTGACAATATTTCTCACATCCTCAAAGACGGAGGAAATATCTTCCATGGACCTTTCCATAATGGAACGTTTTTTTTCGGGGGTCAAATCATCAATTCTTTCCGGATTTATCTTCATTATTTTTTCTCTCCCCTAATAAAAAGCTTTAACTCTAATAGCTAACTAATAGCCGCCAATACCTTTTTGTTCATGAGATTTCTTCATTCTGTAATAATCTTTCAGGGCATCGGTTGTACTTTGAAAAGCCAATTCTTTCCAGGGAACCTCCCCTTCCGCGAAGAGACACGCCTCCAGCGTTTCATCTTTCGGAACCAGGTTCCCGGATAGGTGCTCAGCCAGATATACGATAACCACTTCAACATACCCCGTATAGGAATAAACACCCAGTATTTCGTTAGGGATAATTTCTATTCCACACTCTTCACGGGTTTCTCGGATTGCAGCAACCGGCACCTCTTCTCCGCGATCCACATACCCTCCCGGCATCACCCACATCCCTTTCTGCGGGTTGTTGGCTCTCTTGAGAAGGACAATCTTTCCATTCAGTTCACAAATAGTGCAGGCAACAACCTTCGGATCCAGGTATTGCACATAACTGCAACCCGTACAGACCAGACGGGAAGGCTCCCCCTCTTTCATGTTTGTTTTTTCAGCCTTTTCACCACAAACAGGGCAGTAATGAAACGAACGGTCATGATGCATGCGATCTTGCCTCACATGGAACTACATGGGTTTAAAGGTTCAAGGGTTCAATGGTTCAAGCTTCAATGGTTCGGATCGCTGCCGTTCCCTTCGTGTCATGCTCAAGGGGAATGCCTAAGTTTCTTTCTTCGATCTGACTGGCTTTTTTTCAGCCGACAGCGGCGCTCGTGTGAAACCCGAAACCTGTCGTTCTCTGCGTCTTTGCGTCTCTGCGCGAGACCTTCTTTAGGAGTTTCTTTCTCGATCTGATCCCCATTTTAAGCCGGAAGGCTCTGTTTGACTCTGACATCTGAAAAAATAGATGCGGTACCTGATATTTAAAAAAAATGCAATTAGCCGTTAGTGGTTACTTAGCCGGACAAAATCAGTGGCTTACGACGCAATAGCTTAGCATCAAAAAGTGAGACCCCAACACGGAAAGAAGTTGTTCAAATGCTTGATATCTTTAAGCTAACGGCTAATAGCTAAAAGCTAATTGCAGCTTTTAGGTGATACAGGATTTTTTTTAAAAAATCCATCCTCTATTTATCGAGGTCTGGATTTCCTGGAAAAAGGGTGCTTTCTTGAAGAGCAGTATCCCGTCAACCATAGATAGTCGGCCATTTCCCGGTCAATATGCAACTGCTCTCTAAGCGGATATACCGCTATTGTCGCCATCGGGATAGCCATGCGCCTCTTGACCCGATCAGGAATCCCGAATTTGTTCACGATATGTCCGTTGCCGGTGAACACAACCATGGGTCCCGGATTATTTTCCAGGTAATCCGCTATGGTTTCCGCCATGGTTTCATCCCAAACGCATTGCGCCTCATAAAAAGAGTCAAAATGTTTGAGCCCATGGTGGGAATGACCGCCGAAAATCTTCTTCATATAGGTTTTGTGTTCTTTATTGTCTAGATCCAAATCCCGCGCCACCTGGCTGCGCTCCTCATCACTCAAGCCGGCAAGACCGGATCGTGCGACCTTTCGGACAACCTCCCGGGGGGCATTTATGGCCAAAAGGGCTCCATTCTTTTCCCGAACTTGAACAATCAATGGCCGATAAAAATGATAGGGGAATCCCCAAGTTTTCTTCCATTCAATCTCTTTGAGGAAACCGGGTTCATCGATCCCGCCTTCCATATATTTATCCACGATTCCCTGACTCGGCCTCGGGAAAAATTCCATGGCCACTGTCAGAACATTGTACCGGGCCATGAGACCTTGCAGGGCCTGAACCTGGATAAGATGATGTTCGGGATTATCATGGTTTTCACCAACAAAAACAAGCTCCACGGACTTTAATTGATCCATGAGGCCATCAAAGGATAAAGCTTTGCCCGCCTTGAGATCAATAATCTGGCCTGGATGAAATTTCTCCGAAACACCATCTATTTCAGCCAACATGGGGGGCATCGCCCTCCTCGACGGAGCGCAGGCATTCAGAACGATCAGAAAGGTCCCCGTGAGGACCATTACGAAATTTCGCATTGTCATGCATAAACCTGCCTTTGGTTTTCAAAATCTAATGGCCTTGACTTGAGCCTTATGTATCATTTACTCTCCGCATATGCAAGCCCCTCCCCATACTCCTGATAACGCCATGAATGACAAAACGGACGTACAGAACCGACTCGACCCCCAATTTCTACGGAAAACCCTGCCCGATGAACCGGGGGTCTATCTCTATAAAAGCTCTGACGGCAAGGTCATTTACGTGGGAAAGGCAAAGAACCTCAAAAAGCGGGTTCTTTCCTATTTCAGAGCAAAAACCGACATGTGGCATAAAACGGCCATCATGATGGAAAAAGTACGCCATCTCGATTACATCCTGACTTCCACCGAGCAGGAAGCCTTTATCCTGGAAAGAAATCTGATCAAGAAATATATGCCTCGATACAACATTATCCTGCGGGATGATAAACAGTATCCCTGTCTGAAATTAGATCTGAAAGAGCCCTATCCCCGTCTTCACATCGTAAGAAAAATCAAGAAGGACGGTGCCCTGTATTTCGGCCCCTTTTCGTCTGCCAACGCTGTACGGAGCACCCACAGACTCATCGACCGAATTTTTAAACTTCGAAAATGCAGCAACCGAAAATTCAAGGTGCGAACGAGACCTTGTCTCAATTTCCAGATGGACCGATGCCTTGGTCCCTGCGCCAATGACATCCCCGTACAGGAATACCAAAAAATAGTAACCCAGGTTAAACTCCTGCTGGAAGGACGGGACCGGGAGCTGCTTCGAAATCTGCAGGATGAAATGGGACATTTTGCCTCCCAGCTTGACTTTGAAAATGCTGCAAGGATACGGGATCAGATCAGAAATATAGAAAGAACCGTAGAAAAACAACATGTTGTTTCCCAGAGAATGGAAAACCAGGATATTATCGCAGTAGCCCGGAAGGACCTGTTTCACCAGCTTGTGGTACTTTTTGTCCGCGGGGGAAGATTGCTGGAAAACAGGGGCTTTCTATTTGAGGACAGCGGGAAGACCTCTGAAGTCCTGGAGGCCTTTCTAAAACAATATTATCCCGGAAAAGCTCTTCTCCCTCCCACCATCCTGATTTCCGAAAGCATCCGGGATCAGTACTCCATTGCCGCATGGCTTTCTCACATGGCGGGAAGGAAAGTCGTCATACACAAACCGCAGAGGGGAAGCAAGGCGAGGTTGCTGGAAATCGCCATGACGAATGCAGAAAAGACGTTGACGAGACGCCTTGAGTCTAAAAAACAAGACCTCATGATCCTGGTCAAATCGGCGCTCGGCCTGAAGAACACCCCTGAATTCATCGAAGGGCTTGATATCTCAAATTTTCAGGGAGCCTACTCAGTCGGTGCTACGGTCTCTTTTGCCGGAGGAGAGCCCAACCGGAAAGGCTACCGCAATTTCAGGATAAAAACAGTGGAAGGAATCGATGACTACGGAATGATGACTGAATTGATCACAAGAAGGGTGAAGCAGGGAAATCTGCCGGATATTTTCCTGGTAGATGGAGGCAGGGGTCATCTTGCTTCAGTAAAACACGGAATGGAAAAACAGATCAGTATTTCATCCGGCGGAGGCTTTCCCCCCCATATCCCTGATGTCATTGCCATAGCCAAACCCGATGAAAACCGAAAGGAAACATGCGATAAGATATATATTTCCGGCAGAAAGAATCCCTTGAACCTGCGGGCGGATCACCCGGTTCTATTCCTGATGATGCGCATAAGGGATGAGGTGCACAGGCGGGCCATCGGATACCATCGCGGGCTGAGAAAGAATAATCTGACGACCTCTGAACTGGATGGGATTCCCGGAATCGGAAAGACAAGAAAGAAGGTTTTACTACAACATTTCAAAAGCATAAATGACCTTGCCAATGCTTCACTTGATGAGATAGAGCAAGTATCTGGTTTCAGTCGGGCTCTGGCGGAGAGCGTTTTTCAGTTCTTCCACGAAAGACCCTAACCCGCTGCGTGGGTGGAACGCATGAAAACTTCAGTAGGCGGTAAACAGTAGGCAGTAAGCAGTAAGCAGTAAGTAAGAAATCTCCACCATCGGGATTCCATCAGCAAGCGACAGAGTATCATATGAGCGCCACCTTCCCGCTTCAAAGCGGGAGCTGATCGAGGAAGAAACTTAAGTATTTTCACTCAGGACCATGTAACCGGAAAAAGAGAACCGCAGGATATCGAAGTGTGGATGTCCACTCTGACTTTTTCAGGGTTATAAGGATCGGAAGAACACCTTCCTTCGACATCGGAGTCTTCGCTTAGCTGGACATTCGCTTTTCATATGAGATCCGGTCGTGGCAGAATGCCACTCACACAGGGGTGGAAATCAGCACTCCAAACCTGTCGAAGATCCCGTCTGAAGCGAAGCGAAAGCGGGGAACCTTTAAACCCGAATGAAGTGCATGCAAAGCTTTTGAGAATACCCCGGTGCTGCGGGACTGCCTACTACCTACTACTTACTGCCTACTGCCTACTGCCTACTGCCTACTGCACTTTTCATACAGGCCTAAGAAAAGCCGTAACGATAACAAGATAGATCAGCAAACCGATGATATCGTTGGAAGTGGTCACGAAAGGCCCCGCAGCAAGGGCTGGGTCCACATTCATCCTGTGAAGTATCAAAGGCACTGCGGAACCGATTATCCCCGAAATCAGAATAATAAATACGAGCGCTAATGCGATCATAGATCCCAATCGAAAATCGCCTAACCAGAAACCCACAACAACCCCGAGGATCAACCCGCATATCAAACCGTTCAACAACGCGACCCTTAGCTCCATCCACAGTCTTTTACCAATATTCACAAAGGTAATATCTCCGGTTGCAAGCCCCCTGACAACTAGGGTAGCCGCCTGGGTTCCCGTGTTGCCCCCCATAGCCATGATTACGGGGAAAAAGAAAGAGAGGGCAATCATCTGCCGCAGGGAAACCTCAAACCGGTTGATCACCACTGCCGCAAGAAGCCCTCCAAAAAGAGCGGCCACCAGCCAGGGCAGCCTGGCCCGGGATATCCTCATGGCCGATTCTTCCGTAATTTCCTGATCGATGACACCTGCCATCAGGGAGATATCTTCGTCCGCTTCCTCTTCAATAACGTCCATAATGTCATCATGGGTAATACGCCCCACGAGGCGATTATTCTCATCCACGACCGGGATGTTCACCAGATCGTAACGCATCACCAATCTGGCCACTTCCTCCTGGTCTGTCTTCACATTGACGGAAATAACCTCCGGATTCATGACCTCGCAAATTTGCGTTTCCGGTGTCCTGAGCACCAGATCCTTCAGAGATATAACGCCCACAAGCCTGCCATAATCATCCGTAACCCAGATGTAGTAAAGATTTTCAATCTCTTTGCCCTTTTCCCGAATAGATTCGATCGCATCCATTACGGTCACGTCCGCTTTCACAGAAAGGAATTCAAGCGCCATGATGCCGCCGGCGGTATCTTCTTCATAAGGCAGTAGTTTTTCAAGCTCTTCCGATACCTGATCGTCCACCGCTTCAATGACTTCTCTGGCCCGCGCGGCCGGCAGGTCCCCAACCAAATCCGCAGCATCGTCCGAGTCAAGTTCTTCTACAATTTGTGACAGAGACTGGTTATCCAGGTCTTTCAAAATGCGGACCTGCACGGGTGGCTCCAGCTCAACGAGAACTTCACCAGCCACTTCAGGCTCCATCATCCGGATGATGAAAAGCCGCTCTCTGGAATCCAGATACATGATCAGATCCGCCAGGTCTGCAGCCCTCATCTGGTCAATCAGGTTCCCGAGGGCTTCACTGTTTTCCTGGGCTACGAGGGTTTTCACATCCTCAATCAGCTTGCTATCAATGGTCCTTCCTTTAAAATTATACGAAGTCATTGTCTCTTACTCTTTTTTCCCCGGGTTCTTTTTTTGGCCAGATGCTGTTTCAAGTCTTTCAGGATGGCCCGGGCCAGTGGATCCTTTTCAGGCGCAATCTCGCCGATATTTATCATGGGTATTTCAGCTCGCGCGGCAGTCTTATGCCCCCCGGCAGAACCGCCCCAGGACCCAAAGATCTTTTCGACCATTTTCCCTGCATTGCCCCTGAAACCCGCATTTCTCACGATGACAATCAGCTTTTTTTGCCAGATGCCGGTAACAACGCTCCACTCGGCTTCTGCCAGCTTCATGAAAAAATCGGCAATGATAACCAGAATGTCAGGATTTACAACCTCTTCCATATTGATCAAAGCCATATCCCCAATTAATTTCATTCGGCTCATGGCAACGACATAATTGCTCAATGTTTCTCTTGTAATCTCCGATGATTCGATTTTTTTTATCGTATTGATATTTGCAAACCGGTACAGGTACCTGAAAGCATTGATATCATTCTGTATAGCTTCTCTGACAAAATTGGCCGTATCGGTCTTTATCCCGTAAAAAAGTGCCGTTGCAAGTTTTGCCGATGGCTTGATCTTGCAGTTTTGCAGGTATTCCGTCAGGATGGTTGCATTGGCACCGTACTCTTCTCTGATATCCACAAAAAAAGCTTTAGATGTGGCCTGTACAGGATGATGATCGATGATGATATCAAAGTTGTTATCTCTGAAAAGTTCGTGGTGTTGTGGCTGGGAATCCACAATGGCCCATTTTGTAATATTCTTTCTCTTCAAAGAGCGAATGAGTTTCAAATCGATCTTCAACAATCCGACCATAGCCAGATTATCCGCTCTTTCAATGGGATTAATGTGAAAGAGTTTAACGCTCCTTGCCTTCCTCCAGAAAAACCGCTTGAGAGCCCAGGCGCTGGAGATAGCGTCAGGATCGGCATTTATCACGATGCCAACCCTGTCATCGGCTTGTACAGCCTCCAGGAGGCGCTTGCATTTTTCCGTGGTAGTTGTGGACTTGGAAAATGGGTGCTCCATCACAGGGGTCATCATGGTTTCCTCCTCGCTTGCTCACCAGGGCCATATTTTTTTTAGATATTCCAGACTCGGCCTGAGCTCATCTTCCCGATGAGGCTCTAAAGTAACAACGACAGGGCGTATGTCTTCGGATGTAAGCTGATCGAAAAGCGATACGAAATCAATCCGCCCTTTTCCGAGCGCCAGGTGCTCATCCTGTTCCCCACAATTATCATGGAGATGCAGCTGTTTGAGGTAGGGGCCAAGGGATTTGACCCATATATCCATAGCGGTTTCACTGAAAACATTCTGGTGGCCGGTATCCAGACAAAGCCCAACCTGATCCTGTGGAAGCTGTTTAAAGAAGGGTAGGATATCCTCCGGGCCCTGTTCGTAAACATTTTCCAACATCAATAAAGCACCCTCATTATGCATTGCCTCTGCAAACCAAATCCAGGTTTCAAGACTTCTCTCTACCCATGCTTCCTTCATATGCCAGTATCTTCTGTGGTCATATCCCGTATGGCAGACCACGGTTTTCGGCCTGAAAAGAGGAATAAGGCGAACCACCTGGTTCAGCCGCTTTCGTGTTATTGCACGGATTTCAGAATCAGTGGACCCAGGTGAAAGGTCCATAAAAGGGGAGTGAATCGAGGTTACCAAACCGGCTTCCCTGATTCTTCCTGCAACAGCAACCATCGCATCCGGAGAGAACCTGTCCAAGGCCTCAGAGTCAAAACCTATCTCCGGATTCAAGTTGTTTGATATAAATGTGTTCAAAAATGATTCATGGAGCATTCCATATGGAATATTCACATGAACATCTCTTTCCATTCCACCCATTATAAAAAGACTCCTCTCACAGCAATTGACAATCGGCCCCGGTTTAGGTATACATGTCGCCTGTATTTCATTATCATATTAAACGACCATAACGACGCATCTTACGGCTAATTGGATTTTTTTACCATGAAAAAAGCAATTGCATCGCCTCTGAGCTCCGCCTTCGTCATACCCGGGCTTGGTCAGATTCTCAACAAGGAGTTGAAAAAAGGGCTCCTTCTTCTCGGAGGCGTATTTCTGCTGTTTATCATCGGGATCATCAAAATGGTCCTGTTGGTCAAAGCGATTCTTAAACCCGGCAACCTGGAAACAACGGATCCCGACCAAATTATGGCAAGAATCAGAGCGGAAGATCCGACCATGCTCTGGGTGATCCTCGGCCTATTCGCCGCCCTCTGGCTGTACTCTGTTGTAGATGCTTTCCTGAAAGGGAAAAAAATAGACGCAGCCGATGAGGCCCCCATATGAGAGCTTATCTGATAGACGAAATCTCCAAGCCGGACATGGAGAAAATCACCAAATTTCTTAAAAAACATGCCACCCATTCAAGCCTGGATCAGATTTATTGGATAAAGATTCCCGAAGACATCCTCAGCGATGTCCAATTTCGCCACAAGGACTGCCAGCCGCATGTTTTCGCCATTGAACTCGGTTCCGACTGGATCAAATTGGAGCTGTTCATTCGCACCTTAATGAGTATTCGCTGCGATTGCCCCGCATATTGTACATCTCAGCAGAAGAACTATCTGTTTAAGTTTGCCGATGGAATGATCGAACAATTGGGGATTAATACCTAACCTGCAAACAGCTTTTAGCTATCAGCCGTTAGCTTAAAGATATCAAGCATTTGAACGACTTCTTTCCATGTTGGGGTTCTCACTTTTTGATGCTAAGCTATTGCATCGTAAGTCAATGATTTTGTGCGGCTAAGTAACCACTAACCGCTAATTGCATCTTTCAAGTAATACATAATCAGAGGGATTCGTGCCAAAGATCTTGATCGCTGAAGACGATGTGATTTTCGTCATAGAGCTTGAAGAGATTCTCGGTTCCGCCGGCTACGAAGTAGCAGGAACGGCCTTTTCAGGGCTTGAAGCCGTTGCAATGGCAAGAAAGCTGAAACCGGACCTGGTATTGATGGATATAAAGATGTCCGGAAAACTGGATGGCATTGAAGCCGCTCGGAAAATTACGGAAGAACTCCCTATCCCGGTGGTATTTGTCACCGGGCACACGGAAAAGAAATTTCTTCAACGGGCGAAAAGCGTACCTTCCGCAGGCTACATTGTAAAACCTTATCACGAGGCCCAGATCCGTGCAGCCATCGACATTGCCCTTCAACGCCATTCAAGTCAAGATGAACAGAAAGGTTCTTCTGCTTCGGACAACACCGCATCTTCCCCTGTAACCGTTTTCGAGCCTGCCTCGGAAAGGCTTTATTTGACCCGGGGTGAACTCAGGGTCGCAATCCTCCTGCATAAGAAAAAGAAAACAAGAGAGATCGTGGACATTCTGGGGCTTGGCAAGGAGACAATCCTGTGGCACAGAAAAAACATCAGGAGGAAACTCAATTTAAAAAAAGGGGAACCCCTTGTCACCAGGCTTAGATCATACACTCTGGCTCCTTCAGATTGACCATTTAGCCCCTGTCCCTCACAGATCTTTCATGGTTCATGGAGCCCTACATGATGAAAAATAGAAATATCTGCACCTTCATACGAGTTTGTTTCTTCAATCTTCTACTGATTTTTTTTCTGTTGTTCTGTCTGTCATGCAGGCACTCTAAACGCTACGATTATGCAGCCGTCAAGACGGAATATGGGAAACAGAAAGAGCCCGTAAGAAATGCACCCCCCAATCAACCAGCCGCATCAAACCCACAGGGAGAAGCTTTAGAGATCTCAGGGAAGCTATCCCTTGAAAATGTAATCAAGCTTGCCCTGCAGAACAATCCGGATATGGATATGGCCGTCGCCCGTATCCAACAGTCTGAAGCCATGCTGGACGAAGCCATGAGCGTTTTCTGGCCGGTGATCGGCATCTACGGGGAATACCTCCAGGGAAACGCCCCTTCGGCGTATCTTTTCAAGACGATCGACCAACGCCGACTCCCCCCCGGCACGGATTTCAACAATCCTGGCTGGTTTCAAAATTTCGAGGTGGGAATTCATGCGAACCTGAATCTCTTTAACGGCGGTCGGGATTACCTGCGAAGGCGTATGGCGGAAACAGGGCTGCAAATCAGCCAGATGGGTCGGAACACCATTAAAAACGGTCTGGTAACCTCGGTCATTCATGCCTATTATTCATCCCTTGCCGCTGAAAAATATGTGGAAATCAGCGGAAACTCGGTGAAAACCGTGCGAAAAGAACTGGAAATGGTTACCGTTCGATATGAGGCGGGGGGCACCCTCAAATCAGACGTGCTTTCCCTGAAGGTTGCGCTGGCCCAATCCGAAGAGAATATGATCCGTGCACGGAACAACCACAGTCTCGCCATTGCATCCCTGGCCAACCTCCTGGGATTTGACCCGGATACCTCCATCCAACTTGCAGGCAATGACCAGGTGCCCATCGAGGTGCCCGATCTCTACGAAAAAGCATTGGTAACGGCCCTTGCCAGACGTCCCGAACTTCAAAGTTCCCGCCTTAAGGTTGTCCAGTCGCGAATGAACCTGGATGTGGCAAGATCGGAATACCTGCCCCGGCTGGATGCCCAGGCCAAGACTTATTTCGATGACCCGAATTTCAGCTTTGACTGGGATCGAAAGAACTGGACAGCCGGTATCATTCTCAACTGGGATGTTTTCACCGGGTTTGGGACGAAATCCCATGTGGACAAGGCCCACGCAGTGCTCAAAGAAATGTTAGGCGCTGATAGAAAGGCAGCCCTTGCAGTCCAGTTACAACTGAAAGGCGCGTACCTTAAATATCAGGAAGCAAACGCACGCTGGGATGTAAGCAAGGCAAGCGTGGATTTGAGCGAGGAATCCCTGAGATTGGTCGAGAAAGAGTATGAAGGGGGCTCAGCCACCATTACCCGGTACCTTGAGGCGGAATTAGCACGAAACAGAACACGCCTGAGAGCAACCACGGCGTTCTACGACCGGGAAAAGGCAGCAGCCGCCATCGGGCGCGCCATGGGCTATTGGACGAACTATGGAAAGGCTGAAACGGCAGGAGTGCAGATGGATATTCCCCGGAAAGAACACTTCGTCAAAGGCGAGTGATTCATGAGGTCAGGAAGGAGAATGCAACGCCATGACTGATCGGAAAAAAGGAAAAGGGATGCGTATCTTAGGCATCCTTGCAGGAACCTGTGCGCTGGTTCTGCTGATGCTCTATATGGCCGGGATGTTCGTCCCCGATAAGATCGGTCCTGGAACAGTCGAACGAGAAAAGAAAAGTGTTTCGCCCGGAGAAATTGTTAAAGCCGTCAAGGAAACGACAACCGAATTTTACGAGGCTGTAGGCACCGTTCGCCCGCGCAGGGAGACCAGCGTGGAGTCACAGGTTCAGGGACGTATCCTTAAAGTCCTGGTGCGGCCGGGAGATACCGTGAAAGAAGGAGACCGCCTGGTAGTTCTTGACAACAGGGAGTTCAGGGCCCGCCTGGACAGCGCAAAGCAGATGGTTGTTTCCGCCCGGGCCAGAAAGGAGCAGGCCCTTCAGGCCGTAAAGGTCGCGGAGGCGGCATTTACTCAAGCCGAAGCTGCTCACAAACGGGTGCAGACCTACTACAAGGCGGAGGCAGCCACCCGTCAACAACTGGAAGAGGCAGAGTCGGCTTTTCAACAGGCCGGCGCCAATGTAAAACAGTCTTTTGACGGCCTGAAAGCGGCAGAATCAGGGATCAAGCAG
>Ga0208901_1000335_pt1 | contig 26561 bp, 24 predicted proteins | sample AntAceMetag02UKF_FD_184764 | JGI IMG/M metagenome (GOLD analysis project Ga0208901, IMG submission 184764) | Saline lake microbial communities from Ace Lake, Antarctica - Antarctic Ace Lake Metagenome 02UKF (SPAdes) (version 2) | ecosystem: Environmental > Aquatic > Non-marine Saline and...
CTGGTTGGCATAAATGGTGGCCATGGTGCGGTAACCCATGTCCCACAGGTATTTCAGAGTGAAAGGTGCGATTTCATTTCCAAGCATTCGGGTATTGTGAAGATAGGGAATTTTGATCAGTTTGGGACTAGTAGCCCCGCCGTTGAAAACAATAATTTTTTTCTGTTTTGCCATGGCCATGATAGACAGGGTGGGTGCACTGAATGAAGAGAGGATGGCCGGTACCTTGTCGATGGAGGTCAATTTTCTGAAGGCGTTCTGCGCCGGCGTGGTCAGTCCTGACTTATGATCCTCCACCACACCAATAAAGGTATACCCTCCCGAACCACCGTCCTTGTTGATTTCGTCAATTGCGATGTTCGTCCCTCTTTCCATTGTCATCCCATACCATGAACCGGATCCGGTTATGGCGAGTATCTCACCGAATTTGAACTCTTTGGAGTCCGCAGCATAGCTCATTGAGGTTGTGAGCAGAAAAAGCGAACCGATCAGGCAAACGAATGTCCATTTCTTCATAACAAATCTCCTTTTTAAAATGTACTGCATTCAGCTTAGCAATTTTTATCGGGCTCAACTACAGGAAAATATTCAGACTTCCCGGGGGTGAAAATTCCCATTTCTGAAATCTTCACAGGGTTTTTCCATTACCAGTCGGACGGAAATCAAAATCTGGCATCATCAATCGGCCGAAAACCACCTCCTTTCGTGTGCAAGGCCAGACAAAACTTTGCCTGGTCGCCTAGGTCATACGCAAAATTCTTGTTTCACGTCAAAAACCGGGAATACGGGACAGGTAGTCCATGAGAACCAGTTTTGCACGATGGATATGTGTCGCCATAGCCTCCCTCGCCTTCCCGGGATCCCCTTCTCGAATCGCATCAACAATCGCTTCATGATCTTTCACGTAATCATCGAGAGCGGTTACGGCCAAAGAGGTGTATCGATGCCTGGCAATGCGAAGACGTATCTCTTCAATGATCCAATCCATCTTTCCGTTGGTGCATTTCTCCCTGAAGAACTGGTGAAAGGCGTGATTCAGGGGGACCCACTGTTCCACTGCATTTTTATTATTCCGGAATACCTGTTTGAGCTTGTTGTTGATCTCCGTGAGCTTTTTTATATCGTCAACCACAAGATGAGGGGCTGCCCATTCTACGGCCTTGCCTTCCAGGAGTTCGAGAAGCGTGTAAAAATCCTCAACTTCCTTGGGAGATATCTTTGTAACAACCGCTCCCTGGTTAGGCACAAGGATGACAAACCCCTCCCTTTCCAACTGGATAAGGGCCTCCCTTACCGGCCCGCGACTGCACTGAAATTGTTCGGTCAGCCGGTTTTCAGTAATCCGTTCTCCGGATGAAACTTTTCCAAAAATGATCTCATGCCGGATTTTATTGTGGATTTTCTGTTTTAAGGAGATCAATCCTTTTTCAGCCATTCTAACACATCCCAGAAAAATGTTGACAACATTGTTAACGATTTTATAATACAATCCTGAACACAGAGTGTCAAGATATTTCTTGAAGATCAGAATACCTCCCCATGGAGGGCAATCGTGGACTGGAAATAAACCCAGTCAGTCGAAATGATGGAAGGGGAAATCATGAAAATTCTTGTGGGGATAGCACCGGGGGATGTGCCCGAACAGATTATTCAACTGGCCCTTAAACACGCCACACACTTTACTGCCGAGGTCTATCTGCTCACGTCACTTGAGGGTGGAGGCGGCACCTCAGAAAAACAGGTAAAAAAAGCCGAACAGGTACTCACGTATGCGGAAGGTATCTTTCAAAAGGCCGGCATTCCGTGCGAAACACACTTCTTGATCAGGGGAAAATCTCCGGAAATCGAAATCCTGGAATTCGCCGAGGAAAAAGAGGTTGATGAAATTATTGTGGGAGCCAGAAAAAGGTCGCCGGTTGGGAAGGCATTGCTCGGCTCAGTGACCCAGAGTGTATCCCTCTCGGCGAATTGCCCGGTGGTCCTGGTCAAGTAATTCCGGTACCCCCATGAACGGTTTACACACACCTCCCCGGTTCACCCGCACACTATCTGGCTCAAACATATTATTCAAGGAGTCTCCTCATGTCAGAAATCTTTGAACCCTCTTTTTTGGGATCCGTGCACCTCAGAAACCGCACCGTTCGTTCGGCCACCTGGGAAGGGCTGGCCGACAAGGATGGCTTTGTACGGCCGGAATTGGTGGAAATGATGGCTGAACTGGCCAGGAATTCAGTAGGCCTGATCATTCCCGGGTACCTCTACGTGGCACAGGGCGGACGTGGCCTGCCCTGGCAGACCGGTGCCTGGGATGACGCCCATATGGAAGGCCTCAGGAAAATGGCAGAGGCAATCCACCGTGAGGGGGGGACGACAGCTGCTCAAATCGCCCACGCCGGCGGCCGAACCCGTACGGAGTATAATGAAGGCCGGAAACCTATGGCGCCCTCGGCGGTTAAGGGTTTCTCGTTCGGAGAGACCCCGAGAGAGATGGCGCCGACCGAAATCAAGGGTCTGGCATCTTCCTTCGCCCGGGCGGCATGCCGGGTAAAGGAAGCCGGGTTTGACGCTGTCCAGATTCATGCGGCCCATAATTATCTTATCAGCCAGTTTCTCAGCCCGCTGGTCAACCGGCGCCAGGACGCGTATGGAGGATCCCCTGAGAAACGTCGCAGATTTCTTTTGGAGGTCTACGATGCGGTTCGTGAAGAGGTTGGAGAGGCATTTCCCATCCTTATCAAGATAAACACCACCGACGGCCCGGAAGGAGGCATAACTCCGGGTGAAGCCCTGGATACAGTCAAAGTACTTGCCGATCGCGGACTTGATGCAGTAGAAGTCAGCGGGGGATTGGCCGGCTCAGACCATTATCGCCCTTCCAGGAAGGGAATTAAAAAGGCATCCCAGGAGGCCTATTTCCGATCCGCTTCGTCCCTTTTCAAACAGAATCTGGATATCCCGGTGATCCTGGTGGGAGGTATAAAATCCTATGAAATCGCCGAAGATATCCTCACCAACAAGGATGCCGACTACCTGGCGTTCAGCCGAGCCTTGATCAGCGAACCGGATCTCATCTCAAGATGGGCGCGGGGAGAGCTGACTGGATCACGATGTGTATCCTGCAACCTTTGCCTTGGAGAAGGGCTTCAAGGGAAGGGTATTTCATGCGCAGGGATGAATAAACAGAAAAATAGAGGGTAAACGGCGGACCACGTTCAGGGGAGGAAATTCATTTGACTATCGCGAAAAAAAGCCACGATCTCCTAACGATATTTATTGGAGGAGCGGGCACCATGGGACACGGCTTGGCGCTCCTCATGGCCAGAGCCGGTCATGAGATCATACTGGCGGACACCAATGAAGAGACCCTGGAGCGGGCGATTATCTCCATACGGTCCCATATGGACCTGCTCTGCGAAATGGACCAGATGGAAAGCTCGGAGATCCAAGGTGTGATAGCACGTATACAACCTGTTGTGGGACTTGACCTCCTGACAGAGGCGAATCTGATCATGGAGACTATCTCTGAAGATCTCGATGTCAAAAAGGCCTTCTACGCGGAAACGGCACGGCTGTGCGCTCACGATGCCATTGTGACGAGCAACACATCGTATCTCAACATTTTTGAACTGGCCCCTGAAACCTTGCAGGAGCGCTTGCTCATCACCCATTTCTTTGCTCCGCCATACCTCATTCCGCTGGTTGAGATCGTCAAGGGGCCGAAAACCCTTCCCGAAGTGGCCCGGAAAATGTACCGGATCCTGCTCCAGACCGGAAACAAACCGATCGTTATGGAAAAATTCATTCCCGGTTTTATTGTAAACCGGCTTCAAAGGGCTGTGGGCCGCGAAATTTTTCATCTCATGGATGGCGGTTATGCAAAGCCCGAAGAAATCGATAAAGCCGTACTGGCCAGTCTCGGGATACGCATTCCCGTATTGGGCGTAGTTCGCCGATACGACTTTGGCGGACTCGATCTTGCGTCAAAAATGCTCTCAAACCCTTCCATCGGTCTCGTAAACGAAGACGTCCCCTCCAAAACCCTTGAAGACCTTGTTTCAAGAGGGCATCTGGGGGTCAAAACAGGCAAAGGCTTTTATGATTATGAAGGGGAAACCCAAGAGGACATCTATCGAAAAAGAGACAAATCCCTGATCCGGATACGCAACCTGGTAAACGAAATCGAAGAACTGTGGAAAAAATAATGGAGAGATCATGGAAAAAAAGATAATCATAACAATTGCCGTTACAGGGTCGTCCCCCACAAAGGAAATGAATCCGGCCGTTCCCTATACGCCAAAAGAGATTGCAGATGCCGCCGTGGAGAGCGCAAAAGCGGGCGCCGCAATAGCCCATATTCATGTGAGAGACCCCAAAACCGGGGTGCCTGAATTCAAGAGAGCACTTTTTAAGGAGGTGCTTGATCGTATTCGAGAAAAATCAGATATGATAGTAAATCTGACCACAAGCGGATTACGCCTGAAAGGCCCTGACATCACTTCCCAGCGGCTCGACACCGTCCACCTGAGGCCGGACGTCTGTTCTCTTGATCTGGGATCCATGAACTTCCGTGACACGGTTTTCAACAATCCGCCCCAGTGGTCTGTGGAGGCAACCAAATGTATGCAGGAATACCACGTCAAGCCTGAAATAGAAGTATTTGAGGCGGGTCATATTTCTCAGGCTTTAGACCTTATCAAAAGGGGGCTGATTGATACACCGCCCTATTTTCAGCTGTGCATGGGGGTCAAATGGGGAATCGAAGCCTCTCCCGAGAATCTCCTCTTTATGAAGAGCAAGTTGCCCCAAAATGCCCTTTGGAGCGTCTTGGGAACAGGTAGTAACCAGATACCCATGATTACCATGGGCATACTCCTGGGGGGGAATGTGAGGGTCGGTTTCGAGGACAACATCTATATCAAGAAGGGAGTCCTGGCCAGGAGTAATGCACAGATGGCCGAGACAGCCGCCGACCTGGCTGAACGGCTCGGGCGAAGCGTGGCCACACCTGAAGAGGCCCGGCAAATGCTGGGGATCAAAGCCCCGGAACAGACGGCTGCCTCTGCTTCTTGAAACATCATACTTTTTCAAAGAAGCCTTTCTGCCCCGGCGCGGTCGTTAAACTGGCACGAAAAAAGGAGACAATATGGATCCCAAAAAAATAGCCCAATTGGTCACCATCGGAAAGGCTTATGACCTGGGCATGGAATATTATGTCGGTATGCCCCACCACCCCAACCACCCTCCGTTTGCTTTTTCATTGACAAAACTCCATGGAGAAATGGTCTATGAAGGAGGCGTTTCAGCATGCAATTGTCTTTTCGCGACAGGGGGTCATACGGGCACCCATTTCGACGCCCTCGGTCACATTTCCTCGAAAGGCCAGGTACACGGCGTGGGTGAAATTGGCCCCTGGCAGGAATACCAGGGGCTGAAAAAGGGCGGCATCCACGAAGTTGCACCGGTGGTTACACGCGGTGTGCTCCTTGACATAGCCGGTCTTGAAGGGAAGACATGTCTTGATTCAGAGCACAGGATCGGAAAGAAAGCCCTCCAGGAAGCCGCCAAACGCCAGGGATGCCTCATTGAGAAGGGAGATGCCGTCCTGATCAGGACCGGGTGGATCAAGTATTTCGACGATCCGACCCGGTACATCGCCCATCATGGAGGTTGTCCAGGGCTTATCGAGGAAGGGGCCCAGTGGCTTGCAGACCAGGGGGTCCGGTATGTGGGCGCCGACACCGTGGCACTTGAAAAAACCCCAACCCCCAACCTCCCGGTACACGTCATTTTACTGGTGGAAAACGGCATCCACATTATCGAAGCCATGAACCTGGAGCAGCTTTCAAAAGACAAGGTCTACGAGTTTCTCTTCTTTGCAAGTCCCCTGAAAATCCGGGGGGGGAGCGCTTCACCTGTAAGGCCCGTTGCCCTGGCCTGAGATATGGTATTGAACCGCCCATGAAGGCTGCAAAGTTTTTTTGGATTTTTCATGATCTGAATGCTATTTCCTTTATCTTTTCTGTGTCGAGGGAAAAGCCCATTCCCCAGCAATAATGTCGTGTAGTCCTCTTGTGATCTAGGGAACGTTATGTCAGATTATAAGTTGAGTTTTGATTTTTCATTTGCCATAGTGGCGGCATGCCACGAAAATCCCGTATAGATGCCCCAGGAGCATTGCACCATGTTATTGCCAGGGGAATAGGCCGTCGAAAAGTGTTTGATGATAATGACGACCGAGACTTCTTTATTGAGAGGTTGGGGAAAATCATTTCCGACACAGAAACACAATGTTTTGCGTGGGCGCTGATACCCAATCATTTTCATTTGCTTTTGAAAACCGGCATTACCCCTATTGCTCTACGGTCATGAAGCGCCTTTTAACCGGCTATGCCATGCACTACAACCGGAGGCACAAGCGGTATGGACATCTGTTTCAAGACCGATACAAGTCAATCCTTTGCCAGGAAGATTCATATTTATTAGAACTGACGCGCTATGTATCACGCGAGTGGGAATGGGGTCAGCCCTTGACAATGGACATTTTCGCATAACCCAACGCTCCACCAGACCCCCGATACTTTGGCGGTCCCACCGGAGTGAGTCAGAGGGGCTGGTGAGCTAAACGTTACAAAACATCCGGCCACTTGGCCAACCCAACATACCCCCTCATCAACAACCTCAACAGTTTTTGTATTTTTCCACCTCGGCCTAGTCCCCGGCTCAACAATGAATTTCCGGACAGGCCGCTTCTTTCCATATCAGATGTCCGCTCATTGGTTAATCATCGACCACCAGCAGAGCTGGTGGTATGATGAAGCCCCCTCGAAGGGGGCTAAAAACACTGCGATTCCTATAGATTGCAATTTAATATCAAGGACGTAGCCCTCCTGAAAGGCTATGAACATCGAACATCGAACGTCCAACATCGAATTTTGAATAAGGTATTCTGCCTGTTTTTATAGACGATAAACCGGCCGAGCGAAGCGATTTCATCATTCGATGTTCAATGTTCGACGTTCGATGTTGGACGTTCAAAAAATGCTTCACTTTGCCGCTATTGCGTATATTTACTCTCGCCGGAACGGTAGAACCTTTTGGGGTCGCACCAGCAGAGCTGGTGGTTTAATGCAATGCAATTATTTGGTAGTATTGCTATATCCCCTCTCAAATGCTATCCTAATCATATAATGATAGGAGCTGTTTTTTCTCTTGAAAGAGAAACCTTATCGGAGCCTAACAGATCTTAATTCATGAAATGCATGTAACCCAAATCATGAATGAACTTGGAGTGCCGTATGAAGGTAGTGATTGATAAAAATTATAGAATCAGAACAGCGACTCGTACCGAAGTCGACATTGCTGTTGAATGGGCGGAAGAAGAAGGATGGAATCCAGGATTACACGATGCCGATTGTTACTATTCAGGAGATCCGAACGGCTTTTTTATAGGGCTTCTAGGCAATGAGCCCATTGCCACAATATCTGCAATTAAGTACGGCAAGACGTTTGGCTTTATAGGTTTTTATATTGTTAAACCTGAATATCGCAGTAGAGGTTACGGCATACAAATATGGAGTGCTGCCTTAAAACATCTGGAGGGGCTAAATATTGGCCTTGATAGCGTAGTTGCTCAGCAGGAAACTTATAGGAAATCCGGTTTCGAATTAGCTTCCCGCAATATCCGCTATGAAGGAATCAGTGGTGGTAAGCCGCCTTATGGAGCGGAAATAATAAAACTATCTTCCCTGCCATTTGAAACCATCGAAACCTACGATCAGCCATTTTTCCCTGCTGTCCGGTCCCCATTTATCAAATCCTGGATCAATCAACCTGATTGCTCTGCTCTGGGCATCATGCAAGGTAGAAAACTCGCAGGCTACGGCGTCATACGCGCATGTCGTTCCGGACACAAGATCGGACCGCTTTTTGCGGACAGCCCGGAATTGGCAGAAAACCTTTTTCTGGCATTAAAATCCGGGATTGAAAAGAAAGAACCAATTTATCTTGATACACCAGAAGTGAATCAAGCTGCTGTGTCGTTAGCGAAACGTTATAACATGGAAGTAGTATTCGAAACGGCCCGAATGTACACCGGTGAAGAACCTGATATGCCGCTGCATCGTGTCTTTGGGGTTACTTCGTTCGAAGTTGGATAACCGAGATTTGGTAGAAACTATCCAGAACCTGGTGCAATTAACCTCGATGCAGATGGTGCTCTGCACCGGGGTCGTTTTCGTTGCCGGCATGGTGCGTGGGTTTTCGGGGTTTGCTCTTTCTGCGCTTATTATGGCGAGCGTGGCTCTGATCCTTCCCCCGATAGAGCTGATCCCGATTTGCTATATTCTTGAAGCCACCGCCAGTCTGATCATGTTTCGCGGCGGCATTCGGGATGCAAACATGAAAATCGTCTGGGGAATGTCGATCGGTTCCGCGATTGGTTTTCCCATGGGGCTGTACGCCACCAAAACGCTCCCGGTTGAAACCTCCAAATTTATTGCCCTGTGCATCATTCTCTGCCTGGCAACTGCGCAGTTGCTCCGCGTAAGCCCCAAATTTCTAGCCCGCACATCCGGTCTGTACGCATCTGGCCTCACCGCAGGGATTGTTACGGGCCTTGCGCATGTTGGTGGCATGGTTGTGGCCCTATACGTGCTCGCGCGCGAAGCACCTGCCAGAACAATGCGGGCGTCGCTGGTGATGTTTTTGTTTATCGGCATGTTTACAAGCTTAGTGTACCTGCTTGGTTTTGGCGTGATGAACAAGCTTGCCTTCATCCGTGGTCTGCTGCTAGCACCAGTTGTCGTGGCCGGTGTGCTGATCGGCAGCGCCATGTTTCGCCCTTCCCTTGAAGCCGCATACAAAAAATTTTGCCTCGGCCTGCTGATCTTCCTGGCATTCACCGGACTATTGCGTCTGGCACTCTAACATCCAATAATGCCCCTGAAGCTCCCCCTCATCAACCGCAACATTTTTTGTATTTTTTCCCGCTCCCGCATGTGCAGGGCTCATTCCTGCCGATCTTTTTTTCGACAGTCACCGGTTTTGGCATGTTCAAGAGAGTTTCCAGATCAGAAATATCTTCCGGCTTGTCCGGTTCCAACCCGATAACATAATGCCAGCCCTTTTCGCTGAACATGGATGTGACTTCTTTCAACCTCTCTTCAGTCTGTACATGGACAACCGCCGGCTTTTTTTCCGTACCCAGCTTTGCCTTCTTCTTTCCATCAAACATTTTTTCCATTTTCCCACCTTTCTCTGGTTTGGGGTTCACCTGATAAATGTCCGGATAACCAGCCTCTTTCTATATCAGATTTTTATTCATTGGTAAATGGTGTGTTTACTCTTGACCCTACAGGGATCATTCCTTATAATCCGATCTTACTTACCTATTGGCCTTAGGGCATTTATCATGATACCGAACGGAATGCGGGGATATGGAAGATCTTCCTTTCAAAAAAAAGGTGGCCCTGATTACTGGAAGCGCCCGAGGAATTGGAACTGTTATTGCAAAAAGGTTCTCTTTTTTGGGAGCTGACGTCGTCATTACTTACAAAAAACAGGGTAGTTCCTCACAGGCCAGAGGGGAAAAGCTGTGCGAGGAAATCAATAAAGGGCGCCGCCGAGCCATATTGGTCAACTGTGATATCTCTCAAAAAGAATCGGTAAAAAAAGCCTTACACGATATAAATACGCATTTTGGGCGTCTTGATTTCTTGATTTTGAATGCTGCCAGGGCGCCATTTAAACCCATTGAAAAACTATTCGAACGAGAGCTGAGAGACTTGGTGAATACCAATTATCTGGGGCACATCTTCTGCATGCAGGAATCCATTCCTCTTTTGGAAAAAAGCGAAGGAAAAATTGTCTTTATCTCCAGTCTAGGCAGCCGGTACTACAATCCTTCGTACCCTCTTGGAAGCATGAAAGCGGCCATGGAAACCGTGGTCCGAGATTGTTCGCAAAGCCTGAGAAATCAAAAAATCATGGTAAACGGGGTTTGTGGAGGAATTGTGAAAACGGACGCCTTCAAGACCATGCGACTCCATTGGGAAGGCATTGACCAGTTGCCGGAACACTTGTTTGTTCCTCCCGAAGAAATAGCGGATGTGGTGATGTTCCTGTGCAGACCCGAAAGCAGGGGGATAAGCGGCCAGATCCTGGTGGTAGATCGAGGCCTGAGCAACAGCCTTTTTGGCTCCTCTTGAAAACATAGAATTTACCATAACGGAGGATATATGGCACAGAAAATTATCGGAGAGGAAAAGGTATTCTCTGAACTTAAACAAACCATCGCGAAATCCCTTGATGTTGAGGAGCAGTCTATTCGGCCCGAAAGCGTGTTGACGCTGGACTTAAATGCTGAATCTCTCGATTTTTTAGATATCAGCTACAACCTGGAACAGGCTTTCGGGTTCAAAATGGCTCGGCACTTTGTCCTGGAACACGCCGAAGAAATGTTTGGAGAAGGCAAGGCCATTGATAGAAACGGTTGTTTGACCCACCAAGCCGTAGAGATGTTGAAATTGAGGTTCAACAGCAACAGAATCCCATTAAAGCCCGGTATGGATATGGATGAAGTAGCCCATCTGGTTACGGTGGGTTCCATGGCCAAAAACGTCCTGGACATTCTTGACAGCCTTCCCGAAGCCTGTCCGGAGTGTGGGCATTCGTCTTGGAAAACCGAGGATATGACCCACATCCTGTGTGGTTCATGCCGAGCCAATGCGGTTTACAAAACCGGTGATGAGCTGATCATCAACTGGTTGAAACAAGTCCAGGAAAAGGAAAACCTTTTCTGATGGCTTATGAGCGCCGCCTGCCTTCCCGCTTAAACGCGGGATCAGATCGAGGAAGAAACTTTCGAGCGACTTTACCGCCCGCTTGTCCCGCTGGCGGGGCTACGCTCAAGACGCAAAGAACGCCAAGATTTTGTTTTTTTACCGAATCGGAACGGACGATTCGATAAAGCAATCAGCCCTGCGGGCATTTTGGATAATGTCTGTATTAGCCATATAACTTGGAGAATCGCACAGAAAAAATGTGGCTGTTTTTTCGAATCGTCCGTTCCGATTCGTAAAAGGCTTTGCGTCCTTGGCGTCTTTGCGGTTCAAAAACAAATAACCGGAAGAAGTTTCACTCGAGCATGGGAAAAAAGGCTTTTAAACGCAGAGTCGTCATTACCGGATACGGCATGATTACCCCATCGGGCAGGAATGCTGCGGATACCTTCAATAGTTGCAGCCAGGGAAAATCCGGCATTAACCATATCACCGCCTTTGATGCAACTGGTCTTCCCTGCCAGGTTGCGGGGCAGGTGAATGACAAATGGATTTCGGACGATGGATTCACACACAGAAGGCTTCTGAAATTTTCTTCCAGAGGACTCAAACTGATGAGCATTGCCGCTAGGGAAGCAGCCTTTCACGCGGAACTTCCCACGGTCTCTGATCGTCATCGAATCGGGGTTCAAATTGGTTCATACGGTGAAGACCCCTCCCTTGAAGAAGTGGTATGGCTCCACCAGTTCTACGACGGTGAAGGGCATTGGGATCTGGAAGGCCTTGCAAGAGAAGGCGGATACAATTTCCTTCGGTTCTACCGTAGAAAACCGGATATGGTCTCCGCTGTAATTGCCAGGCTTTTTGACTGCAGAGGCCCGAATCTTTCCAGTACATCGGCATGCGCGGCCGGCGCTCAGGCCATCGGTGAAGCATTCCGGATAATTCAAGACGGGCAATGCGACGTTATGATCGCTGGAGGTTGCGAGTCAGCTCTGAATCTGGTGGGACTTCTGGGGTTTGTACTGCTGGGCGCCGTGACCACCCGCTATGAAACACCACAAACCGCATCACGGCCCTTTGACCGCAAAAGAAACGGGTTTGTCCTGTCGGAGGGCGCTGGGGCCCTGGTCCTGGAAGATTTTGAACATGCCAGTCATCGAGGCGCACCGATTCAAGGAGAAATCCTGGGATATGGCAGTTCATCTGACGCCTATCGCATTACAGATTCCGATCCCCGGGGCGACGGCGCCATACTGGCCATGGGCAAGGCCATCTCCGATGCTGGATTGAGCCCTGAAAAGATTCAATATATCAATGCTCACGGAACTTCCACCCTGAAAAACGATATCAGTGAAACCAGGGCCATCGATGCGGTCTTTGGCCCAAACGCAAAAAAAATACCTGTCAGTTCAAATAAATCCATGCTGGGACACTGCATTGCCGCGGCCGGTCCCATTGAACTGATTCTGACACTCATGGGAATACACCGTTCCCTGATTTTGCCGACCATCAACCAGACCCATCCCGACCCGAAATGCGATCTTTGGCTAGTGCCGAACCAGGCCGTCCGGGAAGCCCATTCCGTGGCAATCTGCAATTCTTTTGGTTTCGGGGGGCAAAATGGATGTCTCTGTATAGGAAAGCCCCGTTGAATTTGTTCAAGAGATTCCGGTTGGACCTGAGAACTCCTTAGGAATTAAAAAGGAAAACCTTTGTGGAAAAAGTCGTTGTGACAGGTGTGGGAATGGTGACCTCCCTTGGCGGTACACCCACTCAAACCTACCGTGCGCTGCTGGACGGTTGTTCGGGAATTTGCCCTATATCAGACTTTGATACGAGGGGTTTTGCATGCCGAATGGGCGCGCAAGTTCCTGCCATCGATCCCAGGGAGGTGGTAATTAACCCCAGGGACGCGCGCATTATGGGCATTCAGGGGCTCATGCTGATAAAAGCTTCCCGGGATGCCTTTGCCGATGCCAATCTGAACAGATACCCCGTCAATGGTGAATCAATGGGCCTGTTCATAGGAATGGGAATGGTGGATTACAACCTCGACGATCTTCTGCCCGCGGTCCAGGCTTCGCTGAACAGCGATGGTACGATTAACAACGAGGCGTTTTTCAGCCGGGGATACGGGGAAATTTACCCGCTCTGGCCCCTTTCCTTATTGAGTAACATGGCATTGTGTCAGGTGGCGATTCGTTTGGGCATCAAAGGCGAAAATGCCGTGTTTGCAGCCTACGGAGACGCTGGTGCAAAAGCCATCCATGAAGGAGTGAACACCATTATGGAAGGGAAAGCCGAAGCTGTTCTGGCAGGAGGCGTCAGTGAGATCATATCCCCATTAAGTCTTGCCCGGAACCTGTCGTTAGAACTATTAAATATAGATCGATCCCTGAACTGCAACGCCTGCATTCCTTTCAATTCCGAAGGAAAAGGAACCATCCTTGGAGAAGGATGTGGAGTAATGCTTCTGGAATCCCATTCCTCCGCAGAAAAAAGGGGGGCGCGAGCTTTGGCCGAAGTGTCAGGTTTTGGATCGGCATTTGAACGGGGGGGAGAAAAAGCCTGGCCAACTACTCCTGCCGTTCAAAAAGCCATGGAGTCGTCCATGATTAATGCAGGGGTAGACCCTGCTTGTGTTGACCTGATTATTGCCCATGGAGAAGGCACAGCTGGAGACAACAATGAGAAGGATGCCATTTGCAGGTGTTTTTCCGTTGCAGACAGAACCATCGATGTATACGCTTCAAAAGGCGCCTTGGGAAATCTATTTGCAGCATCGCCCGTAGTGGATGCCATCTTGGGTATTCAAATGATGGAAAACGGTGTGGTTCCCCCGGCGTACCCTGACCATTCGACGAAAAACCCCATGCCTTTCAACCTGATCTGCCATGAAAGCCTGCGAAAAAGGCCTGAATGTATCCTGATAAACACCCGAAGTCATCAAGGACACTGCGGGTCATTGGTTATTACTGCCTGCAGAGAAAAACGGGTATGAGGTTTCAGTAGTCAGGTTTTCACGCCTTTTAACTCTGAGCCTGTCCCTGAGGATCAGCTTTTTGATAGCCAAATAAAAAGGAGTCGCCGGCATGCGTTTTTTATTCTGTGACCGGATTGTCGAAATTCACAAGGGAGACTCTATTGAAGGCATCAAGGTGTTTCCTCTTTCCGAGGAATTCTTGAATGGGCACTTTGAAAAGGCGTCCCTTGTGCCGGGCTCTATCTTTATCGAAACCATGGCCCAGGTTTTAGGATGGCTCATTATCTATTCACATGATTTTCTGCGTTTTCCCATTATCAGCCTTCTCGAAGATGTTGAGGTGATGTCGGACATGGCGCCTGGCTTCGAAGCCCGCGTATCCGCCCATATTGTTTCAACAACCGAAACCGATTCCCTTGGAAAAGCAGAAATCCATGTGGATGGAGAATCTATTGCCCGGGCCGATCGAATGATTTATAGTCATTTTTCTGCCCACGATCCCGTGAACCTGCGAAACCAGTTCGACCTGATGGCTGTTTCCCCCAAGGTCCCGGGAGCAGTAAGGAAAATTCATGGGTGAGAGAGTTGTCGTGACAGGCCTTGGGTTGGCAACAGCCCTTGGGATTGAAGTGGAAGAAAACTGGCAGAAACTGCTGAACGGGGTTTCGGGAATCACAGCCCTGAACCTACCTCACAGCAGCTCATCGCCCATTAGGGCTGCAGGCCAAATCGACAAAGCCAAGCTGAAAAAAATGGAAGCGGTCTTTGCTTGCAATTCCAGAACAATTGGAGGAAAGAAAACGGTTTTTGCCCATTGGGCCGCCGTGTCCGCTCTCAGGGATGCAGGTCTGGTCGACTTTCCGGGGAATCGAAATCGATGGGGTCTTTTTTCCGCTGAGGGAATCCCAACGGTCTCGCTTATGGAAATTGCCCCATATGTGAGAGGACAAAAAGACTTTAATGGGTTCCGCTTTGGAAAAGAGCATGGCAGACTTGGTCATACTGCGATAAATAAAACCAGGTTTCATGAGACCGGGGGTCTTCTTTCAGAAAAACTCGGCCTCCAGTGTCCCAACGGTGTTATCACTTCCGCGTGCGCTTCGGCAACCCAAGCCATCGGCCTGGGCTTTCGCGCTATCCGCCGGGGAGATGCAACAATCATGGTTGTCGGAGGAGGAGATTCGATGATCGACCCTATTGGCCTCATGTTTTTTGTGCTCCTCACTGCGGCTTCCGTCTCTTCCGGCGGGGCAAAAACAGCATGTCGACCTTTTGACCTGAAGCGAAATGGCCTCGTTGTCGGAGAGGGGGCAGGTTTTCTGGTGCTGGAGGCCCTTTCCCATGCAGAGGAAAGGGGCGCCCATATATATGCGGAAATGGCCGGATACGGTACCACCATGGATGCTTTCAGAGCCACCGCCCCGGATCTCCGAGGCGTTGGCGCGGCTCAGGCTATGAAACAAGCCCTGGAAGACGCCGGCCTCGGCATCGGGGATATTGACTATATCAATGCCCATGGCACGGGAACCAAACAGAATGACATATCCGAAACCCTGGCGGTTAAAACTGTTTTTGGAAATCAAGCAAAAAAAGTGTGCATCAGTTCAAGCAAATCCATGATCGGACATCTTATGGCGGCTTCTGGTGGGCCTGAGTGCATATACACAGTGTTAACGGTCATGAATGATGAAATTCACCCAACCATCTCTCTTCGCAATCCGGATCCGAAATGCGACCTGGACTATGTCCCCAATATCAAAAGAAAAAGGGTAGTTCGAAACGCACTTTCCAACTCCTTCGGCTTTGGCGGACAGAATGCGACCATTGCCCTCAGAAAATATGCTTGAGGCATAAAAGATATGCGATATCTACTCATCGATCACGTTACCGAGGTCCAAAGCAACAGCCTGATCCGGGGCATCAAAAATATCACCATGAGTGAAGATTTCTTTTCGTTTCACTTTCCGGATAACCCAGTCATGCCCGGCGCATTGCTTCTGGAAGCCCTGGTTCAGTTGGCAGGTTGGCTTGAGGCGGAATCGAGCGGGTTCAACAACTGGGTGCTGCTCCACAAAATCAGGAAATGCCGCTACTACGGCTTTGCACGGCCCGGCGATCGGGTACGGTTGGAAGTCATCCCTTTAACGCCGGAAAATCCGTACACCAGGATGTATAAGGGCGTCGGAAAGGTCAACGGTAAAAAATTCATCGACGCGCAATTTGCAGGGTCCATAGACCCCCTGTCCAGACATCATGACCTTGCCACGGCAAAACATTTTTTTCAAATTTTGACGCGAGCATGTGGGTTTAGGCCAGATGGATAATCGAAACGTTGTTATAACGGGACTGGGCCTGATCACCTGTCTCGGGAAAAATGTCCATGAAAACTGGAGTAATCTTACACTCAAGAAGAGTGGAATTGGCTTTTATCCCAGGGAAAAGCAGCCTGCCTCATTTAACTATTTTGGGAAAGCACCGGATTTCGAAATACCGAAAGGGGCACCACGAAAATTACGAAATCAGATGAAATTCCTAAATCGCGGTTCACTGCTGGGCTTCATGGCGGCCCATGAAGCCATTACATCTTCCAAAGTAGAGACATCCCGGGTTGCATCGGATCGCAGAGCATTGCTTATCGGTTCAGGAGACCATACCCAAACCGGATATGATTTTCTGTTTCCTGCCGTAAAAAAAGGGACAGGCGGAGAATTCAGATATGTGAATACCAAACGATTGAATGAAACCTGTCTTCACGAGGTGCCTCCTTTTTACCTGCTGGAATCGCTTCAAAACAACCTTTTCAGTTTCCTGTCCGCATTTTTTGACATGAAGGGTCCGAATGCCTCCCTGGCCACTCTGTCTCCTTGCGGTCTTCATGCCCTGGAGGCAGGGTCGAGGATGATCCGGCAGGACCAGGCGGATATGGCATTGGTGGTGGGGTGTGGAAACTGGATCACTGAAATTCCTCTCTACGAACTGCATGGCCTCGGCCTGCTTTCCCATTGTCGGGAAGGATCTCGATCTTTCCGACCCCTGGATAAACAAAGGAATGGATTCATACCGGGCGAGGGGGGGGCGGCTGTCCTTCTGGAAGCCGAAGTGCCGGCCCGAAAACGCGGCGCGTTTATACATGGCCAAATCAAGGGCACAGGCAACTGCATCGAATTCGACAATACACACAGTCTTGGAGTTTCGCCGAAAGCCAGTCTGCGCTGCATGTCGATGGCTCTGAAAGATGCCTGTGTGGATGCGACCGACCTTGGGTTCATTTCCCCTCATGGAAATGCCACACGAATGGGAGATCGCTCCGAATTGGTATCCATACAAACACTCCTGGGAAACCATGCCTTGCATGTCCCCATCGTCGCCATGAAGCCCTATACCGGACATATGGGAGCAGCCAGCGATATCGCCGAGTTGATTTTTGGAATTAAAGGGTTGCAACATGGGATGACGCCGGGAACGCTGCACTTTGACGCATCTGAAGAGAGTTTTTCCCATCTAAATATTTCTCATAACCATCACTCGTGTAGTAGGAACAGCTTTTTATCAGTCTCATGCGGAGTGGGTGGTCAGATCGCATCTGTTGTTATAGAGGTATAATCCAGAAAAATGTCCATTCTCAGCCTGAAATCGAAGCATTTGGAAACGCTCTGGGGTATTTTGAGTCAGAATCGTCTTGAATTTATACTGATTCTCCTTTTCATGGGGTTATTTTCAGGCGTTATCATGCTCGTACCGTACTGGGCCAAAATCCTCATTAATGAAATTCTACTCAAAAAAGATTTTGCCCTGCTGTTAAAGCATCTCCTGTGGGGGCTGGTTCTGTTTCTTGCCATCATTTTTTTTGAATTTCAAAGAGAATTGCGAAAATTCCATTTGACCAATGCGGCTGAGGCAGCTATTCGAGTTCGGTTATTTGGAAAAATTGTAGGGATGCCCCTGAATATTTTTCCTGAACAAAGAACTGGCGATTTGATTTCAAGAATATCCAGCGACGTCCGCATTTTCGGAGACGGAATCCAATTTGGCCTACTCACTTTGATACCTAATCTTCTGATCACTCTGGGACTGACTGTCATGATGGTCTGGTATGCCTTGCCCCTGTCCATTTTCACCATCATCCTGATCTTGCCCATGGCGTGGGCCGTCCAGTATTTTGTAAGAAAAATCAGATTGAGAGCAAAAAGTACCCAGGAAAAGATGGGTCTGGTGAACAACATGGTGGAGGAGTCATTGAGGGGGATAAAGGAAATAAAATGCTATGGTCGGGAAAAGAATGTGGAAGAGCGGTTTTCAGAACTGAGCGACAGTGCCCGTAAAGCCCATAATCGGCAGGACAAATTAAGGGCTGCTAACCCCGCCATTGTTTCATGCCAAACCTTTATTACCATAGGTGTACTCATTCTTATCTGTTCATGGATGCTCAGCCACGACCTGTTGCCCGTGGAAAACCTGACAGCCTTCGTAACATGCCTCCTTCTTGTTTTCACGCCCATTACCAAGATTTCGAGTTCCTTCGGTTTTATAGGCAAGACGTTTGCGGTAATGGATCGTTTTGATGAGATCTTTGACCTGCCAGCGGAGCCTTTAAAGAGTCAAACCTTTCCCAAACTACCAGAAATAAAGGGGCACATTCGTTTTGAAAACGTCTGTTTCCGCTACCAGGAAGAAGGATTTCATTTGGTGGATATCAATTTCCAAATTGAGCAGGGAGAAACCCTGGCTATTGTGGGCCCAAGCGGTGCGGGGAAAACCACCCTGATTAATCTGCTGCTGCATTTTCTGAATCCTCTTTCCGGAACCATTTTTATTGATGGCCTTAATATCCACCGTTATCGCATTGACAGCCTGAGAAAACAGATCGGTTTCGTACCCCAGGAACCGGTCCTCTTTGATGCCACCCTGAGGGAAAACCTGTATTTTGTAAAAGAAAATGCGACGGAAAATGAGATCAATACCGCCGCAAGGGCAGCTCATGTAGAATCTTTCGCCAAGAAGCTTCCCATGGGATATGATACGCCAATCGGCCAATATGGAAACCTTTTGTCAGTGGGGCAGCGTCAGAGGATTGCCATCGCAAGGGCTTTCCTTCGAAATCCCCAGCTGCTGATTCTGGATGAACCCACATCGGCGCTTGATCCGGAATCGGAGTATCTGATCAATGATTCTCTTCAATCGCTCTGGAAGGGCCGAACCACCATCATCGTCGCCCATCGCATGTCCACTATCCGGAACGCAGACCACATCATGGTACTCGACAACGGAAGAGTGATTCAGTTTGACACCCGAAAAAACCTGCTCAGGGAGGATGGTCTTTTTCACAAACTGCATACCTACGCCGCATCCTGACCCCTGTAACAATAACAAACATGCTCCGGGCTTTCAACAAGAGCGGCAATCGTTTTTGGCCGAGCTTCCTCCAAAGATCAAATCCGTCATATCAAACCGACGCAAGTCTGAGCGAAAGATAGCTTATAATATCCTGTGCCTTTTTGAATTTCGGTATTTCTTCATCCGGTATGTCGATGCCATAGTCTTCTTCTAATTCAAAAACCATCTCCACCGCATCCAGCGAATCCAGCCCCAGATCGTCTACCAGGGATGTTTCCGGCTTTATCTGTTTTGGATCCATGGAAGCCTTGTCGGCCAGGACAACAATGACTTTCTTTTCGATTTCGTTTATATCCATAAGCCTCGTCTTTCAGTCAAATTTCTTAAAAAGAAGGCAAGCGTTAACACTACCGAATCCAAAAGAATTGCTCAGGACAAAATCCACTTTTGCTTCTCTTGCCTCGTTGGGGACATAATCCAGATCGCATTCCGGATCAGGATGTATTTGGTTGATGGTGGGTGGAATCCACTGATGTTCGATAGCCAGACAGGATGCCACCGCCTCTATGGCACCGGCCGCCCCGATGCTGTGCCCGATCATGGATTTGGTTGAAGAAATCGGGACATTGTGGGCGAAATCTCCAAATACGCGTTTGATGGCCCTTGTTTCAGCAACATCATTGGCGATAGTGCCAGTACCGTGCGCATTGATATAGTCTATTTCCCGGGGTAGTACCTTGGCTTCAGAGAGCGCCAGCATCATAGTTCGGGCCGCATCTTTTCCAGTGGGTTCAGGCATGGCAATATGATACGCACCACTGGCCAGACCATATCCGACAATTTCAGCGTAAATGTGAGCGTCCCTTTCGAGGGCATGCTCCAGTTCTTCCAGAATCAGAATTGCCCCCCCCTCTCCCATGACGAAGCCATCCCGCTCCTGATCAAAAGGCCTGCTGGCCTCCTCTGGGGGTTCGTTTTTCTTGGACAAAACACCACGCAAAGCACAATAGGCGCCAAAAGTGAATTCGGTCAGGGGAGCTTCCGCACCCCCTGCAAAAACCACATCTGCTTCATGATGCTGTATTTTGCGATAGGCCTCGCCAATTCCATGATTCCCTGAGGCGCAAGCCGTTGAAATCACAAAGTTTGGACCCAGAAATCCATGTTGAATCGCAATGTGAGCGGCAACTGCATTGGGCGTAATCTTTGGAACGCACATGGGGTTGAAGCGGTGGGATTTTTTTTCGTATGCCGCCATGATCTGGGCTTCATGGAAAAGGACCCCGCCAAGACCGGAACCGATAATCACCCCGATCCGTTCCGGATCCTCGGATTCGAAATTCAACCCACTATTATCCATGGCCATTTTTGCCGAAGCCAGGCCGAAATGAACGAATCTGTCTACTCTTTTTGCGACTTTATCAGGCATGTAAAGCAGAGGATCAAAGTTTCTCACTTCAGCGGCCACCCGTGATGGATAGTGGGACGGGTCAAAGCAGGTTATTTTGCCAACCCCGGAACGACCCGATACATTGGATTTCCAGAAGTCCTCAGCGCCGATACCATTGGCCGCAACCACGCCCAATCCTGTAACAACGACCCGTCTTTTTTTCATTGGAATCCTCTCGTTCCTTTCAAGGAAACTGACTGAATTTATGTGCCCTGCTATTCTGGTGACTCAGGGTTTTAATACAGGAACCGACAGAAATTTTCAAGGAATCATCGCACGCCGCCACTCTTACTGATCTTTTTCTGGTCTTTTTTTTCCCATCTGGGGGTTAACAGAGAAAACCATTGATCCGGATGCTCCCGTATCACCTCTTCGTATTTCTGGTATATTTGACGCATCACATATTCACAGTCTTTTTTCATGCTGCCTGTCTTTCGAAACTGATAAGGGCCATCAAAGGTCAATAGATATTTTCCATCGTCCTGCTTGATGGAAAAACAAAATGCAATGGGGGTGCCAAAAAGCAAATGAAGTCTGGCAGGGCCGTCCGGGGTTGCCGCCGGCCTTCCAAAGAAAGGAACGTAGACAGGTCTGACGGCATTGCGTTCGTCTGCAAGGATGGCCAGAGTTCCCCCGCTTCTCAGGTGAGAACACATTCGACGCATGTCTGATATTTCATCGTAGTAGCATTTTATTTTGCCGTCTTTTTCACGAATATTTCGCAACCATCTGTCCGTAAAGGGGTTCAGTTGGCGGTGAATAACAGCCCCAAGGTTACCCCCCAGTTTTGCGGCCACGCTGCCCAGGATTTCCCAGTTTCCCAGATGTGCACTGACCACGATAAGGCCTTCTTCCCCATGAACAGCCCGAAAAAATGCTTCTGGTTTTTCGAAGCGAATAAAGTCAAGATAACTCGACTCAGTAACGTTACCGATTTTAAGATACTCAAATGCGCTTGAGGCAATGTTGATAAAAAGCCTTCGGATAATGCGTTCTTTTTCTGCTCTGCCAAGGGGCTTTGCAGCATAAATAATATCCAGGTTCCCCTCTGCCAATTCGCGAGTCTTCCGACTCAGGCGAAAGATGAGAAGGCCCATGAGGGTAGCCAAAAACCTTCCTGTTTTCCATGGCAGGAATGCAACCAGATTCCCCAATGGGATAACCACTACCGCTTCCAGAACAAAGCCTATCCTTCTGATAAAGGAACCCTCATTTTCTCTCAATGACTATCCTCCTGCCGAATTCGCAGAAAGAACCACTTTCGGCATTGGAACTCCTATGAACCGGGCGGGATACGGCTGAAGATTTCAGCATGGATTCGCTGGGAAACGCCCCTGTTTGCCTGGATAATACTAAATGCCTTTTCTCCGACTCGGATGGCTTTGGATCTGTCCATAATATGGGTTTTCAAATCTTTCAGCAGCGTCTCTCGACTTGTAGGCACCAATGCATGCTTCTGCCTGAAAAGCGCATAAATGTCTTCGAAATTCTCCATATGATTTCCGCACAGTATACATCTTCTGTGAAGCGCGGGCTCAATAATATTGTGCCCACCGTTTTTCCTGGAAAAACTCCCTCCCATGATGACAATCTCACACTTTTCATATATTTGTGTCATTTCGCCTATGGTATCCACGAGGAATACCGATGTCGCGCAACGATTTCCTTCAGATCGCAAAGTGTACGTTAGATTTTGATCTTCCAGGATTCGAAGGATTTCGCTGCTTCGATGGGGGTGCCTGGGAACCAGAACCAGTTTCAATTGCGGAAATTCAACCAGCAGTCCTTGAAAAGCCCCGATGATCAGCCGTTCGTCTCCACGGTGTGTGGAGACTGCACACAGAATAAACCCTTCCGGCATCAGTTCTTTGATCCCGGTGGATTTTCCGAGATTGAAGTCCACGTCAAACTTGAGACTCCCAAGGGTTTTGAGGCGGGGATGACGACAGATGGATTCCATCCTTCGCCTATAGATTTCATTCTGCATGAACAGGCCGGAAAACATGAAAAAAACCGGGCTGAAAAACCATTTGAAACGTCTATATCCACGAAAGTCCTTTTCCACCATTCGGCCGCTGACAAGGTACAAAGGGATCTTTCGCCTATGGACGTTCCATACAAAAGACGGCCATATCTCCATTTCACACAACAAGATCACATCCGGCTTTATCCGTTTTAGAAAACGCGCAACCGCGAACCGGAAATCAAATGGAAAAAAGAAACACGTTATCCCTTCATATCTTTTCTTTGCCATTTCAAATCCACCTTCCGTACCGGTGGATAGCCAAACTGAAATCTGATTCTGTCGAAGTAGTCCGATCAAAGATTCACAGGAAAGCACTTCTCCCACACTCACTGCATGAAGCCAAACCCTTGTTTTCGTTTTTGGTTTTTCTTGAGGGAGAATCAGGGAAAGCTTTTCCAGGTAACCCCACATTTTTTTCGGCCTGATCAGCCCATGCAACCCGGCAAAAACTATCAGCAGAGGTAAGAACATCATTCCCAGGAAATGATAGAAAAAAAGCAATAATTCCGTCATGTCATTCCGTTGAAAGCCCCAGCCATTTCATGGTTTCAGCCATGTGTCGACGGATATCCAGGCGGGTCCCCAGTTCCAGGGTGGCCCGGCCCATTTCTTCCGAACGGTTGGGATCTCGAAAGGTTCGCAACATATCACAGAGGGCTTCAATATTTCGTGGATCGTCCAGAATAAGCCCTTCTCTGCCGGAACGGATCAGCTCCGCAGCCCCATTTTTTCTAGTTGTCACCACGGGGCAGCCGCAAGCCAGCGCCTCCAGGACCACCAGAGAGCAGGGATCATAAAAGGTCGGGTGAATCAGCGCAACGCTTTTCCGGTATAACTGGTGCAGACGATCTTGGGAAACATACCCTAGAAACTGAATTTGGGAACGAATACCCAGTTTTTCAGCCAGCCGCTCAAAACGCCTCACGGGACCTGCGCCGGCTACTTGAAGAGAAACACCCATGTCCATTTTACGAAGTCTGCCAATGGCTTCAAAAAGACAATGCAATCCTTTCAAGAAAAAGTTATGCCCCACAAAAAGGAAATTTGATTCTCTGCCGTTTTGACCTCGTTCTTTTTCAACTTTGCATAAACGACCATTCATTGGTGGAGAGAATCGGGCCAGGTTAACCCCGTGAGGGTTGATGTGGATTTCTTCCGGACCGATTCCGTAACGACTCTCCAGTCCCAGAGCCGTGAGACGCGAAAACACCATCAGCTCGGGTCTCTCGGAGCCTTTGAGCCAACGATCCTGGTCTCTCATGAGATGCTGACGCTTCACATTCAAACGTTGAGCCAGAGGGTATAATAATCTGCGGGTCGGGGATGGCAGAGATTCTCTTTCCGCCTGGAAACAGGCGGTGTAAAGTCCTGTATGGAGTTGGTAGTGAGTTGCTCCGGTAAACGGCCGTGTAGCCAGCACCGCCTGGGAAGAAAAGGCTCTGTCGGTCGTTTTTTGGAAACGAAGCCTGGACGAGTCATCGCCTGACGGATCAACCCGCAATGCGTACACATCTGTTTTAATTTCCAAGGAGGCCGCGTGAGAAACCAGACCCGCGAGATATTGTTCGCAACCGCCGCCTTTTTCATCCCATCTGTCACAAATGATGGAAAGTCTCATATGCCCTCTTCGCCTGATTATGTAGAAGAACTTGGGAGAAGTTTTGATTCATTGCCTATGGATTTCCTAATCCATCCATTAGCTTATTTTGATAAATCATCGGTCACCAGATTGTCAATGAAAACAAGTGATCCGTTCCTGCATCATCGAATTATGAATTTCCTGAAAAATTGATAATCATAAGTTTTCAGGCACTCGGTAGGCATATTTCAAAAAAAGTTGTTCGAATACACAATATTCTGGTATTTTGGTTCCTATAAACACTTATTTCGGGTAGGGTGATCGCACGATAATATTCAGCTATTAAAGACATACAAAACGATCCGGTATGAAAAAACTAAGATTATTTGTCAAGTTAGGCCGACCTCATCAGTATGTTAAAAACACCTTCATCTTTCTGCCTCTCTTTTTTGGCTATAGTCTTTCTGATCCGCCCTTGATAACCAGCACACTCTGGGCATTTGTAGTCTTTTCTTTAGCTGCAAGTTCCGCTTACGTATTTAATGATATTAGAGACATCCAGGAAGACCTCAGACATCCAAAAAATAAATTCCGCCCTCTACCGAGCGGACAAATTACCAAACGGGAGGCCTTTCTCTTTTACTCTGCCTTAGTGACCGGAACACTCCTTTTGGGTAGTTTGCTCCTTCCGCTAAGCTTCTTGGTCATTCTTTCTTGTTACCTCGTTCTCAATATTGCCTATTCACTGTTTCTCAAGAACATGGCGATTATCGATGTTATTTGTGTGGCCGCCGGGTTTGTTTTGCGAGTTCTTGCCGGAGGCGTTGCAGCTGGGATTCGCCCCAGTCACTGGTTGCTACTCATGACTTTTTTACTCTCACTATTTATTGCTCTTGCCAAACGGAGGAATGACCTGTTGATAGAGACCAATGGTAAGACTCTAAGGAAATCCCTGGACGGGTACAATTTGGAATTTGCTTCAAACAGTATGATGATCATGGCGACGGTGACCATTGTCAGTTATATTCTATATGCTGTATCTCCTGAAGTGTCGGCTAAGCATGGTTCACAAAACCTCTATCTCACCACCTTTTGGGTTATCATCGGGTTCATGCGCTATATGCAGCATATCTTTGTTTATAAAAAGAGTGGTTCACCAACCGAAGTCCTTTTGAAGGATAGGTTCTTGCAGTTAGTTATTATATTTTGGTTAATAAGTTTTTTTCTAATTGTCCATATTTCTGATCTTTAAATATTCGGGTTTTGCCGCAATTGACGCCGTGGTAAATAGTTCTTCAATTCCACTATCACTTCCACTCCAAACATCAAGGAGATCCTAAGTGAAAAAACCTGTTGTTGCCGTTTTCAAGACCTCTCCTGAGAAGATTCTGGATGATATCTCAAGACTCATGGAATCAGCAGGTCTTAAAAACGCCTTGGACCAAGATGTGACGACCATATTGAAAGATAACCTATCCTGGCACTACCCATTTCTGTCAGCAAATACTACTCCATGGCAGCTCGAAGGGACAGTCCTGGGGCTCAAGAAATCTGGTTTTAGCGATCTTGTTGCGGTTCACAATAACACGGTTGTTACAGACCCCTTCAGGGGAGGAAGCCTAAATAAACTCGACCCCATATATCAGCGTTATGGCATAAATGAGAAATACAACTTTAGGCCTGAAGACATCTCTTGGAAAGTTTATGAACCAAAAGCCAGAATGAGAACCCTTGATAGTATTTACCCGAAAGGGATAAAGATCCCCACGTTCTTTCAAGGGAAAAATATTGTTCATCTTCCGACGGTTAAGTGTCACATCTATACTACTACCACTGGCTCTATGAAGAATGCATTCGGTGGGCTTCTAAATAAACGCCGACATTATACCCACAGCGTAATCCATGAGACTTTGGTTGACCTTTTGGCAATCCAGAAAGAGATCCATTCCGGGATATTTACAGTAATGGATGGTACCTTTTGCGGGAATGGCCCAGGCCCTCGAACTATGACTCCGGTTGAAAAAGGACTCATTCTTGCGAGTGCCGATAGCGTGGCCATTGATGCTGTTGCCGCTAAGATTATGGGATTTGATCCTATGAACATTTCTTATATCCGTCTAGCCCATGAAGACGGGCTTGGAGTTGGCAGGATCGAAGAAATAGAGATCGTTGGCGAGGAAATAGCTGACATGGATTTTGGCTTTTCCGTAGGAAGTAATTTTGCCAGTAGATTTGGTGATCTATTTTGGTTCAGCCCAATCAAGAAAATTCAAAAACTCCTTTTTCATACACCATTGGTTTATCTTTTTGTGTTTGGCTCCTATTGTTACCATGATAAAGTCTGGTGGCCCTTTGTGGGAAATCGTATCATGGAGGCCATTCAGGCAAACACCGAGTGGGGGAGGTTT
>Ga0208901_1000336_pt1 | contig 26465 bp, 24 predicted proteins | sample AntAceMetag02UKF_FD_184764 | JGI IMG/M metagenome (GOLD analysis project Ga0208901, IMG submission 184764) | Saline lake microbial communities from Ace Lake, Antarctica - Antarctic Ace Lake Metagenome 02UKF (SPAdes) (version 2) | ecosystem: Environmental > Aquatic > Non-marine Saline and...
TATCAGGTGCTTACGCGACGGCCTTTTCACTAGCCTGTTGGGATCATTGGGGGGTCTTTTTAAAGCAACATTTTCCCGCTTGTGATTGATCCCAAATCGTACCCTCTATAAAAGCGGGAAACTTCAGTTTCGAAAAGGTTTCCAGATATTTTTCCAGGGGAGCTTGAGCATTGTTTCCCCGCAGTCTGGTGATGCAGGGAGTATGCCAGCAGGCATAAAAAAGAACATTTCTTTAAAACTCTATTGTTATCAGGTGTCTATCTTGGTTGTGTGGAAGGTGTGTCTTTTGGAAATAGATCGCTACAGGACTTGCGGGTTACTTTTGTGACCGTGTGTGTAAACATTTGTGGACAAGGCCGGAAACAATTAGAGTCATAGGGTGGAAGAAGTCAGGTGGAGGGGAGTAAATTGTATTTAAGGCGTAGCTGATACAGGCGAGTTCGTGAGAGTCCGGAAATTTGACAGGCGGAGGTGATATCCTCTCTGGCATAGCGCATAAGACCGGAGATATATCGCTGTTCGCAGTCACGTTTACATTTCTGCCATGAAAGAGGGGTGAAATCCTGGTTTGAGGGAATTTCGGAGAGAGGGGAGGCGGGGGGAGGTTGTAACGCTGCCTGGGCCTGGCGAATACGGAAATGCGATGGCAAATGCTTGGCAAATAATGTGGGTGTTTCCCCTGTGCAGGCAACAACCTGCTCCAGGGTTTGTTGCAGTTCCCTGATGTTGCCTGGCCAGTCGTAGGCAACAAGATGTTCGATAAATTCGGGTGTAACTCCTTTCCATTGACGACTCAGGCGATCACAAATTCTGGCAAGGAAATGGCTGGTTAATACTTTGATATCATCTTTTCGTTTTCTCAGGGGAGGGGGGGACAAAGAGAGACCTTTGAGCCGGTATAATAAGTCGCTTCGGAATGTTCCCTGATCTACACAATGGTCAATATCAATATTGGTGGCGGCAACGACTCTGAAATCGCTACGCTCTTCACTGGCAGAGCCAACGGGCCGGTAAGTGTGTTCCTGCAGTACCCGTAAGAATTTTTTTTGAATGGTTAAGGGGAGTTCACCCACCTCATCAAGAAACAGGGTTCCACCGTCTGCTCGCCGAATAAGCCCCTGGCGGGTACTTTCAGCCCCAGTGAAGGCTCCTTTTACATGCCCGAACAGGGTACTTTCGATAAGATTCTCCGGAAGTGCGGCACAGTCAACGGTAATAAAATTATGTGCTGCGCGTTGGCTGTGCTCATGTAATGCCCGGGCAAGAAGCTCTTTTCCGGTTCCTGTTTCACCAGTAATCAAAACACTCGCATCGGAAAGAGCAGCCTGGGCAACCTGCTCAAGGCATTGCCTCAGTAGTGGGCTTTTACCAATGATATCATCTCGTTTTAAGACAACAGGAACTTGCTTGATCCTGCTTTTTTCTTCACGATACTGCAGTGCCCTGGTTACATGGAGCATAATATCTCTTACGACATGCAGCTTTTCAACATAGGCCCAGGCACCACTTGAGATTGCGGTTTCTGCTCCATCCTGTTCGCCGTTTCCGGTAATAATAATAACTTCAGGAGCTGAAACCATTTCTGTAAATTGTGGAATGTGCTCCAGTCCATTCCCGTCGGGTAACTCGACATCAAGTAAAATGATATCATATTTTCCGGAAGTGACCTGTTGCACTCCTTCACTCAGTGTAGAAGCCCCTTTTGCTCGATGCCCGGAACTCTGCAGTTGTCTGATAAGCAATTTTTGCAGTGCCAAGTTGTCATCTATAATGAAGATATCAGCCATAAGCTCTTTCTATCACTACTTCCGGGGTTGGTGCTCGGCTCGATTTTTTTCGGCGAGCGTTTAAGGAGATACTTCCTGTGGGGTGTTTCCAAAAATGCTTCGTAGCTTGTCCCGAGCTTATGCGGCTCTCTTCCATAGATGCTGCAATTTTGTGCTTCTTACTGCTTCAGGCAGGGGATGTAACAGAAGCTCTCAAATGTATTCGTTAACGATACGGCGTGCTGGAAGTAGTATGTGTTGCTACCTTATTCCACTGTATCACACTATTTAGGTTGTTTTGAAATATTAAATTCGTCTAAGAAGTAAATCTAAATGGATGGGGGGGACCGTTTAGCGCCCGGTTGAAAAAAACAGTCCCGTTCAATGTTGTTATGGAATATGTCCAGACTGTTAAAGGGTTGAGAATATGGAGAAGCAGGCCGAACAGGTACGTCGGCGGTGTACAGTTGAAGAAAAGTTGGATGGAAAAGCATGCAATTGTGATGGTTGCAGTCAACTCTGGTTATTTTTCCGGCATCCTTATCGTTTAATGCTTCCTAACAGGGCGGCACCTATGCCATTTCCAACTTCACAATGTTCTGGAAAGTTCACGCTGGTTCCTAAACGTTCTGCAACCCGTGGCAGGAAGTATTTTGCCGCAGCACCAATACCGATAATTGGAATTTTCATGGTAAATTTTACTCCAAGCACCGGATGATCATTTCGAGTGGAGATAAAATTAGTGAGTGATTTTCCCCAGTATCGCCGAATGACGTAATCGATAAGGAGATTCTCAATTTTATCTTCTGTCATTGAGATGATTTTTTCACAGAAGCTGTTTTTGTCCATGCCAAGTAGTCCAGCAAGAACTTCTGCGCCATCATCCGCTCTGGTCTTGTCTCCAATATCTATTTTTCCAAGAACATGCAGAGCATCGGTGGGAGTAAACCCGGTTTCGACAATGACCTGTTTCCTGGAGAGTTGTTCCAGTCGTTTCCCTAAGGGGACTCCTGAAAAACCTGTTTGCTGCCGAATGGATTCGGCGGTGGCAGGTCCTGCGGCAAGGGCATAAATGATAGGATCTTCTTTTTTCAAATATTCGAATTCAGGAAGCAGGGAAATACATTTGGCCTGGAGTTCTGCACCAAGCCAGTTCCTGCAGCCTGGAAAATCGGTGGCCATGGACAGCGGAATAACCCGCGACGGGCCAATGCTGAGAGTGCCTTGTGTATCGAGTACCACATGGCTGTCTCCGCCAATTCCTGTAGTTAACATATCGACTGCCTCCACATGGGTTTGCCACTGTCCAATCTGGCAGCCATCGGGGGAGATACGCATTTTACCCTCTTCCACCATGGCAAGATCCGTTGTGGTGCCGCCCACGTCGGCAACAAGCGCAAAATCAATGGATTGGGCCGCACCAAAACCAGCGGTACAGGCCGGGCCGCTGGTCACGGTGACACCTGCCTGCTCCGCCGCATGTTCAATGGAGACCTGCTTTCCGTTTCCTGTGATCAGAACGACGGGACAGTTAAGACCATTGCTGGTCATGGCAGCCTGTACTCCTGCAACAAAGTCCTGCATAAGAGGCATAAGCTTGGCGTGCAGTGCTGCGGTGGCGGCACGTTCCATCATCCCGTTGTGTTGACTGACATTATGGGAACAGAAAACCGGCTTGGGATCGAGCATGGAGATCGCTTTCTCTGTTACCAGCTCATGGCTTGGATTGTTTATGGACATGGCAGAGCAGACGGCATAGGCATCAACCTCATTACGAATGCCCTGAATGGTATCGACGATATTGTCAATATCAAGAGGCTCCTCTTCCTTGCCACTTATATTATGACCGCCTTTAATAAATATGGTGGCAGTGATGGGAAGCCTGAAGTGCTTTACATATCCGATAACAAATGCTGCGACTCTGGCCCCTTTGCCTTCAATGACAGCATTGGTGGCAAGGGTTGTGGAGAGTGCCAGCCGTGAGATGTCATCTTTGTTCACACCGGATTGCTGCAGGAGCTGTTCAAGTGCCTTTCCGGTGGAGAGAGAGAGCCGGTGGTGAGTGGTGGGTACCTTAGTCGTTGCTACGATTGCCTTGCTTGTGGTATCGAGCAGCACTGCGTCGGTGAATGTTCCGCCGGTATCGATTCCGATTATATATTTTGGCATGATTTTAGATTATGTCGTTTTGTTTATTGATAATTCTGTTTCTGATTTGATACCATTCTTTTTCAATTCATGCATCATTATCCAAAAAGAGGGAATCATTTTATGATGATTTATTAGGCCGACCTCTCTTTTGGGCAGCTTTTCCGGTTCGGTGAAAAAAAGGCTATTCTCAGGCAATATCCTGGTGTATCTTTTCACAAGTGCGTTGGACAGACATTAGTTAACACAGGTGAACAGTACATAGACCAGTAATAAGAGGGAAAAATGGGTTTTTTACAGATAGAAGGAAAGACATTTGTTGTCTTTGGACTTGCTAATAAAAAGTCAGTGGCTGCTGCCATTGCTACAGTGCTTGTCGAGGAAGGCGGTCAGGTGATTCATGTTGTGCGCTCAGAGCAGCGTGCAGAAGCTGCTCAAAAACTCTTTCCCGCTTCTCCAGTTTTCCTGTGTGATGTCGAGGATGAAGACAATATTATTAGGGTTCGTAAAGAGATCGGCAGCGCAGTGAATGAGGCGGATGGCGGGCGCATTGACGGTTTGGTTCATTCCATTGCCTATGCAAATTATTCCGAAGGATTAACCCCATTCCACGGCACGATTAAAAAAGATTTTCTGCAGGCCTTTGATATCTCCTGCTTTTCATTTATATCGATCTGTAATCATTTCCGGGAGCTATTTTCACCCGAGGCTTCGGCGGTCACTATTTCTATTTCCACCACCAGCATGGCCGCAGAGAACTACGGGTATATGGCGCCAATTAAGGCAGCGCTTAACTCCTCTGTCTGTTTTCTGGCCAAGTCCTTTTCCTCATTTTCAGATGTGCGTTTTAATGCCGTGGCACCAAGTCTGCTAAAGACTTCCGCGTCCGCCGGAATTCCCGGCTATGTCGACAGCTATCTCTATGCGGAAAAGGCAATTTTACGCAAAAAAGCATTGAAAACCAGTGAAGCTGCAGATCTTGCCGCCTTTTTGCTCTCCCCGCGCTCCTCAGGCATCACTGCCCAGACCGTGGTTGTTGATGCTGGTATGTCTGTAAATTACTTTGATTCTGAAATCGTTCAGGGAGCGATTAGCTGATTGCGGGATTAAATGGTGGATACCTGGAAAGAACAAGCGATGGCACACTGGGAGATGATAAATCGTCTTGCTGTTCGTCGTTTTGGCGATGTGTCTCTTGCCGAAGAGGCTGCTCTTTTTGTAATGGATTCACTGGCGCTAAATTCCTGGAAACGGCTGCAGGCCCATGGCGGCAAAGGCAGTTTTAAAAGTTATATTGCCTCCGTGTCCTGGCGATTACTTGAGGATTTTAGTCGGAAACGGTATGGCCGGGTACGTGCACCACTCTGGATTCAGAAGCTTGGCGGAATCTGGTCACTACTCTTCTCTCTGTTGTGTCTTGAGCGTGTATCTCTATCCGATAGTATTGAAAATGCTTTTATTAGATATCCCTCTCTTGCGAAGAACAGTATTGAAGATGATGCCCTGACACTTCTTGGTCGTATTCCACAGTGTGGAAAACAGCAGGGATTTGAGCAGGAATTTGATGAATCAAGATCACTTGATAGCTCTGGCAGATTTCCTGAACAGATTGTGGAAAAGGAAGAGAGGGAGCATCTGTTTGCGGCACTGTTTGGCCGCTTGCTTGGAGATGACGAGGGGCACACTACTCCGAAGAAGTTTTCTGAATTGTTCACTGGGGGGCTTTGTTTGCACCCCGAAGAAAGGCTTTTATTAAAACTTCTGTACCAGGATACTGTCGGTGTGCGCCAGGCAGGGACTATGCTTGGTCTGAACCGCGATCAGGTGAATGGCCGGGTACGCCGTCTGCTTGCCAGGTTGCGTCAGGAGTTCCAGAATATGGGGCTTGAGGAAGAATTGCTGGAGTATCTCAGATAATGGAAGCTTTTTTTGCAACACAGAAACCCGTTCTGTCCGTCATCCTGTTTGTCAGAGAAAAAAGGACTATCCATGACAGATAAAGATGACCTGAAAAGAAAGCGAGATCTGGATCAAAGAGTTGCATCACTCGCTCTTGTGGTGGATCAAAGTATTGCAAAACGGGGAGAATGCCTCAGTTCAGAAGAGATGGCGGCCTTTCTGGATGGAGCGTGTGCCGCGGAGCAACAGCAATCGTTTCTGGAGCATTTTTCTTCCTGCGACAGCTGCTACAGGGAATGGCTGGAACTCAGTCTGGAGCTGACAAAAGAACAGAAAGCAGCTCCCAGGATGTTTCTTTTTAGGCGAAAATTTTTGACCGTCAGTGGCTCTTTACTGGCGGCAGCTGCCTCCGTTGTCTTTTATCTAAATCTGGGACAGGTTCCCGGGCCGCAGAAGGAACTGCTTCTTATAGCTCCGCAGCTGGAAATGCAGGGGGGATTAGAACAGAATGATGTCCCTGTTCGCCAAAATAAAATGAAATCCGTTGCACCAGCCCCTGCTTCAGCTCCCGTAGCAGCCCCTGCTCCGGCGAAGAAAGTCTCATCGCAGTTGTTTGAGATGAAGGCTGAGAGTATAAAGGTGCGTGAGAGGCAAAGAGCGGAAGGGCCAGCCATGGATGCAGTGGCAATGGGTGTAGCAGCTGATCCGCTGCAACAGTGGCTGCAGCGGGTTGAAAAAAGCTGTGAGGAAGGAGTCCTTGATGCAATTATCTGGAAAGAGCTTGCTCTGCAGGGGGAAGAACTGCTAATTACTGTTCAGTCTCCACACTTTCTGGCAGTGAAAGGGGTAGTTGCTAAAATGGCTGCGGGGCAGGATCAGCTGGATATGTGTGATGAAATTAAACGAATTTTACAGGAGAACAGTCGTGACTAAGCAGATAGAAATTCAGGATAGAATTATTGTTGCACTCGATGTTGATAACCCTGAGCTTGCAAAAGAGATGGTCAGGCGCTGCGAATCGCATACCCGCTATTTTAAAGTAGGCCTCCAGCTCTTTATGGCCTCCTATTTTGAGGTGGTGGACTGGATTATTGCTCGCGGCCATAAAGTGATGCTGGATCTGAAGTTTTTTGATATCCCGGAAACAGTCAGACTGGCCGTAGAACAGCTGAACAACAGAGGGGTATCTCTTGCAACCATCCATGGCAACGATGCAATTATTAAAGCTGCAATGGAGGCGCGGGGTGATTTACAACTACTCGCGGTAACCGTGCTGACAAGCTTTGGTGAAGAGGATTTGCGGGCCATGGGCATGACTCAGTCCGTTGAAGATCTGGTCCTTTTTCGTGCCCGGCGAGCTTTGGAACTTGGTTGTGATGGTGTTGTTTCTTCAGGGCTAGAGGCGGAGCGTTTGCGAAATGATCTTGGTGATAAACTGCTTATTGTTACCCCCGGTATCAGGCCCGGAGCAAATTTGAGTGATAACTCCGATGATCAGAAACGTATTATTACAGCTGGCCGCGCCATTGCAACGGGCGCTGATCATGTGGTTGTCGGACGTCCTATTACCAAGGCTGACAATCCGATACAAGTAATTGAAAGAATGCAGGCTGATATTGAAAGCACTCTTTCTTGATGGCACCTTATTTGCTGTTCACGCTGTTTGATAATAATCAGGATACCCATAGTAGCTTTTCCGGTAGGATTTTTCATTTTGCTCAATTTTGAGTGTTTCAGCTTTCATATGAAATACAAATTGACATTATCAAAGCTTCGTTGAATAATACATTGAATCATATTTGATTGCGTATGAAACTCAGCTAACCTCATATCGTACAGACAGAATAATCTGATAAAACAAAAGAATCACAAGAGAGTATGGTGATGTCATCCTCGCGGAGGCGGGGATGCAGTGTTATGCAGACTTCTGGATTCCCGCCTTCGCGGGATGACGAGAAAAATGGCTGATCGTTGTTCGTAGTCAGGTAATCATAAGCAGACTAACCATAATCTTACAGGTTTAGCCCTATGGATATCCTATCTCCACGGCAAAACAAAATTCTTGCTCTTGCTGGCAAGAATGGCAGAGTTGATGTAGACGATTTATCTGCCACCTTCAATGTTTCTCCCCAAACTATCCGAAAAGACCTCAATCTTCTCTGTGACAGGCAACTTTTGCAAAGGATTCACGGCGGTGCGATTATAGGCTCAGGTATTGAAAATGTGAGCTACGAGGCAAGGCGTTTACTGGCACCTGCCGCTAAGAGGGCTATTGGTAGGCGAAGTGCGGAACTGATCTCTGACAACAGCTCTCTGCTTATCAATATTGGAACAACCACCGAACAGGTTGCCCATGCCCTTAAAGATCATCGGGGGCTTCTGGTCATCAGTAATAATGTCAATGCAGTTGCCATTATGAAGGATTTCTTGGGTGTTGAGTTGATTATTGCCGGTGGACAGGTGCGCCTTTCGGATGGTGGTATTGTGGGAGGGGCTGCGGTCGACTTTATCAATCAATTCAAGGTAGACTTTGCCGTTATCGGTGTCTCTGCCATTGATGAAGATGGGGTTTTGCTTGATTATGATTTTAGAGAAGTTCGTGTTGCCAAGGCAATTATTGAGAATGCCAGGCATGTCATCCTGGTGGCAGATGCCATGAAGTTTGAACGTAATGCTCCTATTCGTATTGGTCATGTTTCCAAAATTGATACCATCGTTATTGATACTGCTCCCCCACAAAAATTTCAGGCAATCTGTCGGGAACATGGTGTCCGTATCGTTATAGCCGGTGAAGAGTAAAGCCTTGATCAAAAGCATAAAATTAATAGAGGGCAAAATGATAGCGGAGGATTTGATTTCAGTTGAAACTAGATTCTATTTCGGTTAAGCATTGTTTTGTTGTCGTTTGAAACTATTTATGTGCTAATGTGAAGTAAGATTGTAAGGGATAGTCATGGATGCTCCTCTATTTGATCTGGCCATAATTGGCGGTGGCGTTAACGGCTGCGGCATTGCTCGAGACGCTGCAGGGCGTGGCCTGTCAGTTTTTCTCTGTGAACAGAACGATCTGGCCAACGGCACATCATCGGCAAGTACCAAGCTTATTCATGGTGGCTTGCGTTACCTTGAATATTACGAATTCCGTCTGGTCAGGGAAGCACTCCGAGAGCGGGAGGTACTCCTCAATGCGGCTCCCCATATTATTTGGCCGCTACGTTTTATCCTTCCCCATCATAAAGGTTTACGTCCTGCCTGGCTGATTCGTCTCGGATTATTTCTCTACGATAATATTGGCGGCAGAAAAATATTGCCGGGTACAAGCAGTGTTAATCTTGTGACTGACGAAGCAGGGGCTCCACTTAAAGGAGACTTTAAAAAAGGTTTCGAATATTCTGACTGCTGGGTCATGGATAGTCGTTTGGTTGTTCTTAATGCCCAGGATGCTTCTGATAAGGGAGCCGATATACGTGTCAGGACTCTACTTATCTCCGCTAACAGGAGCAAGGGAATCTGGACGTTGAATATTCTGGATAAAAACAGCGGTAAGGAAAGCAGTGTACAGGCCAAAGCGCTTGTCAATGCCAGCGGTCCATGGCTTGATACACTCCTGTCTCAGATTTCCCATATCAAAACGGCGAAACATATTCGTATGGTAAAGGGGAGTCACATAATAGTCGAAAAGCTTTTCGACCATGAACGTGCCTATCTCTTTCAAAATAGCGATGGTCGTATCATCTTTGCAATCCCATTTCAGAAAGATTTTACCCTTATCGGTACCACTGATGTGGATTTTCACGGTAAACCCGATGATGTGGAAATTGATTCCACGGAAATTAGCTATCTGTGTGAAGCCGCCAATGAATATTTTACAACCCAGATCAGTCCTGATAGTGTTATTTATAGCTATTCTGGAATCAGGCCTCTTTTTGACGATGGTAAAAGTGATGCCAAGGCTGCCACTCGGGATTATGTACTCACACTTGATACGGGTGATGGAGAAGCACCGCTGCTCTCCATTTATGGCGGCAAAATAACCACCTATAGAAAGCTTGCAGAGTCGGTGTTGAAAAAACTTAAGGTCTTCCTCCCACAAATGCAGGATTCCTGGACAGAAACCGCCAATCTTCCCGGTGGAGATTTTTCTCCTGATGCTTTTATGGAAGAAGTACAGAAGTTGAGAGTAGCCTGTTCGTTTATTTCAGAGCAACATGCCATTCGCCTGATCAGAACCTATGGTACTTGTGCTCATGATATGAGCAAAAATATCAAAACACCCGAAGATCTTGGGCCTCATTTTGGTCACCAGTTATATGGTTTTGAAGTAGATTATCTGATTTCTGAGGAATGGGCTCAAACTGCGGAAGATGTACTTTTCCGACGTACCAAAATTGGGCTTTTTCTGAGCTCTGAAGAGGTTGCTCAACTGGAAGAATATATAAAATTACAATTACTTAAAGATCCATCTTCAATAATGGCTGAGGGGTAGTACATGCAGCTTGAGTTACGTAACGTATTAACAAAGGTCGGTAGTGAATTTCATATCACGGACGTATCCCTTGCCTTCGAAGCAGGAACTCTGAATATCCTTTTGGGAGCGACTCTTTCCGGGAAAACATCCCTTATGCGTTTAATGGCAGGTCTCGATCAGCCTACTTCCGGGAAAATATATGTAAGAGGAAAAGATGTCACTGGAGTTGCTGTCCAAAAGCGCAATGTGGCCATGGTTTACCAGCAATTTATAAATTATCCCAATCTGACTGTTTATGAAAATATTGCTTCCCCTCTGCGCATTGCTAAGGTTGCAAAAAATATAGTTGATGAAAAAGTAGCAAAGGTTTCAACGCTGCTTAAACTTGATAATCTGTTGCAACGTAAACCTCAGGAACTTTCCGGTGGTCAGCAACAACGTACAGCCTTGGCAAGAGCTCTTATTAAAGGAGCCGAGCTGGTGCTCCTTGATGAACCTCTTGCCAATCTCGATTACAAGTTGAGAGAAGAATTGCGGGAAGAGTTGCCACGCATATTTGCAGAAACAGGTGCTGTTTTTGTTTATGCCACCACGGAACCTTCGGAAGCTCTTCTGCTAGGTGGCAATACTGTTTCGCTACACGAAGGAAGAGTTACTCAGTTTGGGGCAACCATTGATGTGTTCAGTAAGCCAGCAAACCTTATTACTGCAAGGACCCTTTCTGATCCACCGCTGAACACTTTGCCTGTGATTAAATTCAACAATAAAATGATGTATAAAAGTCATGTTGAGATTCCTCTGATTGGGCGGCTCCCGGATCTGCCCGATGATGATTATACCATTGCATTCAGACCGCATCACCTTTGCTTGACGCGAAAATTTGATTCTATGATAAGTGTTAAAGCTAAGGTGGTTGTCGCAGAAATCACCGGGTCTGAATCTTTTATTCATATTGATGTTGCCGGAATGCGTTGGGTTGTACTGGCCCAGGGTATTCATAATCTTGATATAAATGAAACTATTGAGGTGTTTCTTGACCCCTCAAAATTCTATGTTTTTGATAGAAATGAACAACTGGTTGTTACGCCGGAAACAGTACCAGGTATATAGCAGGAGAATTTAATTAATGGCCAATATCACATTAAAAGACATCGCCCATTCATACACAGGAGAGTCGAAGAATCCTGATGATTTTGCTTTGAAGAAGTTGGATCTAACCTGGCGGGATGGTGGCGCGTATGCACTGCTTGGGCCATCCGGTTGCGGTAAAACTACTTTACTGAATATCATCTCAGGTTTGCTTCACCCGACTAGAGGAGAGGTTCTATTTGACGATCAGGATATTACTGATCTGCCGACAGAACAGCGAAATATTGCTCAGATTTTTCAGTTTCCCGTTATTTACGATACCATGACGGTTTTCCAGAACCTGGCTTTTCCACTGAAAAACAGGGGGAGGAGCAGAAAGGAAATAGAGCCAAGAGTTATTGAACTGGCTAAAATTTTAGGTCTTGAAAAAAATCTCTACACCAAGGCGCAGCATCTCACCGCTGATTCTAAACAAAAGATTTCGCTGGGCCGTGGATTAATCCGTAAAAGTGTTAATGCCATACTTTTTGATGAGCCATTGACTGTTATTGATCCACAACTGAAATGGGAACTGCGCTCACAACTAAAATTTCTGCATAAGAAATTTGGATTTACCATGATTTACGTCACCCACGACCAAACAGAAGCGCTAACCTTTGCAGATGAAGTTATCGTTATGTATGAGGGGAAGATTGTGCAGGTGGGCACCCCTGAGGCACTTTTTGAAAAACCGGAACACACCTTTGTCGGTTACTTTATTGGCTCTCCCGGAATGAATGTTTGTCCGTGTGATTTACAAAAAGACCGGATTTTTATCGAAAAATATGAGCTTGCCCTGAACAAAATATATGGAGATGTTGACCCATCCTCCAAAATAGAAGTTGGAATCCGCCCCGAACATTTGAGTCTTGCACCGCCCGATACAAATGGATTGCCAGTAAAAATTATAAAAGTTGATGACATCGGTCGCCATAAAATTGTTCGTGTTGCTTTAAAAGACAAAGAATTCAATGTTGTTGCCCCGGAACTTTCCGGAATGACAGGGGACAGTTGTTCGCTTATTTTTGACATAGATCACACCAATATATATGTTAATGACCATCTCATTTCAGGAGAACGAATGTGATTGTAAAACAAGTCAATCAAAAGGCATGGTTCATGGTGTTGCCGGTCTTTCTGGTGGTGGCTTTCAGTGCCATTATTCCACTGATGACCGTGGTCAATTACTCGGTGCAGGACACCTTTGGAAATAATCAATTTTTTTGGGTAGGAATGGAATGGTTTACAGACCTTCTCCATTCCGAGCGCTTTCATGATGCTTTCCTCAGGCAGATAAGTTTTTCTGCTATTATTCTTGCCATTGAAATTCCTCTTGGTATTGCGATTGCTCTTGCCATGCCGAGAAAAGGCTGGGGTGTTCCTGTCTGCCTTATTTCGATGTCTTTACCACTGCTCATCCCATGGAATGTGGTTGGTACCATCTGGCAGATATTTGGCCGCGTGGACATTGGCCTGCTTGGTCATACTCTTACTGCTCTTGGAATTGATTATAACTATACCCAGGATCCAATAGCAGCTTGGCTTACGATCATTGCTATGGATGTCTGGCACTGGACAAGTCTTGTTGTTCTGCTCTGTTATGCCGGGCTCTGCTCAATCCCTGATGCTTATTACCAGGCCGCCAAAATAGATGGTGCCTCACGTGTTTCTGTTTTTAGATATATTCAGTTGCCAAAGATGCAGAGAGTACTGCTGATAGCTGTTCTTCTGCGCTTTATGGATAGTTTTATGATCTATACAGAACCCTTTGTTATTACTGGCGGCGGCCCTGGAAATTCCACCACCTTTATGTCCATTGACCTTGTGAAAATGGCAATCGGCCAGTTTGATCTTGGCCCTGCTGCTGCTATGTCTCTTATCTATTTTCTCGTTATACTTCTTCTTTCCTGGGGGTTCTTTACTGTGATGAGCAATATTGGTGAAGAAAGCTCCAATGGAGGTTCCTGATATGCGCTGGAAATGGATAATACCAACAGTTTATATCTTTTTTCTACTCCTTCCAATTTACTGGCTGTTGAATATGAGCCTGAAAACAAATTCGGAAATACTCTCTGTTTTCAGTCTCTGGCCGCAGAACCTTACTTTTGATAATTATCGAGTTATTTTTACCGATCCATCCTGGTATTCAGGCTACATTAACTCGATGATTTATGTATCGATGAATGTTGTCATTTCGGTAAGTTGTGCTTTGCCTGCAGCCTATGCTTTTTCACGTTACAGTTTTGTTGGCGACAAGCATCTGTTTTTCTGGCTGCTTACCAACCGTATGGCACCACCTGCTGTTTTTGCACTGCCGTTCTTTCAACTCTATTCATCCATTGGTTTGTTTGATACCCATATCGCAGTGGCTTTGGCGCACTGTCTCTTCAATATCCCGCTTTCTGTATGGATACTTGAAGGATTTATGTCTGGAATTCCAAAGGAAATCGATGAGACGGCTTTTGTCGATGGCTATTCCTGGCCACGGTTTTTTGTGAAAATATTTATTCCTAATATCGCATCCGGTATTGGTGTTACAGCATTTTTCTGCTTTATGTTTTCCTGGGTGGAACTGCTACTGGCACGGACTCTCACAGCGGTGAATGCCAAACCAATTTCAGCCATTATGACCCGTACAGTTTCTGCCTCCGGGCTTGATTGGGGGGTGTTGGCTGCAGCAGGTATTTTGACCATTTTGCCAGGTGCACTGGTCATCTGGTTTGTACGCAATCATATCGCCAAGGGTTTTGCCCTTGGACGTGTATAGAGGAGGGGAGGGGAAAATGGATCTCAGCTGGATGGCATGGACTAAACCAACTGCCACTTTTTTTATTATCATTCTCTGCCTGCTTGTTACCATGACTGTCTGGGAGATAAGAATCCCTGGTGGAGCACCAAGGCTTGGCATACTTCGATTTGAAACAACTCGGGGAGATAGACTTTTTGTCTCTTTGCTTGGTTCTGCTTTTATCCATATTTTCTGGCTGTCTTTTTTCAGCTGGGCCCTGTGGTGGGCGCTTGTTGTTTCATGTATTTATGCAATATGTGTATTTATATGGGTGTGATTAATGTTCCTGAATACCACTAACGCTCAGGTAACTGCATAATTCAATCGTAGGAGCCCGCCCTCTGCAGGCGAAAGGTACCTGGAACATTAGTATTTATCGCCCGCAGGGGCGGGACTCCTACACGTGGTATTAGCAAATGCTGAGTTTGGGTGGTAATTAGGATAATGTTTGTTGTTCTGTCATAAAAGTATGAAATGACAGATAAATCGTAAAACAATAGAGGAGAAGTTCTATGATTAAAAAATTTGTTACAGCAGCGGCAATGGCAGCTCTGCTGGCAGGTCCTGTATCAGGATTTGCAGGAACCCCGGAAGCAAAGAAGTGGGTTGACTCGGAGTTCCAACCTTCCACCCTCTCCCAAGCAGATCAGATGGTAGAGATGGAGTGGTTTATCAAGGCTGCTGAACCATTCAAAGGAATGGAGATCAACGTGGTATCCGAAACGATTACCACCCATGAGTATGAGTCGAAAACACTTGCCAAAGCATTTACTGAGATAACCGGAATTAAGGTTAATCATGATCTTATTGGTGAAGGTGATGTTATTGAGAAGCTGCAGACCCAAATGCAGTCCAACAAAAACATCTATGATGCCTATATTAATGACTCTGATCTTATCGGAACACATTTCAGGTATCAGCAGGCAGTATCGCTTACTGACTGGATGGCTGGCGAAGGCAAAGAGGTTACCAATCCTGGCCTTGACCTAGATGACTTTATTGGACTCTCCTTTACCACTGGCCCCGATGGAGAACTGTATCAGATTCCAGATCAGCAGTTTGCAAACCTCTATTGGTTCCGTTATGACTGGTTTAAACGTCCGGAACTGAAGAAACAATTTAAAGATATCTACGGCTATGAGCTCGGTGTTCCGGTAAACTGGTCCGCTTATGAAGATATCGCTGATTTCTTCTCCAACAAAGTGAAAGAAATTGATGGTAAACGTGTATACGGCCATATGGATTATGGTAAAAAAGATCCATCCCTTGGCTGGCGTTTCACCGATGCGTGGTTGTCAATGGCAGGAGCCGGAGATAAGGGTATTCCAAACGGACTTCCTGTAGACGAGTGGGGCATTAGAGTTGATGGTTGCCGCCCTGTTGGTTCTTCAGTTGAGCGTGGTGGTGCAACCAATGGCCCTGCTGCTGTTTATGCTCTTACTAAATATATCGACTGGATGAAGCAATATGCTCCACCTGAAGCTGCTGGTATGACATTCTCCGAGGCTGGACCTGTTCCTGCGCAGGGTGGTATTGCTCAGCAGATCTTCTGGTACACTGCGTTTACAGCTGATATGGTTAAACCTGGTATTGCAGTAGTCGATGAAAATAATATGCCAAAATGGCGTATGGCACCATCCCCTCATGGCCCCTATTGGCAGGAAGGTATGAAACTTGGGTATCAGGATGCGGGATCGTGGACATTGATGAAATCAACTCCGGTTGATCGTCGTAAAGCTGCCTGGCTCTATGCACAGTTTGTTATTTCCAAAACTGTTAGTCTGAAGAAGACCCATGTTGGACTTACTCCCATTCGTGAAAGCGATCTCTGGGATGAATCCTTTACCAAGCGTGCTCCTGAACTTGGCGGGTTGATAGAATTTTATCGCAGTCCTGCCCGTGTTCAGTGGACACCTACCGGTACCAATGTACCAGATTATCCAAAACTGGCACAACTCTGGTGGCAGAATGTTGCAGATGCTGTAACCGGCGACAAAACCCCACAGGGTGCCATGGACAGCCTTGCTCAGCAACAGGACAAAATTCTGCAGCGTCTTGAGAATGCAAATGTTCAGGGTGAGTGTGGACCAAAACTGAATAAGAAACAGGATGCCTCTTATTGGCTCAATCTGCCCGGTTCTCCTAAAGCAAAACTTGCCAATGAAAAACCCCAGGGCCTAACCGTTGATTATGACGAACTCGTCAAAAGCTGGGCTGCTGCTAAAAAATAGGCAGCTGCACAATAGGTGACCACTGCAATTCTAGGAGTGGTCACGTCAATATTAAAAAAACAGGTTGTCGAGACTCTTGTCGCAACCTGTTTTCTTTTTTGGTAACGATTCACTCGCACCTCACCTACGTCTATTTTGGCCATCTCGAGTAACACAAGTACACTTTGAAGGCAGAAATGAACGAATCTGAGGCACTATTGAACAGTCACCCCCCAAAGAGTACTTCCTTTGGGCGCGTTCAGTGCTAAGGGGAAATTGTCGCCTTCGCTGAATAGTTACCTACTTTAAAGGTTTGTAACTCTTTCAACAGGTGCATTCAACGACTTTAATTGATGAAATTATAGGATCTTAGGTGGTCACGTCACCAGTTGCCGGAGTCTTTATTCAAGGAGAAACACAATGCCCACCCATATACTCGCAATTGATCAAGGGACGACCTCCAGTCGAGCGATTATTTTCAATGATCAACTTGAAATAATTGCACAGGCTCAGCAGGAATTTGAGCAGTTTTTCCCGCGATCCGGCTGGGTGGAACATGATCCCGAAGAAATCTGGTCCACGACCCTTGCCACCTGTAAACTCGCACTGGAAAAGGCTACTCTTGCTGCCTCTGATATTGCTGCAATAGGCGTTACTAACCAAAGAGAAACAACGATTATTTGGGATAAAGAAACGGGTAAAGCAATTCATAAAGCCATTGTATGGCAGGATCGTAGAACTGCCGATTTTTGCAAGAAATTAAGCAAGGATGGGCATGATCAGATGATCACCTCAAAGACAGGCCTCCTGCTCGATTCCTATTTCTCCGGAACTAAAATCAAATGGATACTGGATAATGTAGAAGGAGCAAAAGAGAAGGCGCAAGCTGGAAAACTCGCCTTTGGAACCATTGACACTTTTCTTCTCTGGCGCTTGACCGGTGGAAAACAGCATGCAACGGATGCAACAAATGCCTCCCGCACTATGCTCTATAATATCCACGAAAATGTCTGGGACAAAGAGATCCTGCAGCTGCTTGATATCCCGGAAGCTCTTTTGCCAGTTGTAAAAGATTCCTCTGCTGATTTTGGTCTATGTGATCATTCCATTCTCGGGGCTCCAATTCCGATACGAGGTATTGCGGGCGATCAGCAGGCAGCTCTTGTGGGCCAGGCTTGTTTTGATCCTGGGATGATTAAATCAACTTACGGCACTGGTTGTTTTATTGTTCTTAATACCGGCAAAGAAGCTGTTACATCGAATAATAAATTACTTACAACCATTGGCTATAGATTAAAAGGTGTTACGACCTATGCCCTGGAGGGCTCTATTTTTGTTGCAGGGGCCGCTGTTCAGTGGATGCGTGATGCAATGGGACTTATTGAGTCTGCTTCGGATATCGGAAAACTTGCACGACAGGCAGATATTGGTCAGGATGTTTTTCTGGTCCCTGCTTTCACAGGGCTTGGAGCGCCACATTGGGATCCCGATGCCAGAGGAGCAATATTTGGTATTACAAGAGCAACAGGTCCTGCGGAACTTTCACGGGCTGCACTTGAATCTGTCTGCTACCAAACACGGGATCTTCTCGATGCAATGCGGGGAGATTTAACGGATGTTGGCGATACTGTATTGCGGGTAGATGGCGGTATGGTCGCGTCAAATTATACCATGCAGTTTTTAGCTGATATTCTTGACGCCCCTGTGGATCGACCAAAAGTTTTAGAAACAACAGCAGTGGGAGCAGCATATCTTGCCGGGCTTTATGAGGGGATCTTCCCGGCACCGGAAGAATTTAGTAAAAGCTGGCAACGTGATAAACGTTTCACACCATCTTTGGATGAAGAGCTGCGAGCCAGGAAGTATCGCGGCTGGCGGGATGCTGTTTCAAGAACATTAAGTACTCGTTGAGTGCAGGCTTGTAATGTCTACATTGCTTAGATTTTGTGTGTAAAGGGCGGGGGGACAAGGTCGTCAGGATAATGAGCTGCTAAGTCCTGAGCGTTTTAGGGATATCAACGGAACCGGTAAGCCTGTTGAGGAAATACCTTGTTTCCGGGGAGAGATCGATAAATTCCAATCCGTATTGCTGATCCTGGCAATTGAGAGAGATTGCCCGTTCTGAGAATTTGAAGTTTTTTCCTATCCGTCCCTCAAGCAGCAGCTCATCCCCAATGGTAAGTCGAGCTCGGGATGTCAGGAGAAGTCCGCCTGGGCTGATATTAAGAACGACCGCAGGATGGAGTTTTCCAGTTGTTGTGTTTCTACAATAGATGATAAAATCATCGGTCATAATCTGTTTATGCCCGATTCGCTGGTATTTGCGTCGTTCTTTTGAGGCGTTTCTTTTGGTTTCTATTGTGTCGGGCGCGATTCCTGTTTTATTGTCCTGATATTGTGTATCTTCAATTTCCTCAAAGTCTCCTTCATCTACTTCCCAAAGCGTCGGCTGCATCTGGTATTTTTCAACGACCTCTCTTTTTACGGTGTTGCTGTTTGCTGCGCGGACGGTGGGAGCAGGGGGTATCTTCTTTCTCTCCCAGAAAAGATGGCTCAGGGCAGCTTTACGGGTTGTCTGCTGGATAAAGTTTTTATCCAGCTTACTCATTTTAAGCAGATCAGGAACACGTTTATCAACTCCGCATAAAATCAATTTTCCTGTTCCGTCGATTTGCGTGAGAGAGCGAATAATAGATCCAAGGCCCGTGCTGTCGATGAAATCCACAGGTGAGAGATCGAGAATAACATCCAGCTTGCTTTTGACCAGAAAACTATTCATTGCAGACAAGAATTCCTGGGCTAGCGAGGCATCAAGGCTTGGGCCTTCACATGTAATAATGAAAATGGATTGAAGAATTTCTGTTTTGATTCTCATTGCAATTGATTCCGTATAGATATGTTGGTGGCAATAGGACTGGATTTCCTAGCAAATAAAGGCTTCTTGAAGCCTAACATGAAAGCATCAAAATTCAACAAGTTTAGCGCTTGAAGCGTTACATATTAAAGGATTGCCTGTCTATGGAGGGTGGTCATTGAAGGGTGAATTAATAGGCTTTTTATCAATACGTACTTCGCGTACCTATTTGGTAATTAGCTGAAAATACCATCTTATTCCTCTATCACTGGAGAAACGGCATCTAAGTTGCAACGTGTTTTCTACGTTGTAATTGTATGTTGTATCTCTGACACTTTTTAGCGTCAGGCATAAAAGTGATTTTTTTTCTTTGAGAGTGGTAGATAATGAATGTTGATAAAATGCACCTGCGCCCCGCTGGGAAAGGTTTTGTCCTTGCTGCCGTTGGAGATGGGCTCCCGATTATGAGACGTTTAGTAGAGGCTTATACTGGAAGAGATAACAAAAAATATATCAAATTGAATGGAGATATTACCCCTTTGCTTCCCAGTCATATGTATATGTCCGGAAATTAAGTGTACGGTTACGGAAACCTTGTATGGGCTTTTTGGGTTTACTGGATGGGAACAACCATGGAAAAGATGAAACTGAGAGAAGGGGGAAAGCTTTCAGGCCGTAGATACCGCATCGCGGGCCGAGTTGTGTAGTTCTGAAATAAATTTGGTTGCGCTGTGTTCATCTACAATTTTATCGACTCGGCAGTGACGCAGTACGTTTTCACCCATTTGTCGATTGAGACAATTAGGAGCAAATAAAACAGCTGAAATACCATTGTTTCCCTTAATCGCATTCACTCCTTTTTCTGCATCCCGTTCGGTTCCGGACAGTATCAGACCGGCACTATTCTTTTTAAACACCTCACTGACAGACTGCATGAGAAAATCAATAGGTTGATTCTCCCTGAGTTCCTGAGTGCGGGTCATAAGGTTGCGGGTACTGTGAGATTTCATACGGAAATTTTCGCTGGCCGCGCCAATATAGCAATTCCCTCCCTCAATACTCATACCATCTTTTAGCCGGAGTACCTTTGTAGAGCTGATGGCTTCGATATATTCAGAAAATGTATCGATGGTGTTATATTCATCATAGATCACTATGATGATAGCACCACTCAAGCCTGCAGGAACCTGAGGTATTATTTTTAATAGGTTGGTGTAACTACCACTTCCAGCAGCTATAACCGTGACATAGTGTGTCCTCTTGTGCTGGGTAATCTGGTGGACTTCAAGCGGATCGCCACATTGACTGCAACAGTGGGTGCTGTTTTCTGTTTCTTGACTTCTTTCGATGATATTTCTTGCCCCGCACTCCTCACAAAAAAGGAATTCAGTTTGCTTCTGCTCGTTGGCTGCTGGTGTATTGGTGGGAGTGTTCTGGGAGAGTGCAAATGATGTGACGTCCATTTTTGCGGCACAGGTGATCTTCTCCTGCACGCTCTTTTGAAAGTCCCTGATACCGTGATTTGCGTAGAGTGATTCCTTGTAAATACAATCCACAGCACCATTTCCAAGGGCAGCAAATGACTGTTTGAGTCCCATTGCAGACTGATTTGGCAGGAGTATAATTGGAGTGGCCTGCTGCTTCATAATGTGTTGAAGGAGGACACTGTTCACGGTGGAGGGTATCCCAGGATCGAGCAGCACCACATCCGGATTGATCTGTAACAGTATATCGAGTGCTTGAAGACAGTTTGGTGTTTCTCCTGTGATCTTTAGTGCATTTGTTTTGTTTACGATGTTTCTTAGCGCCTCTTTAAGGGGAGGGGATTCGGTGATGAGAAGGATAGTAATCTGCTTTGTGAGAAGTGAATTTCCGTTTCGTTGCGTCATGGGAAAAATACCGGGCTGCGAGTAATGGTTACTGTGATCACTGAGAATGATGGATAGTGATTAACCGAAGAGCTTTCTCCAAAGATTTGGAAAGAAACCACCAGTTCGCTCAGGATTGATCGATGTCGCAGCTTGAGGGGACGCGGTTTCACTCTTTCCCGTTGTTTTATTAATCAGTTTCCGATATTCCGCCGTATCCAGGAACAGCGTTTTGTCATCCCTTGTCTCTTCATTCTGATGAGCATTTTGTGCTTCCAGATCCGAACGATCGAGCAGTAATTCATGTTTACCAATTAATATTATATCATTGTTTCTCAGGCTGTGCGACGAGATCAATCTTTCATTTACAAAAGTGCCGTTGGTGCTCTCAAGGTCTGTAATGATAAAGGTGGCCGAAACGGAATCTATCCTGGCATGTGATCCGGACACCGCAAGGTTATCAACGACGATATCGTTTGAATCGTTTCTGCCTATGGTGAGTGTTTCCCCGATCTGTATGGGATACTCTTTCAGCACCTTGTCTTTGAATTTTAAAGTAATCAGTGGCATCGCTGTTTCCTTTTTGGGCAAGTGTGGATTGGACACTATTGATAAATAGTTAAAGAATATCTAAGATACCAATATAGAACGTTAAGATTTTATCACACTTACTATTTAACCTTCAATGTTTTTCTCAGGTGAAGAGCTGGCCGATATTTTGGAACAGCCCCTTTTGGCTTTCCAGGATTAGGCCTGTAATGATTGTTGCATCAACCGTTTATTTTGTTTTGGTTGGGAATAATTAGCGCACATTGTGTACCACGATGTGTCATTTTTGTTTTGTGGTTCCTATCGATATCGACTATCCTCTGTCTAGAATGATTTACAATAAAATTTAACCAAGGATATATGGAAATGATAAAAAAACAGCTTCTTTTAATTATACTGTTCCTCACAATCGCTACTCTTTCAACGTCTGGTGTTATGGCACAGGGGAATGGAAAACAGCAAAATTCTCCTTTTCTGATTACTGGAAAAATGCCTCATTTGACCAAATTGCTTGTGCAGCAGTGGGATAATGCGGACCTTCATCTTACTAAAGAGCAGAAAGCTAAACTGCTTGTGGTTCGAAAAGAGACCATGAGTGGGGCCCAAAAGCTTGGTAAAGAGATTGGCGCACTTGAACAACAGGTGGCGGACGGAAGCCATGCAGGGAAAAAACCTGAAGAGCTCCAGTCACTCGTTAAACAGGTTGCAGAATTAAAGGCCGAGGCAACGATGGCTCATCTTCGCTGTATCTTTAAAACCAGTAATATTCTTGATACACGTCAGTTGGATGTAATCACCAAATAGGAACATGATTACTATCCAAACCCAACTTTTGCTCAGACAAGGTGTAGGAGCCCGCCCCCACGGATGATAAATATGAATGACCCTAACATCTTTCTCCGCAAGGGTGGCTCCAACGATTGAACTTTGCAATTCCCTGAGCCTTAGTGGTAATCAGGATTAGGAATGTAATATGTTTAGCTGGAGGGACGCTCCAGCTAAGGAGAAACAGAATGGCAACCATTGAAGCAATCTGCATCAGTAAGAAAAAAGGTATGGTGAAAAGAGCGGTTGAGCTCGCAAGTTTTCAACAAGGATTTGGAATTGACGGTGATGCTCATGGTGGCAAGTGGCATCGGCAGGTGTCTCTGCTCGCCGGTGAAAGTATTGATCGGGTGAAAGAGAAGCTTCCCTCTCTCAAGGATGGTGCCTTTGCTGAAAATATCATTACCAGAGGCCTGCAGTTATCGTCGGTTACCGTTGGAGACAGTATTCATATAGGCACTGATATCATACTTGAAATTACTCAGATTGGTAAGAAATGCCACAATGATGGTTGTGTAATAAAGAAGGCAACCGGAGATTGTATTATGCCAAAAGAGGGGATCTTTGCCAAAGTGATTCAGGGAGGCGAGGCAAAGGCAGGTGAGACCATTACTGTTCAATAGCGGAACAAAAGTGACGACCTGTGGGAACCCCTTCCAGGGGGGAATACAGTCGGAAAGTATCCATTGATCTATTTCGTTTTCATTTCTTCGTAAACAGTGTAACAGTGGCTCTGTGAGGCCTGTTGTCTGCACATGACTGAGCAGAGTCTGAAGAAAGAAATGAATATAACGAGTGATGCGTATGAAGTTGCCTGGAAGAAATGATCCCTGTTGGTGTGAGAGTGGTAAAAAATATAAGAAATGTCATTTGCGTTCCGACGAAAAAGGAGAGACAGCCCCTCCCGGTGCGATTGGAAAAGATGTTCAGGGAGCAACGGTTGGCCCTGGTACTGTATCACCACCACGCCGGGTTCCCGACACCATAATTCTCCCGGACTATGCAACAACAGGAATTGTTGGTGGCTCCGAGACCTCATGCAGGAAAGAAACTGAAGATGAAGTGAATCGAATGCGAAGGGCTGGCCGGGTAGCAAGAGAAGTTCTGAATGCTGTTCTTGCTGCAGTGAAACCAGGTATTAGCACCGATGCGCTCGATGAGATTGCCCATCTGACGGCAATATCACATGGCTCATATCCGAGTCCTCTCAATTATATGGGCTTCCCCAAATCTATCTGTACCTCCGTTAATGAAGTGATTTTGCATGGTATCCCCGATAGTAGAAAGTTACAAAGTGGTGATATTGTTAATTGCGATGTGACGGTTTATATCGATGGGATGCATGGGGATTGTTCTGAAACGGTTCTGGTCGGTGAGGTGCGTGAGGAGGTCAATGCTCTGGTTCAATGCACCTGGGAATGTTTGATAAAGGGGATCGATGTTGTCGGACCAGGACAGCACTTTAACGAGATCGGACGGGTGATTGAAGAGCATGCCACTCAATGTGGGTATGCCGTTTTTCGTCAATATGGGGGGCATGGTATCGGGAAGAGTTTCCATATGGCTCCCTTTGTCGCACACTCGTATGACCCTGCCAATGGGGCTGTGATGGAAGAGGGGATGACCTTTACCATAGAACCTATGATCAATTTCGGGAGTGTTGAGTGTTCTATCTGGGCTGACGAGTGGACAACGGTCACCGCGGATCTTGCTCCGAGTGCCCAGTTTGAGCATACTGTTCTGGTCACCGGGGATGGGGTTGAAATCCTTACCGGTGGGCGGGAACCCTGGTTTTTAAAAGGGAAGAGCGATAGCTGATAAATCGGAAGTCTAGAAATGCAATAAATTGTGCCGTCGTTTTTTTACATTGTCAGTAAGTGACGAATTAAATTTTTTTTCTAATTACGTACAAAGCTCAGGTGTTTTTCTCTGTCATTCCGGCGGAGGCGGGAATCTAGGGGGGGGACACATCGGGTCACTTGTAATTCTTCTGTTTTAGCAGCGTATTATGCCTCAAATATGTGACGTTGGCTGAGTTTTATACGTAACCAGAAGTTTTTTTTGCACTGCTTAGCGATCGTTTTCAGTAGATGGCGTAGCGTTTTCTTCGTTGTTCAGCATGGCAGCAGTGGCGGCACCTCGAATCATCTCTTTTGAAGGACGTTGGATTGATTTTTTATCCGTTGAATCCTTTTCATTGTCTTCAGGTGGCATATAGACTGTGACATTGCGGTGGGCAAATTCAATATTGTTCTCACCGAATGCTTCCTGAAGCCGCATGAGAATTTCTTTTCGCATCACGAACTGTTCACCCGGTGGTGTGGTGAATTTAATCCGCATAATCATGGCTGAATCATCCATCTGGCGGACACCCTGGGATTTCAGTTTTCCAATCAGTTTTGGACCAAGCTCAGTATCTTGCAGGAGTTCATTGTAGATTCTTTTGACAATTTTACGGACCTTATCCACATCGGTATCGTATTTCACCCGAAAATCCAGTTTCATAATAATATAGGGTTCATCCGACTAAAGCGTACTTCGTTTCATGAAGGGCCATTATTTTCAGCTTGAAAAATTCATAATCTCTGAATCCATATGCTTGGCGTTTCATAGTTTTGATCTTGTTATTTGTCCCTTCCAGGGGGCCGGTACTAATCCGGTAATCGTAGAAGGCCAAGATCCCCTCTTTATGTTTGGCTAATGTTTTTGCAAACTTGATCAGCATAGAGATGCCCGATTCCTTTGCCATACTGATCCAGCTATCCATATGCCAGGATGCAGTTGCCTTGTCATCCCAGCCCCACAGCTGCCGCAGGTCTTCTTTCATGTAATAACTGGTGGATAAGGGTTTATTCAGAGACAAAGCTGATTCAAGTTTTGTCATCTTATCCGGTCGCAATGCAAGTGATTCTCTGGCGGTGAGTAATAGCCAGCGTGATCCTTTAAGAGCTGTTTTGCCTAAACTGTGGGCGGTAGTATTAAACAGCAACCGTCTAAAATTAGATAGTTTCTCATTGAACAGCTTAATCACATGAAAATGGTCATACACAATCGTGGCTTTTGGTAAGTTCTCCCTCACAGCCTTGGTGTATGCAGGAGACATATCTACAGCGACAGCTTTGATTTTTACTGATCGCTTTCTTTTGATCTTTTCCCAGAAAGGTACAAGAGCGTCACTTCCTTTTCCGTCACCGACAAAAATTACAGCACCTGTTTTTAGATTTAGAAGGACGGTTAAGTACCGGCCTTTACCAATGTTTATTTCATCAATAGCGATTTGCTCAAGTTCTTTCAGGTTCAGCTTTGTATACCGCTTTTTCAAATAACGTTTTTGAATCGTTTTCACTATATCCCAGCTTAATTGCAGGTGAGTTGAGATATCCTTGATAGTCATAAATCTCGAAAGTCCCAAAACATACCGACCCAAAGCTCTTGTGAAGGTAAGCCGTGAATCAGCAAATCCTATTTTTATCTGACGATTTGTATGACAATCTTTACATTCAACCTTCGGAATGTATGCTTTTATATATGTTGCTCGTCCTCCGACAGGCAACGCATGAAACCAGCGCAATGAGGAACCATGCTTGATTAAATTCTTTCCATGGCAGCATGGACACCGTAAGCTAAAGCGATCTTTTTTTATCGTAAATATTGTATGGCCTTCATTGTATTCCGTACGTACATATTTATATTCACGAATACCAAAAGCGTGATACAGTAGACTAGTGGACATGCTTTCCCTCCTGAATTAGTTGGTGGTTCTTCTAATTAAGGAAATCGCATGTCCACTTTTTTTGCAAAACTTATTTCAAAAGTACGCTTCAGTCGGATGAACCATAAATAAGCGCTGGGACGACCATTCCACCAATAGCTGCGGCAATAGGAAGGATGGCCTGTTTTCGATCTGCAAGCTCTCCAACCAGAATTTCTCTTTTTATTTCCAGCCCCACCATAAAGAAGAA
>Ga0208901_1000337_pt1 | contig 26310 bp, 14 predicted proteins | sample AntAceMetag02UKF_FD_184764 | JGI IMG/M metagenome (GOLD analysis project Ga0208901, IMG submission 184764) | Saline lake microbial communities from Ace Lake, Antarctica - Antarctic Ace Lake Metagenome 02UKF (SPAdes) (version 2) | ecosystem: Environmental > Aquatic > Non-marine Saline and...
GAATAAACTTAATCATAAACCTAGAAAATGCCTAAATTATAGAACCCCTTATGAAGTTTATCACTGAATTGACCTTATTTTAACTAGGTAATTTAAAAAAGTGGTGCATTTTGCTTGAAAATTAAAGCTTTCTAATTCATATCACAATAAATCATCCATTCCTCTTCATCCATATACCTCTCTTTTAGTTTGAATTAGTTGACTATTTTCTACTATTTCTTCTTGTAATATATCATGTAAAGTATATGTATATTTCTTAGTTTCCCCTGTTACAGGATTTACTTTTTCATACCTTCTTCATACTACATCATATTCAAAAGTAACTATTATATTATCGTTTTTATCTGTTACTTTTTTCAGTTTGTTCTTATAATCATAGTGATATTTATTATTATAATCAATATTGTCACTATCATCTTCATTATCATCATATATTTCCAAATTTCCATTATTATCGTATTCTAATGCAGCAGTTTTTGAACTATCTATAACTTTTGTTATCTGATTCAATCCATTTATATTATAACCATAGCTACTTTTTTCTGTTCCTGTAGCTAATATTTGTAAACTTTGAGTAGCTCATGTACCACTATAGAAATCATAATATGCATCTTTTTGTTTTCTGTTTCCTAGATTATCTATATTATATTCTTCTTTTGCCATAAGTCTAATATTATCCAATACTACATCTTCAGAATATTCAGAAGATTTCAATCTATAATCATGATCATAAACATAACTTCTAACTCAATCACTTTCTATATTTCATGCATCATAATATGTATAGCTTCTAACAATCTCCAGTGTAGATGCTATAAATGCTGAAGTTCAAGCACCTCAATCAACTAGTATAGGATCTACTTCATTATCTTGCATAATAAATTTAATTCTCAACAAATCATCATGTTCATAAAGTTGATTACGAGCATTTCCTCTATTCTCTCTCTCTAATAACATTCATTTATAATAGCTATGACTTCTAATTCATATGCTACTATTTACCTGATTTACTCTACTTAAATTATCATATCCATATATTATATCATGACTATTTGGAAGACTTATAGAATTTCTACTTCCATTATCATCATATCCATAAGTTATGGTTTTACTGTTATTTGTTTCTGTTTCTAAATCTCATAACAGATTATAAGTAAATCATATTGTACTTATATTAGTAGTTCCTTCAAAATTTTGTCATGTTGTTAATCTTCACAAAGTATCGTATTCAAAAGTTTCTTTATTCACTCATATAGTTCCTCAATTACGAGCTATAGTTTTTTCATAAACTAAACTAAAATTATTGTAATAATAGGTTATTAAATTTTCTTTTCAATCAGTTATCGTTTTTATATTATTGTTTTTATCGTATGTATAAATATCCTGTAATCTTATTTCATTTATATCATTTATATCTTTTAGAGGATGTTTTTCTCGTTCAAGCCTATTTAAAGTATCATAGTGATAGTGTGTAGCATTATTATTAGCATCTATCATAGTTATCAAATTCCCATAGTCGTTATATTTGTATATAGTAGAAATTGATGTAGAACCTGAAAAAATAGTTGTTTTTTCAGCATTATCCCAATAATCATAATTTATCTGCGTATGTTTACCTTCTTCATCAACTACCTCTATCATTTGAGATAAGTCATTATAATAATAAGTTTTAGCATTATTACTTCATAACTTGGAAGTCTTTAGTTTACCATCATCATAATATGTATAGGTAGTATCTATGCTTGCTCCTGTAATTAAAATACTATTATTATATGTTTTTATACTTTCAACCGTTGGAAGATGCCTGTTATCATAGGTATATTTTTTGATAATTTGATCTGTATCATTTACTTCCAAAGTATCCAATCTTCCATAATTATCATAATTATATAATATCTTATTATTCCTTGGATCTGTTATCTCTTTAGGTTGTCATACTTTGTTATATTTGTATTCTATTAGTCTATCATTTTCAGGTAGATCTGCTTTTTGGGTTGCAGAATTTAATAATCACACTTTATTGTAATCATTGATACTATGAGCTAACAATTCTCCTGATGTACTACCACTATAGGCTTTAGTATCTTCTATATTTCACAATTTATCATAAATAGCTTTTACTAGCAAGTTACCTTTTGTAACCTGTTCAGCTCTATCAAAACTATCGTATACATAATCTAAAATATTTCACTCAGGATCTGTTACTTTTTCTAGATTGTTATTCTTATCATAACTATAAATAGTTTCGCTAGTCAAAGCTGATTCTTTTTTCACAGAATCAAATTCATTGTAATCATAACTTATAGTTGCATTTGCTCCTGTTTTTTCAGTTTTTAGATTTCCATTTCCATCATATGTATAAACTGTTCACAATATATCACTATCTGTCCTATAACTAGTCATAACTACAGCTTGATCCAATATATCATAATCAATATCTTTCAATAGAATATAATTAGAACCTGAATAAACCTCTACAGTTTCTAAATTACTATTATTATCATATGTATATCTTGTCTTATCTCATTCAGGAGTTTGAATTGTCAAAGTTTCTCACCATTCACTTACTGTATAGTTAGTAGAATTATATTCTCCATCTATAGTTTTCCTAAGATACCCATAATCATCATAATCATATTGATTTTCTATAATTGAATTTGTGGTTATTTTCCTTAATTGTCCATTCACATAGTCATAATCTGTTATAGTTCATTCAGGATTTGAAACTGTATCTAACAGTCCAGTAGGGTAGTAACTATAATAAGTTACTATATCTACAGTATTTCCATCTATATCCATTACATCCTGAATTGTTTTGCCTGTTATTACTTTTCCCGTAATTGTATAGTCCGTTTCTTTTCATTCAGGATTGATTACTTGACTAATTAGATTATATGCTCCATATTGGTATTTAGTCGCTATACAACTAATATTTCCTGTTAGACAAGAAGTTGGGGTAGTGGTGATATTTATATTATCCTTATCCCACATAGCTGATTCTATAATATTTGCAGCATTATAAAGATAAACCATACCATTTCATTCTGGTAGTTTATGTTGATCTATCCTTTTGTTAGTATTATAGCTATAGTATGAAGAGATGGTTCCATTTTCTGTATTAGTTACATCTCTACTTATGATATTTCCATCTTCATTCATATCATAATTTGTCACTGTTCATACTAGATTTGTCACAATTACATTGTCCACCATAGTTCCAGTTAGCACATAATTCCATCCCATACTGTCCGTACCATATGTTTGATTTGTTATCATATTGTTTGTATCATATACATTTTGCAAATACTTTTGATTCTCTGCATCTGTGATAGATTTTAGATTATGATTATCAAAATATTCAAAAGTTGTAGTTCTTGTATCCGCTGTAAGAGAAAGCAAAGAAAAATATTCATCTTCCATATACCTTTCTACTATCGCTAAATCATCACCATTGTAATATAATTTCACACCATTGTAATGCCAATCCTCTATATTATCCAAATTTCCATCTACATAATTATATGTTATATCTCTTCATAAAGTATCAGTTACTATATCTAGTTCATTATCTGCGTTGTAGCTAAAAGTTAAATCATTCCCAAATTTATCCTCTATAGACTCTATTTTTAGATTAAGTCAGAAATTATATACATATCCATTATCAAATATGATAGCATAATTAGTTCCACTTGTCAAAGTAGCTTGTAGAGCTTGATTATATCAGCTTAAAGATAAATCAAAGTCATACATATCTAAATTTCCATCATAGAATGTTACTATATTGTTCTCCTTTTCTTGCAAGAAAAGATTATAATTATGTGTCCAATTTATTCATACTGCACCTGTATAACTTACTTGGTTTCCGTATGATAGATTGAAATTATAATCTAATCCAACTCATGGGATATGGAAGAAGTTATTACTATATCTATATTCACCATTTGATAGATTTACGCCATCTCATACATTTTGTATATCCAAATTATCTGCTATCATAGCGAAGTTTTCTTGGGTGATAGTTGAGATGGTACTATCACTACCTGTCAGCGCTCATGGGTAGGTAGGGTAGTTTACTTCTGCATTTATAATAATTGTATTTCCTGTAGTAGGTTCATCACTTATCCTAACTGTATGAACTGTAGGTGTTAGATGTCTAACTTCTGGATCTCATTCAAGTTCTACTTTGAAGTAGAGATTATTTGTAGGACTAAATTCTGTGAAGAAATTATTAAAATCTAATTCTTCAGTTCATACTAAAGTAGATTCAGGAACTTCTGTAAAGTTAGAATTTGATTTACTTATACTAGCTCCCCAATATTGATCTACCATTCAATTTACTCGTATATTTCAACCACATCACCAATCCATTACATCCAAAACTTCAAAATCTTCACTACTACCTCATACTTCCAGTGTTATATAGTCTCATATATTAATTTGAGAAAGCAAATAAGAAGAATCTCCATTAATATACGAACAATCCATAATATCTATTATATCCATCATAAAATTAACTCACATTTCTCATTCTTCAAATAGAGTAGTTTTTTGATTTTGATTTGCTAGATAAAATTTATAATCACTATTGTTATACAACGTTGCATCTATTCATAGATAAGCTTCATCTATATTATAATTTAGAATAATTTCATCACTATCGTATAGGCTATCATTGAAAGACAAGTTTATTTCTGTTCCATTTTTTTTTACTTTGTAAACAGTACTATCATTTGATGTAAAGAAATAAATATAATCTCATTCTTCAAAATACTTATTTTCAATATATAATATATCTCAATTTAAATCTCATAATTTAGTACCAGCTCAGAAGTTTTCAGTACCATCCTTTTTTATCCTATAAATTTTTTCGGAATCACTAGTAATTCAATAATAAATATAATCTCATTCTTCAAATTTAAAATATCAATGAGTTGTAGAAATTTTAATACCAGGTCAAGAGTTTTCACTACCATCTTTTTTTATTTTATATAGTATACTCTGATCTTCAGAATTTGTATAATAAATATAATCTCATTCTAAAAATTCTATATATCACCGATTAGTAGAAATTTTAGTACCAGATCAAGCATTTTCAGTACCATCCTTTTTTACTCTGTATAATTTATATCCATCATTATAGTTTGAATAATAAATATAATCTCATTCCTCAAAATCAAATCAACCTCTATCAACAGATATCTTAGTACCAAGTCAAGTACTTTCAGTACCGTCTTTTCTTAGTCTATAAAAAAGATATCCATCATCATAATTTGTATGATAAATATAATCTCATTCCTCAAAAGTAAATCATAATTGATAATCAGATACTTTAGTACCAAGTCAAGCATTATCACTACCATCTTTTTTTACTCTATATATTTTCTCTCCATCATTTACATTTCTATAATAAATATAGTCTAATTCATTAAAAATTATCCGTCATTTATTATTAGATAATTTAGTACCAGCTCAGAAATTTTCACTACCATCCTTTTTAACTTTATATATTTTATAATCGTCATTTACGTTATTATAATAAATATAATCTCATTCTAAATATCCATTATATCCTTGTACATCAGATATTTTAGTACCAGCTCAAAAATTTTCACTTCAATCTTTTTTTATTCTATAAAATTTGTATCCATCATTATAGTTTGTATAATAGATATAGTCTCATTCTTCAAATAAGTACCATCACTCATTAAATACTTTAATACCAGCTCAGAGATTTTCACTTCAATCTTTTTTAATTCTATATAATCTATAATTATCATCTATATTATAATAATAAATATAGTCTCATTCTTCAAATTCTAACCTTGAACAATTAGAATTAGATATTCTTTCACCAGCTCAAGAATTTTCACTTCAGTCTTTTTTAATTTTATAAATCTTATTTCAATCATCTGAATTAATATAATAGAAATATTCATCTTCTTCAAACAACACATCCATACTATTAGAAGATATCGATAATCCTCCTATTTCTTCAAATTTATGTTCTATATTGTATTCTAGATTAAAACTTAAAGGATTACTTCCATAAGTTTCTATTATTTCACTCCGAGATAAGTCAGTATTATATATTTTTACCTCATCTAAAATTCAATCAAAGGGATACCGAGTTGCTGACTGATCTATTCACATTTGAACTGGTTGAGTAGCCATACTTGGATTAACATTAAATTCACTTGTAGTCATTTCATTTTGTAAAATCCCATCTAGATAATACCTTACAAATCCATTTCAAGAGGTAACACTAAGCATATGCCATTCATTCATACTAAGTCAATATCAAGAGGTTGTATATAAACTTCTACTATCAGAAGTACAGCATCTTCCATTAGATATTCTTGGATAAAAAAGTCATGTAGTACTGCTTCTACCCATTTTGACAGTCAATCAATTTCTATCTCAAGCTTTAGAAAATAAAGTTTGACTTCCATATTCACTATAAGTTCCTCGTCAAGTCATTCCATCTATTCATTTTACATTAAACCAAAGATTTACTGTAAAATTATCTGTAAAAGTTAAAGATGAACTATTGTTTGCTTTTATATAATCTCTATCATAGTATCACCCTAGTTGCATTGCCTCTCATTCTTTACCTGCTACACAAGTGGGACTATTATATGATATACCATTGTTATTATTTCAAGATTGATCTACTGTACTACAATTATCAAAACTCCAATATCAAACTAAATTTCCTGTAGGTAAACTAGCTATAATAGATTTAGAACTAGTATCTATACTATAATTATCAGGTAATCCATTTATAATAGTTCATGGATCTTGTTCTATATATTCTAACAAAGTTCAAGATAAACTAGAACTATCTTCATCTTTTATTTTTTCTTCTTTTTTATCTTTCTTTATTCTATAAAATTGATCTTTTCTATTAATTTCTCATATTCCATAATCCTGTTCCGCTTCTTGTTTATTTCATTTTCATATTACAAATAAATAAATTTTATGTATTTCTCATATAGTTAATTTTCTATTATAGAACCGTATATCTTCCTGAAAACTTTGATATAAACTTTTTTCTTCATATATTTTAGTATCAGAAATAGATAGAGATTCTATCTTCTTAGTATGTTTTTTTGTATTTATAAAAAGTTCTAATTTTCATTCTATAGTCCAATTAATAACTATACTATGATACTTTTTACTTCTATAATCCCAAAAGTCTTCTATATTAGCTTTGTATGAATAATTAGTTCAAGCTTCTGTTACAATATCTACAAACAATTTTTTAAAATCCTTATCCATACTCAATTTCCAGTTACTATTATCCAACCAGTTCATACCATCAAATAATATTATCTCTCCATTTTCTCATATTATTACCTTAGTTATATCAAACTTCATATGCATACTATATATCCCACTATCAGGCATCAAATATTCATTTTTCTTCTCTTTTTTAGTTCCATTGTTTCCCTCATTATCTTTTAATTTTTCCTTTTTCTCTTTCTTTTTCTCTTGTTCATCAGTTCAATCTTCTTCCGAACTTCCATCATCTGGTAGAGTAGTCTCTCATCATCCTATATCCTCTTCACTTCATTCTCAATCTTCAGGAACCTCACTATCTCATCATCAATCTTCTTCTGAATTTTCATCATCTGGCAATGTAACATCTCAAGTTTCTTCATTATCTTCTTCAGTTCCTCATTCCTCATCCTCTATATCTCATTCTACACCACTTTCTCAACTATCAGGAATTATCTCCTCTCCTCATCAACTATCATCTCCAGTATAATTCCCCATAAAACTATCCATATCCACAATTCACAACTCTGAAATAGAATTTTTAATATTAGTTTCTATAATATTTAAATCCTTATCCTCACTATAAACATAAGCTATACTTGCCATACCAGCTACAAATGGAGCAGAAAAAGATGTTCCATTATTAGATTTATATCCACCATCATTGTTGGAAGAATAAATGTTTTCCCCTGGTGCAAATATCACTCATTCTCCATAATTACTAAAACTAGATTGTTCCAAATTCTCATCTACAGAACCTACCACTATCACATCACTACATCCTGCTGGAACAGTATTAGATATATCTATATCATAATTCCCAGCTGCAACTACAGAAAGAACTCCATTTTCTCTTGCTTGAGTGATAGAATCACAAACTATATGTCAGGTAGGATCTCACACAAGTCAAAAACTCATATTCAATATATTGATATCATTTTCTATAGCATAATTTATCGCATCTACTATGTCGTATGTACTACCATATCCATTAGCATCAAACATTTTCAATCATATCAATTCTGCATTAGAATTTACTCAAAAAACTCATCATCCATTTACTTCTCCTCATATTATACCTGCAACTGATGTTCCATGCCCATTTTCATCATCTGGTATATTGTCATCATTTATAAAATCATATCATAAATCGATTATATTATCATTCAAATCTTCATGACTTGTTAATATTCCTGTATCTATAATTCATACTTTTACTTTTTCTAAAACACTTATATCTTTTTGATATTTATCAGCATGTATTGCTTGCATTCACCACATATTCTCTAAATTTTCTCATGTGATATACTCTATATTCTCTTCCAAAGTATCAATCTGAAATATTTCAGGTTGTATTACTTCATATTTTTCAAACATCATTTCAGGTATTTCATCATTATTGATACCTGATAAAGCTTGTCAAAATTCTGAATCTTTTTTGATTTTTATTCTATATGTTCCATTTCATAACTTTTTGACTTCTACTTTTTCATCGTAGTTAGAAAAAAGGTTACTAATTTCCTCTACACTTTCGTCAGATTTGATTAGTAACCTATAGTTTGTTTCTTTGATAATAGAATTTTTGAATGCATTTTTCTTTTTAGCATCCTCAAATTCAATTGTCTTAGATTTGATTTTGATTGTATTTTCTTGAGTTTGATTATCAGTTTTTTCTCAATACACAAAGCTAATACCTAGCAATACAGAAAGTCAAATAAATACTGTAATAAATAATTTAAAAATTTTTGATAGTTTTAATTTCATTATGATTTTTGTTTATAAAATATAAAAGATTTCGAAATGCGAACTCCCTAATTTTTTTAAGTTTTATCATTCTAATGAATTTGATTAATATTTTTTTTAGTAAATAGGTTAAGATATAAAATTAACAATCTAAAAACAAGATAATAGAATTAATTTTGTTTTTTACAACATGAAACTATTTTAGTCTTTTTTTTTTGCAAATGTCAATAGGTTTTTTAATTTCTCTTCTCTGAAAAATTTAACTTTCTCTTAATATAGAAGAAATTCACCCTTAAATAATATTTATTCTTAATAAGAAGAAAATAACTCTAATTAAAAAAAAACAAACTTAAAAACAACCCAATAATCCCCTAAACTTTAACCAAAAACGGTAAAATAATAAGTCCTATACTTATCCCGATAAGAGATTTAAAATCATAAACAAAATAAGGGATTAACATCATTCCCAATCCAGACACATATGGCATAATTTTCTCACTTTTCTTTCCATATACCCAATAAGAAAATCATAAGATACCCATAAATCATCATATTATAAAAAGATTAGCAGTAGCATCTATATCACTACTTTCTATAGCAGGTTGATTAGTTTCTATTTTTTCTATTACTTGATTGTAAGTTTCATTATCTAATTCTCCTGAAACTAAGTCGTTTGCAAGTGTTTCAATATCTATTTCTTCCATGATATATTAGTTTATTATTAGTTAATTGTCATAATTATAATAGATTTTCTATATAAATCAATAAATTTTCTATAAATTCCTTTTGACAAAACAACTGAAAAGATTATACTTTCTTCATTAAGCGGATAGTTTGCGGTTTTATAATAAATTAAAAATAATAATGGATTTTTTATCATTGGAGAGTAGAAGTGATTTAGTGAAAAGAAAAAACTTTTTCTTGTTATCTAGTGTATTTGGATTTATATGGTTGATTTTCCATTTCACTATAGTTTTCTTTTTTGCTATGACCTTGAAATCTGTAATGTTAGTATGATTATTCCTTGGTATTGGTAATTTTGTAGCTCTTGTATTGGATATTCCTATCTGATCTATCCAAAAATTCTTCAAAACCAAAAGTTTATTTTTGTTTGCTGCTGTTCTTATGATAGTAGAGGGACTTATTTTCCTCAAGTTTATTCTAGCTTATAATGTATGAGAAGTATCTACATCTGTAGAAACTATAGAGACAGTAGTTAGTGGTTTCAATTGGTTTATCAATGATGGTGTAAACTGGATTTTACTTCTTGGATCATGAGTACTATATTGATTAATCAAGGAGACTTTTGATGTTACAGCTCTTTCCTATATTATGAACAATGCTGATCCTTCTGAATATGCTAATATATTATCAAAATATTATATACATGTATGATGAGGTGCTATGGTAGGTTTAGTGGTGGCTGGAACGATATTATCCTTTGAGCCTATTGTAGCTGTCCTACTTTTTATAATGGGAATTTTATTTTATATGGCATTTTTGACATTATTTTTTGAGAATCCTGATTATAGTATAGATGTAAATACCGTCAAAAATTTTAAACATATATATATCAAAAGAAAAAATGAAAAATATAAGAAATTTGAGGTAGAGGAGATATCAAGAGAAGATATAGAAAATTCTCCTAAATGAAAATTTTTATTTTTCAAACCTCCTCAACTAAAGAAAAAAGATATAGAAGAGATGGTAAATTCTGCTATAGAGGCATACAAAAGTGTATTCCAAGTCTTTATTAGACATCCTTTAATGCCTCTTTTATGGATCTCTGTGGTTATTATGGCATTGGGGTTCCGAGATACATTTATAGCTACATTCCAAGTAGAATTTTTGGAAAAAATACTTGCTATGAACCAATGAAGTATCATAGTTAGTAATCAATTTACAGGAAAATTAATAAGTGGTTATTTATTATTATGATTGATGGTTCTACCTGCATTTGCTACTCAATTCTTCTTTATCAAAATGTCAAAAACAACTGGTATTACCAATATGATAAGTTTTGGTATATTGTTATCAGGGTTTTCTATAATATGTTTTGCATTATCAAACAATATAATGTTAATAATCTTATTTGGTATTATGAATAGTATATGATATGCGGCAACTATGCCACTTTCACAGGCTGCATTTTCTGAATGATACAACAAACATTATGCAAGCATTAATGATCTAACATCTGTAGATGCTCATTCTTCTGCAGCTCCTTTGAAAATGATAGGAAATCTTGCAAATGTATTTGGGGTAATATGATGAGGTATCATAGTAGGAATGTTTAGTTTCAAAGGATTTTTCTTAGTATTTGGTACTTTTATGATGATATTACTTGCATTTACATTATTATTTAGAAAAAAACTTGAATTATAATTTCTTTTTGTAAAGATAAAAATTGCTGAAAACAAGCTTTTTCTTTTGACAAAAGTCCTTTTTTCCTTATACTAAACGAAGTTGTAAATAAACTTATTAATCTTTTAATCTTCCAGCTATATTACAGGAAACTCTGTTATAGTTGGTCCCGTGAAATAACATGAAACGGGATAACTTTATAATTATTTGCTTATGTGACTTACCTTAGAACAGTGTAATCAAAATTTGATAAATTATGCAAATGGGCATGCTATAGCATCTATCTCTGATAAGACTGAATTACAGTCTATTTTAGGTGTTAGTTATAAAACTTGTTATGTACTTGCTAGAAAAGAAACTAAAGACCCGTTATCTTACTTCAATGCACAACTAGATGGTAAAATGTACCATGGATCAGCAGATGAAAAAGCAGAAGAATTTCAAGATAATCCTTATATAGAAAAAGAAGGTGATGAATATGGTGAAAAAGATATATATGCAGTAGATGAATATGGTGAAAATGAAGATAGTCCTGTAACACAAACTACAGAAGAAACACCTACTGAAGAAGCACTATTTGCTCCTTTTATAAATGGAGCTAAAACAGTATGATTGGTTATTATATGATTGATTGTTATATATTTCTTATTGAAGACTATAATATATATATTCTCTTTTATGTATGATGTATGGAATTCTGGTAGAATGGTATACTTACAAGTAACTATGCCAAGATTAGATAGTAGAAGTGATCGTGAAGTAGAAAAAGATATAGCCAAAGATATGAAAGAGAAAATTGGTAGAATGGCTCAAGTATATAGAAATTTACATAAATTATGAGCATTGAGTGTTCGGGATGGAGTCATGTCTCGTTTTTTCACGAAACCAAAAATCAATGTTATATATCATTATGACCAAGATGAACTTAAATTTATAGTTGCTACATATCCAGAATATAGAGATATATTAGAATCATCTATATCTGCTCAATATGCAGAAAGTATCATAGAAAGTTTGAATAACTTTGAAATATATAATAGAAAATATAGTGAAATTATACCGCTTAGAACTACCAAAAGTAACCTATATCCTATTAGAACTTTCAAACAATTAGAAGATGATCCTATAAACAATGTATTAGATTCTATATCAAAACTCCCTGGAGAAGATAGTTTTACTATTATAACTACATTGAAACCTAGAAAAGGAGATTTCAATATTAGAGCTCAAAGGGAAGCTGATGGATTATACAAAAAGGATATATCATACAATGAAAAAAAATGATTTTGGGGATGGGTAAAAGATCCTATAGGTTTCTTAGTTCATGGTCCTAGTTCCAAAATGATAAGTAGAATGGCTCCATGAGCATCACAATGAGATGCTTATACTCGTATGACAAAAGCAGAAGAAGAAGCGATAAATACTATGGCAGATGAAGCAGGAAAACCAGCTTTTGATGCTAGTTTATTTTTAGTAGCAACTTCTGATAAGAAAGACAGACTAAAATCTAACCTAGCTACTGTAATTAGTGCTTATACTATATACAAAGATGAATATAACAATGAACTAGATCAACCTGAAGCATTAGCTGATTTATTAGGTTTCTTATTCAAGCCTATGTGGAGATTTGCTACTATATTCTCTTTGATAAAATTCTTTGGAAAGGCAAATACATTTACTATCAATGAACTTTCAAGTATATATCACTTTCCTGATTGAGTCTTCAATAGATCAGCTGCTATTACTCGAGCTGAATACAAAATGGTACAACCACCACAAAATCTACCTAAGATGAAACATGAAAATGGTTATATTATCACAGGTATTATAGCTGAAAGATATAAAAAAGGAAAAGTTAGTGCTATATTGAGATGAAGAGAACATTGGGCTATAGGAACTAAAGAAGTAGTAGAAGAAATAAAAGACAAACAATGAAATAAGAGAAGAATTAAGAAAATAGTAACTGGTTTGAAATGTTTCAAAGAATGAATATTCTTAGGTATCAATGTATACAAAAATACATACACACCTATTTATATGAAAAGAAAAGATAGATCAAGACATCATTATATTATCTGAAAATCTGGTTGAGGTAAATCTGTATACATATCTAGTCTTGCAAGACAGGATATCTGGAATGGAGATGGTGTATGTGTGATAGACCCTCATGGAGATTTGGTTGAAGATATAATGGAATATATACCAAAAGAAAGAGCCAAAGATATTATATACTTTGATGCTGGTAATGAAGATAGACCTATGGGATTGAATCTATACGATATACATGATATAAATCAAGCTGATAGAGTAGTAAACGATGCTACTGAGATATTTATCAAAATGTTTGGTAATGAGATATTTGGTCCTAGAATACAAGAATATTTCAAATATGGTAGTCTGACACTTTTGGAGGATTTGGAAGATGGTGCGACCCTACTTGATGTGCCAAGACTATTTACAGATGAAGGTTATAGAGAATATAAGATTACAAAAGTAAAGAATCCTATGGTAAGAAACTTCTGGGAAAAAACTTATAATGCCATGGGTGATAGAGAAAAGCAAGAAATTATTCCATACTTTACTTCTAAGTTTGTATCTTTCAATACGAATAGACTTATTAGAAATATTATATGACAAACTAGATCTGCTTTCAACTTTAGAGAGATAATGGATGATGGTAAGATACTTCTTATCAATTTGAGTAAAGGTAAAATATGAGAAATGAATGCCCAACTTCTAGGTATGATATTGGTAAGTCAAATATATACATCTGCTATGTCTAGAGCTGATACTCCAGAAGATCAAAGAAAAGATTTCTTTTTGTATGTAGATGAATTCCAAAACTTTGTTACTGGTACTTTTGCGGATATCTTATCAGAAGCTAGAAAATACCATTTAGGTCTTATTATGGCTCATCAATATATATGACAGCTAGAATCTGAAGGTGGATGAGCTGGAAAAGACAATGTAAAAGAAGCTGTTTTTGGGAATGTAGGTACTATGCAATCTTTCAAAGTAGGTGCTCCAGATGCAGAATTCTTGGAAAAAGAATATTCACCTGTACTATCTTCTCAAGATATTGTATGAATAGCAAATTATAAAGTATATATCAAATTGAATATAAATAATGCTACAAGTAGAGTATTCAATATGGATACTATATGGACACAAGATTATCAAAATAAAAAAATCGCTGAAATATTGAAAGAATACTCAGCAAAGAAGCATGGTAGAAATAGGAAATTCGTAGATGCAGAAATTCACGCAAGACTAGGTATGTTAGAAGATGAGGATGAAGAGATATTGATGTGAGATGAAAATAAGGAAAAACCTAAAAAAGAATCAGATGATAAGAAAAAAAGTTAGTAGTAATTAATGATTCCACAAAGTACGTCATTCCGACTAAACCACGCAGTCCTGCGTGGGTAGCGATAGCGGAATGGAGGAATCCCTTCTCTAAAGAAAAATATACTATATAATATACTTTAGCAATAAGTATCTCAATAATTTATCATTTATCATTTTTTGTAATGAAGTGTAGTGAAAATTTATTTGATCTTATGAATAAAGATGAAAAATTCCTTTTCCATATAAATGGGAGGAATTTTTATGGTATCAACAATACTCCTAGTAAATACAGTGAATTTATAAATAAACTTATAGAAGATACAGAAGACTCACTTCATCTTGAACATATTAAGACTAGAATAGACAATTTTACTGCATCTGATGGTAGCGATATAAGTATTACGGTGTTTACAAAAGAGGGTAGGAGGGTTTTCTGCATAGAGGATAGAAAAATGAGACAGGATGAATTTACAGATAGATACAAAGGAGATAAAGAAGACCTTTGATATAATTATAATGGAGAAGAAAAATGATTATGAGAGAGAAATTATAAAGCAGATACAAAAACTAAAAAAGAGGGTAGAAATATATTAATATGATTACTATCATTTCCTTTAGTTTTAATCTTTATTTATTATAAAGAGCATCCTCAGGAACTTCAAAATATATTGAACATATTTAGATAAAAAAATTATATATATAACATATCAGAGAAACTGTGTTTATGAATTAACCTATATAAAAAACTGCTTATATTTCTATAAGCAGTTTTTTTGTAAGTCTAATATACATCTATAAATCTTTTTCTAGTCTTCAGTAAATCAAGGAGGAGGAGCAGTTTGTATTCTACTATCATAGACTACAACAAATGGATATAGTCAATATATTGAATTTACTGGATAATTTGATCATCTCCTTATATAATTCAAATCATACATCATAGCTAAATTAAATTCATCTACTGTATTACTATCTGTATGACTTCATCATGGAAGAGTATAATATCCATCTCCTGCATCTAATGCTCATCATATAGTATTTCTAGTTATCAATGTTCATTTCAATACTAATTGATTTAGTAAAGCTGATGTTCTACTAGGAGAATCTGCATATCATACCGTATCAGTTTGAGCTCCCCAAGTACTTATAAATCATCCATCTGCAAATATTGCTGCATTTATTTTTTGAACATTAGAATCTACAAATATATTTCATTTACTATTATCAGTATAATAATCTCATAAGACCATTATTCATAATAATTCTCCTGATTCTATATCTCCATCTATAGTTATATTCCCATTTTCTATTATTATAGTATCTATATTCTCATAATGATTTCCGTCTATATAAATTATTCCATTTACATCTCTATATAAACTATTGATACTTCCATTTTGATAATAAATTCCTCATTTTACTTCTCAAGAAGTCATATCTCTTATAATAATTTCAGCATTCCTTTTGAGATAATTTCTATATTCTACAGTTGTTATATCACTACTATTACTATCTTGTGCAGAACTATATAGTTTACCAGCTCATTGATATAATCATACTATTTTTACTCATTGTAGTCATCATTCTCACTTAATAATTTTTTCACTACCTTCTGGAGTACTATAAGGAGTTAGGTAATACTTTACAGTTTCTCAGTTTAGTTGATAAGTGATATATGGATTAGTTTCCAATCCACTTTCTCCACTTGGAGCTCAAGTATTTAGATATATTCTTGTATCTATATATGGATTTTGCTCTACTAAATTCACAACACCTCAAGATAATGCTGTACTATAATTAGCATTCGTAGGAATTAGTGTTCCTGTAAAATTTTCTATTTTCCAGTGAAATAATCATGTATTAGCTGTATTTGTATTATGTACCGCTGTATCTATATTCAATGTAGTGGTTCCCCAGGTTTCCAGAATAATCTCATCTACTGGAGCCATAGTTAAACTTCCTACAAATGGTTTTCTAAATTGCATTGGTACATCAGTAAAATTGATATTACTTCATGATAATATAAAACCTAAATCTCAATTTTCAGAGAAAGGAATATAAGATTTAATTTGATCTATTGTAAGATTATAATTTCAAGGAGTTCATACAATACTATAAGGATAATTATTGAATGATACAACATCTGCTTTATTAGCAGAGTTAGTTATATCAGTTGCAATATCACTGAAATCTGCAGATCCACTAAGAACACTTTGACCTACTAATCAATTTACTACTAAATTAGTAATATTAGTATTTATATCGAAATCAAATTGACAAGTATCAGTCTCATCTCAGAATGTATCGTCTTTACTACAACTACTATCAAGATCTAATTCTAATGATATAGTGTTAGTTCTACCATCCCCAGGTCGTTGTTGATCTATAGGAGTTATTATATCTAAAGGTCAATAACTTTTGTGTATAGTAGATATAATTGTCCTAGTTTGGTCACATGTAGCTTCATTATCACTATCCCAATTAGATATATTACAATCAGACCGACCATCGACAGTATTCAAAGTTCCATCAGGATTATATGCAGATACATCTCAAACCCCATCTCCATCTATATCTATTTGATATGTAATCCAAGTATGTTCATCACAAGATGCATCATTTCATCCATTTATACCAAAACATGTCCGTTCTCCATCTATACTATCTGAATCATTATTGTTAGATTCAGGAGTAGTACTTGGTTCAGCTGGAATACTCGCAGTATAACCACCAAAGCTACCTGCTGCACAACTAGAACTAACGGCACTACATACTCCATGAACAGCACAACCAGATGTAGTTCGACTTGTTATCCTACTACTAGTACTACTTGAACAGCGCATATTTGTTTTAGTACAAGATCGTCATGACCGTCAATCAATTAAATCTTGAATATTGGCACACTCTTTAGGTCACAAATGAGGAGGATTTCATCCATGTAAAGTCTGTTTCCGAGTACAACTACTACTAGTGGTAGTAACTACATAAGGTTTCTTAGTTCACTGACAAGCTCACCAACTACCTGTTGAACTACTACTACTACCACTTCTACTTCTTCTATCACTATTACCAGCAAGAACAGAAGTTCAAATTATTGATAATATAAGAAACAAAAGCAAAATAATTTTTTTCATTTTCAATAAAAAAATTAAGGATTAAAAGTTTGATAGCATTGATAATCTCAATCTATAGTTTTGATAGCATCTACTCCAGCTATCCATATTCATTTGCTTTTATCAAACCACCGATAATTCCAAATATCATCATATGATGGCTCTAATCAAGATGCTTTGATTGGTTTAACTATTTCTTCTACATCTTTCTGATCTTTTGAAGAAATATAATGACATATTTTTATTCTATTTTTCTTAGTATAAGTAAGTTTATTTCAGTCTTCATCATAGAAATCCGTAAAATCCATTCCTGCAGTTATCAAATCAAATACATTATTATTTCCATTTGTAGGAATAGATCTCATAGGAAATCATAATGCAGATATATCACTAGCAGATAAATATCATACATCTATATTTACTTTTCAAACATAACATTTTCACTTATTTGTTTTAAAATTACACTCTCCAGTTAAAGATATTTTAAAATCATCATTTATAATATTAATATTATTATGTTCTCATTGTTTAGAAATATTTTTTTTCAGTTCTATATACTGATTAATCGTTTCTTTATTTTTAAGAATATTGTCTATATATTTATATCATCATATGTATCATCTTTTTTCAACATATATATAATGAAATGAAAGACTTATAGGTAATTTTATTTCTCTATTTAGACTTCCATCCTTATCAGTTTTTCCTAACCAAAATCCCCATAAATATACATCCGCTCATTCAATTGGCTTTTGTGCTTCAAAATCAAAAATAGTTATTTCTAGTTGTTTAGAAATATTATTATCCTTTTCTATATATTCTTTCATATTATTTATATCTACTTTTTTAGTGTAATTATCAAAATAATTTTCTTGTAATCATTTATATAATTGACCTTCTTCTCACTCATATTTTATAATATTTGACTCGAAACTATCTATAAGTGTTTCCATTTCTTCTGCTATTTCTTCTGATGTTTGCTCTATCTCTTCTTCTACTTCTAGTCATCAGGTAAGATTGTTACTTACTATCGCAGTAATATCATTTAAACTATCATCCACACTCAATTTTTTGATTTCTCCTGTATCCATATCCTTTTCAGACATAAAAAAAATCCCTACTAATACCAATAAAACTACTATTCATCCAACAACTCAAATAAGATTATTTTTTTTCATTTATAGTAAATGAATTATAAAAACTATTATCATTATAAATGATAAGAAAAAAAAACTAATTTTCAAGTATTTCGTACTAATAAACCTATTTACTTATATTAAAATTAACTTATGTTAGCAAAAATAGTAGTTTGATAGAAAAATAATATCAACGATATCGCTAATAAAATCCCTTGTACTAGCCACATTTTCATTACTATATTGTATTCTTTTTGTCATTTATGTTCCAGATAATGATGAAATGGAGCTATAGGAAACAGTTTTCTTTTGAAAAATTTCTTCCAGAATATTTGTAAGAAACTAGAAAATAGTTCTACCAAAAATATCAAAAACAATATAGCAAATATAATCCATATTCACAATTTTATACCCAGTAGATAGACCACTGATGATATCAACCCACCCAAAGCTAGGGTTCCACTATCACCCATAAATATTTTTGCTGGATTGATATTGTACCGAAGAAAAGCTGCTAAAGTTGACATTACTATAACCAATATAGTAGTAGCCAAAAACCATCATTGGAAAAAAGTCATAATAGCTAGACCAAAAAGCACCAACATAGAAGTCCCTCACGCTAAACCATCCAGTCAGTCTGTGATATTCACGGCGTTTACGATAGCTACAGTAAGTATAAAAGTGAATATAAAATAAAACACTCCTACATCTAATACACAATCTATAGGCCATAAGTTTATATAATCTACACCTAATTTGGCATACATCCAATAAGATATAAATGCAGAGAAACTAAACATCCATACCAGCTTCATCTTGGCGGTAAGTCATTTGATCTTACCCACTCATTTGATATTCAATATATCATCTACCATACCAAGTATTCCCATACTAAAGAAGGCAAACAATATAATATATGTCTCACTTCTTTCGAAAAGAGAGTATTGTATACCAAATATATTGAGCTTTGCCATAATCCAAGAAGCAACTACCAATATAAGCGTAACCGCAAGGAAAATAACTCATCCCATAGTAGGAGTTCATCATTTGTGAGCATGTAGTTTTTGGAATATCTTTGCTTTCTGACCACTAACATCTGCTTCTCTTATTTCTTGACCTGCTTTGATACGAATCAAGAAAGGTATAAATATCTTGTATAACATAATAGCTATAAAAAAAGCTATCATACCAAAAGAAAGTATAAGTGTAAGTTTATTTAAATAATCCATCAATGTTTTTAATTATTAAATTTAGGAAAGTTAGTTCGAATGAAGTTAAATTCAAGGAAGCAACTTTGAGATACAGGTTGAGAAACTTCGTTCTCGGCTTGGATGTTTTTCTTTTACCGTAATTTCCAAGCCGAGAACAAGTAGATAGAACTAAATACTATTAGATACTATCTAAGTTTACAATGAAATTTCTTCTACTTTGATTCTTTTCTGTTCCATAGTATCTCTATCTCTGATAGTAACTGTACCGTCTTCTAGACTATCATAGTCTACAGTAATACAGTAAGGAGTTCCTATTTCATCTTGTCTTCTATATCTTTTTCCTATATTTCATCTAGAATCAAATTCACACATATATTTGTCTGATAATTTAGCAAATATTTCTTGTGCCATTTCCATAATTTCTGTTTTCTTTTCCATCAAAGGAAGTACAGCAAATTTGATAGGAGCTACATCAGGATGAAATCTTGCAACCACTCTAGTTTGTTCCCTTCATTGAGGATCTGTATATGTTTCTTCATCATGAGCATCTATCATAGCAGTCAATACAGCTCTTGTAAGACCAAAACTTGGTTCTATCACATAAGGTATATATCTTTTTCCTGTTTTTGGATCATTGTATTGCATATTTACACCACTATGTTCTTGATGTTGTTTCAAATCATAATCAGTTCTGTTTGCTCCAGCAGCTGATAATTCACCCCATCCCCAAGGAAACTTATATTCTACATCAAATGTTCCTTTACTATAATGAGACAATTCATCTTTTCCATGTTCTCTCATTCTCATGTTTTCTGGATTGATTCAAATTTTGTTAGTCCACCAATCCCAAGAATCCTTTTTCCACATTTCCATAGCTTCATCATCTTTACCAGGTTCTACAAAATATTCTATTTCCATTTGTTCAAATTCTCTTTGTCTGAATATGAAGTTTCAAGGACTTATTTCATTTCTAAACGCTTTACCTACTTGAGCTATACCAAAAGGAACTCTCATTCTAGTACTATCTGTAATATTTTTGAAATTTACAAATATACCTTGAGCAGTTTCTGGTCTCAAATACACATCAGCTGATTTATCTTCCAATACTCATTGTTGAGTCTTGAACATAAGATTGAATTGTTTTACATCAGAATAATCCAAAGCTCCACAACTAGGACATTTGATGTTTTTTCTTTTCAAATATTCTAATACATCATCACTTGGAGTTTTTTCTGCAGCCCAATTATTTGGAAATTCTGTATCTTGTTTCTTTTCCATATAATCTTCTATCAGTTTATCAGCTCTAAACCTATTTTTACATTTTTTACAATCAATAAGAGGATCTGAAAATCATCCTACATGTCCACTAGCTTCCCAAACTTTGGTATTCATAAGTATCTGTGCATCCAATCCTATGATATTAGGTCTTTTTTGTACAAATTCTTTCCACCATATATTTTTGATATTTCTCTTCAATTCTATACCGTATGGACCAAAATCCCAAGCATTTGCCAAACCTCCGTATATCAAAGATCCTGGGTATGCAAATCATCTTCTTTTTGACCACGCTACGATTGTATCTAAATTCATTGTTTATGTTGTTGATATATAAAAACTGTTGTTGTTTCCAACAAGTTACACTATACTTTTTTTTTGATTATATTTCAAGGGCTTTTTATGAAAATTATTTACTCATTCTTTTTAGCAACACTTTTGGAACAATATTCCCTGTAATTTCTCATCTGATGATTTCTTCATTATCTTGATTTTTCCCTATATATAGAAAAGACATTTCTCTTTTAGTGATATTTGTAATTTCTCATACTATATAAAAAGTATCTCATGTTTTCAGTGTAATATCAGTCATAGAAAAATTAGTTTTTTGAAATGTCAGAATCTTTCATTTAGGCTTATCTGATCTAAAATCATAGGCTACTATAAGACTCCCTACTTGAGCAGCTATTTCATCTAATAAATTGGGATTTACTACAGCAGGCAATTCTTTCTCATCTTCTCTATATTCTATTCCTTCTACTTTATCTGTATATGGAAAATCTTTTGGAACTCTAAAAAATCATTTTACTTTATCTCCTGCGTTCAATACTTCTTTATCTTTTCTCTCTGTAAATCCTCATCAAGTTACAAACCTAAATTTTCAAGTTTGAATCATAAATTGATCCAGTTCTTCTTCAAGTCTAGGAATGATAGGACTCATATTCTCTATATCTGAATCAAAATCTATTTCTAGATCTTCTGATATTACAGAAAAAGTCATCACTAAATTATCCTCTATATCATATATAGCATCTCCTTTTACAACAAGATTTTGTCCTGGTAATACAGGTTTATGAAATTGGAATGACAATCTTGTATTTTTTATAAACTGTTTATTATTATGAAGCAAAAAAAGTTCTTTCAATAATACACCAGGCACCAAAGGGCAGCCCTTGATATGTCATTGAAGTATTTCACTATCTTCTGTGTTTTTTACTTCGTATGTGTTTCCACCTTTTGGAGTGAATACATCTTTTATAGTTTTGTCAGATTGTAGGGTAGTGAGTATGGATTTTGAAATAGTTTTTTCTTTTTTTACTGTAAAATCAGTTCCGTTATTTGCGTGTGTGATTGTATTATTCATTGTGATGGGGAATTATATGTATATATAAAAAATTATATTGGTTTTTGTATAAAGAAAAAAAGGGGAAAGTCAATTGTATTGATTTGTATAGATCTGAAATTAATCTACAAGTAATCATCGTAATAATCAGTTGATTTATAATAATCCAACAATTTTATTAAACATAATAACTTCTTTTTATTAAATTTATTTGAATATTCATAGATTAGATTAAAATTTAATTCATCTAGATTGGAGAATCTAAAAGCTGAAAACCAGTCAAATACTTTTTTCAATTTCTTTTTATCTAAATTATTTAAATCTCATTTTATAATTTGTGAAATTAGGTTTTGACTAATATTAATTTCTTTCATTCTAAAATAAAGAAAATCCAATAGAGCTTTCTCTGGAAGGGCAATATAATAAATATCATTACCTTTTCCTTTTTTTTCAAATCAAAAATCAAAATAATCTTTTTTTAAAGTTTTATAAATAAAGTTACCATAATCATTATTAAATTCCTTTTTATCTTTAGTGGTAACAGAATAAATATTTAATACTAAATCAGGAATAATAGAATAAATACTTAGTATAGTATCTAGTGAAATATAGGAGGGTGTATATAGTTCATTTGCAATTCTATAAACATTAACTTTACTTTTTTTGACAATATATAATCACTTTTTAAGTCTATATACTAATCAATTTTTTTCCCAATATTGTAATTTTTTAAGACTAGAATTTCTAGTAATATTATTTTTTTGTAAATTAAAAAACATCTGCTCATTGAAGATTCATAATTTATTTTGTAGAGTATCTAGTAGTGAATTTTGATTATCAATATTAGACATTTTTTTAGGATATATAATAAAATATTTATGAGATTGTTAATTTTTTCTCATACAATCTGATTTTCTCAATCAAGCTTGATTTATAATTAGCAATAAAAGATTTTAATACAATTTCATCCCAATTTACAAATCTTTTCAAATCTTCTTCTACCATAATCATTTGTTTACTTTCCAAAGAAGAGATATAATCTATCAAATAAGCACTAAGCTCCGCAGTCGAAAGAAAAGTAGGGATATTAGTATTATTTAAGTTATTTTGTTGTATTATATTATTGTTTAAATAATCTAAATTTACTTTACTTTGGTAAGGAATAATTTTATCATAATACCAATACATATCATAGAAATCTCTTCATTTTATATATTTTCTCAATATAAAAGCCGCTGTCTTACCAGCAAAAGTTGTTGGTAAATCAAAATGTTTAACTACGGCTTTTCAAACCAAAGTATCAATAATAAAGTTATCATCATTTGCAGACAAAGGAGGATTAATATCTATTTCAACTTTTATCATAATTTTTTCATTTTCTACAAAGATATCTTCTAATAAATGCAAAATCTTAGAAAATTTAATTTCAATTTTTTTTACATTTCATTTTTCTTTAACTAGAGTAGTTACATCAAAGCCTAAATCGTTAAATTCTTTTTTGAGGTAATCATTAAGTTTATGAATATTTAAATTTATATCATTTTTTAGAGTAGAAAAATCTAAATCTTCAGAATATCTGTCTAAATTATAAGCAAATCTTAAGTTTGTACCTCACATAAAGTAAATATTATAATTATTATTGTATATAATATATAATACAATCTTTTGCAGTTCCTCCCTTATTATAGATTTGGTATATTCCCTATTAAAAAGATTTCCTTGTATACTAAGTTTAGTTTTTACCGATTTTATAAAATAGCCAATCTCAAAAAGTTTATTAACCATGAATTAGAATATAAACATATAAATCATCATAAGATAAAGCATATAAATATACTTTATCTTATGATATAATATATATTTATCTAAAAAAATCAAGTTTTTATTAAGTTTTTTATTTTTGATGTATTTTATTCCCAAATTCTAGATATCGGATCCCTAGAAACCTAAGTCTCTCTGTATCAAAATAGATTATTTTTATAGTTTTCTTTAATTTACTTAAAATTTTGTCTTATATATTCTTCAAACATCAAAACTCTATTAATTTCTTCATTGTTTATAAGAAAAGGTTTTACATCTTTTGCTAATTTTTGAAAATCTAATTTTTTACAAAGTTTTAGTATTTCTATTTTAGTTTCTTCTAAATCTTGAAATCATAATTTATTTTTTATATAGGGGATATTAGGCTTAGTCAATCAAAATTAGGAAAAGAAAATTCTTGAATGTATTATAGAAATTTATATACATTTATGTAAAATAATGCTAAATATTTAGTTCTATTTTACATAAAATATAATAAAAAGTAATACTTTTTTGTTTTTATACTAAAAAGATATTTATTTACCCATAAAAAGTAGTTCATTTCTTCTGAACTTCAAGATAAACTTCTACTTTCTTGGTATATATCTTGATTAATCATTTAACACTAAACAGTACCTGTCTATATTTATTTTCCTCTAAAATAAATCGCAGGAGGTAATAATAAATTTAAATTTAATTTAAGAGATTATTTCAATCTTTTAAGATTATTATTAAATAATATTTTTATTTGATTCTTAGCTATTTCACTTAATAAGTCATATCTTTTTTCTTTTTCTAATCATTGTCTTATAAATTCTCAATTTAAATTTTCTAGATTAGCTAAAAGCAAAAGTTGTTCTATTGTTGCATAATCTCTAATATTTCCTTTTTTATCTTTATTCTCATTTCTCCAATCTTTTGCTATTTTTCAAAAAATTATGATATTTAATAAGTCCGCTTCATCTGCATAAATATACTTTTCTTTAAAATCTTCTAAACTAGGAATTAGATAATTTTTTATAGAATCAGTTTGAAGTTGATAATTTATTTTACTTAATTCTCTTTTTACAGACCATTCAAGATTTTTAGTTTTTACTTCAGATTCTTTTAGTCTTTGAAATTCAATAATTAGATATAATTTAAATTCTGCAGAAATCCAACTAGCAAATTCAAAGGCTATATCTTTATGAGCATAAGTACCTCCATAACGACCAGGTTTTGATATTATTCATATTGCATTAGTTTTTTCTATCCATTGTTTTCCAGATAAAACATATCAATTAGATCCAGATTCATTTTTAATGTTACTGAATTCAGTAACATTAAAAATTGGATTATTTATTTGTTCCCATAATCATATAAATTCTACAGTATATCTTGTACTTAGCCAATGTGATATAACTAATCCTGTATGTTCCTTATTTTTATATTTGGCAATATCAGTTAAAGAAATATAATCATCTTTATTTTTAGAATATAATGTAATTTTGCTTCATTTAATATTAATAATTTGTTTCATAAGTATTTTTAAAAAACTAAAATATTTTAGTTTCTTATATATAATTGACGTTAAGAAAAAAACTGAAAAAGTTAGGAAAAAGTAATAAACTTCTACTTTCTTGGTATATATCTTGATTTGTGTAGATGTGAAATTAGTTTGGATTTTTTAGAAAAAAAGAGGGTGGTGAGCCCTCTTGAAA
>Ga0208901_1000343_pt1 | contig 25471 bp, 31 predicted proteins | sample AntAceMetag02UKF_FD_184764 | JGI IMG/M metagenome (GOLD analysis project Ga0208901, IMG submission 184764) | Saline lake microbial communities from Ace Lake, Antarctica - Antarctic Ace Lake Metagenome 02UKF (SPAdes) (version 2) | ecosystem: Environmental > Aquatic > Non-marine Saline and...
AGGCGATTATCTAAATGAAACGCGAATCTGTAGTGCCAAAATCACGGTTTTCAAAGTTGCAAGTATTTGATAATAAAAGACTATTTTTTAATTGTCACGAATTTCGGTTCTGGAAAGGATCGCGGCCAATCCGGTCCTGGCTAATACCAAATTGATTGCGGAAGCCTGGGATGCGGCGGGTCTTTACCAGGTGGGCACCTTCCCCAACTGGGGGCGTTGGGCGGAGTGGAACGGGAAATTTCGAGATGATGTTCGACGTTTTATACGGGGAGAGGGGGGGATGGTTTCCGCTCTGGCAACGCGTCTGACCGGCAGTGCTGATTTATACAAAGAAAGCCGGAGGGAACCGTTTCACAGCATTAACTTTATTACCAGTCACGACGGTTTTACGCTCAAGGACCTCGTTCGCTATCATTTAAAACATAATGAATTAAATGGAGAAAAAGGCAGGGATGGCGAAAACGAAAACCTGAGTTGGAATTGCGGAGAGGAAGGACCGACCAATTCAGAAGAAGTTAGAACGCTACGCGAACGTCAGATAAAGAATATGGCTGCGATCCTGATGCTTTCATGGGGTGTTCCCATGATCCTCGGTGGGGATGAGATGGGTCGGACCCAGGCAGGGAATAACAATGCCTATTGCCAGGATAATGAAATAAGTTGGGTGGACTGGGGCCTCTTTAAGAAAAGCAAAAACTTGTTTCGCTTTTTTCAACTGCTGATCAAATGTAGAAAAATGCATCCGGTTTTCAGGAAAAGAAGCTTTTTGAAAGATGGTCCGGATAATGTGGAGATTACATGGCATGGTTTCAAGGTGAATGAGCCGGACTGGTCGGAAAATTCACGATCGATAGCTGTGTGTTTCAGGGGAGAAAGCTGCCCGGACGACATCTTTTTTATAAACAACGCCCACTGGGAAAACCACGAATTTGAACTTCCGACGGCGGGTAATAGTAAGAGATGGTGCCGTTTTGTGGACACTTCTTTAGGGCCACCTTCTGATATCATAGAGCCGGACCAGGAACCGGTTATGGAGGATCAGTTTACTTATCTTGTGGGAGCGCGGTCCGTGGTTGTGCTCATTGCAAAAACAGTGGATCGGGCTTAGATTGTAGTATAAGGGTTTTATCCTTAAAGAGTTAGACAGTCGATCGTCATTAATATTTATCATTCGTTACTGGTCACTTACAAGAAGTGATATCTTTCAGGGGGGGGGCATAGCAGATGCGCTTGGAAATTAAGAAATTGGGAAGAGTAACGGTTGTTCGGTCTCTCGAAAGCAGAATGGATGCCAAAGTTGCCGTTGATTTTAAGATGGAGATCAGTCGGATCGTGGAAGACGACAATCGATGGATTGTATTTGACGTGAAAGACATTGTCTTCATTGACAGCAGCGGACTTGGCGCAATCGTTTCCAGCCTGAAAATGCTGGGTGATGAAGGTGATCTGGTTATTGCGGGGGCTGGAGAAACCGTCCTAAGTCTGTTTAAGTTGACAAGAATGGACCGTGTCTTTCAGATGTTTCCTACAGAAAAGGAAGCGGTTGAGTCATTGGCCGGTTGAAGAACCTGTTCTGTTCTATAGATGAAGGATAGGAATCCATAATGATTGCCGGAAAGATCAAACTGATTATTGACAGTGACCTTTCTCATGTCTTTCTGGTAGGCTTTTCCGTAAACAGGATTTGTCTTGAAATCCCTTTGAGTGAGGTTGAGGCCTACCAGGTAGAGGTATGCGTCGTTGAAGCAGTCAATAATACGATTAAACATGCCTATGGAAACGAAAAAGGCCACGAAGTGGAGGTCCTGATTGACTTGGATACTGAGCGGATAACCTTTCAGATCTGTGATACGGGGGTCGCAATGAAGGCCGGTAAAAAACCTTCGTTGGAATTCGATCCCGACGATCGTGAAAATTTTCCGGAAGGGGGTATGGGCCTTTTTATCATGCATGAGGTGATGGATGAGGTTTCATACAGCAGTTCTCGAGGGCGAAACGTACTGGCATTGACCAGGCATTTGGTGCGAAACAGCAGTGAGGGGTAAGGATGTAGGTTCATCTGGGATTGGTGTGAAGAATTGGCTTTTTGGAAACGAGGTGTCGGGTGTCAGTATTCAGACCTATGATTCCGGCATTAGGAAGTTACCAATTGAGTCTGACGGAAAAAATAAAACGAAATAGGTCTTCTCAAAAATCTTCGCGTCTTTGCGGCTTCGCGTGAGACATTTTTAGCTCCGATTTGTGCGGATTCGACCATGAAAAACGAAAATTCTGCAAGATACAAACGGCAGATGATCATGCCTGAAATAGGACCGGAAGGCCAAGAACGGCTTAAGAAGGCCATTGTCTTTCTGGGTGGCCTGGGTGGCCTGGGTTCCATTATCGCGAATTATCTCGCAGCCGCGGGAGTTGGAAATTTGAGGATTGCCGATATGGATCGGGTGGAAGAAAGCAATCTGAATCGGCAGATCCTTCACTGGACAGATGATATTGGTACATTTAAAAGTTATTCCGCCGAGGAAAAATTACGGAGGTTAAATCCGGAATGCCGGATAGAAGCTTTCGTTGAAGAGATCAAGGATGATACCATCGTTGACCTTGTGGGCAATGCTTCGGTGATTGTGGATGGGTTGGACAACCTGCAGTCGCGAAAGGTCCTGAATCGAACATCCCTCAGAATGGGCATTCCCTATGTCTTTGGAGGGGTGGAAGGATTTAACGGAATGGTCACCACCTTTATTCCCGGAAAGACCCCTTGCCTTGAATGCCTTTTTCCATTTCCTGCCTCTTCCGAAAAAAAAGAACTGGGAATCATTGGCCCCGTGGCTGGTTTCGTGGCCTCGCTCCAGGCTCTGGAAACCATCAAAATTATTGTGGGGCTGCCGGGAGTTCTGGCTCGACGATTGTTGCACATACAAGGGGCCGACATGAAGTTTCGCGAGATGGTGATGGAAAAAAATGCGGATTGTGGGGTATGTGGTCCTGGTGGTAAAAAAACCTCCAATGGCGGAAATTGAAACCAACACTGAAAAATAATTGGATATGGGTTAATTTATGCAGATTACTGTAAATGGAATAAAACAGGAGGTTCCGGAAAAGGCCTCTATCTTTGAGTTAATCGACTATTGTAATGAGCGAGAGGTTCATCTCGTTGTAGAGCACAACGGCAAATTTGTTTATCCCAATCAATATGAAACCATAGTCGTCAAGGAAGGGGATACGTTAGAATTTATTCATCCTGATTTTGGTGGATAAGGAACGTGGACGCAACAACTTCCCCAATTATACATCATAACTCCAGGCCATTTTCGCCCGATATGGAATCATAAAAACATTGAAATAGCTAGCTATTCCTTCAGCTTTTGTGATTCCATATCGAACAGGTAAGCGAAGACTCCGAACCTGACCCAAATCAATGCGCCTTCTTGCAAAAGTTGTTGCGTCCACGATCCTAAGGCACTCGGCAAAAGGAAAAATAAGACCAATTTTCACTTCTTTTTTTTCCTATTCTTTTTCGATTTCTTCCGCTTCTTCTTCTTTTCATCCCACACCTCCTGATCGTGGATCAACGCATACAGGTCTGCTTTCTTACTCGGTTTTTTGATTGTCTCGGCATAGTCTCTTTTTCCAATACGGATTACCTCAATCGGTTTGTGAAGCAATCCCTGGATCTCATCAAGAAGGCCTTTTTCGTCCTTGCTGCAAAAGGAAATTGCGACCCCTTTACGTACGCCTCTTCCAGTTCTTCCAACCCTATGCACGTAGTTTTCAGGTTTTTCAGGAAGGTCATAATTGAACACATACCGCACATCCGGAATATCTATCCCCCTGGCGCTCACATCGGTCGCGATCAGGATTTTGCATTCCCCTTCCCTGAACTTTTTCATGACCTCCGTTCTTTCGGCCTGGTCTTTATCGCCGTGGATGACAAGGGAAGGGATTTGGACTCTCTCCATTGCTTTCCCGACTCTTTCGGCACGAACCCGTGTACGGACAAATATGATAATTTTATTGTCGGGGTGATCCCTGATGAAAGTTTCCAGGAAAATACGTTTGTCGTCCATTTCCACAGACATGACGAAATGGGACACATTTTTTGATACGGGATCTTCCGGCGACAGCTGGATGCGTATGGCAACGCTTTTCACCTGGGAGTAGGCGAGTTTTTTGATTTCGTCACTGATGGTCGCGGAAAAAAAGAGAGTTTGGTGCCGTCTTGTCAGTTTCCTTTTTACATATTTGATATCGTTGATAAAACCCAGATCCAGCATATGGTCTGCTTCGTCAAGGACAAGCGTGTCAATATGATCCAGGCGAACATACCCCTGGCTGATGAGGTCGAACATACGTCCGGGAGTGGCAATTAGAATGTCTATTCCGTCCTGCAATCTTTTGATCTGCGGGTTTTGGTCAACGCCGCCGTGCAGAGAGAATACCTTTACCCTCGTATCTTTTGCGAGGCTCCTGAAGACTCCTCCTATCTGCAATGCCAGTTCGCGGGTGGGAACCATGACAACGCATTGTATCCCGTAAGTTCTTTTACTGCTTTTGTTTTTGTGAATCTTGTCGATGAGCGGGATAGCAAAGGCGGCAGTTTTTCCCGTGCCGGTCTGGGCGATGGCCAGGACATCTTCTCCATTCATAATAGATGGGATCGATTTAAATTGAATGTCCGTCGGTCTTCTCAAACCAAGCCGGGCCAGGTTGTTTTTGATCTCCGGGGAGATATGGTATTGTTCAAATTTCATTTTTTATCCTGAAAATAGTGGACTCATTTTTATATGTGGAGATGAATTTATTATTATCGCATAATGGAGAAATATGTAAGTATTAATGTTTAAAAGATGCAATTAGCGGTTAGTCGTTAGCTATTAGCCGCAAAAAATCATTGATTTACGGCGCAATAGGTACGCATCAAAAAGTGAGAATACCAACATAGAAAAAGTCATTCAAATGATTGAGATCTCGAAGCTAACGGCTAATAGCTAAGCGCTAATTGCAGCTTTTAGGTTGAATTAAAAAGTGAATGTATACTAACCAACGAGAAACAAAGAAAATCCTGAAAGGAATTATTCCATGTTGGTAGAACAAATGCAGGTAGGACCCATGGCAGTCTTTGCCTATATTGTGGGTTGTGAAACAGAAAAGGTGGCCCTGGTGATAGACCCCGCGGGTTCGGAAAGGAAGATCTTGGCAAAACTGGAAGAGATGGGGCTTGCCTTGAAGTATGTGGTCTGTACCCATGCCCATGCCGACCACACCTGCGGAAACAGCGCAATCCTGGCCAGGACCAGTGCAAAACTTATCATCCATCAGGATGATGCCGAGCAGATGGTGAGCGGCAAGAACAAGGCGTTCAGTATCGCCCTTGGGAAGAAACCGTCCCCAAAGCCCGATATGCTGGTCCAAGACGGGGAGCATCTGGAAATCGGTAGAGAAACCCTTGAAATCATCCATACACCAGGCCATTCGCCCGGGGCCGTTTGTTTGTATGGTGGGGGAAACCTGTTTACAGGCGATACCCTGTTTGTGGGAGCGGTAGGCAGAACCGATCTCAAAGGTGGTTCGCTACAGATCCTGCTGGCTTCCCTTAGAAAACTCGTCACGCTTCCATCTGAAACCAAAGTTTGGCCGGGGCACAATTACGGGGAATCCCCTTTCTCCACTTTAGCCCACGAAAAAGAGACGAATCCGTATATTACCGATTTCCTGTGATGGCTCTATGTTGTTTGGTGCGACTTTAATCGCACAATTTTCCGACTGAAGTCGCACCTACCTTTATTGTCTGGAACGAAAATCAAAACCAGACATTTGTTTTCCGTCATCCTACGAAGCTAGATTGGCGGCCACGTTTCCTTTTCAATGCTCGTGGGGATGCCCCTCGTAATGTGTTCATTTGCTTAATTTCAAGGCCTTCGGTTCTCGGTTCCTTTTCAGGATTTCAATACTGCTTTTAAGGCCCTTGTACAACCTCGCCAGTTCCCAACCCATCCCCGCGATCTGCCCCAGGGCCTGGACTAAATTGACATCCTCCAGAGTTGCTTCCCAAGGTTCCGAAGAATACACTCTTAGAGCGCCAATGGGGTTTTCCCCCACTATGATGGGCACTGAAAGAATCGAAGAAATCCCTTCTTTTCGGGCTTCTTCCGGGTATTGAATGCGCGGATCATCAGTCACGTCGGTTATGGCTACGGGGCCGTCCTTTAGAGATCCGGCAATGGAACGCATCGAGCTGATAGGTCCTTTGCTCAGGTATTCTTCACTCAAGCCGAAAGAAGCGGCTATTTCTAATTCATCTGTTTTTCGGTTAAAAAGGAGCAATGCACAACCTTTGGCATGCAGCGCCCTCTTTACGCTTTCCACAGTCAACAGGGCTACCTCTTCAGGATCTCTGGAAAGCATGGTAGCTCTTGTAACCTTTAAGATCGCTTCGTAATTCATCAATTCTTTTTTCATGGCGCCCTCCTTTCAAAAAGCTGCAGAATAAACACCAATGCCAAGATACGTGCCACGTTTGGCCTTGTTTGGCTTCTATTTGAGAATGGTCCGATGCTTAAGATCAGCTGGTTTGTGTTTATAGTCGGATGCTTGAAAACGTGGTCGATCTGAAGAGAGAAAACCCCTCTTTGTTCTGTCACTTTGCCCGAGCGGCGTGAGAGCTGGTAATGTTGAGGAATTCAGAAAGGTATGATGTGCTTACAGTGAAGCACCGTTTTTGGTATTTGTCAAATAAAATCGGCTCATCGCGGATTAACGTGATGTTTTTGTCAGTTGTCGAATAGACCATGCTCAGGTGTCAGGTGTCAGGTGTCAGGAAAAAACCGGGCCGCATTCATAATATTCAACGTAATAACAAATAGTTATTCTCATTATAACCAGAAAGTAGGAATAGCAGGTACTGAAACCTGACACCCGAAACCTGACACCCCTGTTCCGGAAAAAAGGTTTCTTCACGCTAATCTGCGTTGAGCCATAAAATCTTACAAAGATATTGGTGGATTTTTTTTGTGAGCAATCATTGAAACAAATTGCACTACCGTTGATGCGTCGTTTGAAGCCGTCTTTTGGAGTGTTGGAAGAGACAGGAGCTGATTCAATCCTATTTCAGCGTACATTTCATCCATACGGGGAGATGATCAGATGCCTGTCCGAAATCGCGCAATACCTTCCACTCTACCGAACGAATCTTGTTTTTGTTGAAAAAGATATAATCGATTTTTTCGATCGGTTGACTGGAAGGGAATGTGAACGTCTCTGGGTTGCCATATTCAGAGGGTGGACAGGCTGTGCCGATGGACGGATCATTGAGGATTGGAGTTATGGTGGGAGTTGGACCCTCTTTATGGGAAGGCCTGCTGTTAAAATCTCCGATCATTAAAACGGGATATCTTTTTGCGAATTTCCGGAATTCACCGTATACAAAATCGGTCTGGATTTTTCTTGTTTCCCTGTTAAAGGCTTCGAGATGCACATTCATGAGGATGACTTTCCGCCCATGGATTTCAAGTTCCACAATTTGCAGAAGGCGATCCAAGTAGAATGCATTATACCAAAAAGGGTTTGAAGCTACCTTTTCAAGAACAATGCGTTCTTGTTTCAGAATAGGAAATCGGCTCAAAATGGCTTGTCCGGAAATCATTTTCCCGTATTGAACGCTGGGAGGAAAATAGGGAAACGGTACATATTTATTGTCCCAGTTTACGGCCTTGGCGGAATAGCGAAAGGCCAGGTTGTGGGCAATTTCTTCCACCTGGTCTACCCGGTAGGAGCGGGTTGAATGAAAATCAATTTCCTGAAAAGCGATGAGATCAGCATTGTGACGCTTGAACTCTGCTAATACCTTTTGCATATTTTCTTTGTAAAAATTTTCCGAAGGTCTTACCGGTTGCTGATTAGTCATGCCGGAAAGATACCCTATATTGTATGTGACTACGGAAAAAACGCGATCTGTGCCCGGAGGGCTGAATTCTGCGTATTCTTTTGTTTCAGCAAGTTCACCCGTTCCAAGGTTTGGTGATGATGCCCATAAATAAAACAAGACAAAAGCCCCTATCAGGAGGATCAGTACGGTGAGAAGTATTTTCATGACTTATCCATAATTGGCCGTATTTGAGGGTGTGAATGGGGCTTACTTAATTGTCCATCCTCCGTCCACAGTGAGAATGTGCCCGGTAATCGTATTTGCAAGGTCGGAGGCCAGAAACAGGGTTGCATATCCAATATCTTCGGGCACCGGCATTCTCCCCAGAGGAATGTTTCCAAGGACGTATTCCTTGAACGCCTTGTCCTTCAGCATGCCCTCAGTAAAGGGTGTGCGCACAAATGTGGGGGCCACGGCGTTAACAAGAACATTGTGCGGCGCCCATTCATAGGCAAGGGTTTTCGTCATATGATGGACAGCCCCTTTGCTGGAGCAATAAGCCACGCGAAGTGGGAGTGCGATAATGCCTGCCTGAGATCCGATATTGATGATCTTACCGCCTCCTCTTTTAAGCATTTCTTTTCCCGCCGCCTGGGACACAAAGAACATCGCTTTTACGTTGATTTTGTAAATGTCGTCCCAATTAGTTTCTGTGATGTCTTCAGGTTTTTGCGGACGATTGATACCGGCGGAGTTCACGAGGATATCGATTTTTCCCATCTCCTGAATCGCCCTTTCCACAAGGGCCTCGGGAGCGCCGGGTTTGGTAATATCGAGAGCCATATAACTGTTTTTAACACCTTCTTCGGTAAGCTCTTCTGAGATGGTTTTGAGCTTCTCCTCACGGGTGCCATTTAAGAATACATGGGCGCCGGCGGAAGCAAAGACACGAACAATGGCCTCACCGAGGCCTCCGGCTGCCCCGGTGACCAGGGCAGACTTATTTTCTAAAGAGAGTTCCGGGCGTTTCATTTTGCGTATTTATCCTTTCTGACTTTGCAGGAAATGCCGTGGGCAAGCATGTTCTCATAATTGCAGGCTCTTTCGCACACGTCGGCGATCCCGGCGGATGCTTCGCGCGTGGCGTACTGGTAGGTCACGGTTTTTACAAATTTTCCAACCGAGAGACCTCCCGTGTAACGGGCAGCCTTCATGGTGGGAAGAACGTGGTTGGTGCCGATGGTTTTATCGCCGTAGGCCACGGTGGTTTCTTCGCCCAGGAAGACAGAGCCGTAATTGGTGCAATGGTCAAGGTAATACCGCCAATCGGCTGTTTGAACCTCCAGATGCTCCGGGGCCCAGTCGTCGCTCAGGGCAACTGCTTCCTCCGGGGAATCCACGATGATGACTTCCCCGTTGTCGCGCCATGCCACTTCCGCCACCTCGCGAGTTGGGAGAACGACTAACTGTTTCTCGATCTCCGTTATGGTAGCCAGGGCTGTCTCTTTCGAAAGAGAGATTAGCGCCTGTCTTGCGTTCGGGTCGTGTTCAGCCTGTCCGAGGATGTCTGCGGCTAAGATAAGCGGATCTGCTGTTTCATCCGCGATGATAAGAATCTCTGTAGGTCCTGCAAGCAGATCGATTCCCACGGTTCCGAAAAGCTGTCTTTTGGCTTCCGCCACGAATTTGTTGCCGGCTCCCACGACCATGTCCACCGGCTTAAGGTCTACAATGCCATAAGCGAGGGCTGCCAGGGCATGAACCCCTCCCATACAGAATATTTCGTCAGCGCCGGCCGCTGCCATGGAATAGAGGGTAGCCGGCCAGAGGCCCTGGGCTTTGACGGGGGGCGAGCAGGCCACCACACGGGAGACCCCTGCTACTTTTGGGGTAATGACGGTCATGTGGGCGGAGGCCAGCATAGGATAACGCCCGCCCGGGATATAGGAACCGCTGGAAGCTACGGGGATGATTTTCTGGCCAAGGTGAACGCCCGGCAAAGTTTCGACCTCAAAGTCCTGAATGCGTTTCATCTGCTCTGACGCAAAATTGCGGATTTGTTTCTGGCAGAAGTCAATGTCTTCCACTTCGCTCTGAGGAAGTTGCTTCCTGGCTTTGCGGATGTCGTTTTCCGTGATCTTGAAGCTTTTAGGAGACCATTTGTCAAATTTTTCCGAATAATAGCGCAGGCCATCTTCGCCTTCCTTCCTGACTTTCTCAAGAATTTCCCTGACGGTATCCCGTACTGCGGTAACGTCTTCTTCAGGCTTTTGAACTGCCCTTTTTAAATATTCTGCCATGGCGCCCTCATCCTCCTTGTGGATTTGTTCGGTTGAAATTTCTGACTGTGAAGCCGGATTCTAATGGCTTGTGTCTTGCCTTTCTAGAGTGCTGTATCATTAATTCTTTTGAAGGATTTGTAAAGTATTTTGTAACCTAAAAGACATGAACCTATTCATCATTAGATGAACTTTGAGATCATGTATGTGGTTAAAATCGACCAATGGTGTCTCAAATTTGCCAGATTGTGCGTTTCAGGGAGAGGATTTTATCTATTATTGGTTTCGTAATATGCATCGAAAACCAGGAGATTGGATAAGATAACAGCGTTATGGCGAAGAAAACGACATAAACAGGGCAATTGTCTCTGTAAATTGTTTTTTTTAGCAAAACGGTATGGATATTGCAATTTAATTTGCTGCAATAACTGAAAACAGGAGGTGAAACTAGTATGGAAAAAGCCATCTATGATGACGTTGGTCTGAAAGTAGGTATCCAAACGGAATGTTTCATCTTTGACATGAATGGTATGTTGGTGGGTAACCTTTCCGATTGCAACAGAGAAGATGATCCGCTGGAAAAAAGAATAAATAGTGAAGAATGACCTGTTTTCCGAGGATGTCGACTGGTCTTTTCTGCCCATGTTTATTGCTTAACCCGTTTTAGCTTTCCCCCCTTTCTGTTTCTTTTAAGTCTCAATTAAACCCCACAATTTGATTGTCTTGAATTGCAAAGAATTTTGTGGAATATTGCAGGCGTCAGACATTTAGTAAATGAAGAGCCTGAGAGACCATGAAATAGTGGATGAGAATGACAGAATGAACTAGTTTCCATCCATAAATGGCCCTTTTCCGCAATCTCGGCGTCAAACTGCGGGTTTCCTTGTGCGACGTACTATCGTACGTCTCCGCGCAAACCTTTGTTTTCCTTGACCTTGCGAAAAATTGCTCATTTCTGAATCGGAAACCCACAGTGCCCAAAGTACAATTAGTGGATGGGCACGAACGAAACTGCAGAAAGGGGGGGGCAAAATGATTATTGTTATGGTGACTTTTCAACTACCCGGCGCTTGGGACATGGAAGAGGCAAAGAAGGTGTTTGAAACAACGGCTCCTAAGTATTTTGGACGGGAAGGTTTGATTCGGAAGCATTACTTTCTGGCCGAGGAGGGCGACCGGGCCGGTGGCATCTACCTGTGGGACTCAAAGGCCTATGCCGAGGCTTGTTATACACCGGAGTGGAAGATTATGGTAACCGATAAATATGGGGCGCCGCCGAATATTCAGTATTTAGCTTCTCCTGTTACGGTGGATAATGTGGCGGAACAAATTCAGATATCCTGAAGGAAACCCACAGTGCCTGCTTTGGGATTGATGGATGCTGAAGAGTATTCGAGGAAAAGCGTGCAATGTATAAGACTCCAAGGAGAGAATAGATGGTTGAACAGGGTGTTATCAGACCCCCAAGTGAGGCAAACAGTCTGTTGGTTCGTGTAACAAGGAATTGCCCGTGGAATCGGTGCCTTTTCTGCCCTGCCTACAAGGGAAAAAAGTTTTCAAGGCGGTCTGTTGAAGAAATTAAGGGAGATATCGATGAGATGGCCGGGGATCGCGGCCGGGTTGGTTCCAGGGTTTCTTCTGTGTTTTTCCAGGATGCAGATTCCCTTATTTTGCCCACGGAAGAACTGCTGGAAATTCTCAAACACCTCAAAAACAGATTTCCCGGCATTGAAAGGGTTACTTCCTATGCGCGGGCGAAAAGTCTGAAGCGAAAGAGTGTAGAATCGCTGAAGGCTCTCAAAGAAGCAGGATTGACAAGGATTCATACCGGGCTTGAAAGTGGATCTGAAGCTGTTTTAAAACTGATAAAAAAAGGAGAAAGCCCCGAAGATATGATCGAAGGGGGAAGGCGGGTTGTTGAGGCGGGGATATCCCTTTCAGAATATATCATGCCGGGGGTGGGCGGCAGGGCGCTGAGCCGGGAAAATGCTGTTGAAACTGCGAAAGTTTTGAATCGGATTCGGCCTGATTTCATTCGGGTGCGGACCTTCGCGCTTCCTCCAATGTCCCCCATGAAAGCTATGGCGGTTGATGGCCGGTTCCTCCCTCTTGGTGATCTGGAAATTGTTCAAGAGATCCGCCTGCTCTTGTCCCTTCTGGATGAAATGCCCACCCACTTCCGTTGTGCGGATTTCAGTCTCAATCTGCTGATGTATGTGGATGGGATCCTGGAGGAAGATCGGTCTGACCTGATTAAAGAAGTGGATAGTTTCCTCTCCCTGTCTGAGTTGGATCAGAAAGCGTATGTACTGCTCCAACGTTCAGGTCATTACAACCTGCATCCATCGGATATGCTCAGAGACCAAGGCGTTATGGCTCGGCTGCATGGAAAGATTAAAGATTTGGAACAGGAAAGTGGGGCTGGTTTCGATCAGTATATTCGAGCCATGATGGCCAGCCAGCTGCCCCGCCCTCAGACCAAATAGGGCCTCACTGCGAATCTATCAATTTTTCTATTTTTTTTGTTTTTTCTTCCTGTACGGTTTTCATGGATTTATAGGCAACGTAATATTTGTTTACGTTGGCAACGTATCGGACTGTTTCCAATCCGATCTTCTTTCTTGCTGCATACTCCACATTAAAGAACCATTTGTCCGGATCAAGCCCCATCTTCTCGGCTTCCCAGCGCAATGAGTTGATTCTTGCGGGACCGGCGTTATAGGCTGCAAAAGTGAAATCCACTCTGGAATCCGGATCGATGTGGGGTTTGTCGAAATATCTGTCACGAAGAAATGCGAGGTATTTTACGCCCGCATGAATGTTGTTCTCCATCTTATATTGATCTTTAATGTTAATATTCTGATCTCTTGCAGTTGCAGGCTTTATCTGCATGATCCCCACGGCGCCCTCTCTACTTTTCTTGTTTTGGATCAAACGGGACTCCTGGAAGGCTAGCGCTGCAATTTTAAGCCAGTCGAATTGATACATCTCTGCGTATTTCTGAAAGAGGTTCCTCAATTTTTCGAATTTTTTTTCTTCTGCTTTTGTCAGGGGATTCTGTATCCAATTGGAATTTTTGTAATAACGCTTGAGAAGGATATTCCCTAACAACGTGCCCTGCCTATGTTTCCTTGCGAATGCGTTCAAGACTTCCAGCAGTTTCGGATTGTTCTTTCTGACAGCCCATGCGATTTCTCCTCCCGAATGGATGAAAAGATCTTTTCGAAGTACCATATTTGTCAGAACCTGGGACCACAGCTCAGCAATGTGCTGGTCGACAACCATTAATTCAAATATTCCGGCATTGACCATCTGCAACAGATCTTCGGATTCCATGGACTCATCCGTTTTGACAATCTTTATGGGTTTTAATCCCTCCTGTATAAACTGTTTGTTGAGTTCCTTCAGATGCTCAATATAACTGCTTCCTGACACCACGTGCACTGTACGGTCAGAAAGATCTCTCTTGTTTCTCAGCTCTTTTTCATCTTTTGAGGTAACTATAATTTCGCGAACGTTTTTAATGTAAGGGTCTGTGAAGGCCACCAGTTTTTGCCGTTCAGGTGTGATCGTCAATCCTGCAGCAACAATGTCTCCTCGGCCTTCCATGAGTGAGGGGATGAGTTGGTTGAAAGGGAGCGTGATAAAAACTACATGTATTTTCGTCGGCCCCTTTAAAAGGCCTTTCAGAAGGAAGTTTTCAAATTCTGCCATGAATTCTGCTTCCAGCCCTTTTATTTTCCCTCTGTTTTGGAAAAAATTGGTATTGCTGTAACTGACAAGTACGCGAATCGCCTTCCATTTACTGCTGATATCCGTGGTATCAAGTCCCATTACACGACCCATAAGGCCTCTTTTTTGAATTTCTTTTTCATCGTCGGCCTGGCAAAGCCCGTTCAATAATAGAAATCCTAGAAATACCCCAATCACGGGAAGGGATGTTGCAAGAAAAATCGATTTGAATTTCATGTTTTCCTTCCTTGATTTTTTTTGGTAATGATTTGCGCCTATCTGCGGAAATCCCCGTCCACAAACTACTACGGTGTTACGATGTTGAAATTAGACTGGGGCTTGTCAAAAAGAAGAAGGAAACGCACCAGATCGATTCGGCTTCCGCTCGTTTCAAGATCCTCCGAAAAGATCGTCTCTTTGATTCCTGCCAATCCCACTAACATGCGCAGAAAAAGATCGTGCGTGAGTTTCAATATTGGCCGGATTGGCATCATAGCAGCCAAAATACGCTTGGTAGACGCCCTTCGCATTGTGTGACAGGGTACCGTAATAGTCTCGGTTTGAAAAAGAGTTACGAAGCGTTTCCGGTAATTCTATCTGTTCCGCAATTTCAATGGGTGTACACCCTGAATTGGCCAGCCTGAGAGTCTGATCGTGGATGTATTTATAGAGGTCGCGCTGTTTCTTCATGAACGCCATGACCTTTTCATTTCCCCAGATGGGCCACTGATGGCAGCCGAAATAGATTTCGGCGTCTCCGAAAAGATGTATGGCCTGATTGATAGTATTATTGAGTGCTACGGTGACCGATGTGGGGGGCGTGTGTCCCTGAGCATCCGCATCGGGATCATTAGGCATTTCTTTTTCGCAACCTGCACACGTCATCGTTAGGAAAAGGAAAAAAAGGACAATTCTTGTTTTCATACAATTCCTTCAATCATTATATAAATTCATTTCCGGGTAGAGTTTTTTTGCGCATTCCGGACAGATGCCATGACTGAAATCGGCCTCGGAGTGGTCTCGGATGTACGATTCAATCTGATTCCAGTATCCTTTATCGTCACGAATCTTTTTACAGGAAGCACAGATGGGAAGTAGTCCACCAAGTTTCTTCACCTGGGAAAGCGCTTCTTGAAGTTGTTGAATCAGTTCTTTTTGCTCTTTCTCCATTCGTTTACGGTCAGAGATGTCCCGAACTATTCCTACGGCAAAATCTTTTCCTCGGGTATGAATGGTGGAGAGGGAAATCTCAACGGGAAATTCAGTTGCATCCTTTTTCATTGCATCCAGTTCGAGTGTTCTGTCAATTGCCTGTCCATGTCCGGTGTTTTTAAAAATTTCAAATGCTTTCAGATAGGCTTCATGATATTTTTTTGCTGCGATAAGAGCACCTAGATCTTTGCCTATGATTTCCTGACCGGTATAACCAAAGATCGTTTCTGCAGCAGGATTCCAAAACAAAATTGTGCCTTTCTCATCAAGCATGATGACCGCATCTTTGGCTGTTTCGGTAATCGTTCGCAGTTTTTCCTCGCTGTCCCGCAAAGCCTCCTCTGACAGTTTTCGCTCGGAAGCATCACGGAGAGAAACCATGATTGCCTTGTCATTATCCCAATCAATTAAAGTTGCTGTTAAATCCAATAGGCAGGTTGACCCATCAGAACGTAGGAAAGCTTGTGTGAATACGGTTCCGAACACCTGGAAGTCATAGGGGGAAGGTCCTTCTGTAGAAGTTTCTGAAGGGGGGTAGAGAATTGAAAAAGGCTTCCCCTTCAAGTCTTGTTCCTGAAAACCGAGAATCACCCCGGTTGTCTTATTCGCCGAAAGAATTTCTCTGTTTTTACTGCCGATGATCATAAGTGCATCCAGGGATTTATGAAATATGTTCTTGAATTTACGTTCGGCATCTTTCCTGAGATCAGCTTCCTTCTCCAATGCTGCAATCTGCCGTTTTAAGTCTTCGCAGGGTCGTTTTCCGTCCATTACAGACCTCCAAATATGAAAATAAGGTGCTGTCATACCGTCTGGATTGTTTGACCATTTCGCGGTAGCAGTCTATTGTTTTGTTCAGGATACGGGTGCCTTACTGATCGGGTGTTATGGGTGCACCCCAGCCCTTTCAAGGTGCTTATTAAAGTCAGGTAATAGTCAGAGTTTTATCTGCAAAAATGAGGTTCCAAATCCATAGGTTTCAGGTGTCAGGTGTCAGGTGTCAGGCGGGTAATAATAGCCAGAATTTCTTCATTCCTGAAACCTGAACACTGACACCTGAAACCGAAAACAATAATAATGGGTTAGAAGTCACGCCTTGGCTCCAAATCATGACGGTTTAGAAGTCACCTTGAAAGGGCTGGGATGTACCCCCAAAATGGAAAATTTCCTCCTGCAGGTTCTTTTCCGCGGCATTAAGGAGTTCAATGGCTGCGTATGTGTTGTGCAGAGTTTCGGTGATTTGTTCGATCTCTTGACCCAATTGGTCCACGGCCTTACCGATGTCTCTCGCATTTATTGACTGAAGCTGCATGGTTTCATTGATGTGGTCATAATTTGGGGAAAGGGTTTGAACGTGATCGATAATGCGGCTGACTTGATCCCCGATCAGATCAACATCTTCCGCACTCTGTCTCACGGCCATGATAAACCTATCCATTTCCATTACACCGGCTGATACTGCTTTGTGCATTTCGTGAACCGTCTGGTCTATATCCAGAGTGGCAATTGCTGTCTGATCTGCAAGCCGCCTGATTTCTCTTGCCACGACCTTGAATCCCCGTCCGTATTCCCCTGCTTTTTCCGCCTCAATAGCTGCGTTCAATGAAAGGAGGTTTTTCTGTTCGGCTACCTTGGATATCGTCGTGACCACGTTTGTGATATTTTCCGCCTTTTCATTGATGGCCCCCAATCTTCCCGATATGGCTTTCGAAGCACTTCCCATGTCTTTCATGGTCACTTTCATGCGAATCAAGTCTTCCTGGCAGGTGTTTGCGAAAGCGGATGCTTCCTGAGACATGGTTGCCACCTTTTGTATGGTCTGCCCCAGCGTTTCCGTAACATTGGTAATCTCATCCACGGATTTCACCACATGATTGGTGGATTTGGCGTGGTTGGCCATGATCGATTCCTGTCGTCTTGCCGTATTGGATAAATCAATGACAACGGTTAAAGGAACACTGAACTCTTCGCTTATTCTCTTGATAAACCTGGTTTTTTCCTTTGCGGTTTCTTCGGCTTCTTCTTTTGCCTGGTTTATTTTGAATTGATTTCGAAACATCGTGAATCTGTATCGATCCATGACCCAGGCCAAGAGGAAGCCGATGGCGTACGATAAGACGAGATTATTCATGGAATATTCGGCCGACGCTGTAGTCAGGACAGGGGCATAGATCTTTACGGCGCTTAGAAAAAGGAGGATGGATGCAACGTAGAATGCGGTGAGGGCCTTTAATGAAAAGGGCACCGCAATGATTATGATGATAAGGAGTTGCAGCCCTGACACATATCCGGCATCATCAGCGATTCTTCCCGTAAAAAAACTGCAGGACAACAAAGAAAAAACCGTTAGAATATAGATGAGACCTAAGCCTTTACCCCTGGCACGTTCAAAAAAGGAGAAGAGAAAAATGAGAACGCCTGCTCCCGTGAGGGCCATTCTGAAATAGAAAAGTTCAGGGAATTCCGGGTGCAGTTTCGGGTCAATATTGAATGCAAAATTGATCCATGCAAAACTTGCTACGAATGCAAGAGGCCTTTGAAGTTTCCGTGCTTGAAGGTTTAAGGCTGCGCGAAATTCCTGATTGTATTGTTTCCGCTCGGGAAGCCCCTTGAAAAGCTGGAAAAATTTGTCCATAGATAATAAGTCTCTTCAATTGGTAAACGTATTTATACACTATCGAGTACTTCCCGTAATGGAACAAAAAAAAGAAAAACCACAGACAAAAACGCGAGGAAAAGAGACAGGTACGCAGTCTGGGGTTTGAAACAACGCATTGCTTCGTTCCTTTCAGGACCTTATTGCTCGGAGGGCGTAAGGGCGTCATTTCCCCTGTCCGCATCATCATCGCTGTCGCTGTCCGTATTCGCATCTGTGTCATCTTCACCGGGAACAGTTTCCGATCCGTTTTCCATATCGCTGCCGTCCTCAGAAGATACCACTATTCCCTCTCCATTGGAACAGAGCCCGTTTTCGACACTTGTTTTCCGGAGTTGTTCTTTGAGATTTTCCAGTGTGCTGCAGGGCTCATATATGTTGCTATTGCCATGGATGTGTACAGGCAATAGAAGCCTTTTTTGTGCAAGCACAGGGCGCAGAGGTTGAATCAGTAAAGCAAAGAAAAAAAAGAAAAAAAGTACCTTTTTTGCCATTGTTTATCTCCTCCTTAAAGGATTGTGTTTTCTCACGCAGGGAGATTATCAGCACTTGATTATTGCATATAGCCTAAAAGCCGCAATTAGCTCTTAGCTATTAGCCGTTAGCTTAAAGATCTCAAGCATTTGAATGACTTTTTTTCGTGCTGGTATTCTCGTTTTTTGATGCTAGCCCATTGCGCCCTAAATCACTGATTTTGTGCGGCTAATAGCTAAAGGCTAACCGCTAATTGCATCCTTTAAGTATAACATTTTCGTGTCAAATTGCAATGGAATACAAGGGGATGACAATAAAATTGAAGGAGAGGACGATTCCTAATGGGAGGCAATCAGGTTTCGGGAATGGATAAAGTGATTTGCTCTTGCTGTGTTTATTCTACCAGTATCGGATGGGCCCCGAATCCACATGAATAAAATGCGAGCGTGGATAGTAACCAACGCCACCACCCTTTATACTTACCGCTGCGCGTTTCAGGGAAGATGTTCGAATACCATAAATCCTTATATCTGCAGCTTTTCCAGAAAGATGCATGCTTTTTCGTGCCACCCTCCTTGAGCGTTTTCTCAGCCACGCGTTGGTAGCGGGAGATCGGTATCCGGAAATAATGGTCATGGGAGAGGTACATCGAGTTTTCCGAGAAATTGCGAAGAGAATATCCAATAAATTCGGGTCAATCAGATGAATATCCCCGGTTCTACTATCGCGCATGATCTGGTTGATTTTATCTAAGGCGTCCTGGACGTATTTTCCACGCTCAAAATAGGTATCTTTGAACGATTCTCCGGTTTTGGGGCAGTATAGGGAAAGGGATCGCTCAGAGGAAGAACAGTGAGCCTGCATTACGGGGAAAGGGAGAAAGGCGGCAGCGGCTGTTGTGGCGCCGATCTTCAGGAAATGTCTCCTCCCCATGTTGGTTTCAAAGATTTTATTTACTTTCTGTGGGGCAAAAAACATTCACAGGCCATCCTAGATTAGAGTTTGGAAGCATTAGATAATGAAGTTTAATTAGGCTGACTTGCCGGTTTTGTCAAGAAAATATTTAGAAATTTTCCAAACCGTATTAGGTAAATGGTCCCAAATCTGTTTCGATGACTTTTCTAATGTAGAGCGACCGTTATCCGTTACCAGCAAGGAAGATTTGAAAAACGGTGAAAAGAGTGGTCTTCGATTATGGATATGGGATATTTTTCCCGACAATAATGAAATTGTCAAGATAGAAGTGCGATCTACTGAGCGGTCAGGATTACGGTCTAGAAAATGCGGTCAATATAAAAGAAAGGCATAGACCGCCAGGAGGAGAACTGCTATAGGGAACAGGACACGCATTTTTCGATCAATGGCCTTGGCTCTTTCTAAAAGGCCTCTTTCCGCCATGCGAACCGTTCCATCTTTTGATACGGTCAATTCTTTCGAACGGGTGGGGTAAATCCTTTTCTGGTTAATAATATCAAAATCGGGTCGCTATATCTTGTCGGGCGAATATTTCATGGGTCGGGGGTTATTGTGAGCCAATCGGAGGTCTTTCCAGGATAATTCTATATATGCGTGCGCAGAAAATGATTGTTGCGCACCATCGATATTGCTCACATCGATCACGAAGATATCCGTGTAAACAGTTGTGGGACTTTTTCCTTGGCCGGGACGTCCTTCCTTTTTTCCATGCGCAGGTGCGATGCAGTGGCTTATGGAAAGAAGAATAAAGATGAGTCCGGATATGCGACACGGGCGGAATATCCCAAGGGGAACAGACATTCGGGGTGCTTGAACCATAAAAGGATCCCCTAATGGTTTCAGTTTGTTCATATAACACCCCCTATGAAATAAGAATTCAAAGGTTTTATGGTGGACGAAACGTTCCCTTCAGACCATTCTTCAAGGAAGATATGACTATGAATATATTGGAAGAAGTAAGAAGTGCAGGGCAAGATCTTTATGATACGTTACATCTGGCAAGCTATCCCATTGCCATTAAGTATATCAGAGACAAAAAAGAAATTCCCGAAGGGACATTTATCCCTTCTTCAATGGGGAAAAAAATGTCTTTATGTCAGGCTTTTTTCCAAAGCCGTAAAATGGGTATTAGTTTGGCCATGACGGCCGATGATAATTTTTGCACACCGGCAACCGCGTTCCATCAATGGGTGGACATCTCATTGGACGAGCTTCTTGAAAGCCAGACTCAGCAGGGATGGCATAAAAATGAAGAAGCGGAAAGAAAAAGAATTTTCGATGGATACGGAAAGCTTTTAGAATGTGAAGAACTCAAACCCGGCGCCTATTGCGGATTTGTCTGTTCGCCCCTGCATAAAACCCTGGTTGTTCCGGATTCAATCCTTGTCTATTGCAATGGCGTGCAACTCACCCACATCATCCATTCTTTGAGCTACGAATATAAACATGTTCCGATCTCTCAATTTGACGGATTTGGCGAGTCCTGTGTAAAGGGAGGCCTTTTGCCTTTCATTACCAAAAAGCCCCAGGTGGTTATTCCCGGGGCTGGCGACCGGTCTTTTGCAGGTATTCAGGACCATGAAGTGGGTATTGGCATCCCTGGAGATCTTTTGGATTATGTGCTTGAAAATATGTTTAAAACAGGGGGAAGAATGAATCCAGGCCTACCAGTCAAGTCGATTATCAGTATGGAGCTTAATGAAAATATTACACCTGGATTTATCTATATGAGATCAATTATTGACGGGAAAAAATAGGCGTTTAATTCCTCAGAAAATGTTAGGATGCATTCTTCAACTTCTTGTACAACTTCACCCGTGAGCATTCCGTAATGGTATTTGGGAACCCAAAGGATAGTAGCAATATCATATCGTTTGTGATAATTTCTTGAATCGAGTCATTTGTTTCTCGTTGACTTTGTTGGCTGGAAGTCTGGAACATGTCAATAGGTGAACGATCCCTTAATTTAAAACGAGCGATCAATAATGTGTTGGGTGTAACACGCCAGGATGACAGACTCCCCGAAATTGTTTGTAAAGCTCTGAAAGAAGGTGCAACGGCAGGGATAGAGCTGGATATGGAAATGATGTTGAAAGAATTTTATACCGTGAGCAAATGGAATTGGGAAACCGGAAAGCCTGAAAAAGAGAAATTGATTGAACTGGGATTGCAGCAGGTAGCTCAGGATCTATATTGAATCAGGGAGATCGGTTTCGGCGCGTTGGCAGTAAGGAGGGCAATGAGGTCGGAAAGTCAATACATCAAGAGCGTTCTTCCGGCCCCTGCAATAATTCGTCGCCTCACAGAATCGTGGCTCACAAAATATCTGTTGCGCGTTGCGCAACGAGATGTTAAGCTGTCATTGATGATTAAAACATTCAAACATAAGGGGCTCCGCAAGTTTTTTGAAACCGGTAATGCTTCTGGAATTCAACCAGGGCATACACGAAAAACAAGAATCCGGCTGACAGCATTGGATACGGGAACCTGTATTGAAGATATCGACTTGCCTGGTTTCCGGCTACATCCATTAAGAGGGGATCGGCAGGGTTTTTGGGCGATCGACGTAAGCAAAAACTGGCGCATCGTTTTTAAATTTCAAGACGGCAATGCCTTCATTGCCGATTATGAGGATTACCATTAATGAGCATGTACAATCCCCCACACCCCGGTGAGTTTATTAAAGAGGTTTACCTTGACCCATTTCACTTTAGTTACCGAAACGTAGCGGCCAAATTAAAGGTGTCACCGTCAACGTTCCAAAGACTTATTAAAGGGAAAAGCAGTATATCTCCGGAAATGGCGTTACGCCTTTCAAAAACATTTGGCCGTAGTCCAGAGAGTTGGCTGGCTATGCAGGACAACTACAATCTATGGCACGCGAGACAGACCGTCAATCTGGAAGAGGTTGAACCTCTGGCAATACCCGGCATAAAAACATTAGGCGAACAAGCTGTCGCACAGGTGTAAATTTTCCTCGTTGGTATCGGATACGCATACGTTCCTTGTTATATAGAATAAATATGCGTCAATCACGTCCCCTCCACTCCCGCCTTTTCGGCGTAACAGGATCGATTTTTTAGACACTTTATGGATGCCCCCGTCTGCACATAAATAGTTCGCATACAGCAGGAATAAATGATTTTTCTAAATTGGAGATGGTATTATGAAAACATTAAAAGTGCCGATAATTAAGAAGGAATTTTACTCCGATGACTCAATATATGAAGGTGAACTATTCAACAGGAAAAGACACGGAAAAGGAAAGATGACTTATCCAGATGGCTCATCATTTGAGGGTGAATGGGAATATGGTAAACTTATAGGAAATTGTAAAATGACACTTACTAATGGTAAAACTATTGAAGGCGAATGTAAGAATGGAAAATTTGTTGCTTATTCAATTTGACGGAAGGGATAAAACTATGCGCTTTCAAATAATTGCCTTCAAAGTTAGGGGATTTTGTCGATGTCTATGAAATACTTATTTTTTGGTGTATTCGTTATTGCTGGGACATTTTGGGACCTCTGAAAAAGGCACGCAAAGAAAGACTACCTCTCCTTTGTTGCTGAGGGGGTTGAAAGAGGCAGAATCTCGGAACTTGTCGGCGGCGGATTGCTTCGCTCCGTGGGGGGTTGGAAGAGTCTGAAAAAATTGCGGGATTCGGGCGAAAAGGTGAGGGCTGATGAGCGAATTCTTGGCAGATCGGAATTTGTTGAGCGGGTATTGAAGGAAGCTGACGATCTCTGATCAAGACTTGGCACAAGCCTCCTGATCTAATGCCAACATGAGGGGGTGGTGCCCTTCACAAGCTTTCCGTGGAGAGCGCCGCTGGCTCATTCCTTACTGCCCATGAATGTGAGTGAAGTATTTACCGCGTTATCTTTGCCCATATTCAGGGCAACCCGCCTTCTTGCGGAATTATCCGTGGGGGCAACCCGGATGAGTTGGCGTGTAGGGGCGGGTGGTGGATTTCCGAAGGGTGCGCGATTGACTAAGTATCGGAGCAATTTCACCCTTAACGCTAAAAAATAACGCGTATTTCCCCTTTGTTGTCCTGACATGCCCCAGAGTCTAAACGGCCATCCTCGATGCTCTCAGGGGGTCATATACGGCAGAGAAAATCAATATTTTCCCAATAACGGGACTGTTCATCAATCTGCTCTAATGGCATTCCTTTCCTGCGGCGTTTATCTTCAACCCTTCGGCTACACTCTGACAGACTCCCAGGAGCTAGTTGAGCAGGTGTGGAGCGATAGGATGTCCTGTTGTTATTTTCTGGTATCATCCTTCAGTATTTATTTTGAAAAAACACTTGAATTAATGAACGCAGTTGCACTATCATCTCTTAACTAATATTTATCAGACAAACACTGAGAAAAAGTATCAGGTGAATATCAAAATGGATAGCGCCTACAAAGCCCCGTATCTTTGATTAAGGATATTGGGGCTTTTCTGTTTAAAGGATAAATTCCAAAAGGAAGGTGATTCCGTATTGGATTTTATTTCAAAATATTCCCCGAAGACAAAGCAAACATACCTTTCAAATTCGGGGATGGCTTTCCCGTATGGCAACTTATCCAGACCCCCGGATAACATTCCGTTTGCATGTTATCCGGTTAGGAATTTGTAAAAAAAAGACGTTTTTTCATCAAAATAAAAAGATCTAGAGCGCATTTATCCGGAACTGTATACTCACTTGTTCGGTCAAAGCGATAGGAGATTATAATGAGGGCAGAATTCACAGCAATCATTGAAGCCGCACCCGAGGGCGGCTTCTGGGCCATCTGTCCGGAGGTGCCTGGCGCCAACGGACAGGGCGAAACGATAGAGGACACCAAGACTAATCTGCGGCAGGCTATTGAGTTGATTTTTGAGGACCGCAAGGCTGACATTCTCCGAGGGCTGCCCGAGGACGCTATCCAAGATAAGGTGATGATTGGATGAAACGACGAGACTTGGAGCGAAGGTTGAGAATAGCGTGTTGCTACCTGAAACGGGAAGGCGCCTCACACTCACTTTGGATTAATCCAAAGAACGGGGCTACAGAAGCTGTCCCCCGTCACACCGAGATCAAAGAACCATTGGCAAAGAAGATTTTGAAGAATCTTAATGCTGATTAAATGACCGAACAGGGGCAATGAACACAGACGTCTAGCGCCGCTTTCAATGCCTTGGCTGTATTCTCTTTGGTTCTTAAGAATCATCATCCTTGAAACCGGCGCTGGTTAGCGCCGACGTTCGGAAAGGATCAAAATGAATGGATACGAGTACATCTTGTCTAAGCAGACTGCATGGGCGAACAATTCCGCTATCACCCTGATCGGGAGCAAGGGTAAGCGCGGACGTCCTGCTTACACTTGCAAGCTGGAGCAAAACCTTTTCCAACAACTTTTACCGGATGTCCGGAAGTCATTTGCCGCTGGGGATGGTGGCGAACTTGGTTCATCGGAGTTCCCCGGCAAAATGCAGGCAGTCCATTCCTCCTCGGCACTTGGGGTCAATGTTTTTCAATACTGGAAATCGATAAGTGCGGTACCGGTAATTGCAGCTCAATGTGGTCTCTGTCGTGTAGGTTCGCAGGTCTCAAGGGATATTCAATTTGAGGAAAAGTGTCCCATTAATGACACTTTTGGTTTTCATCCGAACATCGATGTAGTGATCCACAACAAATCAGCGGCAAAATTTAAGGGGTTCGCCATCGAATGCAAGTTTTCTGAAGCATACGGCGCCCACAAACATGGCGGTCTCAAGGCAAAGTATCTGGGCCTTGATGATCTCTGGGCAGACATTCCCAACTTACTATGTTTTGCAAGGGGCATATCTCCCAATGACAATGAATTTATTCATTTGCACCCTGCTCAACTTGTGAAGCATGTTCTTGGTCTAAAACGACAGTTCGGAAAAGCAGGCTTTCGCCTGCTGTATCTTTGGTACGATGTCTTTGGCGATCAAGGGAAACGGCATCGGGATGAGGTTTTAAAGTTTACCGAAATTGCTAAAAAAGATGACATCAAATTTCATTCCCTTACTTATCAGGAGCTAATTGTAAACTTGGCGAGAAAATTGAGAGAGGAACACCCGGAGTATATTCGGTATCTTACCGAAAGATATTTGTGAGAATGACTTGTTTCGCCTTGAATTCCGAACCAAACGCTTCTCGCGCCGAGGTAAGCCCGAAACCTTGGGAACCCGCGTAAATCGGGATGAAATTGGTTATTGTTATCCAGTGGGTGATCGCGGAAAGCGAAAGTCCAACCCGAGTAAAGGTTAGCTACCAG
>Ga0208901_1000344_pt1 | contig 25452 bp, 20 predicted proteins | sample AntAceMetag02UKF_FD_184764 | JGI IMG/M metagenome (GOLD analysis project Ga0208901, IMG submission 184764) | Saline lake microbial communities from Ace Lake, Antarctica - Antarctic Ace Lake Metagenome 02UKF (SPAdes) (version 2) | ecosystem: Environmental > Aquatic > Non-marine Saline and...
GGTGGCGTTGAATATGTACAGGACAGTTATGGACAAGATAGGCAAACCGATTGTCTTTAACATCTGCATGCTTGGAGCCGTCATCCGTTTGGCTGGACTGATCGATCCGGAATCGGTCATCAAGGTCCTGGCCACAAAAATCCCCCCTGGAATGATCCAGATGAACAGCAAAGCCCTTCAAATAGGATTAGAACTGGCAGAAGAAAGTATGAACGGGCTGTAGGACTGCTATTAAGAAACGATATCCCCCTCGGGTGTAAGAAAATCAAAGTCTAATTTGTAGTTGAACCTTCGAATGGAAGCGGCATCCAAATCTTTCTTTCGAAGATGAGGCCAGGCTGGTCAGTCCCGGTTGGCTGGTGGAAGAAGTGGTAAAAACTGTGACGAAGCAATTTGAGATCTATGCCCAAAAGAAGTGAAAGGGTGATAAATAATTTCTTGACTCAGGGATCTTTACGGGTATTGCATAACACCCGGTAGTGGTTATTTCAAATGATAAGAATAACGTGTTCTCCGGCACAGTTAGGGTTCTGCCCATTACGTCGAAAAATCTTCATAAAATCTACCCCTTCGAAATGTTGTTGCCTATAATATCAGGGGTTGGTAAATCGTTATTCTGGCGTTTGAATTTCGGCGACGTGAACCATAACACAGACGAATTTCTTATAGAGGTATCGTGATGTCTTCTGTCCTAACCAAACTTTTCAAAAGGAATCGAAGTCAGGCGGTTCGTCTTCCCAAGCAGATTGCCCTATTTGAAGAGGATTGAACAGTTTTCGACTTTTTGGTATCCAATTACCATCCAGTCTTGACTTTCTGGTAATTTATGATAGTTTAGTCAGCATGGAAAAAAGACAATACTATAAAGAAATTTGGGGAGCTTTTGATCAGGAAAAACATCTGGTTCTCGTTTCCGGCCCCCGGCAAGCCGGGAAAACCATTTTTGCGAAGGACGCCGCCTCTGAAGAACCTGTTTCACTCTATTTCAATTATGATATCCCGGCTAACAAGGCTCAAATCCTTCAGAATCCCACCTTTTTTGAAGAGGTGGACAGGATCAAGGGAAATCTCCCATTGATCATCTTCGATGAGATCCACAAATATAATGATTGGAAAAACTACCTCAAAGGTATTTATGACGGTTACTCGGATGAGATGAGGTTTCTGGTTACCGGTAGCGGACGCTTGGATATTTCGCGCAAGAAAGGCGATTCACTAGCCGGGAGATACCTGCATTTTCACCTTTGGCCGTTTACCCTCGGAGAGATATTTGCTTCATCTACCGGAATAGAGGAGACCCGTGCTTTCTTTGAAATCCCCGAACAAGACCGTATGGCCCGGGAAGCATGGGAAACCATGTTTCAAGTTAGCGGATTTCCGGAACCATTCCTCAAGGGTACAAAGATGAAGTATCGCCGCTGGAGCAAAACATACCACACCCAGATAATCAGGGATGACATAAGAGATGAATTTGCCGTAAGACAGGTGGACAAGATGGAAACGCTTTACTACCTTCTTTCCGAGAGCGTAGGCTCGCCCTTTTCATCTTCAAATCGCGCGCGAACACTCAAAATATCCCATAAAACGGTTTCTTCCTGGTTGACTGTTTTTGAACGCTTTTTTCTTGTTTTCAAAATTCGACCCTTCACAAATCGAGTCCCCAGAAGCCTGCTGAAAGAGCCAAAAATCTACTTTTATGATTATTGCAGGGTAAAAAATGACGCCTTGCGTTTCGAAAACATGGTGGCCGTGGAGTTGAATCGTGCGGTTACGCTCTGGAGCGATTTTGGTCTCGGAGAATACGAACTGTGGTATTTAAGGAATAAGGAGAAGGAAGAAGTAGATTTCTTGATCACCGAAAGCGGTAGCCCCCAGTTCATGGTTGAGACCAAATTATCCGATTCAAACGTAAGCCCCCATCTGATAAAATTTCAGGGTGTTCTGAACATACCCGCTATCCAGCTGGTTAATAAACCAAACATCGCAAGAAAAATTAAAAACGGATCCAATTCAGTCCTCATTGTCAGTGCCCCCGACTGGCTCTGTGGTCTAAATTGACAAGAAGGACACAAAACAGACGAATTTCTTATAGAGGTATCGTAATGTCTTCTGTCCTAACCAAACTTTTCAAAAGCAATCGAAGTCAGGCGGTTCGTCTTCCCAAGCAGATTGCCTTTCCGGAATCAGTCAAAGAGGTTGAAATTACGGCAATCGGCAACAAACGAATTATTACGCCGGCGGGACGATCCTGGGATGACTGGTTTGATACGCCAGGTGTTTCCAGTAATTTCATGGCAGCGCGGGAGCAGCCGGAAGATCAGTTCCGAGAGGCCTTGTAACAAATAATACCAATGAATTTGAACGAGTGCCGGGGCTGCTGATTGAGAATTGGACCGCGGCGGATATCCTCTCTGCTGGAAAAACTTCCTGATCATCCTGCAAATCCTTCCTGCCCTATTCAACCGGGACCGGACCGGCAGTTCACACCGTAATCGGGTAACTGGTTTTCCTAATGTGCGGATATGCGGTGAATTTCAAATATGTATTAAAGTTATGAAAGGATCTCTAATGAAAGGATATCTAATGAAAGAACTTAGCAATTTCCCAAAAATAGAATGTCCGTTTGTTCGAAATAAGTTTAAAGTGAATAAAGACGATTGGCAGAAACACGGGAAACAACTGCAACTCAGAATGCCTGAAGTGTATTTGGTCACTCCCGAAATCAATACGGGATATAGATGGGTTTTTGAGGATGATACGATAGCCGTTGAAAAACTTAATGGTACTAATGTCAAGCTACTAACCGAGGGTGGTAGGCTGACGTCTTTATACAACAGAAAAAATCCTATTGATCCTTTACAAATTATAAAAGGAAAGACTTTTATTATAGAAGGTATATTTAGGGCTATTCAGAAAGGGTATATTGAAATAGATGGAGAGCAAGCGGGTGAAGTAATAGGTCCAAAATTGCAAGGGAATCCCTATGATTTGGATAACCATATCTGGTATCCCTTTAGTAAGGCAGTTAAACATCTATCCTATAGATCTTTCCATGAACACGAGAAAAATTTTGATAACTGGAGCAGTTGGTTTAAAAATTATTTAATTTCCCGTTTTGCTGCTAAACGAAAAAGCAAAAAAGAGGGTCAATACAAAGAAGTAATGGCGGAGGGAGTCGTATTCTATAATTTGAGAAGAAAAGAAGAAGGTAAAATATATAGAGCAAAATTAAGACGAGATATGTTTGACTGGTATTACTCTGATGTGATTGAAATATATGATTACTAAGGCGGCGAAGCCGCAACCAAAATGTCTCGCGCAAAGATGCAAAGGCGCAAAGATTTCCTTGTTTTTTGTGACAGAAAAATAGGTACTAAAGATAAATGCCGCCTTGGACAAGGCATTGGACATTGATCCGGAATATGAACCGGCAATCATCAACAAGATCATGTGAAATGAATGGGAATTGAGGTCAGCCCTTGACATAATGTCCCATGTCAAAGGGTGACTCCGTTTACTTTACCTGACCCGAAGATCGATGCAATGGGTGGAAGCAGGAAATGCAGGGATCGTAGGCCCTCACAAGCATTTCCAGGTTGAGCTGGATCTCTTCCTGGGGACGGTCCTTGATCCAATACCCGTGAATGAATTCCATTCATCTTTGTTTGTCAGGCATTTGCGCGTTACTCGACTTTGCTCTCTTGTAGACCTTTTTCAGGTGTCAGGTGTCGGGTGTCAGAAAAAAACTTGTTGTCATTCGATTGATTCAACATAGAATCATAGAGTTATGTTGTCTCAAATCACATTTCTGGGATATTGGACCCGGAGCCCTGACACCTGACTCCTCGGCGAGGACAGGATCTCGAAATTCTTCACCGGAAAGCGGTATGAATCTCATTCATTCACGGGTATTGGTCCTTGATCTGTGGAACCATCTCTTCCATATCCCGTTGGATATTGGCATGGTTCTGGTTTGTGGGGATGACCATGTTGGCCTTCACGCACTTCCCGTTTTATCGTAGGTGTAATCATGAAACAGGATTCCCCGGGGGACCTCCACCGCACCCACACCACGCCCTTCCCCCACCTCAAACCTTCCATCCTCGTCCGAAAGCTCTTTATCCAGCAGCCAGTCCAGATGTTCGATGATTTTCTGTGCTGAGAGCAGGCATTCCATCACCTGCGCCGCGTTATTCATAAAAGGATTGTGGCAAGGCACGGAAAGTCCTAATTGCCGGGCAAGGGACTTCACCGCCTCGGGAAGTTGACCGGCATTGTTGTTATATCGGGCCAATGCCCCCACCGCATAACTGTCCCGGTGAAAACGGGTCCATTTAGCGGTAGACTGGGGATTCACATACTCGTTGGTTACCCGAAGGTAGTCGGACACGGGGATGGCATCCACCTCATCGCCGATCATGGAGTTGCTGAACCGGTACTCCCAGGGCTGGGTAGGATAAATCCCAACAAGGAGGCTGTTCCTTCTGTTTGCCAGGTAATTGGCATCAGAGGTACCCGTACTGAACGTCTTGTCTAAAAGGGCTATAGCCGCAAGGTCCCAAGGATGAATACCAAGAATCACCCCCTCGGAACAGACGGAATTTCTTCATGATAAGAGGCAGGGTCTCTGGGTTTGAAAGTCAGGAGGACTTCCTTGACGGGAAGGGAAAATTTCTTGGGAGGTAGAATGGTCTCACCATAGTCCATACAGAGGTCATCAATGTCGTCAATTCTATCGTATACATACCCGGTACCTTTCTTGACAACACCGTTTACTTCCCGTTCGCCACCGATGAGACCACGCACAAAATCATGAAACTGGGGCTTGCTGATGGTGAGATATTCCATCCGGGATACACTCCTCATATGAAACAATTGGGTTGAACCGCCAAGACGCGAAGGCCGCAAAGCCTTTTTCGAATCGGAACGGACGATTCGAAAAAACAGCCATTATTTGAGTATGATCCTTCATGATATTTCAGATAGCGTAACCATTCTCCGAAATGCCCAAAGGGCCGATTGCTTTACCGAATCGTCCGTTCCGATTCGGTAAAAAAACAAAATCTTAGCGTTCTTTGCGTCTTGAGCGTAGCCCCGGCGGCGGGACAAGCGGGCGGTAAATAATCGTGTGAAATGTTTCGGTTCAGGAATTCAGGGTTTCAGCTTTTCAACCGGCACGAAATGCCCTTCCTGCGTTTCCGGCAAATCGATTGGTTTTCCGGAAGGATCGGTAAAGCTATCATTGAGATTCTGCACATACCGATCGGCATCGGCCAGAATTTTCCGGACCTGCTTTCGCGCACGACTTCCCCATCCCATAGGCTCCGAATTGAAAATACTTCTCCAGGGACCAATATTTTTCAGGCAGGCCCGTATCATACTTTCTCTTTCAGCTCCCTCCGGCAACATCATTTTGAGATGAGAGAGCACACGTCTTGCCGCCCAACGTTTGGAAAAAAAGTGCAGAACGATCAGAAGAATCATGGCGACAAGCCCGGTCACAGACCACGCCCACTGGGAAGACATGGTTGTTTTTAAAGAACCTGGAACCGGGTTATCCCAACTCAAGAATCCGGCCCAGAACCCTACAGCCACGCAGGCAGCAAGCAGAACAGCAAGGATAACGACATCGGTGGTGAGCACGGTACGCCGCCAGCGACCGATGGCTTCTTTCAGGAAAGGGACCTTTTTATCCTCGATCTCCCGGACGGTATTCTGCAGGGCGCCTCCGATGCGATAGGCACGCTCCAGACCCACCTGCCGAATGCGATTATAAATTTCGGCCATATCCAGATCCCTTTTGGTTTCAAAGCGCTGACGAAGGGCTTCATCCTCAATGGCAATAGCAGCTTCGGGCATGTAGACACAGTAAAACTTTGCCGCTGTGAGACCTTCCTGGGCCATCGCCCGGTGCCATGCACCCACCACTTCTTCGGGGTTGTTTTCTCGTGCACTGGTGTCGATCTGGTTTAAGATGTACAGGAATTTTGTCGAATCCCTGCGGCCGATGGTATTGGCAACCAGGTGTTTCAACGTATCCCTCATGGCCCCTGGCTCGGGATGACGCGCATCAAAGAAAATCAGGACGAGGTCGGAAAGATCCATAATATAGTCCGTGATCTTCAAGGTGGCGGAACGTTGGGCATCCGCATCAAAACCGGGAGAATCGATCAGGATCTGTCCGCGCAGGGTGTCGCTGGGACAAGTCTTTAACTGAAGGTATGCGTCGATCCGGCTCCCCTCACCGGGACGAACTTTTTCCAGTTCCCGACTCATTTTATAGAAAGGAAAACGGGGATCTGAATTGAGGGCAATGCCGGGCAGGACTTTCACATCCTTGTCCGCCCCGTAACAGATAACGGTGAATTTATCATCAACGGCCTGGGTGCCGGTCGTCTGTAGAGGATATTGAAGGAAATGATTGATGAAGGTGGATTTCCCCGAAGAAAAGGTACCCAGGACAGACACCAGAGGCCACCATGCAATCTGGCCTGCGTAGCTTTGGGAAGGTTTCAGGAGCCCCATTCGATGGCCGATTTTGTCCAGACGCAGGAAATCTTCAACGGCATCCACCAACAACGGGTTTTCCTGACGAAGATGCTCTTCGAGGGTCCGAAGTTTTTGCCCGCCTTCTTTCTCCATCTCTATCATCCTGTTGGACCTCCTTATTTCGACTGGCAATAGGTGCTTTTGTATTCGTAGGAATTTCACATAATGATTTCCCAATGATATGATAAGGGTAATTGTTTACGGGGAGAGCGTAGGGAAAATTTTGTGTGGAGTCAAGAAAAAAGGATTCAATACAGGTTCAGGTAAGGAATGTGGACGTAATAACTTTCGCAAGTAGGCGCATAGATTTTGGTCAGGTTCGGAGTCTTCGCTTACCTGTTCGATATGGAATCACAAAAGTTGAAGTATGTCGCTATTTCAATGTTTTTGTGATTTCATATCGGGCGAAAATGGCCTGAAGTTATGATGCATAGTTGGGGAAGTTGTTGCGTCCACGTTCCTAAAATCCGTTGGCATCCTTCAGCTAAGTCAAGAAGTACAGACCTCGTCAAATAGTTAAGTGGTCGAGTTGTTGAGTTGGAAAATAAGCATGTGAAATCAAAACATTGCCTATTCAAATCCAACGGGTGTCCAATTTTGAGGTGAAAGGGATAACTTCAAATAACAATAACCACTTAACTACTAATCCACTCGACCACTTAACGAGGTCTGGAAGTAGTTTACACTTTCGTGATTTCGTGTTTTCGCAGAGAAATTGGAAACTTGTCGAAGATCCCGTCTTTGTCGGGGAAATTGGAAATTGGGAAAACAACAAGGTCAAAAACCTCTATTTTCCAGACCTGCTGGAGTTGACCTCAAGGTCCCTGTGGGTCTTTTCCATTTGTTCATGTTCGGTAATGTCCGTGATCACCCCAACAATACCTTGTGGCTGGCCATCCGGACCGGGAATCACGGCTTTATTGTAAATTACCCGCCATATGCCTTCTCTTCCCAAAGCTTGAGACTCATAGTGCTGCTTCCCCTCATTTCTGAACAATTCATCATCTTTCTCCGCAAGTTCTCGGGATAGTTCACCTGGAGTAATGTCATAAACGGTTTTACCGATAATTTCTTTTCGGTCCTTTCCTGTGAATTTCTCAAATGCCCGATTACACCCCGTGTAAAAGCCATCACTGTTTTTATGGAAAATCGGGGATGGAATCGTCTCCAGTAATCCTTCTACAAAAGCCGTCTGTTCTTTCAGAACTTTTTCCGCCATTTTGCGATCACTAATATCGCGTGCGATGGCTACAAACAACTCTTTTCCATTATGTCGGAATGTGCTGATTTTCAGCTCCACATCAATGATCCTGCCGTCCTTGGCCTCATGACGGGATTCAATTGTAATGGGACCTGATTTAACAACAGAGACGATTTTCTCCTGCAACTCCGCCACGGTGGGATATTCCGGGTCTAACTCCGCCACCGTGAGTTCCAACATCTCCTCGCGTGTGTACCCAAACCTTGCACAAGCCACATGGTTGGCATCTAAGATACAGCCCCTGGCATCATGGACATAAATGCCGTCGGAAATATTTTCGAAGAGAGTATGGAAGCGGGTTTCGCTTTCCTGCAACGCCTTATCGGCCCGCACTCTTTCCGTAATGTCGACAATCTGTACAACCAAACCTTCATCAAAAAAAGCCCTGTTAGACAATACATGCCTTTTTTCTCCGTCCTTCCTTGTGATGACAAATTCGGTTTCTTCAGCGACCTCTCCTCTGAGACCCTGCTGTATATTTCCCCAGACAAAGTTTCTGTAATCCTTTTCGGGATAGAGTTTACTTACCCATTCATCGAAATTGGTCATCTCATTCCTGGAGTACCCAGTCAATTCCGTCAACGCGGCATTGAAAGACCAGATAGATCCATCTGAGCCACCTACGGCCGTGGGGATGGGACTTTTCTCAATTATTGCCGTCAACATCCTCTCGTTTTTCTTCAGACGATTGTATGCTTCTTTCAGTTTGAGTTCCATTTTGCGCTTGTGAAGAGCAATCTCGACCAACGCTCTGATTTCCGTTTCATCAAAGGGCTTCATCACATAACCAATAGGATCAATGGCTTTGGCCTTTTCGATGTATTCACTATTGCCGTATCCGGACATGAAGATGATGCTGACATCCAATTCCTGTTTAATTTTTTCAGCAGCTTCGATACCGTCTATCTTCCCGGGCATGGTAATGTCCATCATGATCAGATCGGGTTTCAGGGCTCTGGCCATCTCAACGGCCTCTTCCCCGGAGTCGGCTTGGCCTATCACATCGTAACCCATTGATGTAAGATATTCCTCTAATCCCATCTTTAAAGTAATGTCATCATCTACAAGCATAATTCCCGGCATAGTTTCAACCCCATAGTTTCAGGATACCGACATCTGAAAAATTTGGCATCCTTCACTAAAGCCAAAAAGTAGTTTACATTTTTCGGTAATAAAATCCTTACGGATTAACTCCAGAACCTTAGTTACCAGGGAGTTTAGGCGTAAGCCTTTTATTGTTTTTTCTGAAAAAATGTAAAGTGACAAATAAAGGATCCCAAGAATTTCATGATCGAAGATAGCACAAATTGCATCGCGAAATTTTAATGGAATTAGATATCGAATGTAAAGGGCTGTTTTCGTAGAAATGTCTGTTTTTTCAGATTTGGCTGGATAATACGGGGTATTATGGTTAGCAGACCAGGCGATAACGAAGTACAGTTAATTAACAGAACTGTCAATTAATTGTACTTCATGAATTTCTTCAAACTAGGTAAACAACCCCGCCCAAAGGACGGGGCCTTGATTAAGCCCCCTGTAAGGGGGCATCGGCCATTCACAATTTTTTGTAGTAGCCATTGTTATGTTCCAGTGAAAGTGGTCAAAACACGTCACTCCGGCGAAGGCCGGAGTCCAGAAAAGCCTGAATACACTGGATTCCGGCCTTCGCCGGAATGACGATGTTGGATGTCGCCTATGTGATACATCTATTTCGCGAGTAAAGCTTTCAGGCCTTCGGCCAAGCCCATACGGGACCGGCATAGCCTGTCCCACATGATCACGCCCATAGGGCGTGGGTTTCCACAACAAACTAAACTACAGCGAATTATCCAAAAGACTACCCACAAGATTACTGAACAGTGAAGGATTTTCAATCTTTCCACCTTCGCCGATAATAGCCAGATCATACAACAGGAGGCTGTAATCTTTCAATTTCGGATTTCTCTTATCCGTTTCGTACAATCCCTTCAGTTTCTCAATCGCCGGGTGATCCGGATTCAGTTCCAGGACGCGCTTGGAAACGGGCATATCCTGGCCGGTGGCTTTCATGATTTTTTCCATGTAGGCGCTCATATCCTGGCTGTCGCTTGAAAGGCACGAGACCGAACCCTTGAGGCGCTTGGACGGTTTCACCTCTTTTACCTTTTCCTCAAGCTCATTCTGAATGAACTGAAAAAGGTCCTTGAGGTCCTTGGTCTCCTTTTTTTCATCTTTTTTTGAATCCTCCAGGCCCAGATCTCCCTTTTCCGCACTCTTGAGTGCCTTGCCGTCATATTCCGGCAGGGCTTGGACAACCCATTCGTCTACGGGATCGGTCATTAAGAGGACTTCATAATCCTGGTCTTTCAGCTTTTCCAGGTGCGGGCTGTTCATCAATGTGGAAAGATTGTCACCCGTCATGTAATAAATCTCTTTCTGATCGGCCTTCATGTTTTCCACATATTCTTTCAAGGAAACATACTTGCCGTCGGAGCGGGTAGTTTTATACCGGGCCAGGTCTGCAATCTTGTCTTTGTTTTCCCAATCCGCATGGATTCCCTCTTTCAGTACCATGCCGAATTCGGGATAGAATTTTTCATAGGTCTCTTCATCCATCCCTTTGAGATGTTCCAGGACCTTTTTGACAATATTTTTTTGAATATTTTTAACCAGTTTATCCTGTTGCAAAATTTCACGGCTGACATTCAGGTTCAAATAGGGCGCATCAACGACACCTTTTACAAACCGGAGATATTCAGGGATCAGCTCTTTGCAGTTGTCCATGATGAAAACCCTTCGGCTGTATAGCTGAATTCCATGTTTCCGATCCGGCATAAAAAAGTCCATGGGTGTCTTCACGGGAATATACAGGAGGATGGTGTATTCCGTCACCCCTTCCAACTTCACATGGATGTGAGACAGTGGATCGTTCCAATCGTGGCTGATATGCTTGTAAAATTCGCTATATTCCTCTTCCTTGATCTCGGACTTCTCCTTGGCCCAGATAGCTTTCATGGAATTCAGGGTCTCATCGCCCTTAACTTTTCTGGTTGTGGACAAAGGTTTTCCGTCCTTATCCTTGATCTGTTCCCCCTCGGGAATCATTTCATCTTTTTCCACTTCCATCAGGACGGGATAGCGAACGAAATCGGAGTGTTTTTTTACCGTTTGCCGGATCACCCACTCATCGGTAAAATCCTCCTCCCCTTCTTCCGTTTTTTTCAGTTTTAAAAGAATGCTCGTTCCCCTGCCCTCTTTCTCAGCCTCTTCGATGGTAAAGCTTCCATCCCCATTTGACTGCCAGCGTACAGCAGTCTCGGCCCCTGCAGCCCTGGTCGTAACGATCACCTCATCGGCAACAATAAAGGCACTGTAAAACCCGACACCAAACTTCCCAATCAAATCCGGCGTTAAACCATTTCCTTTTTTTGAATTTTCGAGGGCTTCTACAAAGGCTGCAGTACCGCTCTTGGCAATAGTTCCAATATTTTCCATGACCTCCTCATAGGTCATGCCGATCCCGTTATCAGAAATTTCAAGTGTTCTTGAATCTTTATCCGGGGTAATCCGAACGTGAAAATCAGTATCATCCCCCAAAATATCATGATCCGTCTGGCTTTTGAAGCGAAGGCGGTCCATGGCATCCGATGCATTAGAAATCAATTCCCTGAGAAAAATATCTTTATTGGAATACAGGGAATGAATGATGAGATTGAGAACCTGCTGAACTTCGGTTTTAAACTGATGCGTTTCCTGTTTCTGTTCCATATGCTCTTCCTTTCACTTTCTGAACTTTTCATGAATGGTTTCCTGCAAAAACACTACTCTCCGCAATATAAAATGGGAGTGATTTTCTATATGTCAAGTCCTCAAGGCCGGGGGCAGTGTAGATACCTTTCAACTGCCAACCTGGAATGACACTTAACCCATACGACAATTACCGGCCTCCCTGCGGATCTATTGCTTTTATTGAGTTTTATGGTTAGAATGAAATATTGCTGCAAATAAGGAGGCACAAACCATGACCAACTCGTCCGTTCTTAAAAATCCGTTTGGTCGCACAGGCCCTCCTGTCACCATTGTCGGGCTTGGCGGAGAAGGCGTACTGAGAACACAAGGTCGCGAGGAAGAGGCCACAACGGTTATTGAAGAAGCATTTGCTTCGGGAATCACCTACTTTGAGTCAGCAAAGGCCTACGCCGGAAGTGAAAAATATTATGGTCTCGTCTGGCCAAAACACACAGAAGACAGAAAAAACCTGTTTCAGACCAGTAAATCAGCCATGAGAGACAAGAAAGGAGCTCTCTCTGATCTTCACGCAACGCTCACCAACACGGGGCTGGAATATCTGGATCTCTGGCAGATCCATGACGTGAGAACAAATGAAGACTTCGAAGCTATCGCCGGACCCGGGGGTGCTCTCGATGCATTTGTCAAAGCAAAAAAAGAAGGGAAGGTACGCTTCATCGGCGTCACCGGTCATCATGATCCGGCTGTTCTGACACGTGCGGTAAAAGAGTGGCCGGTAGATTCCGTCCTCATGCCGGTGAATCCCGTGGAAGGCATCCTCGGGGGTTTTTTGGACACTACCATACCGGCGGCCGAGGAAAAAGGAATTGCCGTGATCGGGATGAAAGTCCTGGGAGCATCCCATTACCTGTTCCCTGATGCAGAAATTACCCCGGAAGTTCTTATTCGCTACGCCCTTTCGCACTCTGTAACACTTGTAGTTGTGGGTTGCTCCAGCATAGAGGAAGTAAGGACACTGGCTGATGTGGGACAGGATTTCAAACCAATGTCTCCTGATGATATGAGAAAGGTGGAAAAGCTCTTTGCGCCGCACGCACGAAAACTCGCATTTTATCGGGGAGCTTTTTAATGGAGGCAAACAGACGATCGTTCAGAGTCACCTTGTGGATTATCGGGATGATAAGCATCCTTTCCTTCGGCTGTTCAAATGAGAAACCAGAGAGCAAAGTCGAAGCAGATTCCCCTCAGGGGTTCACCTTTTTTGACCTGGGCGCCAATTCAAAATACTCCCGATCGGTGAGGGATCGCCTCGGCAAGAAGCTTGGCTCGGACTCCATCTCCCAGAAAAACACCATCGATCTCTCCATACAGGACAGTGGGTTCCTTGAAAAATGGTTCCCCGCACTTGCAGATCTGAACCGAAAGCTCAACTGGCCCGCCGGGCAGCGTGTTGAACACGACACCACGAAACTCATGTACCGATACGCCCGCATGGAAAATACCCCATTCATCTATGTAGAACTTTTTTTCTCAGACGATACGCTGAAACCTTTGCTCTTCAGGATTACAGCCGGACCCGATGGCGACGCCATTCTGGAAACAATACACAAAAAATACGGTCCACCAAAGGAATTTCAGGGGAAAAAGAAAAAAGGTCGGACACAGTACTGGGAAGATGGCGACAATATTTTCATCGTTTCTTCCTACAAAAACAGACTGGGTACCCCCGAATATCTCTTCTACATAATCTATGCAGACAATCTGAAAGAAATGCTGACCGCGGAAGAAGTGAAAAGGAAAGCAGAAGACGCAAGGGTCCGAAAGGCAGGAGAATCTGCCTTTTAATGTAACCTAAAAGCCATTGTCCTCTTGAAGTTTAGGCGTAAGCCTTTTATAAAATCCTTACGGATAAATTCCACCCGAACCTAATGAAAAGAGCACTTTTAATGGAACTCCATGTTTCTGCCAACCACTGCAAAAGAACTTGAAATTTTAGGCTGGGATCAGCCCGACATCATACTGATCACAGGCGACGGCTACGTAGACAGTCCTTATGTGGGCATCTCCGTTATCGGGAATGTCCTTCAGAAAGCGGGATTTCGCACAGCCATCATCGCACAGCCCCATATGGGTTCGAACAGGGATATTGCAAGACTTGGAGAACCGAAATTGTTTTGGGGAATTTCGGCAGGATGTGTCGATTCCCTTGTGGCAAACTACACCGCCTCCGGAAAGAAACGGAAAAAAGACGATTATACCCCTGGCGGCATAAACAACCGCAGGCCGGATAGAGCCGTTATTCAATACACGAACCTCGTCAGGCGTTTTTTTAAAAACACCGTTCCCATTGTATTAGGCGGCATAGAAGCCAGTCTGAGGAGGATCTGTCACTACGACTTCTGGTCGAATTCCATCAGAAGATCGATCCTTTTTGATGCAAAGGCAGACTTCCTGGTGTACGGCATGGGGGAAAAAACCACAGTAGAGCTTGCAGAAGCTCTGAGGGACGGCCATTCCGCCCGCAATATTCGCGGGCTTTGCACTATCTCGAAAGAGGAGGAAACAGCATTCGTAAAACTGCCTCCTTTTGAAAAAGTCCGATCGGATCATCGAAAATTCATCGATATGTTCCACACTTTCTACCGCAATAACGATGCTCTTACCGCCAAAGGGCTTTTCCAGAAACAGGATACGCGATATCTGATTCAGAACCCGCCTCAGCCCTCCTTGACAAGCGATGAACTTGATGCGATTCATGACCTGGGATATGAAAGAGAATTGCACCCCTATTACAGAAAGTTCGGAAACGTGAAGGCACTCGATACCATTCGATTTTCCATACCCATTCACCGGGGGTGTTACGGGGAATGTAATTTCTGCGCAATTTCCATTCACCAGGGCAGAACGGTCAGGTGGCGAAGCGAAAACTCCATATTGAAAGAGGCCAGGCACATTTCGAAAATGCCCGGGTTCAAGGGGACTATCACCGATGCCGGCGGGCCTACCGCAAATATGTATGGATTTGAATGCGAAAAGAAATTGAAAAAAGGAAGCTGTCCTGACCGGAGATGCCTTCACCCGGAAGTCTGCCCGAGCCTTAAACCAAACCATCACCACCTGATCCGGCTTCTAAAAAAACTACGAAGCATAAAAGGCGTCAAACACCTGTTTACCGCATCCGGAATACGTTACGACCTTATTTTATCGGACAAAAACAACGGCAGACAGTATCTAAAAGAACTGGTCGATCACCACGTTTCCGGCCAATTGAAAATTGCACCAGAACACACCGAAGAAAAAGTGCTCCGTTTCATGGGAAAATCGGGAAGCCAGTCGCTGCTGCGATTCAAGAAAGAATTCGATGCCTTGTCAAAAAAATCCGGGAAGAGCCAGTTCCTCACCTACTATCTCATGGCGGCACATCCAGGATGCACAGAAAATCATATGAAAAGGCTGAAACGCTTCACCCGGGAAAAGCTGAAAACAAACCCGCGACAAGTCCAGATTTTCACCCCGACCCCTTCCACATACTCCTCACTCATGTATTATACCGGTTTAGATCCATTTACCGGGGAAAAAATATCCGTTGAAAAAAGCTTCAGAGGTCGCGAAGCCCAGAAACAAATTTTCATGGAGAAAAAATGGGAGAAAAAGAAAACACATTAGGGCCTCAGGAAAAAATCCAACAATGTATTATACCTTGATCAAAGGACCTCCCTACGGTAATCTCGGGTTTGAAGAGAGGGAAGAGATCAGGGAAACCCTCAGAAACAGACTGGAAACCCATGGAATCCGATTCCTGGAATATCACTGGATCTGGGACGAAGATGATCGTTGTCTACTTTTAGTGGGACAGTATGACCAAATGGAAAACGCTTCCTTGTGGATACAAGCTCTGGAATCAATGGGGTTTATAGTGTGTATCAAAACCCACCTGCCCGGGGAAGGATTCGAAGTTCAGAGAGTTAGAAATTCCCCATCCAATTTTTTTTGACCTTGTGGGCTTGCTATCAACGTTCCCCACTTGATGGGATCATTCAATAGTGCGTTCGAAAATTCACACTTTTTTCTCTTCATCCAGACCTCGTTAAGTGGTCGAGTAGATTAGTAGTTAAGTGGTTATTATTATTTGAAGTTATCCCTTTCGCCTCAAAATTGGACACCCGATGGATTTAAATAGGTAATGTGTTGATTTCACGTGCTTATTTTCCAACTCAACAACTCAACCACTTAACTATTTGGCGAGGTCTGTCATCATATACTATGAAAAAAATTCTTAAATATTCAGCCCTCCTTTTTTTCTGTGTTTTCGGGTGTGCCCACCCGCCCGTCACCGAAAAAATAGACGAGGTACCCATCTATTCCGGAAGTAAACATCAAGACCCCCTCATTCAAAGGCATTCCCCCCTGTTCGCAGTCTATGGATACAACGATCCCTGGAACAGGATCGGAACACCCTCCGCCAGAACAAATGAGAAGGGAGAAGAGCTAGTCTATGTTGATGAAGACCGGCCGGCTATCTATGTGATGAAAAAAGAATTCACTACAAAACGGGGTTCCTATACCAATCTGATTTACCGAATCCATTTCCCCGAAGTCCCTTTCAGCCTTGTCCCTTTCTACCTGACCGCCGGGAAAAACGTGGGCTTGTTGGTAATCCTGACCCTCGATAAAAATCACAATCCCCTGCTTGTCACCACCGTAAGCACGTGTGGATGTTACGCTGCCGTCATCCCAACCAGTTATCTGCCCAAAGATGTTTATCCGGACGACTGGAACCTGTCTAAGCCGGTCGAGGTATATGGAGAAGCACTTCCTCCACTGCTGGATTTCCGTTATAAACAGTTCCCGAAATTGTGGGTTCATCTTCGGCCCGATCTTCACAGGGTCATGAACCTCGAGGTCGTAAACGAAAAAATGCTCACAGAAAAAGACACCCAAAACCTGATCGAAGCACCTGTCCTGCCCATGGAGAATCTTAAAAAAATCCCCATCAACGGCCGGCATACCAGTTTTTACTACGAAAAATGGCCTCACAAAGGATTCGTGAAAAATTCCTTTAAATCTTGGGAATCCATTTCTCTGAGCTTAATCAGTCTTGATTTTTTTGTCGGTACGGACAAAGTCTATGGGGACAGCAACACCACCGGAACCCGCTTTTACACCAGCCTGAAACCTTGGAACAGGGAAGTATCCGATATGTGGAATTTTGCCCGGTTTCTGAGGTTTAATGGTTGGAAGCTGTAAAAAACTCGACTCAACGTAGCCTGAGGCTTGAATTCACGATGCCTGACACCAAATGCCTGATGCAATAGGTAAGGAGAGATATGAAAGAATCTGGTGATTGCTCTTCTCGTGTACCCTTTTCCAGGAATAAAAGCCTGGCACGATTCATCAGAAAGATAGGAGCACCCGAACCCGGTCCCGAAGGGAAAACCCTGTCTTACTGGCGCGAAATGATTTTTTTCGCACTCCTGGGAACGGGTCTTCTCCTAGGCCTCTTCATCGTACCTTCCTCTATTGTCACAATCCTTCAGGAAAAAATGTGGTGGACTGCCATTGTTGACTTTGTCTTTTTTCTCTGCACGGTAGGCATCTTTTTTTTTCACGGCATACCCTACAGAATAAGGGCAGCCATCGCTCTGTTTCTCTGCTTTGCCATAGGATTAAATATCATACAGATGGTGGGGTTGCTAAGCGGTGGTCCTGCGTGGTTATTTACATTTGCCGTGTTAGCGGGCATCCTTCTCGGTCTGCGGGCCGCCTTTGCAGCACTGGTCCTGAACGGCATCACCCTGTTTCTTGTCGGTTGGTTGATCCACTCGGGTCAGTGGAGCGAATATGTCCCTTTTTTTGCTTCCCCAAAATGGGCATTACTGGCATGGGCCAACTTTCTTTTCCTGAATGCCGTTGCCTCCGTACCTGTGGCCGTGCTCCTGAGGGGTCTTGAATCCAGTGCAGAAAAAGAAAAGACTGCTGTAGACAAACTCAGAAAAGAACGAAATCAACTGATGGAAGCGAAGGCAATCCTGGACCATGAAATTGAAAGTCGAAAACAGACCGAAGACGCCCTTTTCGAAAGCGGGGAAAACCTCAACCAGATTATTCAGGGAAGCCCCATTGCCTCCTTCGTCATCGACAAAGATCATCGAGTCATTCACTGGAACCGGGCTTGCGAAAGATTAACCGGTATTTCAAATGAAGAAATTGTAGGTACAAACAACCATTGGAAGCCTTTCTATCCGAATAAACAGCCTTTACTGGCAGACCTCATCCTTGATGAAGCAACAAACGAAGAGTTTGAAAACCACTATGGAGACAGATGGAAAAAATCGTCGCTTATCCCCAATTCCTATGAACTCTACGTATTTCATTCCCATCTCGGTGAATACGGCATACATCTTTTTGTCACCGCCGCCAGACTCGTGGACCGTAAAGGAATCCCCATTGGGGCAGTACAGAACATCCAGGACGTCACAGAACAGAGACGCTTTGAAACCCAGTTAACACAGTCTGAGAAGCGTTTTCGGGATCTTTTTAATTCCATAAGCGACCTCGTGTATACCCAGGATCTGAAAGGACGATTCCTGTCGGTAAACCACGCCATGATCCATGTTTTCGGCTACGAAAAAGATGAATTCATCGGGAAAAAAGCCTCAGACTTCATGAAGCCCGAAATGAGGCCCTTTTTTCAAGCGGGATATGTGGAAAAAATCAAATCAGAAGGATACCAGAACGGAATTTCAGTCTATTGCATCAGAGACGGTAGAAAAATCCATATCGAATATAGAAGCACGCTCGTCTCACCACCTGACGGGGATGCCTATATCAGCGGAACGGGCAGGGACGTAACAGAAAGGATTCTGGCGGAAAAAGAGATTAAAAACCTTCAGGAACAGATGGTCCAGTCCAGAAAAATGGAAGCCGTAGGAACCTTGTCTGGAGGTATTGCCCATGATTTCAACAATATCCTTGGAATTATTATAGGCTACACTGAATTGGCCCTTACCGACATTCCTTCTGAAAATCCGACCAGGGCCAATCTGGAAAAAGTAAAAACAGCAAGCCTTCGCGCAAGAGACGTTGTAAAACAATTGCTGAGTTTCAGCAGAAAAACGAAACAGGAACGCAAACCTCTTGCCATAGGCCCCCTGTTGAAAGAATCCCTCAAGCTGCTCCGTCCTTCCATCCCATCAAACATCAAAATCGAGAATCACATTGCGGAAGACCTGGGCGCGATCTTGGCCGACTCTACCCAAATGCATCAAGTAATCATCAATTTGTGCAACAACGCCGCCCATGCCATGAGCGAAAACGGAGGAGAACTGACCATTATCCTTCACAATATAGCCATCAATAAGGCTCAAACCTTTTTGTACCATGATTTGAAAGAAGGCGAACATATAAATCTTACCGTGAAGGATACCGGACAAGGAATCGATCCGGACCATATAGACAGAATTTTCGACCCTTATTTCACAACCAAAGAAGTAGGCAAGGGCACGGGTATGGGACTATCGGTTGTCCATGGCATCGTAAAAGCCCATGATGGAGCAATAACCGTAGACAGCAAACCGGGAAAGGGATCATCCTTTCAAGTATTCTTTCCTGTCATAAACAAAGTCCCTGTCCTTGAGGAAAAAACCATTGAACAGATTCCACTTGGGACAGAGCGAATCCTTCTTGTAGATGATGAGGAGTTTCTTCTGGAAATGGAGGCTGAAATGCTCAAAAGGCTTGGCTACCAGGTGATCGCCACAATGGATCCTCTTCATGCAATACAACTTTTTCAATTGAATCCTGAGCATTTTGATCTTGTAATAACCGACATGACCATGCCCGGTATTACGGGGGAAAAACTTACAATGGAGCTCATGAAAATTCAACCCGACATCCCTGTCATTCTATGCACAGGTTTCAGCGAACGGATGACGGAAGAAAGAGCCGCTTCTCTTGGAATTCGGAAATACCTCGAAAAACCCATAAAAGTATCTCAGATGGCAAGGGCAGTAAGGGATATTATGGATAGCGGAACCTTTTGACGCCCTAACTCCGCCATGATCGACTTATTGCCACATCTTTCCAACAGTGACTTCGTTTCCAATAGAATGTCGTTTGTGGCTATAACGTAGCTTTTGTCGGGTTCTTTAATCCGCCTGCCCTCTTCCAACCACAAATTTTCCTGTGAAATATCTATTCCGGATTTCCCCCACTTCTTCAAACCAACGTTCAAGTCCGACATTCTTAATTCGACAGAGATTGTAAACTTTCATATTATGGGGGTAAGTACCAGCATTGTCAGCTGTTGGGGCTAAAAAAGCGCACGGAAAATCATCGCAGTCACAGCATAAATCCACGCCCATGGCTTTCGCACAATCTAAAGTTGCACACCCCTCCGGTGGGAGATGGTAGTGCTTCCCATCCTGTTGACGACAACCCTTACAGGAAATCTGCTCTTTGGCGACACCCAATTTCTCATGAATCAAGGCTTCCAGATCGCTTGTCAGGTTGTCCTCGTAGATCTCGCAATTAAAACAGTCTAATCCACATGGCGCAGTTAAAGCTTTTTTGTCTGTCATCGTTCCCCCTTATAACCAGAAATGGTTCTACAAATTCGCTCTATCTCCTTTGCCTCCAGATAGGGATGCATCGGAAGGCTGAAAATTCTCTCGGCCATTTCTTCAGAGACGGGAAAAGCACCTTTTTCATACCCTAAGCCAGCATAGGCCGTTTGAAGATGTAACGGAATGGGGTAGTAAATCGCGGTAGGAATACCCTCTTCCTTTAAAGTTGTCTGTATCTTTTCCCGCAATGCCGCATTGCCCGCCAGTACTGAGTACTGCGCCCAGACACTCTCGTACCCTTCTGGAACGGAAGGAATCTGAAGGCCGGACCCGAAATCCGTCAGCATCTCATTATAGGTCGATGCCACCCGGTTCCGGGCCTGGATCTCTTCCGGAAAAATCTTTAATTTCGACAGTAGAACAGCAGCTTGCAGGGTATCAATCCGCGCATTGAGACCAACCCTGACGTTGTCGTATTTGTCAGAGCCCTGCCCGTGCACCCGAATCGATTTCAAACGTTCGGCCATATCATCACTATCCGTAAACACAGCGCCCCCATCTCCATAACATCCGAGAGGTTTGGCCGGGAAAAAGGATGCACATCCCAACTCCGCAAGGGAACAAGCCCTCTTCCCCTTATAGGTGCCCCCAAAGGATTGGGCGGCATCTTCAATCACGAAAAGATCATATTTTTGGGCAATGGCGTTTATGCGATCGTAATCGGCCGGAAGGCCGAAAAGATCCACTGCAATAATTCCTTTTGGCCGCAACTCTGCCGAACCAGCTGTCGATGCATTCTGTTTGGGAAGGGGATATCCAACCGTATCGTTTTCAATCATGGCTTTAATGGTCTGTTCCAGTTTTTCAGGAACCATGTTGAAAAGCAGAGGATCGATGTCCACAAACACCGGTGTAGCCCCAACGAGACTGATCACCTCCGCTGTGGCAACAAAGGTAAAAGGCGTCGTAATAATCGCATCGCCAGGTCCTATCCCCTTCGCCATAAGCGCCATCAACAGAGCATCCGTCCCGGACGAACAGGCAATCACATGTTTGGCCGCCGTAAATTCTGCAAGAGCCTGCTCCAGTTCAACCACTTCGGGACCCATGATATACCGTCCATGTCGAAGGACCTCTGAGATACGACGTTCGAGTTCAGGTAGGATTTCGACCTGTTGCCGGGCTAGATCAATAAAAGGAAGGGGGATTTTTTTCACATGCGTTTCGTTTTTCATAGTATCATCTTTCATTACGCAACTTTAGTCGCGGTTAGGCCGGGTCTAATGAACCACAGTAAAAATCATGTGATCGCCCAGGTTAAGATTTGATTCTCATTTTCCAGTCTTGAAGGGGTTGTCCCAGCTGAAAAGACAGACAAGGTCCCATTCAGGAAAGTATCTGCATTACATATTGGCAATTTTAGTCGTGCGGCACCGTGAAATCAAGAGGAATATGATAGTGCAAACATAGATAAGATAATCAGAGAACAAATTCATGCTTCCTGCAAAGCGAAATTGAGGGCTATAAGGAATCCGTTAGGTTAAGATGTACTCTCCAAACACAGAAATTTCAGTCCCCAGGATGAGGACGTGGAACGGCCTTGACAAGGTAATTTAAGGAGGTTATCTTACGAAAAAATCGATCTAAGCATGTGCATTCTAGTCATTCAGGGCACATCAAAACAATGAGGAAGCGAGCCATGCTCACCTATTTTACACCCGATCAGAATGAAAGACAAAATATTGAAAGCAACGCACATGCGCAGGCAAATCTCTGCTGGACTTGTAGTACATGTGATTTAGAATGCCCCATTTATCGATCTACAAGCCAGTTGCGACCCCAGAAGATCGTGCGGATGGCAAACCTTGGATTTATTGATGATCTTCTGTCTTTGCCCGAAATATGGTATTGCCTGACCTGTAGACGCTGTAACCAGGTATGTCCTAATTTGGTAGAACCGGCCACCCTCATAAACTTCCTGCAACAAGAGACCATCCGTCGTAAGATATTTTCGTGGGAAATGTTTTCGCGCTACAGGGATTTTTTCAACCGCTTTCAACGCGTCCGCTGGCACGCTGCACAACAATGCTTCAGCGGAAACTTGGATTCAGTTTCTCAAAAACTATGGAACGACTGGCTTAACACACCTGCCCAAAGCTTGAGCGGAGATATACAGTTTGCAAAACGTTCTCCTTCCAGCGCTTTCATAGATGCAGTAGATCAATCCAGCACAACAGCCTGTTTCAACTGCAGCCAATGCAGCAATACTTGCCCGATTTTCTTCGAGCGCAGTGTGTTTGACCCGCAATGGATCTTTCGCATGGTAAATATGGGCCTGGAAGAAGAAATTCTCAAATCCCCCTCTATCTGGTTATGTATTGAATGCCAAAGATGTACCGAAACTTGTAGCGAATTGGTCTCGGGGCATCTTATTATCCAACATCTTCAGGAATTGGCCCTGAGTGAAGGGGTAGTGGACAGAGGCTTCCCTTTTAGATGGAAAAATGCCCAAGAGACTCTTTATCGACTTTTCACAAAAGAGCTTGATACCTTGTTTGGATTCTAAGCTAAGGAACGCGAATGAATAAGATTCATGCCGCTTTCCGGTGAAGAATTTGGAGATCCTGTCCTCGCCGAGGTATCAGGTGTCGGGTGTCAGGGCTCCGGCTCCAATATTCCAGAAATGGAATTTCATACAGCATAACTTTATGATTCTATGTTGAATCAATCGAATGACAACAAGTTTTTCCTGACACCCGTCGAAGATCCCGTCTAAAGCGAAGCGGAGCGGGGAAACCTGACACCTGAAAAAGATCTATAAGAGAGCAAAGTCGAGTAACTCGCAAATGCATGACAAACAAAGGTGAATGGAATTCATTCACGGGTATTGATTCTAAGCCGACATGTTATGGGGTTGTCACAATCTCCACACCATTGTCCAAAAGATTTTGCAAAACAATCACATTGCGAGGCTCTCGAAAATACTCGTACACGCTGCCCGCCGTTTCAGGGCCAATACCTTGTATGGAAATCAAGTCGTGCACTGAAGCGCTTTGCAGGTTTTCCAGATTGCCAAAGTGATTTGCCAGAATGTGTGCCACATGTTCGCCCACATGACGAATACCCAGGGCATACAGAAAATGTTCCAACGTCGGCCGTTTACTTTCCTGAATCGCCTGCACAATATTCTGCGCTGATTTTCCCCCCATGCCTTCCAAAGACGCGAGCTGCCCCCGGGTAATTCCATAAAAATCGCTGACATCCTGAAGAAGCCCGGCCTGAACAAGCTGCTGAATCAGCTTTGGACCCACACCGCTGATATCCATCCCCTGACGCGAAACAAAATGTTCAAATCCGGCGATCTGTCTGGCCGGACAGAGAAGATTTCCACAACGATATATGGACTTCCCATCCAGATGGGCCACGGTGCCACACACGGGGCATCTTTCCGGAAACACGAACGGCCTTTCATCCCCCACACGCCGCGACAAAATTACTTTAACGATGTCTGGGATAACATCTCCGGCCCGTTCAATTAGAACTGTATCCCCAATGCGAATATCTTTACGCGCGATCTCATCGGGATTGTGTAAAGAAACCCGGCTCACCCTAACGCCGCCAATTTTCACTTCTTCAAGCACCGCCACTGGAGCCAGCGCGCCCGTGCGCCCGACCTGGATACGAATATCCTTCACTTTTGTGGTGGCCTGTTTCGGGGGAAATTTATAGGCAATCGCCCAGCAAGGTTCGCCGGCATTGTTCCCCAACTGTTTTTGCAAACGCAACTTATTAACTTTCACCACTACACCATCGATCTCGTAAGGGAGCGATTCCCGGCTGTTCTTCAGGTCCTGAAATTGCGCAATCACCTCATCCATACCGTGACAGACTCGATTAAGCGGATTGACACGCAACCCAACCCGCTTAAAATATGCCAGTTTTTCCCAATGGGTAGCGAATTCCCGGCCTACCATCGCCCCGGAACCGTAGAAGAACACATTCAAGCGACGTCGCGCTGTAACAGCAGGATCTTTTTGACGCAGAGAGCCTGCCGCAGCATTCCTCGGATTGGCAAACAATTTTTCCCCATTGAAACCGCGTTTTTCATTTAACGCAGTAAATGTTTTTTTGTCCATATACACTTCTCCCCGGGCTTCCAGACGGTCCGGAACATCTTCATTTCCCTGATGGAAAAGCTTGAGAGGAACAGCATGAATGGTTTTCACATTCTGCGTCACATTTTCTCCGGTGACGCCATCCCCTCTGGTGGAACCAGCCGTCAAAATCCCATTTTCGTAGACAATTTCAACGGCCAGTCCATCGATTTTCGGCTCAAAAACGTATTCAATATCAGCGCTACTACCCAATATTTCTTTCAAGTGTTGGTCGAAGGCACGCAGGTCATCTTCATCCCGCGCCTTTGCCAGACTTAACATGGGAACGGTGTGCGTGACAGTTCCAAATTCCCCTGAGGGAGCCGCACCCACTCTCTGAGTCGGCGAATCCGTTGTAATTAATTCAGGGTGAGCCGCTTCCAGAACTTCCAGGCGCCGCCACAAACGGTCATATTCACCATCGGAAATTACCGGATTGTTATCCACATAATAAAGTTTATTATGGTAACGAATTTCCTCTCGCAGCTTTTCCATCTCTTGCTGCAATTGTTCCGTGTTGAATGGGTTTTGTGCGAGACTAACGGAGGAGACGAGCAGGAGAAGAAAAACCATGACATTTGAGATACGATATTTCATAGGAAGGGCCCTGAAAACAAAGACTATATATCGTACAGTTTAACGTACTGTATTTTGGGTGTCAAAACGTTTGTCGCGTGGCTGATCTAAGAGTGGAAGCAGGAGCTTCCAATAACAGTGCGTTCCTAAACTGGAGTTTGGGAACGAGAGGAAAATTTCTACCGACTCGTTTCGTAAAATCCCGTACGCAATTTTTCAGAATTTTTCCGGTTGGTTTTTATGTCAGCAATGATTTCTTCAGGCACTCTGTCGTCTTCCCAGGAACCGGAAAGCTCCAACAAGGCTTGTGCCGGGGTTTTTTGCGTACGCAATAAATGCCTTTTCACCAGATAATCCTTTACAAGAAATAGAATTTCCTGACTCAGGGACCTGTTTTCTGATGCCGCGAGTCTCTTTATTTCTTCATAAAGCTCATCTTTAATTCCCTTAATTTGCAGATTGGCCATCTTCGGATCTCCTTCGAGGTCGACATTTCATGAAATCATACGCCATTTCCATGATTACCCTCAAGGAATAATTTCCCTCAAGGAATTCCCGAAATATAGCTGTTCTTTTCTATCGTTCCATTACTTCACTACTCCAGCAAACCGAAATAATA